>Ga0209018_1000829_pt1 | contig 27286 bp, 24 predicted proteins | sample YNPBryBLVA2012_FD_185814 | JGI IMG/M metagenome (GOLD analysis project Ga0209018, IMG submission 185814) | Anoxygenic and chlorotrophic microbial mat microbial communities from Yellowstone National Park, USA - YNP Bryant BLVA 2012 (SPAdes)... ...
CTGCTCTTCGCTGAACTTCGATTTCTTCATGGTTCTCCTTCTTTTCAGGACGGGGAGAACTCATCTTGAGATGTCTTCATTTCCGGGGGGCAGCCCACTCGGAAGTTTGCAATCAGTGTTGGCCGAATGGGGTTAGAGCGCCAAGCTCCAGGGTAGGCGGGAAGATAGGAATCGGGCCTGCCACTCAAAAGGAGGCAGGCCCGAAGTCGATCGACTTTATGTCTTTAGCGAGCGTAGAACTCGACCACCTGCTGTTCTTGGAAGAACTTGGGAAAGTCCTCACGCTCCGGCAAAGCGACAATCTTGCCGCTAAAGTCCGGAATGTTCGCCTCCATGTAAACCGGCACGGCCGCACCCTCGTAGTGGTTGTTGCGGGCTAGGCTGCGGCTCGATTCGCGGTCTCGAACCTGGATGACGTCTCCAACGTTCAGCTGATAGCTGGGAATATTGACCACTTTGCCGTTAACCAGTATATGGCAGTGGGAGACCATCTGCCTGGCCTGGAAAATCGTTCGGGCGTAACCCAGTCGCCACACGGCCGTCTGCAACCGAAGCTCAAGGAGGCGCAGGAAGTTGAGGCTGGAGTTGCCGTGCATCCTCTGGGCCTTCTCGAACGTTCGGCGGAACTGCTTTTCGAGCATGTGGTAATAGCGTCGAATCACCTGTTTGGCAAGGAGCTGCTCGCCATATTCAGACTGTCTTCGGTCCTTAAGGTTAGGGCCGTGCTGTCCCAATGGGTACGGGCGCTTGGCGCTCGGACACTTGGGTTGACCCCAGATGTTGAAGCCGACAACTCGGCAGATATCCGTTTTTCTTCCTCGATAAGTTGCCATATTTGTCAAGTGATCGTTAAAACGGCACACCGCAGCCGCAAGGTCGCCGTTGCACGAACACCCATTATACCGCAACCTATCTTTCGATCTATTCGTAATCGATGCCAGAATAGTCACTCAAAGCCACTTTTCTTGGGACCTAGGCCTGAGGTTGATCTTTTGGGCTTGGATTGGCAACGATTGTATCGGTGACTCGTTAGGGTAGAGGGCCATTGCGATTAAAGAAGCTATGAAAAAGGTTTTGACCATCTTAGGAATACTTTTGTTGACTTTTTGTTTGTTAGGCGGATACGCAGTCAAGTTGTACATGAACATGCTTAACAAGGCCAAAACTGCAAGCAACCATGCCGTGGTCACGAGGGGTGACGTTGAGGTCAAAGTAATTGAAACGGGCACGATCGACGCCGTTAAATCAGTCGAAGTCAAAAGCCGGGTGTCAGGGCGCTTGGCAAGGCTTTTTGTGGACGTAGGCGATGCCGTGAGGCAGGGCGACCTAATCGCTGTTATCGATCCCAAGGAGGCTCAACTTCAAGTCGATCAAGCAAAGGCTCAGCTTATGGGTGCCGAAAGCGCTGTGGCAAGGGCCGGCATCGAAATCAGGCAGCGCAGGATTACTGCCAAAGCCGCCTACGATCAGGCTTTGGCTCGATTGCAACAGCTTAAGAGCGAGCTTAAGGTTCAGCCAACCATCACAAAAGCCGCCATCGAGCAAGCTCAAAGCGCGCTAACCTCAGCGGAAAAAGACCTCGTTCGAATGATGACAACCGTTCATCCCAATGAGAGTACGGCAGCCGAAACGGCGAAACGCGAGGCCGAAGCCAACTACGCCAACGCCAAAGCAGAGTACGAGCGCAACGTAGAGTTGCTGAAAAAGGGCTACGTTTCCAAAAGAGCGGTCGAAAACGCCCAACTGGCCATCGAGCTGGCCAAAGCCAGGCTTGATTCCGCCGAGGCCAATCTTTCCAGGCTCGATTCTCAGCAGAAGCTAGAGGTGGCCAAAGCCGAGCAGGAGATCAAGCGTCTTGAATCGGCCCTTCAAACGGCGAGAGCCAACAAGGTTCAAGATTACGTCAAGCAAAAAGAGTATGAATCAGCCGTTGCGGCGGTGGAGCAAGCCCGAGCCGCTCTGGCGGATGTGGACGCTTTGATTAAGGGTCGCGAACAGTCGATAGCGTCGGTTCGCCAGCTGAACAGCGTGCTCGGCAACAGCCAGAGGGAACTTGGCGAGACTGAGATTCGAGCGCCAATATCCGGCATCGTGACCCAAAAACTTGTTCAAGAGGGCGAACTCGTGGCGAGCATCAGCGGATTCAGTGCAGGGACCCCGATCGTTCGAATCGAGAACCGCGACGCCATGCGCGTCACCCTGGACATTAACGAAGTTGACGTCACCAAACTGACCGAGGGCATGCCTGCCGAGATCTCGGTTGACGCTCTTCCAGATAGGAAACTTAAAGGCGCCGTTTCCAAGATATCGCCGATTAGCCAAAACTTGTCTGCGACTGCCCAGGCCTCGTCGGCCGGAGAGCCCGTGGTCAAGTACGCGGTCGAGGTATTGGTGACCGACAAGGAGCCGAGGCTTAAGACCGGCATGTCAGCCAAATGCACCATGCTTGTTGTCCACCGCAAGAACGTTCTCAGGGTGCCGATTGAATTTGTCGGCAGGGATGGTGACAACCGATATGTCATGGCCGCTCCGTCTGGCAAGGAGCCCGGTGAAAAGCCGCAACGGTACAACGTGGTGTTGGGTGCATCCAGTGGGGCTTACGTTGAAGTTGTCAGCGGGGTCAAAGAAGGAACTAAGCTTGTGAAGCCTGAGTTCAAGGGCCCCAGCCGCAAAGGCATGATGCAATTCGGCCCTGATCGGTCCGAAGAGGACGAGCTACAGAAATGAACGTGCTCGAGTCTTTCCTGATCGCTATCGACATGCTCCTTCGGAACAAGTTGCGGGCGTTCCTGACCATGCTGGGGGTCATCATCGGTGTCATGAGCGTGACGATGATTGTCATGATTTCCGAGGGATTTCAAACCTATGTCAACAAGCAATTTGCCGAACTAGGTGCCAACACCATTCTTGTTGTTTACGACCCGTTTAGCCGCATGCGCAAGGGCGAACGCATCGGGCCCAACGACGACCTTCAGATCGAAGACGTGGAATTGCTCCTTCAGCAGTCCAAGCTGGTTGATACGGGAACCGCGTTCAAATCGGCTGGAGAACAGACGTTGAAATTCGAAGACCGGGACCTGAAGAACGTTGGCGTCACGGCCGTTGACGACAAGTACACCGTGCTTAACAAAATGGACCTGATTGCCGGCCGTGCAATCGAAAAGGCCGATATCGATACCAGGGCGAACGTTTGCATCATCAGCGAAGACGTCCGGGACAAGCTCTTCGATGGGAAAGACCCTATCGGCAAGATGATCAACATGAGGGGTTTGACGCTAGAGGTCATCGGGGTAACGGCCAAGCCGAAGGGATCGTTCGGGATGGATAACCCGAAGCAAATTCAGTTGCCGATTTCTACGGCGCTGAAGAAGTGGCTCGGCGGATCGAAGGTGGACGTGATTATGCTTAGAGCCGTTCAAGGCGCGGACATCAACCTCGCGATGCAAGACATCTGGGAGGCTTTGATGGCCAAGTCAAACAATAAACCGGTGTATCGTGTGGACTCGAACGAAAGCATTTTAAAAGCCTTTGAAGGAGTCATCGGAGTTGCCGGATTTGTGCTGGCGGCTGTCGCCGCGCTGTCGTTGCTGGTTGGGGGAATCGGCATCATGAACATCATGCTGGTTTCGGTAACGGAGCGCACGCGGGAGATAGGACTACGGAAAGCCGTCGGTGCCAAGCGGTCTGCCATTCTCATGCAGTTCTTGATCGAGTCGGGTACGCTAAGCCTCGTCGGTGGTTTGATCGGAATGCTCATCGCTTGGTCCCTAGGCACCATTGTCACCTTCGTGACCATGCTTCGGCAATGGCCAGACTCCAGTGGGCTGACGACTTCTTTCCCATTGCTCGCGGCAATCTTGGCAGCCCTGTTTTCGGCCGCTATTGGCATGGTTTTCGGGCTCTATCCGGCTGTCAGTGCCGCCAAGATGGACCCGATTACGGCCTTAAGACACGAATAATCGCTATCGGGAAAGCGATTGGCTCTTAATTCTGACTTCGGCTCGGGAAAGGCCAATCCAAGGGGAGTTATTTCAATGGAGGCTTGATGCTGGAAAGGCTCTCGTGATGGGTCCAGTCCAGTGAGATCGGCGTTACTGCGACAAAACCGTTGGCGACAGCGTTAAAGTCCGTACCAGGCACCGACTTGTCCATGACGACAATGCCTCCTTGCCAAAAGTAGCGTCTTCCCCAAGGGTCTGCTCGTTCCTCGACGCGATCTTCGTAAACGCGGCGCCCCATAGGGACCACTTGGACGCCCTGGATCTCTGGATAGGCAATTGCCGGAATGTTTACGTTGAGAAAGGTTCCTGGCGTTTGTTCGATTCCGATGAGCCAGCGCCAGTTGTCCAAAAGCCACTGCTTGCCCGTTTCGATGTGCAACGGTGCGTCATGAACGAACAAGGCCATGCTAAGGGCGACGGCCTTGATGCCGTTAATAGCTGCCTCCATCGCGCCGCCAACGGTTCCAGAATAGGTGATGTCGTAGCCGAGGTTTCCTCCGTGATTGATTCCGCTTAGGACGAGATCGCAACCGTCCTGAAAAGCGACGGTAAGGCCCACATTGACACAGTCCACGGGCAAACCGTTCACTTCAAACGCTTTGCAAAAGTGCCAGTTCTGCTCGCGAATTCGAAGCGGGTCGTGCATGGTCATCGAGTGTCCGCAAGCGCTTCTTTCCCGATCCGGTGCCACGACGGCCACCTCGCCAAACTGGCTCGCAACCTCCGCCAAAGCACGGATGCCGGCGGCGTGGATTCCGTCGTCGTTGGTGATCAGAATTCTCATTCAGGCCATGAGTTTGGCATAGAATCATAAGGCCTTGCTCTTGGGAGGCGAATGGATCCACGCGCTCTCTGAGTCTTAGTCTAGCGGGTTCGCCAGATGCCCGTTAAGTCGCCGCCGACATCGATGAACTCCACACGCGCCGCATTCGGTGTCAGCAACTCGACGTGGCCGTCACAGAACAGGGCATGGTTGCCGCGGCTGTGACGGCAAGGGCCTTTTTTGTCAAAGTTTGCCTTTGAAGTGCCCGGAAACGCCAGCCGGGTCACAAACTTCGGCATGTCATAAGCAGTGGAGTTGCGTTTCTTCCAGTCGGCAATGCGGTTGCCCTTATCCCAACCGATGTAAAAGCCGTCTTCTCTGATTATGTTGCCTTGTGCATCAAAAAAAGGAACCGGGTTGTAGGTGTCGTTGGCCCCGTGATTCGAAGTTTCCGTAATCAAAACCGCCTGGGCGTTGTCCGAGATGTCCCAAGTCGGGCGGCCTGACCAAGCGGCATACATGCCATAAGTCATATCGATGGTCTTGGTAGCATCGTAAGGATCGAAAGCGTGCGTCACTTCGGATTCATCGGCGCTGGGGCAGCGAAAGTTCTGCGTTCTTTTCATTCCCTCCAGAATGGCCGACGCCCATGTATAAGGCTTTCCGTCATGGAGAAGTGGCTCAAAGTTGCTGCCTGTTTCACAAAGAGGCGGAAAGCGGTCGTCGTGAAGTTCCGCATAAGCCAGCATGGCCGATTGGATCGCCTGCATGTTCTGTTGGCAAAAGGTTTTCCGCCCGTTCTCGCGCATCATTCGGTATAGCGGCGTGCAAACAAGGACGGCAGCTATGCCAAACATCAACAAGGCCTTGGCGTCTTTTTTGCTCAGGTAAGAGGAGCGCGGCCGCTCGTCAATATCAGAGGGATCGTATGGGTCATTAAAGTTGCTCATTCGAAGTGGCTCATTTCGCTAGCGGGACTCCACAAGATGATACTGCTTTAGCGTCTGCTCCAGCTTGCCGCGGTCGACTTCCAAGTTGTAGTGCCCGGCCGAGACGACCGGAAGCATGCCCATTTGGATGTTATCTCCCTTCACAGTTTTCGAAAATAGGGCCAAAGAGGTCAATTCGTCGGCGGTGAAAGTGCCCCCAAGAACCTCCATCGCTTTTTCGCACACTTGGTTGATCAAAATCGGCTGGGACAAAACTTTGTCCTTGAAGGCCATCATGAAGTCCTTCTGGCGTTGCTGGCGCATGAAATCGCTATCGCTATGGCGGAAGCGTACGAATCCCATCGCGTTGTACCCGTCGAGCAGCTGCTTTCCGGGTTTCAGGTGAATAAAAAGTTTGCCTGCCTTGTCGTCCCAATCCATCTTCTTGGGAACGTAAACCTCGACGCCGCCAACCAAATCGACCATTTCTTGAAAGGCAACGTAGTTGATGGCTATCACCCGGTCAATGCTAATGCCCAACAGGTTCTTGACGGCTTTCTTGCTGAGTTCAGCGCCTCCGATCGCGTGGAAGGCGTTGATCTTCTGTTTGCGGTAGCCGGGGAGATCGGCCAGCGTGTCCCGCGGAATGGAAAGGCCGCTGATCCGCTTCTTGATAAAGTCGATCTTGGCGACAAAAATCATGTCGGAGCGGGCGTTCGCTTTCAAAACTTTCTTGCCGCCGTAGCTGAGGTCCTGGTCGCATCCTAACACGAGCAGGGTTAAGGCTTCTCGTTTGAAAACATCTTTGGGCGTTTCCCGGTAGATCGTCTGCCGGATAACGGCAGATAGGGCGGGACTCGAATGCACGTAGCCTGCAATGCTCGATAGAAATAAAACGAGAAGAATTAGGAACGCATACGCAAGGCCGCCATAGACGCGCTTCAATATGCTTTGGGGTCGTTTGCGTCGCATCTGCAAAAAGTTAAAAACGATTATGGCACAAGCAACGTTCCAGGCTCGGTTTATTAGACGGTGTCGGGAAACTCCACGACAAAAGTAGTCCCTTGGCCAGGAGAGCTTTTTATGCTTACTTTGCCATCATGGGTGGCAGCGAGCTCGAGGATAATGCGGGTGCCGAGTCCTGATCCGGAGGCTTTGTCCCATTGGCTGCGGGCATTTCCTGACAAGATGGCTCGGATCGTGTCTTTGTTCATGCCCGGACCGGAATCGTGGACCTCGAGGCGATGCTTTTGGTTTTCGTAGCGGTAGCAAACGAGAATCTCGCCTAAAACCGGGTCATCGCCGCTGTCGACATCGTTTGTCAGCTCCTCGGCGGAAAACTTTTCGCGGGTGGCCTTGATGGCATTTCCAACCAGGTTTTGGACAATTCGAAGGATGTAGAGGTCGTCATGAAGGAAAGGCGGAGCGCCGTCATCGATATCGTAAGCGATCGCCACACGGTTTCTCTTGCCATCCAGCTCCAAAAGCTCGGCCCCGGTCCTGATGGTTTCGGCCAGAGAGGCCATCTGTTTGTTCGGTTTCAGCTGATTACCCGCCGCGAGGTCACTAATAAGCCTAGAATAGCGCACCAGCCGTTCGACGGACAGTCTGAGATCGTCCACCATAGAAGCGATCGAGGCGGCGTGCATCCTTGCCACGGTAACGTCCTCTGACGATTCGAGCGATCGCCGTAACTCTTGGACGGCAAGGTCGAAGTAGGAAATGCTCGCGAATAGGCTTGCCGCCAAGTTGCCCATGTCGTGTCCGACGCGGCCCATTCCCAACAGCGAGGAGGCTCGGGCTTGCTCCTCGAGAAGGCGAGAGTTGAGGTAGGCCATGGTCGACACGGCCGCAAGGGTATCCATGACGGAAACGTCGTTGGCGGTGAACTCGCCGCCGGTTTTGTTGATGATCTGGACAACCCCGATAGGCCGCTCGTCTTCCATCATCAGGGGCACGGTGAGCATCGACTTTATTTTGATTCCAGTCGCCTGCTCGATCTCAGGGTGGCTTCCGCCCTCGAGGAACTTTGGGTTGGAGATGATGGTGCGCCTTTGCTGGAAAGCCTGGCCTGCGATGCCGAAGTCATCTGGAATGTCGGCAAAAGGCATCCTTTTGGCTGCCTCGTAGGGAAGAACGTGGTGGAACCGCAACCGGTGGGTCGATGGGTCGTGAAGGTAGATCGTTCCTCCTTCGGCTTCGACCGCTTTGACGCTGATCGATAGTACGTCCCGTAACAATGCGTCGAAGTTGTCGGCGCTGGTTAGCCTTCTGGTGGCAAACTGAACGGCTCGGATTAGTTGCTCGTTCGTGCTCATTCAGCTGAAATTGTATCCGAATCGGTTTCTACTGTTTCAGCCACGGCCATCGCGACGGCATATTGGTGTTCGTGAGAAATCGAAAGGTGGATGTAGATCGGTATTGGGTTGCGCGAATGATGTAAGACGGCCGAAGGCTTGCCGTCGGATCCTGAAACAATCGAAACGTCGTGCCACCGAAGGTGGATTCCGAGGGCTTTAGCGATCGCTTCCTTTGCGGCCCAACGCCCGGCAACCCATTCCGCGCTTGGATTTGAATGCACTTCTTCAGGGCGCAAGATGCGAGGCAAAAAACGAGCGGAGCGCATGGCTGCCCGAATACGCCCAACATCGACAATGTCTATGCCGATGCCAACGATTTTGGAACTCACTTTTTGAAAGCTTCCTTTTGCTTCAGAGACTCCTCGACTGAAGCATAGGCCGTCGAAAGAAGCCGTTTGCCAATATTCCAAACGGTGTCGACGGTAACCTTATCCTGATTGTTGGCCAGCCACAAACAGAATTTCGCATGTTCCAGCGCATCGACTGCATGGTTGCCCGAGCCCACACCATGGAAGGCCAAAATGAGCCATGAACCCGTGTCTTTTGCGGCGAGGGCAAGGTCGATCCAGTCTTCATGAGTTTGATCCTCAGCGTGATAGCACTTGAGCGCGGTCGTGTCAAGGCATTGAAGATTGTTCATGCCCTCAACGGAGGTGCGCGCGACGCGAAAGAAGCTGCGGACCACCGGTCGAATCATGGCATAATGCTGCATGTCTTGAATCGTCATGTTGCCTAAGCGCGAGTGCTCACCAGTCTTGCAGGGGTAGGCAAAGCTATGGCCGATTTGGGAAGGGAGCACCTCGGCGTAAAATCCCTCGCTCAATTCGAGGTCGTTGGCAATCATTTGAGGAGTCCAATCAAGAAGATAGCCCTCCGAGTTCGCACCTTCCGCCAAGGTGTAGTTGCCGATCTCGTTACCGAGTTTTTGGATTTGGCGCCACCGGTCCGGATCAAGAAGGAATTTCTCAGGCGGAACGTAAAACGTTCCTCGCAAGAGGGACGTCTGCAGGCAAGGCACGACTGTTTCTATGTGGGAGGGATCGCCGCCGTCGTAAGACAAAGATACGACCGCCCGTTTTTCGGCGGCTTCAGAAGACAAGGGCGCCGACTTTGCCATACCGATTTCATTATAGTGTAAGTTTTGAAATCTGCGCGCTAGTAAGCTTTGGAAAAAGCTTGCCGGGCCGTTTCAAAAGGCAAAAAGACTGGCTTGCCCATGTTAGCCGGCATCAATTTCAGCCTGTATTCAGCCGAAGCGTCCAGAAATGTAGTCTTCGGTGGTCTTTTTTTGAGGAAAGAGAAAAAGCTCTTTGGTTTGGTTGTACTCGATAAGTTCGCCGAGCATGAAGAAGGCCGTCAAGTCGCTCGCCCGCTGAGCCTGTTGCATGTTGTGGGTCACTATCACGATGGTGTACTTTTGCTTGAGGTCGAAAATCAATTCCTCGATTCGCGATGTTGCTATGGGATCGAGAGCTGAGCATGGCTCATCCATGAGAATCACCTTGGGCTGAACGGACAAGGCCCGGGCGATACACAGCCTTTGTTGTTGCCCGCCTGACAAAGCCGTAGCGATGCTCCGAAGTTTGTCCTTGACTTCTTCCCAAAGAGCTGCCTGAGTCAAACACGTTTCGACGATTTCATCGATTTGCGACTTCTTTCGAACACCATGGATGCGCGGTCCATAGGCGATGTTGTCATAGATCGACATAGGGAATGGATTGGGCTTCTGGAAGACCATGCCGATTTGTTTTCTCAGTTGAACGGGGTCGACCGATGGCGAATAAACATTGACGCCTTCGAACAGAAGCTCGCCGGTCAGCCTTGTTCCGTCGATCAAGTCGTTCATCCGGTTCATGGTGCGTAAAAACGTCGACTTGCCGCAACCGGAAGGCCCGATTAGAGCGGTCACTTGATTCGGAAGAATATCCAGGTTGATGCCTTTGAGAGCGTGAAACGAGCCATAGTAAAAATCAAGGTTCCTGGCCGTTATCGTCGGTTTGATCGTTTGGGTCTCTGGTTCCAAGGTCGTAATGCTCATGTTTTGTTGTAAGCCTGCTGGCGGAGTGCGTGGTCTACTAGAACGAGGGCCGCCATAGCCTCCACAATCGGCACGGCTCGTGGCACCACGCAAGGATCGTGGCGGCCCCGCCCCTTTAGTGTTGTGTTCTCACGGTTCCTATTAATGGTTCGCTGCTCCATTAAAATGGTGGCGGTCGGTTTGAATGCGGCTCGAAAGAGGATTGGCTGTCCGTTCGTGATGCCCCCTTGAATTCCTCCACTGCGGTTTGTTTCCGTGTAGACGTTTTTGTCAAGGTCGGCACGGAAAAAGTCGTTGTGCTCGGAACCCTTCAGGTCGGTGCCGCCGAAGCCGCTGCCAACCTCGAAGCCTTTGCAAGCAGGGAGAGAAAGCATGGCCTTCGCGAGGTCAGCCTCGAGCTTATCGAAGACCGGATCCCCCCATCCTGCCGGGCAACCCTTGACGGCGCAACCGACGACTCCACCGACTGAATCTCCTTGCTTGCGAATCGCATCGATGTGCTGAATCATATGTTCAGCTACGACCGGGTCTGGGCAGCGCACGATGTTGTCCTCCACTTGATCCCGAGTGACGCTCAGGGGATCGATGTTGGCGACGATGTGGTGAACTTTTTCGACCCAAGCGACGATCTCAACACCGAATCTTTCGCGCAACAACTTGCGGGCGATAGCGCCTGCCGCGACGCGTCCGATCGTTTCTCGCGCTGAGGCGCGTCCGCCCCCTTGCCAAGCTCGAATACCATATTTGGCGTCATAAGTGTAATCGGCGTGACTAGGCCGGTACTTTTCGGAGATCTCCTTGTAATCCGCAGGCCGGGCGTCCTTGTTGTGAACGAGGAGCAGTATCGGCGTTCCCAAGGTCATCCCATCCAAAACGCCGCTTAAAATCTCCACCCGGTCCTCCTCGTTCCGACGGGTTGTGATTTTGCTTTGCCCGGGTCTTCGACGATCGAGTTCCACTTGAACGTCTTCTTCGGACAAGGGCAACAGCGACGGGCAACCGTCAACGACTGCGCCGACCCCGCCGCCATGCGACTCCCCCCAAGTCGATACCTTGAAGAGAGTTCCGAAAACGCTGCTCATACGGCGTTGATTCTACCTGTTGAAGTGCGGTTTAACTTGACCTTAACGATCAGCACCTAACTCTTCGAGTTTTGTTCCTAGCCGATCGATCAATTCTCCGTAGGAGCTGAAGTCGCCCTTCCGAAGCGCCTCTTTGGCTTGTTTGTAGAGGTCGTGCGCCTTTCGAATCTCTTCGATCGGCACTCCTGCGGGTTTGACCGTCTGTTCGGGTTTGGCTTTTGAGCCGGTTGCTGCCTTCGACAGGCGAGAACTCGCTCCGAACAACTTGTCCAGCGCGTCGGCATAGTTTTCGCCGACGACGGGCCCGTTCTTGGTCGCCAAGATGACCTTTTTCAGTTCCGGCGAGACCGGCATTCCTGGCAAACGGCTTTGGAGGAACAGCGGCTTGACATAGATGACGCTGTTTCCAATGGGCACGACCAGCAGGTTGCCGGGAATGATCTTGCTTTGGTCGTTGTTGAGTTGCCGGTTCAGGTTGGCTATGGTTTCGTTTTGGTTGAAGACCGATTCCATTTGCGCTGGACCGGGAATGTTCATACCTTCCGGGTACCGGTAGAGGACGAGCTTGCCGTAATTCGTTGGGTCGCAATGGGCAGCCAGCCATCCGTTCATGTTTACTTTTGCCCGGGGTGTGAAGGGGAGGATCAGCAGGAACTCGTCCGTCGTGTCGTTTGGAAGCCGCATCTGCACGTAGTACGGGCGCATGTTCTCGCGGTTCCCGCTGATACCGCGCTCGTACGGGAGCTCCCACGCGTTGGAGTTGTTTAGAAACAGTGTCGGGTCCTCGACATGGTATTGCTGAAGCTGGTACGCCTGAAGCATGAACATGTCTTCGGGATAGCGCAAGTGCTCCACGACGCCCTTTGGCATCTCTTTGAAGTCAAGGACCAAGCCAGGATAAATCGCTCGGTAGGCCCTTAGAATCGGCTCGTCGGGCTCAACCGCGTAGGCCTTAGTCTCTCCGGAATAGGCGTCGACGGTTATTTTAACGGAGTTGCGAACGTAGTTTATGGGAATCGAGACTTCCGGCATCCTGGCGCTGTAAGGCATTTGCCCGGAGATGGTGTAGCCGTCCAAAATCCACAGAAGCCTGCCGTTGATAACCGTGATGTAGGGATCCCGATCGATTTGGAGGAAAGGGTAAATCAAGGAAGCCCGGTCGATGACGCTGCGATGCATGAGGAGCCGCGTTTTGTGCGTAATGTTTCCGCTTATCAAAGGGTTGATGTCTTGGAAAACGATGCTGAAGAAAAGCCTTGTGAGGGTTCCACCGAAGGGAATTCCGCGATCTCCTTTCCACTTGGACGTCATCATTCGCTCTTGGAAAGGATAGTCGAACTCTAGCACGTTGCTGTGGACGATGGCGTAGGGGTCGTCGAGTTCTCCGTTAGGCAACCGGTAATCGCTGAAGTAAATCCTTGGCTCTTTGACCTCGAGATCGGGGTGCGTCTTGAGCGGAATATCCTTGATAAAAAAGTTCGGCTTTCCCTCGGAATTGGCGGAATTGACCGGCGACGCCGTGACTCCGTAGCCGTGGGTGTACTGAAGCCTTTCGGTTATCCATGATCGCGACCTCGGATCGAGGCCTTCGTGGTTAATGTCTCGGGCCGCGATCATCGTCAGGGTTTGCTTGCCGTCTATTCGGTAGCGGTCCACGTCGACGTCGTTAAAAATGTAGTAGCCCTTAAGCGTTTGGATCACGTCAAGAGACTGTCGCAGAACGTCGGGGTCCCAAAGCCGCATGTTGTCAAGCGTCGATTGAGCTTCGGCAATTTCCTGTTCTGTTGGCAGTTCCTGTACGTCAACGTCCTTGGTGATGATGCGGTCAAGGCCATAACCGTAACGGGTCATCTCGATCGCCTTCTTAGCATAAGGCAGTTCGACCACGATCCGATCCGGTTCGACTTTGAATCGTTGAACCAGCGCCGGGTAGATCAGAACACCGAGAGAAGACCAGGCCGCAAAGGCGATTCCGCCCACAAGTGGCGCTCTGAACGGCTTTCCGATGAAAGCGTTGACAAGGGTGGCCAGGCTGCCGGCCGCTAGCACCCCTGAAGCGACCGTCTGGGTCATGAGTTGCTGCATGTCGGCATATCCCGCACCCGTGAACTGGCTGTTTCTTGTAAAAACGACGCCGTATCGCCGAAGCCACATTTGGACAGCGAAAAACAGACCAGTACAGCCGATCAGCAGGCTTACATGCGTCTTAATCTGAGGTTGACTGAGCTCGATTTTGGCAAGCGCAGCCAGGGCTTGCATGCCCACGTACACGCCGATGGTGATAGCCGAGACGGTTATGGCAAGACCAAGCAAAGTATTGGCGACAGCCAGGTGCCACGGAAGTTTGAAGACGAAAAAACCAATGTCAAGTCCGAAAGTCGGGTCTGTCTTGCCGAAGGACTGGGCGTTTTTCGCCAGAAGAAAGGTGTTCCACTCGCCGGCAAACCCAGATGCGATGATGAAACCCAGGATCAGGCTTGTCCACTTGATGATAACCGGAGAGGATTCCTTGACCCAAGACAAGGCATTGGAAACGATGGCCTCTCCAAGATACGCCGGAATGCGAACAAAGACCAGGGAGACTTTTACGGCTCGGGAGAGGTTCCAATGAAAAACAGCGACAGCCAAGATGAACGCGTAGGCGAACAGCTGGCCCTTTGTCGCGTAGGCCAACGTGAAAACTTGCGGGTGTCGTGCGTCGTGGACGAACCACAAGTATTCTGTGTACGGCTTTATTAAGGCTAAAACGAGAGCCGTTAGCCCAACAAGAGTCAAGCATCCGCAACTAAACCGTGCGGCCTGTTGCCGAGTCGGCCCTCTCAGGTGCCTCAGGGAATCGCCGTCGTAATCGTGGTCCGTTCCGAAGTTCATGAGTCCTGTCCTTTATACCTTTACCAGCCTTTACGCGGAATGCGAGGGATCACATTGCGAAGGATGGCATCCACAGTCTCCTCGGCGTGAAACCAGCCGGAGCCTCTTGGTTCGGGCAAGATCTCGTCAAAGAACAAGGGCATGTCCCAGGCGATGGCCAAGTCATTGGGAACATTGCAAGGAACGGCATGTCCGCACAGGGTGAGGCACGCCGCGGCCCACATGCGCGGAACGGTCGTGATGTTGTAACCACCACCTCCTAGAGCCAAAACGGGCAGATCCAGTTCATGAATGGCGGCCAAGGCTTCCAGCCACTCTTGAGCGGTGGCCTTGAGGTGGCCCAAACGGTCCAAGTAATGGATATCCGTTCCAAGCTGGAGCACGATAGCCTGCGGAGCGAACGCCTCAATCGCAGGCAGGATTGTGTTGTTGAAGGCCCACAACCACACATCTCCTGTCGTCTTGGCTTCCAAGGGAACGTTGATCGAGCTGTAATCGGCTCCTGTTTCCTCAATGCCTCCAGTTCCAGGAAAGAGGGTTTTGCCGTCCTCATGAATGCTGCACGTCAGGACAGACGGGTCACTGTACCATATCCATTGAACCCCGTCGCCGTGATGAACGTCGATGTCAATGTAGGCGACACGATCGAAGCGTTCGTGCAGGATGTGGATTGCGATTGCGGCATCGTTGAATATGCAGAATCCGGAGGCTTTTTCTCGCATAGCGTGATGGAGTCCTCCCGACATGGAAAAAGACCGATGGGCGCCTTGGGCGATATCCTTTGCCGCCGCCACGGCACCGGCAACGTAGGCCAGAGAGGCCTCGTACATGCCTATGAATGGGGGGTTGTCCAGGGAACCAAAGCCACCTTTGTTGAGGAACCCTTCTGGAGTGAAAAAGCCAGAGCTAATCAATTCCACGGCGTCGACATAAGCCTCATCATGAACGCGCAGCACGTCGTCCCGCGAGCCCGGCCCTGGGTCTACGACGTTCACAAATTCGAACCGCTCGATAAGTCTCACAGCCCGCTTCAACCGTTCCGGCCTCAAGGGATGTTTGATGCCGAAATCATATTGAAGCATGCGCGGGTGGTAGTAGAAGTTTGGACGCACCTAATTCGATGATACTGCCTTCCGGCCCGTGCCCTGTGCGTCCTGCGGGTAATTAGGGGTAGATTGGGCGCATTGGTGACACTACGATGCTGGTTGGAGTTGCAGGTTTGGGCGTAATAGGCGGTTCGATAGGCTTGGCCCTCCGATCACAGGGCAAGGCCAAACTCATGGGGTATGACGTCGATTTGAAGGTGGCTTCAGAGGCGCTGAAGCTTCAGTGCGTCGACGTGTTGGCCGAGGCTCTGGGGGCCTTTGGCGATTGCGACGTCGTCTTTACCGCGGTACCGCCACACGCCGTGCGATCTTGCCTCGACAAGCTCGAATCCGCCATCAAGCCCGGAGCGGTAGTCACGGACTGCGCCAGCGTCAAAGGATTCGTCCCAACATGGATCGCCAAAAAACCGAGTCGCGAGGAATGGTTTGTAGGCGGACATCCAATGGCCGGAAACGAGGGAACAGGCCCATCTAACGCCGACTCGACCCTGTTCGCCGGTTCCAAGTGGATATTGACCCCGACCTCGGGCACTCCTGCCCAAAAACTGGAGAAGATCTGTGATTTGGTCCGTAGCATGGGAGCGTTGCCTGTGGAGATGTCGATTGGCGACCACGACCGCCACGTGGCCCTCCTGAGCCACCTCCCACATGCCCTGGCGGCCACTCTAGTGCAACTATCTTCCAATTTGGAATCGCCCGATGTCGCGGGCGGTTCCTGGCGCGATTTGACCCGCGTGGCAGGCAGCAATCCGGAGCTTTGGCAGCACATCTTTGTCGAAAACAAAAAAGCGCTTAGCGAAGCGCTTGGGCGCTTCATCGTGCAATTGACCGACTTGAAGGCCGCCGTGGAGAGCGGAGACACGGAATCGATTCGCGGATTCTTCGAGAACGCCAGACAAATCAAGAGAAGGCAAGGGGGGGCTGTTTGAACCTCAGAGTCAAGCGCGTTGGCGCCGTAAGAGGTGCGCTGCGGCCGCCGTCTGACAAATCGATGACGCACAGAGCTTACATGCTTTCGGCCATTGCAGAGGGCAAGTCTTTGATTGAACAACCTTTGATGGGCGAGGACTGCGAGGCAACTTTGCGTTGCCTACGGCTGATGGGTGTTCAAGCCGAATGGATTTCCGACCACAGGCTGGCGGTCGAGCCTCCTGCTTCTTGGATTCAGCCGGACCGTGAACTTTATTGCGGCAACAGCGGAACTACGATGCGCTTGCTCAGTGGCCTGATCGCCTCGCGCCCGCTCGAGGCGGTGCTTACCGGCGACGATTCGCTGTCCAGAAGACCCATGGGGCGAATCGCCGAGCCGTTGACCTTGATGGGGGCCACTGTTAGGGGTGAAAGGCCACCGTTGCACATTATTGGAGCACAGCTGGAGGGAATCGAATATCTCTCGCCGGTGGCTTCGGCCCAGGTGAAAAGTTGCGTCTTGCTTGCAGGCTTGCGCGCCGAAGGAGAGACTTGGGTCAAAGAGCCCAGCCTGAGCAGGGACCATACTGAGCGAATGCTTAGCGCTCTCGGGGTTGAAGTGATGGGGGAGGGAACGCTCGTCGGTGTTCGGGGCGGATCTCGGGTAAGTTCATTCGTCTTCGAAGTCCCAGCGGACATTTCGAGCGCGGCGTTTTTTATGGTAGCCGCTGCAATCGTGCCAAACTCAGACGTCGAACTGCTTGACGTTACCGTCAATCCGACGCGAACGGGAATTCTGGACGTCTTCGAACAGACGGGCACCCCCGTGACGACCAGCAATTTCCGGCATTCCCTTGGGGAACCGTTGGCAAATATCTACGTGCGCTCAGCCTCATCTTTACGTCCTTTTTCGATCAGCGGCGACACGATTCCCCGGCTTATCGACGAGATCCCGATCCTCGCGGTTCTTGCCACGCAATGCGACGGCGAGAGCGTAATCAAAGACGCCCAGGAACTGAGAGTGAAGGAAAGCGACCGCATCGAACTCGTTGTGCGTGGGCTTCGAGACATGGGAGCCGACATTGAAGCAACCGAAGACGGCATGGCGATTCGCGGTCCCTCCCGGTTGCATGGAGCGCGCATCGACGCGAAAAGCGACCATCGGATTGCGATGTCGTTTGCGATTGCCGCGCTGATTGCTGAAGGAGAGACCGAGATCGTTGGGGCGGAAGCGATTAAAACGAGCTTTCCCGACTTTGAGAAAGAGCTTTGGAGGCTGAGCGTTGTCTAGGCTTGTGATCGCCATCGACGGTCCGGCAGGTTCGGGAAAGAGCACCGTCGCCAAGGAAGTTGCCAGGCGGCTGGGGTTGAGTTTCTTGGACACCGGCGCAATGTATCGGTGCATCGCGCTCCTCGCACAGCAAAACGGATTGGGACCGAGCGACGGGGACGAGGCGGCGAAATTGGGCGAAGCGGCACGAATATCCTTCGATCAAGGCGATCCGCAAAGGGTGTTCTTGAACGGCGAGGATGTCACTCAGGCCATTCGTGAGCCGGAAATTGGCAACCTGGCCAGTGCGCTTAGCGCCCATTCGTCGGTCCGCAGGTTGCTAGTCAGGCAACAACGGGAGATAGTCGCCAGGGGAGGGGTCACCTTAGAGGGACGGGACGTCACCACAGTCGTTGCCCCAGACGCCGATATTCGCATCTTTATGACCGCCGGCGTTGAAGAGAGAACCCGGAGGCGTTTCCAAGAACTTAAGGCGAGGGGAATCTCGGTTGATTTTGAGGAACTGAAGAAGCAAATTGAGGAGCGCGACCAACGAGATTCCACTCGACAAGACAGTCCGCTTCGGATTGGCGAGGGCGTCACGGTGATCGACACGGACGGAATGACGGTCGAAGAGGCGGTAAGCAAAGTGCTCAGTCTAGCTGAAAGCCATGCCTGAGCGCTGGTACAATGAGCAGGCATGGGATCTTTCCAAGGGCCTCGGGATTGGGGCCGCCTGCTAACTGCTCTGTTGACTCCTTTCCACGCCGACGGTTGCGTCAATTATTCTGAGGCAAGGCGCCTCGCTAGCTACCTTGTAGACGAGCAAAAAAACGACGGCCTTGTGGTCAACGGAACCACCGGCGAATCTGCTACGCTAACTGAAGATGAAAAGCTCAAGTTGCTTGAGGTGGTTCTGGACGAGGTTAGCTCAAGGGCAGCCGTGCTCTTTGGGGCGGGTACCTACAATACGGCCGAATCGATCCGCATGGCCAAGGAAGGCGAAAAGAGGGGAGCCCACGGCATCATGCTGGTAAACCCGTACTACAACAAGCCGAGTCAAGAGGGACTGTACGCGCATTTCTCAGCCGTCGCTAAGGAAACCAGTCTGCCGGTGTTGCTTTACAATATACAGGGACGCACTTCCGTCAATTTGGAGACCCCGACGCTTCTCAGGTTGGCGGAGATCCCTAACATAGTCGGTGTGAAGGAAGCCAGTGGAAACGTGCCTCAAATGAGCGAGGTTTGCCGCCTCGCGCCCCATGGGTTCCGCGTTTACAGCGGCGATGACGGATTGACTCTGCCTTTGCTGAGTCTTGGGGGACATGGCATCGTATCGGTAGCCGGCCATGTGGCGGGCAAGCATATCAAGCAGATGATCGAGATCTTCCCAAACAACCCGTTGAAAGCTGCTGAAATCCACCACCGGCTTTCGCCGCTTTTCAAAGCCCTTTTCATCAACTCGAACCCGGTACCGGTTAAGTATGCGGCCAGCCTTCTGGGCTTCGATTGCGAGAGGGTTCGGTTGCCACTGGTCGGCTTAACGGATTCGGAAAAAGCAACCGTAAAGAATGCCATGGAAGGATTTGCCTAAAGGGTTGTAACTTCGATCGGGTTCCGAAACGCCATGTTTACAAAAGTGGTGGCATCCGCGCTGTGCTGGGTCTTGATCGGTTCTTCAACGGCGAAGTCGGTTACTGAGGTCGGGATCCGTGCCGGCTATTCGTTCGGCAACAAGTTCGAGGGTTTGTCTCAGGGCTCGAGGCTTAGAAGAGAAGGCCTCGAGCTAGGTGCAGACCTGGTCCTGTTCAAACTTGCTTTGGCTGAGGTTCGGTTTTCCCCGAGCGTTGTTCTCGGCGGCGCTTTGCAGAGCGGCTCGGACACCGACGGCAACGTCTATCGGGTTGTCATCAACGCCAAAGTCAACCTCCTGACAACACCTTTCTATGGGGCACTCGGCGTAGGCTATGCGTCTGCCCAAAACCGAGGCAGCCGGCAGTTCGACGCAAAGAACGGCGCTGTAACGCACCTTACGCTTGGCTGCGAACCTCCTTCGCAACTGCCTGCCGTTAAATTTTACTACGAGGCAAGCTACGTGAACGGCGGCGAGCAAATGAGCGGGCTTTCGCTGAGTGTAGGCGTAAAGTTCTATTTTGAAAAGGCATAGCTGTACAAGTCGGCGTCTATCAGCGTAAATTTGAGCCTGACCTTTTGCCCTTCGGGAAGCTTGGGTGAAGTCTTCCACTGAACGGCACGAGAAATATCGTCGCCGTAAATGGGCAAGCAGTCGGTTTTCGTCAGCCCGTCAAAAGGCTTACCCTTCTCGTCCAGAACTTCAACCAGAATCAAGCCGGCTGCCGATGTCGACATGTTAAGAACGAGCCTAGCCCCTTCGACCAGAATAGGTTTAGTTGTGATCGTGCCAACCGTGGCCCCGGCATGAACTGACGCGAACCCGTCGAGCCTGAGGGTATGTCTTCTGAGAACCGGTACGCCTTTTTCGTACTGCTCGCAAACATAAAGGGAAAGCTCAGTGGGCGACGTTTGCAAAATGCCCCAAGCCGGTGTGTTGTTCCCGTGGGCGCTTCCCCAGTTTGCGGGGTCTAGTCCCGGACGTATGAAGGCCTCTTTGAAGGTGCGGTCCCAATGCAAACCGTCGCGACTCGTCATGAAAACGCAATCCGATAGACCGTCGGTTGTTTTCGGCGGAAAGCCCACCGATTTGCGCTCCGGGACGAATCGCATCGGCAATCCGATATAGAGTCCTGGAGTCCGTGAATAGGGAACTATGGCGTTGGTGTAGAACTGCTCGGTTTGCGGTTGCTTGTACACCAGCCACTGAGGTTTGCTCCACGTTCGAAAGTCAGGTGACACCGAACGGCGGATGGCTCGAAGGCCATTCCAACCGTGTCGGATGTACGAGACGTATTGGCCTAAGTTGCCGTCCCAAAATGCGGTGTTTTGCGAATCAAACGACCCCTCCGTGATAATCGGAACATCGCTGACTCGTCTCCAATGGATGCCGTCAGGCGAGGCCAAGGCGATTTGGGCCCGTCTTTGTTCGCCGTCTTCAGGCCACCGGGCCATCCCGACTGCTTTCCATTTTTCCTCAGGCCTGCATGACGGGTTAGTATCTAGAAATGGAGCAAAGTTGTGGGATTCGCGACCGTATTTTTCCTTGGCCGTGTGGACGATGTTGGTTGTCTTTGCGGACTCGTAAGAATAAAGGCTTAATTGCGGGCGAATCCAGTTTATGCCGTCAACACTCTCAGCCATGCAGGTGTACTCCCGCCCACCTGGCGATGCGCCACGATAGTACATTCGAAAGCCGGATTCGCATGCAAGAACTGTGACGTAAGCGCTTTCCTTGCCCTCCCAAGGGGCATCGAATCGGTATACGATTTCTTTCCTTTCGGGCCTGTGCATGACGAGACTGCAAGCCCGCATCGATTCGATTTCGTGGTGATCGAAGAACACGTGAACTGGGCGGACATTTGGCGCATACAGAGCGATGAGACATAACACGGCGTTCATCAAGCTCCATATTAGTCCGAAAGATGGATCCAGCACAAGTAAAAGTGCGGGGTATTCGCGCAAGAGCAGGCGCCCGCTCCAAGGTTAGTGCATAATGATAGCATTATGAAGAGCTTAGCATGTCTATCGCTGATGGCAATCGTAACCGCAGCCAACGCTTTTGTCGTATTCGACGACTTTTCCAATAATCAGGGTGCAATCACGATATGGGGCTTGGGATCTTCCTCGAACACGGTTGCCTTTGGTTCGTTTACCCGTCAGCAGAAGCTCTCTGTAGTCGCTTACAATGATCCGGACCTGTTTGAGCGGGCTTATTCCAGGGTGTCCAACGGTGCGTGGATTGGCTCTTCGGACGTGCAAGTGCAAGGCATCTGGGACATGATTTACAGCTTGCCTGCGAATTACTTTGGAGTGCAGAACACCTTTGCCATCGATTTCTTGGCGATTGACCAGGACGCTTTGCTGACCGTCCAGTGGACCTCCGGTACCGCTTTGGCCACGGGACAGGCGAACGTGACGGCCGGAAACAGCCTACAGACTGTTCTTGTGAATGCCACCAGCATTGGCGCCGGCTTTGATTGGAACAACGTCTCAACTGTTCAATTCTCCGTTTCTGGGCCGTCTGGGCTGGACTTCAAAGTCGATCGGATCCAGACCGAAGCCGTTCCCGAGCCGGCCAGCATCATCGCCCTAGGGATTGGCGGTTTGGCCTTGATCCGCCGCCGGCGCAAGGCCTAATCGTTGCGCATCGAATTGCACGAGAGCCCCGCTCCCCAAAAAGGAGCTGGGTTCTCGCTTTGGGCGGATTGATTGGACTGCAGGACTCCTCACATGGATGGACCTAGATTGATAACTTTCGAGGTCCGAGCTCATGTGACCCTAAGAAAGCGGATGTTACTGCGTGCTGGAAGATTTGCGAACTTTCGCATTCAACGAAGCGTGTTAGAGCCGTTAATCACCGCCCTCGCTACGTCGCCACAGAGGGTCGATGTTCTTCTTGTCCCACTCGGCGTAGAGCTTCTGGAGTTCGGCCAGCTTTTCTGGTTTGGTCACGGCGAGGTTCCTTGACTCGCCGATGTCGTCCTTCAGGTTGTAGAGTTCCGGAGCCGCGCCGCGCCGCACCACTAATTTCCAGTCGCCATAACGAACCGCGTGCTGGCGACCCATGCGCCAGAAGATTGCCCGTGGACTCATCGGTGAGGACGATCCCTTGAGCGTGGGGACCAAACTCCTTCCCTCAAGACATTCCTTCGCTTGCCCCTTTGAGATGCTAGCGATGTCCAGGATCGTCGGAAAAATGTCGAGGCTGAAACACGGATCTTGCACCACGGTTCCGGGCTTCACCTCCCCTTTCCACTGCACCATAAAGGGAACCCGGATCCCTCCCTCGTAGACCTGGCCCTTGACACCGCGTAGCGGCTTGTTACTTGAAGTCGTCTGCTGGGTGGGTCCTCCATTGTCGCTGAGGAAGAACACGATGGTTCGTTCTTCGAGTTCTTTATCTCTCAAGGCTCCCATTACTTGACCAACCGCGGAGTCCATGGCGGTTAGCATTCCGGCAAAGGCCTTGCGGGTTCCGGTCAGGGCTTTGAAGAGATCGGTGTACTTGGCCGGAGACTCCATCGGTGCATGCACTGCATTAAAGGCGAGATAGAGGAAGAACGGGCGCTTATCGTCCTTCTTGATGAAGTCTACCGACTCACGGGCGAGGGCATCGGTCAGGTACTCCGTTTCCTTGACCGGTTCCTTGCCGCGCAAGATGTTATCGAACCGTGGACCGGGAAGATAGCTGTTCGCCCCGCTCAGGAATCCAAAGAACGACTGGAATCCACGATCTGTTGGTTTAGTGCCATCTTTGTAGCCCAGGTGCCATTTGCCGACCATGCCGGTGCGATAGCCATTTTTGGCGAGCACCTCGGCGAGGGTCGTCTCGTCTTTGGGCAGTCCGAATCTGGGGGATGCCTGACGCTCTGGGCCGGGGTTGTGCTCGAAGCCAAACCGCTGCTGGTAGCGTCCAGTCATCAGTCCCGCTCGTGTTGGAGCGCAGATTGGGCACGAAACATAACCGTCCGTCATCCTTGCCCCATTCTTGGCGATGGAGTCGATGTTGGGAGTAGGGATCTCCTTTTGGCCGTAGCTGCTCAGCGATCCGTATCCAAGGTCGTCCGCGAGAATGAGGACAATGTTGGGGCGGTCAGCTGATTGGCCGGAAAAGCCAATCGACAGCATCCCCAGCAATACTGTTGTCATCGCCCGCGACCTCCACCAAAGAACCTCTTGGCCTCCTCAATCGTCAGCTTGCCGTCACCATTCTCGTCGCCGCCTTTAATGCGGTTCCATAGAGCACTCGCCTCCTCTTCCGTCACGAAGCCGTCATTGTACCGGTCCAGTTTTCGGAACGTCGCTTCAAGACCCGCTCCGCCACCACCGCCGCCTGCTCCTCCGCCTGGCCGCCGACGGATGCTCCCGCCACCCTCACCGGGCTTCTCGCCGGGAATGATGTATTCGATATAGCCTAGGTGCATCTCATCGAAGGTCTGGGAGCCCCAGCGCACCCTTTTCGTTGGGTCCGGGTTCGCCGGGTTGTTCTCGCTGTTGTCGTACCACGCGGTGAACTTGATGGTCTCGCCAGACTTCACAGTTCGCGGAGACTGTAGGACGTAGTTCAGCTGCCAGTTGAAGTCATAGCGCGGGACATCCAGCAAAGTGGTGGTCTTCCCGCCGGACTCCAACTCGTACTGGGTGGCTTTCGCTCGAACGTGCATGTGTGGAAGGAAAGAGAGGATTTGGACATCCGTTGGTACGCGGATCTGAGCTTCTACGCGGTGGTTATGCGCACCAGGTGGGATTGAGAGCCGAAGATTGGCAATGCTCGCGGTATGGACTTCGCTTTTCGGCGGCTCATTAGCGAAAACGAAACCGATCTTAGTCTGGTCGGTCGTAGCTTGTCCGTAAGGCGTGTAGTGCAGCTGGAACCGCAAAGTGGCTCCTTTGGGTATGCGCTTGGCAAGACCCTTCGGATAGGTAAGAGCACTGTTTCCCGGAACATAGATGCCGAAAAACCCGCTTAGCTCATCCCTTGCATCTTGGTCGGCGATCCTTTGCAGACGAGACTGATTGGCGCTCTCCTGTGTTCGAACAAAGACTAGAACGTGGTGCACCGCCCGACGGTCACCGGGAATAACTTCGATATGGTCTACCCATTTGTCTTCCGTAAAGTTGGTCGGAACGTTAATGTTCACGTAGGGCATCACGCCTGATTCCTTGATCTTCACTGGCTCCGGAAGTTGGAAGGTGACATCTGGCTTGCCGATGGTCCAGCCAGACTCATAAGTGACTGGCTGAGGAGAATCTTTGGGATCGCCCTTTGGCATGCCGCCTTCTATCCATGCCTTTAGCGTGGCTTTGTCCGCCGCTGGTAGCGATCTGTCGTTGCGCCATGGGCCGCCTTCGGTCGCAAACCAGGGCGGCATGATGCCCTCGTCCACCACATAGCCCAGCATCTTCGCTCGAGATTTGACCGCTTCGTAGCCATCCAGAGAAAACGGAGCCACTCCTCCGGGACGGTGGCAAGGCATACAACTTTTCTGAACGATGTGCTGAATCTCGCCGTGGAACGTCGGGGGTGCTTCTTTCATCGCGGTGGGCTCCATATTCAGCAGGCATCCCGGTGCAGAGGTTGATCTGAACTTCACGGACTTCCCAGTCAAAACCGCATCTAGGACATCCGCCCGGTATCGGTTCTTGGGCTTGGGCAACGCGGCTCCGATCGCGTATTGGTCGTCGATCGCTCCTCGGTACACCAACTTGCCCGCCTTGTCCAAAACAAACGTCTCGGTCGTGGTTTTCGCGCCGAGGGCCTTCGTCCAAAGACCGTTAGGGTCGTGAATATATGGCCCGTCCAACTTCAGCCGCCTGACAAGCTGCTTCATTTCCCCGGCGGATTCAGCGGAGGAGGGATTGATGAAGATGAACTTGACTCCTCGCTTCGAGTAAGAGTGCTCAAGCGCCGCCAGCGTCGGCTCGAGTCTTTGGCACAAGGGGCAGGTCACGCTGGAAAGGGCGATTACGGTCGCTTTCGCATTGGCAGCCGGAGCCTTCACTGAATCACCGTCGAGCGAAACCGCCGCGAGCCCCTTGATGGCCTGGCCGACGTTGGAGGCAACGAATTCCATCGGCTCTGCTTCGCGATTCTGAGGTGCAGAGAGCATGAGCCCTGCTCCCAATGTGGAGACCGATGCCGCAAGAAGGATCACGCTCTTCATTTCACTTTCACCTCGTTGGCTCGTTGGCCCTTGAGGTCGATATCTAGATACCGGTCAGCGGCCACGTCTTTGAGATTCACCTTGCGTCCAGACGGAAGCATAAGCTCAAGGTTCACCGTATTGGCTTTGCCAAGGCCGAAGTGGGCATCCAGCGCTCCCGACGATTTGTAGGAGTGATCGCTGTGAATCCAGCGCGTCCCAATGCGCTTGGAACCATCGTAGACGCTAACCCTCGCACCGATGAGTTCTGCATCGGTAACGCCGCTGAATCGCATCCGTAGCCAGTGGTTGTCCTTGCCCAGGTTCTTCGAGTTGATGAACACCTTGTTCATATAGCGGTCTGCAGCCATACCTCCACCTGTGTTGTCGGGGTCGGCCATCACGAACAGATCGAGGAACCCGTCGTTGTTGAGGTCGGCGAGTTCACCCCCGATCCCTGAAGCGTTGAACCCACTCTTGGATGGTGGCTGGAGTTCAAACTTGCCCTGGCGGTTGAGATAAAGAGCCGTATTCCCAGTGACTCCCTGGCCGCCTTCTCGGCGGTCCATCACGATCAAGTCCACCCAGCCATCGTTGTCCACGTCGCCAAAGAGGCAGTCGGAATAGTAGGGTCGCCAGTCCAGGGGATTGACCCGTGGGAGGCCGCTCGTTTGAACTTGTCGCCCCGTCGCCCGTCGGTTGGCCAACGCTGCGGGAATCTCGACCCCGTGGTGTGGCAGCCACTTGCGGTACGTCCAGTTCAGACTCTCCAAGCCGATCTCGTCGGTAACGACCTTGAACTTGAAACCTCCTTCATTGCGCCAGAATCGCCCGCCGACGTACTCCGCGCGAGGCGACCAGCCCGAGTCGCTTGGTCCGACGGCCAGGATGTCTTGGTCGCCGTCATTATCGAAGTCTGCAGTCGTTACATAGGGCAATCCTGGAGCCTTTCCGTAGTCAACTTCGACCTGCCCTTTCTCGGCGTTCCACTTCAACTTCGCTTCGTTTGCGAAACCATTGCCCGTGACCTTCTCGAACCTGAAGGAGCCCTTGTCCAAGAGGTTTCGCCAGTTGAAATTGCCTTGCCGGTACTCAACGGGCGAAAATGGGAGTCTGGGATCGCGAATGTCGATGTGGTAGTTCTGAAGCAAGTCCAAGTCCCCGTCGTTATCCAAATCTCGAAGTGTGATGTCCGGCCCCGCTTTGTCCCGATTGGAGTCCCCGTAGAATCCACCAAAGTCTGGAACAAGATCGGTTCCACCAAAGTCTTTGTAGGTGCCCTTGAGGTAATCGCTCCCTTGTGGCTGGAACACGTAGAGTCGGCTGTGAGGCACCCCACCGCGCGCACTCCCGATGTTGTCGCACCCAATCGCGACGTCGAGCCATCCGTCCCGGTTCACGTCTCCGATGCTGGACTGGCGGTTGTAGGCCAGTTCATTCTGGACACGCATCGCTCTGGACACGTCGCGGAACTTGTCCCAAGCACCGTCGCTTAGATAGAGCGAACACCCAAGAGGCTGAGTTCCCGGTCGAACCCGACCTTCGTTGCTCGTGGAGCGGCGAGTCAGGAACAGATCCAAGAAACCGTCCTTGTTGAAGTCGGCGAAATTCGGCACTTGGGGTGCCTGACGCTCAGAGAAAGCTGCGACAAGCTGATCTTTGATCTCGACGGAGTGCTCTCGGTACGTCAGTGGCCCGGTCGCGATGAGGAATCGCATCTTATTGGATTTCAATGACCTCGAATCGCCGGTGACCGCCACATTGGTACGCGCTGGAGGCGATTGGCACAGCACCAAGTCGAGCCGCCCGTCTCGGTTCAGGTCGACAATCGCCATTCCGTTCGTGCCCGCGACGAAGCCAGTGAGAGCAGGAAGATCGCGGCGCTCAAACACTGGCGCATCTAGTGCTGACGCGAAGAGCAGTGCAAGAATCATACGCCAGGGTTGACGTCATTCTCCGCGTATTGTTCACCGATAGTGGCCCGGAGCGGACCTCCGAATCGCAAGAGCCAAGATTCGCTCGTCAGGACGTGCCGACTCCCAAATGCTTCGTACCGATTAAGAGTTGCCTTAGAAAGAAGCAAGGATCTAGATCATTAATGGGGGCAGAGCCCGCCTCAAGCTGATAAAACATCCTTGAGGTGAACATCTTGACCAGCGATGAAGCGATAGTCGGCCTG
>Ga0209018_1000831_pt1 | contig 27252 bp, 21 predicted proteins | sample YNPBryBLVA2012_FD_185814 | JGI IMG/M metagenome (GOLD analysis project Ga0209018, IMG submission 185814) | Anoxygenic and chlorotrophic microbial mat microbial communities from Yellowstone National Park, USA - YNP Bryant BLVA 2012 (SPAdes)... ...
CGCCACCACCTACGCCTACGGCACGCCCGGACAGCCCGGCATCGGCGGAAGCGCCGGCGGCGCGGACCCCGCTCCAAACGGCCACACCGGACAAGCCGCCGAAGTCTATCATGTACCGTAGCCAGCCCAGATTCCCGCGCGCCTACCTCGTCCCGATTGCCGTATAGCGGAATCCCCTGCTGGCAAGGTGAAACACCGCCCAGATGCTCCGCGCGTCGACAATCACATTGCCGCGCATGCGGGTCTTGATTTCGTCGAAATCTGGATTTCGAAAATGACGCCACTCCGTCATCAGCACCAGCGCGTCGGCACCGTCCACGCACTCGTACTCTCGGTCGTGGTAGCTCATCCGCGGACCCGCCGGGGCGTACACCCGCGCAAAGTTCGACGCTGCCTCCGGGTCGTGCGCCCGCACCGTCGCCCCGCCCTCGAGCAGCGCCCGAACGATCGTGCCGGCCGGCGCGTCGCGCACGTCGTCCGTCATGGGCTTGAACGCGAGCCCCCACACCGCGATGGTCTTGCCCGCGAGCCCGTCCGGGAACATCGCCTCGATCTTGTCGAGCACGTAGCGGCGCTGCGCCTCGTTCGCCGCGGCCACCGCCTCGACCACCTTCAACGGCACACCATGGTCCATGCCCAGGTGGATCAGCGCGGAAACGTCCTTCGGGAAGCACGATCCGCCGTAGCCCGGTCCCGCATACAGGAACGACGGCCCGATGCGCTTGTCGCTTCCGATCCCGCGCCGCACCGAGTGGATGTCCGCACCGATGACGTCGCACAGCCGCGCCAGCTCGTTCATGAACGAGATGCGTGTCGCGAGCATCGCGTTCGCGGCGTACTTGGTGAGCTCCGCGGACCTGCGGTTCATCACGATCACGCGTTCGCTGGATAGCTGCAGCGGCCTGTACATCTCGCGCATCTGCTGCTCGGTCGTGGCGTCCTCCACACCGATGATGACGCGGAACGGACGGAAGAAGTCCTCGAGCGCGTCGCCCTCTTTGAGAAACTCGGGGTTCGACGCCACCCTCATCGTGTGCGGGCACGTCTCGTCGAGCAGCGCCTGCAACGCGTCGCACGTGCCCACCGGCACCGTGCTCTTCATCGCCACGATCGCGCCGCGCAAGGCGCTCTTCGCGATGGTCTTGCCCACCGCGAACACCGCGGACGTATCCGCGCGGCCGTCGTCGCGCGCCGGCGTGCCCACGGCCACGAAGTACACGTCGCTGCGGCGGTGGTCGTCGTCGAGCTCGGTTGCGAAGTGCAGGCGATCGCCACGCATGTTGCGTGCGACCAGATCGCCTAGCCCGGGCTCGAAGAACGGAACGCGCCCCTCTCGCAGCATCGCGATTCGCGCGGCGTCGATGTCCACGCATTGCACCCTGTGCCCCATGTCCGCGAGACCCGCCGCGGTCACCAACCCCACATACCCGCTTCCAAACACGGCGATACGCATGGCCGCGTTCTAGTACACTCCGGCTGTCGATGGTATCCGACGATGGTCGGCTGCAGTCGTGGAGGGAGATCGCGTCAGGGTTGGGGATTCTTCTCGAGCTCGGCGGCCTCTTCCTGCAGGGTCTTGTCGCTGGTCGACGCGAGGTAGGCGAGGGTCACGCTCGTGCTCATGAAGATGGCTGCGCTGATCGCGGTCAGACGCGTGAGCAGGTTGCCAGCGCCGCGTCCGCCGAACACCTGGCGTGTCGTGGCGCTGCCGAACGCCGCTCCAAGCCCTCCGCCCTTACCCTGCTGCAGCAGCACGACAAGGATCAGGAAGAAGCAAGCGATCACATGAAAGATGCTCAGAATCGTCTGGAACATGGCAGCCCGGGTGCTATGGCACGCTGCTCGATGGAAGACAAGATCAGGATCCTCGAACCCCGGTCCGGATCGTCGGTGTCTGCCGGGTGATTCTCGTCATGCCGCCGCCTGGCGGTTCGCCTCTTCCACGACCTTCGCGAAGTCGTCGGCCTTGAGCGACGCCCCCCCAATGAGCCCGCCGTCGACATCCGGCGCCGCCAGCAGCTCCCTAGCGTTCTTCGGGCTCAGGCTCCCGCCGTAGAGGATGCGCGTCTTGTCCGCGAGCTCCGGCGAGATCTCCCGCAGGCGCGCCCGGATCATCGCGTGCACCTCCTGCGCCTCCGCGGGCCCCGCGTTCTTTCCCGTGCCGATCGCCCATACCGGCTCGTACGCGATCGCGCCGAACCCCGGCCTGTCCGCCAGGATCGACGCGAACGCATTGAGCTGACGCTTGACCACGGCCAGCGTCTCGCCACGCTCCCGCTCGTCGAGCAGCTCGCCCACACACACGATCGGCTTGATCCCGGCGTCCATCGCCGCGCGCGTCTTGTCCGCCACGCTCGCGTCGGTCTCGCCGTAGTACTGCCTGCGCTCGCTGTGGCCGATGATGACCCACGTCACGCCGGCGTCCTGCAGCATCGGACAGCTTATCTCGCCGGTGTACGCGCCGCTCGGCTTGGCGTGCACGTTCTGTGCGCCGACCCCGACCCGCGATCCCGCCGTGACCGCAACCACCGCGCCCAGCGCCGTGTACGGCGGACACACCACGACGTCGACCTTCGCGTGCGACGACGTGCGCTCGACCACGCCGGCGGCCAGCTCGACGGCGCTCTTGCCGCCGTGGTTCATCTTCCAGTTGCCCGCGATCAGGGGCCTTCGATTCGGGTTCATGGGTTGCTCCGGAGGATCTCGATGCCCGGTAGCTTGCGCCCTTCGACCAGCTCGAGCGACGCACCGCCACCCGTGGAGATGTGCGTGAAGGCCTTCTCGACCTCCGGCCCTGCCTTGCGCACGGCCGACGCGCTGTCGCCGCCGCCCACCACCGTGAACGCACGCACCCCCGCCATCGCCTTCGCAACCGCGAACGTGCCGTTGGCGAACGCCTTGTTCTCGAACATGCCCATCGGACCGTTCCAGAAAATGCTCTTCGCCTTCTTGCACGCCCCTTCGATGATCCCGATCGTCTTGGGCCCGATGTCGAGCGCAAGGTGTCCGTCCGGAATCGCGCTCACGTCCACGATCCGGCCCTCGGTCGCGTCGGTCGACGCCGCGACGACCACGTCGACAGGCAGAATGAGCTCGACCTTCTTGTCGCGGGCCTTTCCGATGATGCTGCGGGCCAGCGCGAGCTTGTCTTCTTCCACGAGGCTCGCCTTGGTGTCGTGGCCCTGCGCCTTCAGGAACGTGTTGGCCATGGCCCCGCCGATCACCAGCATGTCCACCAGGTTCAGCAGGTTTTCCACCACCGCGATCTTGTCGCTGACCTTCGCGCCTCCCAGCACCGCCAGATACGGCTTGTCCGGGTCCGTGATAATCTTGCCGAGCTTCGCGATCTCCGCCTCCAGCAGGAAGCCGCACCCCTTCTCCCGCATCAGCTTGGGCAGACCATGCACCGACGCGTGCGCGCGGTGTGAGCTGCCGAATGCGTCGTTGACGTACACGTCGCACAGCTCCGCGAGCTGTCGCGCGAAGCCCTCGTCGTTCTTCTCTTCTTCGGGATGGAAGCGCACGTTCTCGAGCAGCACGACCTGGCGGCCCCGCATCTCGCTGATGAGCTTCTTGGGAGCGTCGCCGACGCAGTCCTCCGGGAGCTGCACCTCGCAGGACAGCAGCTCGGCCAGACGCGCGGCGCAGGGCTCCAGGCTGTAGGCCGGGTCGGGCTTGCCCTTGGGACGCCCCAGATGCGACGCCAGGATCACCTTGGCGCCCTTGTCCATCGCGTACTGGATCGTGGGCAACGCCGCGCGAATGCGCGCGTCGTCGGTGATGGCGCGGGTCTTCTTGTCCTGGGGCACGTTGAAGTCGACGCGGATGAACACGCGCTTGTTCTCGAGCTCCAGATCCCTGATCGTCTTGATGCCAGCCAGCGTTGTCATGACGCCTCCGTATGTCCGTGGAGATCCGGCACCACGAAGACAGGCGGAGACACTCGGGCTACGGGCCCTCCGTGTCTCCGTGGTGCAACCTTGGTTCGTCGGTGAGCTACTTCTTCGCGGCCATGATCTGCAGGAAGTCGACCATCCTGTTCGAGAAGCCCCACTCGTTGTCGTACCAGGAGAACACCTTCGCCAGGGTGTCGCCCATCACGTTCGTCATGCTCGGGTCGAAGCAGGACGAGTGCGGATTGCCGATGAAGTCCGACGACACGAGCGGCTCCTCGACGTACTGCAAGCGCCCCTTGAGCGGGCCGGCCGAGGCGGCCTTCTTCATCGCATCGTTGATGGCTTCCTTGGTGACCGGCTTCTCGGTGACCACGGTCAGATCGACGAGCGAAACGTCGATGGTGGGCACGCGGATGGCCAGGCCGTGCATCTTGCCCTTGAGCTCGGGGATGACCAGCGAGATCGCCTTGGCCGCGCCCGTGGTGCTCGGCACCATGTTGACCGCCGCCGCACGCGCACGCCGCAGGTCGCCCTTGCGGTGGGGCAGGTCCAACAGGTTCTGGTCGTTCGTGTACGAGTGCGTCGTCGTCATCAGCCCGTACTGGATGCCGAAGTTGTCGAGCAGTACCTTCGCCACCGGCGCCAGACAGTTCGTCGTGCACGACCCGATCGAGAGAAGGTGGTCCGTCTTGGGGTTGTAGCCTTCATCGTTCACGCCCAGCACGTAGGTCTTCACGCCGTCGCCCGAAGCCGGCGCGCTGATGAGCACCTTCTTGGCGCCTGCCTCGAGGTGCCATGCCGCCTTCTCCGCGGCGGTGAATAGACCCGTGCACTCCAGCACCAGGTCCACCCCCTCCGCCTTCCACGGAAGCTGCTTCGGATCCTTGATCGCGCCGGTCTTGATGTCGCGCCCGGCCACGTGGATCGCCCCTTCCTTCACCTGCACGTCGTACGGGAACGTCCGGAACGTCGTGTCGTACTTGAGCAGGTGCGCGAGGGTCTTGTCGTCGGTGATGTCGTTGATGAACGCGATCTCGATGTCCTTGACGCCACGCTCGACGATGGCACGCAGCACGCAACGGCCGATGCGACCGAACCCATTGATTCCAACCTTGATAGCCATTGATCAATCCTCCAGCAGACCGGGCCCCCACGAGAACTCGCCCCGGGTCGGGGCACGCAACGTAGGCCGGCGTGACGTCCAGGTCAAGGCAAGATCCCGCGGCGCAATGCGTCGTCGCGAAGATGTTTCGAGCCGAAGCGTCTGCTCCGTTTCACGCGCAAGACCGGAGCAACCGTCACGTTCCACCCCCTCGCGCCTCTTGCCAAGATGCGCTTTCATTGCGCCCATGAGCGTCTTGCTTCATCCAACCGCCGAGGTCGAACCGGGCGCGGTGGTCGGCGACGGCTCCCGCATCTGGCGCCACGTACACGTCATGGCAGGCGCACGCATCGGTGCCCGCTGCTCCCTCGGACAAGGTTGCTTCGTGGCGAGCGGCGTGGTGCTCGGCGACGGCTGCAAGGTGCAGAACCACGTGAGCTTGTACGCGGGGGTCGAGCTGGGTGACGACGTCTTCGTCGGCCCCAACGCCGTGTTCACCAACGTCACCCGGCCCCGCAGCGCGTTTCCGAAGACCCCGTCGCAGTACGAGCGCACACGGGTCGGACGCGGCGCCACCATCGGCGCCAACGCGACCATCGTGTGCAACCGTCGCATCGGGGAAGGCGCGTTCGTGGCCGCGGGCGCGGTGGTCACGCGCGACGTACCGTCCTACGCGCTCGTCCAGGGAACCCCGGCACGGGTGGCCGGGTGGGTGTGCGCATGCGGCCAGACCATGGTCCGCGGACCCGACGCCCCCGCCCAGGCGCGGTGTGGGCTATGTGGCAGACGCTATGTGAGAGAAGGCGACGGCCTGGCGGCGGTCACTTGACCATGGCATAGATGCTCTTCTTGCCACCGTCGATGAAGTAGATGGTTGTGTCATCCGCCGTCACGTCCGTCGGCATGTCGCCTGTAAAGCGGACAACACCCGCGCCGCCGTTGATGGGGTATTGAGCCAACACCTTACTAGCAGGCTCGGCGACGAAGACGTTGGAGTCGTCGACCGCGAAGGCCGTGACGTACGGGGTCAAACCGGTTGCGACTTGCGACGTAGTCGAGCCAGTCGACGAAACATAGAGGAGCTTTCCCGAGGACGGAGAGAAGTAGACGCCTCCGCTCGCATCGAGGCCGAACTCCACCACACTGCTTTGATGAAGAGCGACATCCTTCACGGCACCCCCCGTCGTGGGCACGTACCGTATGTAGCCATCCGGATCAAACGAGGAGAAGTAGACTCGACCAGACCCTACGTGCATTGCCATCAGGTCCGAGGCGTTCGTGACGAGGTTCGTTGCGATAAGCGAACTCTTGCCCTTCTTCCAAACCTCGGTACTGGTCGCCCAGTACACGAAGGTGTCGTCGACTTCCACTGCCTGGAGAGAAGCTACGTTCGTCGCCACGTTGCTGGTCGTCCCGCCGAACAGGTTGTACTTCACGACCTTGCCGGTTGCTCCACCCTCGATCCAGTAGATTGCGCTCGCGTCCACCGCGAGGTCCCACGCATACTTCAGGCCGGTCTGCACCGAGCTGACCGTGCCGCCACTCTTCGGCACCCTCCGGATGGCGTTGGTGAGCGTCCAGTACACCGTGTTTCCATACTGCGCAATTCGCTTCGGTGTGGACGTCTCTTGCGCAAGCAGCCATGCCGTGCAGTAGCCGTTCGAGCAGGTTCCTCCCCCGCAGTCGTGCCCGCAGCGCCCGCAGTTGCGCGCGTCGGTCTTCAGGTTGACCTCGCAGCCGTCCGCGTTCGTCCCGTTGCAGTCGTCGTATCCGCTGCTGCACGTGATCGAACAGACCCCGGCGGTGCACTTGGGCGTGCCGTGCGCCGTGCCGCACTCCTTGCCGCAGGCACCGCAATTGTGGACATCCGTACCGAGCACCTGCTTCTCACACCCCGTCGCAGCGTTGTGGTCGCAGTCGTCATACCCCGCCTTGCACGTGAACCCGCACGTGCTCGCCTGACAGGTCGGTGTCGCGTTCGACGGCGTGGGGCAGGCCTGCCCGCACGCTCCGCAGTGGTCCACGGTCTTCGTCACGTCGACCTCGCACCCGTCCACCGTCTGGTTGTTGCAATTCCCGAAGCCCGTCTTGCAGGTGAACCCGCACGCCCCGTTCGTACACTTGGCCGTGGAGTTGCTCGGAGCCGTGCACTTGTTCCCGCATGCGCCGCAGTTCGATACGTCCGACTGCTTGTTCACCTCGCAGCCGTTCGACGAAGCCTGGTCGCAATCGAGGTAGTTCGTCTCGCACGCGTAGCCGCACTGCGTGCCACCCTCGCAGGTGGCTGTTGCATGCGGTGCCGCCGAGCAGACCGTGCCGCATGCACCACAGTTGTCCACCGACGTCGTCGGTTCCTCGCACCCGTTGCCCGGGTCGTTGTCGCAATCGCCGTACCCCGGCATGCACTGCAGCCCGCACGTCGCGTTCTCGCACGTCGCCGTCGCGTGGTCCGCCGTCGGGCACGCCGCATCGCACGATCCGCAGTTGTCCGGCGTGTCGATCGGCGTCTCGCACCCGTTGCCCGGGTCGTTGTCGCAATCGCCGTACCCCGGCATGCACTGCAGCCCGCACGTCGCGTTCTCGCACGTCGCGGTCGCGTGGTCCGCCGTCGGGCACGCCACATCGCACGATCCGCAGTTGTCCGGCGTGTCGATCGGCGTCTCGCACCCGTTGCCCGGGTCGTTGTCGCAGTCAGCCGTTGCCCCGACGCACCCGCCGCCACTTCCGCCCGTCGCCGCGCCTCCTGTCTCGCTTCCACCCGTGCCGGCGCTCCCGGCAGCTCCGCCGGTCTCCCCTCCCGACGTTCCCCCCGTCGCCACCGAGCCGCCCGCGCCCGGCGAGGCGTCTTCCACGGTTCCGGCCGAGCCGCCTGTGCCCGTGGGTTGTGTGTCGTGAAACGAGTCCCCGCACGCCACCAACGCGACAAGCGCGATGGTCGCTGCGGAAACGGTTGCGCTGGACCGGATGTGCATCGGAACCTCCATGCTGCTCATTGCGACAGCGGTCGCTGCCCTTGCGCGTCCCCGATCGGCCGGAAGCGTCGACGAGTTGCGCGAAAAAAGAATCGTGCGCGCGACGGTTTCGTCGTGGCGCACGTCCGCTTGCTCCCCGTATCGTTCTCGTACACCGGGGTCGCGTCGCGGATGATCCAAAGCGGATGGCTTCCCTCCCAGGTACCGCACGACCTCGGCGTCAGCCGCGCCGGACACCCGATGCGTCTCGCCAGCCTCGTCGAGCGTGAAGCCTCCACAAGCCGCGGCCTGAACAGACACGCAACCAGGCGGGGGAACGACTCAACGAACACGCATGGGCAACCTCCAGGCCCAGGGAAGACCCCGCAGAAAGGCGGGTGATGTCGCACATCTGCCTACCAGACCCAGCGTGGTCCTGCAACCCCGCAAGACTGGAAACTCGGCTTGGCCGCCCCAACCCTGCGTGTCCCCTTCGTTGTCTGCGCTACGAAACCGTCGCCGACACCGGACGCCGCACGCTTCGATCCCGCAAGCCGTCGCACCTCGCGTGCAACGCCTCGATCACCTCCACCACCTCGGCCCCTTCTCCGAAGTCCGCATGGGGCGCTGCACCGTCCAGCACCGCTCGCACGAACGCGTCGACCTCCGCCTCGAGCGGGCTCACCGTCTGATCGTAGCCCACTGGCTGCACGTGGTCGCCCCGGCGACTCGCCACCACCACCTTCGACGACTGCGCGACGTCGTCGAAGGTGACCACGCCGTGCTCGCACTCCACGAGCATCCGACGCGTCTTGCGGTCGGCCACGCGAGACAGGCAGATCCGCACTGGAAGCCCGGCAGCCGTGCGCACGTGCACGTCCGCTTCGAGGGGCAGACCGCCTGCTGTCGCCCGGAGCACCTCCACGCCCACGACCTGCAACGGCGTCGGGTCGATGGCGTGGACCATGGACAGGTCGTGCGGCGCCAGCGACCAGAAGATCGAACCGTCGACATCGCGCGAGCCAGCGATGGACGCCCGGTCGCAGCGAACGCGAACCGGAGCACCGATCGAACCGCTACGCAGCACGTCGAGCATGGCGCGCACCGCCGGATGATGAAGCATCAGGTGTCCGACCATCCCGACCAGGCCGCGATCGCGGGCGAGGACGCGAAGCCGGGCTGCATCCGCCAGGCAGGTGGTCATCGGTTTTTCGATGAAGACATGCAACCCTTGCCGAAGCGCGATCTCGGCGACTTCGGCGTGGACAGGACCCGGCGTGACCACCACCGCCGCATCGGCACGGACGCGTCCGATGCCGCCGATGTGGTGCGCAACGGGCACGCCCGGCACAAGGTCCGTCGCCCTGGTGCGGGACGACGGGCGCGGGTCCACGACCAGGACCAACTCGACACGCGGATGCGCAGCAAGCACGCGCAGCACATTGGCGCCCCACGCGCCGCAGCCGATCTGCACCACGCGCAAGGTCGTTCGAGCAGCGATTGTGCGGGAGGAAGCGAGGTTCATTTCGGACTCGATGTCGTCGTCTTCGCGTTCGACGGCTGCGCGGCGCTCCCCGGTCCCTCCCGGTGTGCTGCGGGTGAGCGCGTGCGACTCACGCTGACGTGTACTTGTCAATCAGGCGCGCCACGCGCGGCACGGCGTCCTCCACGTTCTTCTTCGCAGAGGGACGAAGCTTCTCGTACGTGCCCTTGACCACCGTGTGGCGGGACCGCTGGGCCCGGCCGTCTGTGATGACCAACAGCGCATCGGCCACACGCGAGCGGTTGGCTTCGAAGTACTCGGGCACGCTCTTGCCCTTTTCCGCCGCTTCTTTCGCCAGAGGGTCGAGCTGCCGCGAGAAGTCGTCGAGCAGTCCGTCCACGGCATCGTTGATGAAGCCGGGCTTGACCCCCTTCACCACCTTGTACGCTGCCTTGATCGCCATCCCGCTGAGGCCGCCTTTCGACGCCACCTCTTCGTCGATCACCGTGACGCAGTCGGCGATGATGGCCTTTCGCTTGGTGGGATCCTGGACCGTCTCGAACATCGTGGGCATGCGGGTCTCCGGTGGATGGTTGCGCTGGTCCCTAGCACACAACCGACGGATTCGTCAGGGGGAACCCGTTCGGGGCGCGTCGGGCGACAGGGACGGGCCGGACGCCGCGCTGGGGGGTCGTGAAGAGACCGGGCAACGGAATGGGGGCTGCGGCGCCCCTCTCTCGAACGCTTGGGCCGAGCCGAGTCTGTGATACCTTCGGGGATCATGGCAGGCATTCCGGGACCCCGAGACACCGACGCCGAAGATGTGGCGCTGAAGCTGGAAGTAGCACAGACACAGTGGGCTCGCGGCGATCACGCCGAGGCCCTGAAATGGCTACGCAAGGCAGCCGACGCGGCGTTCGACGCCGACGACGACAAGCGCGGGATCGAGCTGTCGAAGCTGGCGGCGGAGTTGACCGCACAGGACAAGGCGGCGCCGAAGCCCAAGCCCAAGCTGCCGCCGCCGCGAGATCCGATTCCACCGCCCAAGATCGTCGCACCCAAGCAGATGCCGCCCACACCACAAGCTCGGCCCGCTGCGCCTGCACCGCTCCAGCAGCGTCCCGCACCTGCCGCCGCCGAGCCGTCCGTCGCACGTCGCTCGACAGACGCCAAGCTCTCGTCCACGGGCGCGCGCCGAGCCGCAGCAGCCAAAGCTGCCGAGGCCAGGTCCGCAAGCGCCCCGCGATCCCTCGGCAACGTCAAGCCCGAGCCGGAACCCGCACCAGCGCCCCGCCGCACACGCGCATCGCGCAAAAGCTCACCCGACCTCGACGACGAATCGACGCGCGAGTACATCGTCGCCGACGTCGCCAAGGGCAAGGCCGTCGACCTGACCAAGACCCGCGTGGACATGCGCAGCGCCGACATGCCCGACGACGAGGAATGGCCGACCGATGTCGGCGACCTGGAAGAGGACGAGGCACTTGAGCATGCCGAACAGCGCACGGCCCCGCCGCGCCGCGAGCCCAAGCGTCGTGACGCTCGCGCGCACGGCTCCGCAGTTGCGATGCGTGAGCTGCCGCTGCCTTTCACCCAGGCGCTTCGTGTCGCCGTCGGGCGCGCTGCCGATGGACGGGTCGTGGTGCGGGTTCTCGACGGCAATGGTTTGCGCGAGGGCGAGCGCGACGCGGTCCTGGTTGCGCTCACCAGCGAGTCGCTGTCGTCGTTGTTCACGGGGGAGTGACAGCCTGCGGCCAAGGCAGCACGACGGCCGGACGCAGGTGGGATGGGCGCCCGGCCGTAGAAGCCGGCCGGTCAGTCTTCTTCTTCCACGGCCTTGAAGCCCGATTCTTTGATGACCTTCTCCTGCAGCATCGCAGGGACGGGCTCATAGCGGTCCATGGTCATCGTGTACGTCCCGGTGCCCTGCGTGAGCGCGCGGAGCTTCGGTTCGTACTCGAGCACCTCCACCAGCGGCACCTGGGCATTGACGACGCTGTACGCGTCCTGCGTCTCCGTGCCCAGGATACGTCCGCGCCGCGAGTTCAGGTCGCCCATGACGTCGCCCAGCACGCTGGTCGGCACCGTGACCTCGAGCTTGACCATCGGCTCGAGAATGGTGGGCTGCGCCTTCGCCATCGCGGCCTTGAATGCCTTGGATCCCGCGAGCTGGAACGCGGCATCGGACGAGTCCACGTCGTGGTACTTGCCGTCCCACAGCCGCACCTTGAAATCGACGACCGGGTAGCCGGCGAGGAATCCGCGTGCGGCTGACTTCACGATGCCCTTCTCGACGGAGGGAATGAAGTTGCGCGGGATGGCGCCACCCACGATGGCGTCTTCGAAGACGAAGCCCGACCCACGCGGTAGCGGCTCCATGTCGATCATGCACACACCGAACTGGCCGTGTCCGCCGGTCTGCTTCTTGTGTTTGCCTTCGATGCCGGTGACCTTGCGCGCAATGGTCTCGCGATAGGGGATCTTGGGCGGACCGAGCACGCAGTCCAGACCGTTGCGGCGCTTGAGCCGTTCGAGCATCACGTCGAGATGGAGCTGGCTCAGCCCTGCCACAATCAGGTCGTGCGTCTGCTCGTCGTGGTACACCTTCAGGCTGCAGTCTTCCTCGGCGAGCTTGGTGAGCCCCTGGCTGATCTTCTCGCCAATCGCGCGGTCGGTCAGCACCACCACGCGGGCGAACAGGGCTGGAGGCGGCGCGGGGGCGTCGTAGATGAATGGCTTGCGGTCCTCCGAAAGCGTGTCGCCCGTGGTCACCGTCTTGAGCTTCGTGATCGCCACGATGTCGCCGGCATACACCTCGGAGAGCGCTGCGCCCGCGGGCTTGCCCATCGCATTGAACAGGCCCCCCACGCGCTCTTTCTGCGCGCCGTTCACCAACGTCGAGTCGGCCTTGAGCACGCCCGATAGCACGCGCACATACGACGCTCGCCCCGCGTGCTGATCGATCGTGCTCTTGAAGCAGAACGCCGCCACCGGCGCGTCCTTCGCGTTCGGCCGCTCTGCATCGCCCTCTCCCCGGCCCTTCCACGCCGGACGCACCGTCGGGTCCGGGAACACGTCGACGATGGCGTCGAGCAGCGAAGCCACGCCGAACGGCCCGCCAAGACCCGCGTAGAAGTGCGGAACGAGCGCGCCCTTCGCGATGGCGTTACGGATGCCCTTCTCCAGATCCTCCGCAGGCAGGTCCCCTTCTTCGAGGTACTTCTCCGTCAGCGCGTCGTCCGTCGCCGCAACCTCGTCCACGAGCTGGCCGCGGGCCTTGCTCACAACGTCCTTCAATTCTCCAGGAACGTCCGTCCCGGGCTTCGTGTTCGGACCGTCGGCCTTGTCCGCGTACACCTTGCCCGTGCGCAAGTCCACCACGCCCTTCATGGCAGGCCCTTCGCCCACGGGCACCTGCAACGGCGCGATCGCCATCTTCAATCGCTTCTTCGTAGCCTCGATCGACGACGCCACCTGCACGTGTTCCACGTCGCACTTGGTGAACACCACGAAGCGCGGCAAGCCCATCTCCACCGCCCAGCTCGACACGCGCTCGGTCATCGGCTGAACGCCATCCTTCGCGGACACCACCAGGATCACGGCATCGGCAGCGGCCATCGCCATGCGCGTGTCACCAAACAAGCCGCCCTCTCCGGGCGTGTCGATGATGTTGATCTTCGTGTTGCGCCACACCACGTGCGCCACGCTCGTCTGCAACGTGCCCAGGCGCGACTGCTCTTCCGGCTCGTCGTCGAGAATGCTCGTCTTGGCCGCAACGCTGCCAATGGCCTGGGTCGCGCCCCCAACGTAGAGCATGGCCTCGGCCAGGTTCGTCTTGCCGCTGCCCTTGTGGCCTACGATCACAACGTTTCTAATGTTTTGGGGCTCGAACCCGTTCGCCATGAGATGCTCTCCTTGCGTGTACCTGCTGCGTCCCCCGGAAGGGGAACGGACATACTATTCAAACGGGGCGCGAAAGCTACCCGACCCAAACGGTTCCGTCCATCGGTTCCGCCAACTCGCAGCACCCATACGGACGGAGAGCCGGCTTGAACGCATGCGCAGCCGTCGCGCTCACCGCCTTCCACCTCCCAGCCTCCCTCGGATAGGCTCGCACGCGCATGGCCCCCCAGGCCCGCCGATCCATCGCGCTCGTCGCAGCCCTCGCGGCCGTGCGCCTCGCCTTGACCGCCCTGGTGCTTCGCCTCGGCCTGTCCGCCATCTCCGACGACGACTACGCGCGTGTCACCATCGCCCAGGCCTTCGCGGCGTCGCCACGACTCGACCCCAGCGGCACGAGCTGGCTGCCTTTGCCGTTCTGGGTCACCGGCACCTGCATGGCGATCTTCTCGGACAGCCTGTCGACCGCTCGCGCCGTCGCCTTTGCGACCGCTGCAACCGCCACCAGCGGTTTGTTCCTGGCCATCCTCGCGTCCGGCTCCTCCCGGCGCGCCGCGTTCGCCGCTGCCGTTGCCTCGACGCTCATGCCCGTCAGCGCCCTCACCGGCGCGGCCACGGTCCCCGAGCTGCCCACCGCGGTCCTGTGCGCCAGCGCGCTGCTTCTCCTCCGACGCACCGACCGCAGGGCTCTGCTCGCCGCCGCCGCCTGTGTCCTGCCCGCCACGCTCAGCCGCTATGAGTCGTGGCCCGTGGCCGGCGTGGTCGCCGCCACCGCATGGATCGGTCGACGCAAGCGCGACGACGGTCCCCCCCTTCGCCTGGCCGATCGTGTCACGGCTTCGTTGGTGGCACTCGCCGGCGTGGCCGGCTGGCTGGCGTGGAATCGCTTCGCCCACCACGATGCGCTGCACTTTCATGGGCGAGTCTCCGCGTTCTGGGTAGCCTCCGGCCATGCTCGCGAACAGGCGCTCGCACATCTTCTTTCCGGCTACCCGTGGACAGCCGTCGCGGGTGTTCCCGTGCTGACGACCCTGGTGCTCGGCGCCGTCTGGATCGCCCCGGACCGTGCCGTCCTGGCGACATGGGCCCGCCCGGTCGCCGGGGCCGTCGTCGTCGTGGCGGCCCTCACAGCAATGCAAGCGACGGGCGGTGCCCCCACCCACCACCCCGAACGAACCTTGATGCTCGTGTGGATGGTCGCGTGGGCCTTGTGCATGGACCTGTTCGAACGGTCCGGCGCACTCGCCAGGTTTCGAATCGGCGCTGCTGCTACCGCGGGGATCGTCGTCACGCTTCTGCTGCAACAGACCATCGCGTCCGTCCAAAGCGCCCGAAACACCCAGGCCGACCGCGGCGCCGAGGTCCGTGTCGGCGCCTGGGTTCGAGCGCACGCTCCCGCAGCGACCGTCCTGATCGACCCGGTCGACTACGGATACTTCGCGATCATCGCGGCAGCGGGATCGCCCTCGCGTTTCGCGTTGTCGCACTCCATCGATCCGCGCGACGCGCCTTCGGCGTCACCGTTCCTCGACGAGATGGCGCTACGCAGCCGCATCGCGCAGACAGGGTCGACGCTGCTGGTGGTGCGGGAAGACCGCATGGGTGCGGCGGAGGTCGTGGCGAGCCGTGAAGCGAACGAGTCGGGCTGGGCAATCCTGCGCGTGCGGGAACCGTAGGTGGCGTTGGCGGGACGGGGGTCACACGACCTGCACGGTCTTGGCGCGGCGCAAGATGTTGTAGATGGGCAAGGGGTGCTCCTTGCCCTTCACGCGCGCAGGCTCGAGCTTTTCGTATTCGAACCGGTTGCCTAGCCTCGCGAATGTCGACTCGCTCACGATCACCTGCCCCGTCGTCGCATGGGAGCAGAGCCTGGCCGAGGTGTTCACCGTGTCGCCGATGACCGTGTACGACAAGGCCTTGGAGCTGCCGATGTAACCGGCGACGAGGGGTCCGGTGTGGATGCCGATGCCGATGCCGAGCGGCGGCAGCGACTTGGCGACGCGCGCCCGGTTGAAGCGTCCCAGCACCTCCATCTGCTCGAGCGCGCACTCCACCGCGCGAATCGGGTCATCCGGGTGTGCGATCGGTGCGCCCCACAAGGCCATCAGGCCATCCCCCATGAACTTGTCGAGCGTGCCCTCGTACTTGAAGAGCGTCTCCACCATCAGCTCGAAGTACTCGTTGAGCATGTCGACGATCACCTGCGGGTCGGCGGTCGAACTCATGCGGGTGAAGCCGCGGATGTCGGAGTTGAAGACGGTGCATTCCTGCACGAGCTGTCCGCCCTTCTCGACGTTCAGCTTGCCACTGGCGACGCGCTCGGCGATGTTGGGAGACAGCAGACGCGAGAAACGCTCGCGGGTGACGATCTCGCGCTCGATCTTCTTGGCGAGGATGTTGTTCTCGATGAACATCGCGGCCTGCGCGGCGACACCTGCGACGATCTCCAGGTCTTTGGGCTGGAACTGCGCGAGCGATTCGGAGTCGAGCCACACCACCCCGAGGAAGTCGTCGTTGTGCAGCAGTGGCACCACGATCGCCGAGCTGATCCGGTTCAAGATCATGCTCTTGCCCTTGGACGCTGCGAAATCCATGGCGGCGTCGTGGGTCAGCACCGCGGCCTTCTCGCGCTCGACATGGTTCAGGATTGTCGACGACACCACGATGGGCGCTTCGGACCCGTCGCGACGAAGGCTGGCGCCGGGCTCGAGCACGTTGTCGTCGTTGCGAAGGAAGATGACCCCGCGGTCGGCGCGTACGAACTTGAAGATCGACTGCAGGATCTTGGCGAGGAGCCGGGTGGTGTCGCGCTCGAGGGCGATCTCGCGGGACAGTTCGTGGCTCAGGCGCAGGCGTTCGTAGTCGGCACGCAAGGCGGCCGGGTCCGCGGCGATCTGCTCGAAGGGGCGGAAGCCCTTCTCGGTGGCGGCGATCTGGGTTCCGATGGCGCGCTGCTGGTCGGTCAGGTCGACCTGGCCTGGCCGCGCGAGGCGCTGGCCTTCCGCGGCAAACGCCGGGATCGCCATGGTTGCCATCGGGCGCCCCGGGGGTGCCGGGGGCGGCGGGGGCGGCGCGAACGGGGATGCCGGCTGAGGCGTGGCTGCGGACGACGGTGGCACCGGCGGCGCGAACGGGGCGGACGGTGTCGGTGGCACGGCCGGTGGCGCCACGGGCTGCACGGGCGCCACGACGGACGCTGGTGCTCGTGGGGCGGGTGACGCCGCTCCCACGGACACGGGAGGCTGGTAGGGTCCGGCCTCCGGTGGCGTCAGCCCGCGACCATCGTCGAACCACGCCCGCGTCGAGCCCATCACGATCTCGTCGCCGTGCCGAAGCGGACGCTCTCCCTCGACCCGCTCCTGATTGATGTACGTTCCGTTGAGGCTGCCCAGGTCCCGGAGCCAGAAGCCGTCGGCGCGTTGCTCGACGATGCTGTGCTCCTTGGACACGATCCGGTCGAGGAGCTGAATCGTGTTGCTGGGGTGGCGGCCGATCGAGTTGTGGGGACGAAGCTCGATTGCCCTCTGGCCTTCAGCCGTGACGATGATGAGTCGGGCCATGGGAGGTCTCAGCGTAGCCGCACGGGGCGGAGCCGACAACGCCCTTTGATACGGGGGTGCGGTTCATCCAGGGCCCCATCCGGGTCGTGCGTACCTGCTGCCGTCCGCCCCGCTTTGTCCGCTGTCCAGCCCGGACTCCGCCCCTCTTCACCCACGCCAGCCGGCCGTTGGTTCGGGCTTGATTCGCGTCCGGTCAGACGTGGTACACGACAGATCCGGTCCCGGGGTCGAAGGCTATGCGCCCTGGGTCGGTATCGTCAGCCAACCAGGTCGCGTGCGCGGCCGATGCCACAGGTGCGGAACATGTCCGAACTGATTCTCGCCATCGACCAGGGAACCACCGGGTCCACCGCGCTGGTCATGGACACCGCAGGCAACACGCTCGGACGGTCCAACGTCGAATTCCCGCAGCACTACCCCAAGCCCGGCTGGGTGGAGCACGATCCGGACGAAATCTGGCGGAGCGTGGTCGAGGCGGTAGGCGGAGCGCTCGCCGCTGCGAAGGTTCAGCCCGGTCGCATCGCGGCCATCGGCATCACCAATCAGCGTGAGACGACGGTCCTGTGGGACCGCGCCGATGGACGCCCCGTTCATCGCGCCATCGTGTGGCAATGCCGGCGCACCGCCGACCTCTGCGCGTCGATCAAGGCAGCAGGCCACGAGCAGACCGTCCGCGATGTCACGGGCCTGGTCGTGGACCCGTATTTCTCCGGCACCAAGCTCACCTGGCTGCTCGAGAACGTCCCTGGGTCGCGCAAGCGCGCCGAGGCTGGCGAGTTGGCGTTCGGCACCATCGACTCGTACCTCGTCTACCGTCTCACCGGCGGCAAGGCCCACGTCACCGACGTCAGCAACGCGTCTCGCACGATGCTCATGAGCCTCGACAAGCTGGCGTGGGACGACGGCATGTGCACGATGCTGGGGGTTCCCAAGGCGATTCTGCCTACGATCGCTGGCTCCGCGGAGCAGGTCGGGGTGACGCGTGGCGTGCCTGGGCTGCCGGACGGCATCCCGATCACGGGCATCGCCGGTGACCAGCAGTCGGCTCTGTTCGGCCAGACCTGCTTCGACGTCGGCGATGTCAAGTGCACGTACGGCACCGGGGCGTTCGTGCTGATGAACACCGGGTCCCGGGTGGTTCGGAGCCGTTTCGGGCTGCTGTCTACGGTGGGATGGAAGGTCGGCGAGCAGGTCGTCTACGCGCTCGAGGGCAGTGCATTCATCGCGGGCGCCGCGGTGCAATGGCTTCGCGACGGCCTGAAGGTCATCCGGAGCGCACCCGAAATCGAGGCGCTGGCTCGGCAGGTCGAGTCGTCGGACGGTGTCGTGGTGGTGCCTGCGCTCGCGGGGCTTGGCGCACCGTACTGGGATCCCAACGCGCGGGGCCTGATCTACGGGCTGACCCGCGGCTCCACGGTCGCTCACATCGCACGGGCCACGCTCGAAGGCATCGCCCACGAGGTGGCTGACCTGGTCCACGCGATGAGCGAGGATCTTGGAGCGCAGGTGCGTCGCGTGCGGGTCGACGGAGGCGCCGCGGCCAACGACCTGCTCATGCAGATGCAGGCAGACCTGGCCGGCATCACGGTGCAGCGGCCCCGCGAGCTCGAGACCACCGCCCGCGGCGCTGCCATGCTCGCAGCCGTCGGCTGCGGCCTGTTCTCCTCCCCGCAGCAGGCATCCGGAATGTCCGCTACCGAGCGCACGTTCGATGTCGCGACCCCCGCGGAGCAGCGCGCTTCGCAGCGCCGCGCCTGGGCCGACGCGGTCCGCCGCGCCCGGGGGGCTTGCTGATCGACATGAAGCGTCGAACGTTCCTGTTCCCGCTCGCACACTTCGTCTAGATTCTTGAGAGAGACCGAGGGCCTGATGACCGAATCGAACAACGACCCCACCGAGCCCACCGTGCGCGAGGTTCCCATCGACTGGGAGGCGCTCGAAAATGCTTTCGAGAACAATGCCCCGGAAGTCCATAGCTACCTGCAGGTCGTCACCGGTGACGTGATCCGCATCGTCGACGGTGTGGCCGATCCGCAGATGCACGCCCGCATCGCGTCGGATCCGCGCTACTTGCGGATCGACGCGGTCAGCTCGCGCGAGCAATACCGCTGGATGGAGCGCTACATCCCCACGGTGGAAGACCCGAAGCTACGTGCCCGCCTCGAGGTTTCCATCGACGGCAAGGGGGCGTTCCGCAGGTTCAAGGACGTGCTTATGGCCTACGGGCCGGAGCGCGAGCGGTGGTTCGCCTACCGCAGCGAGCGCCTGCGAACGTTCATGGAGGCGTGGCTCGCCGGGCACAACATCAAGGCTGTGCCGCGAACCGACTGGTCGGCCCCGCCACCTGAGGGCACAGCCGCGACGACCGTCGAGGCCGAGCAGTCGCCTTCGCCAGCCCCTGGGACCGAACCTCACGACGTTCGACGAGGGCGCATCATCGAAGCGATGCGCAATCGGCTTCGCGATCACGCCGACACGCTCGGGCCACGCGACCTCGAATCGGTGGTCGCCTTTGCCGACTTCCTGAAAGCGAGGCGTACCGCCCGGTCGTTCGCGCACCACGGGTTCCACCACGGGCGGCGCGACGACCTCCAAAGCGAATCGGGAGGCGAGGACCAGCGCGCCGACGACGATGCGGATTTCCGCGATGAAGCATTGGATCGCACGCCCTCCGACTCGCCCTCGGGGCAGGCCCCATGAAGCGCGCCGCGATCGCGCTCGCCGGCTGCCTGCTGGTGGTCGCCCCTGCGGCGCAGCCGCAAAGCACCACGGCCGCCATGCCGGTCGACCGCGCGATTGTGCGTTTCGAGGCCCACGAGCTGGGTGGTCCTGATCGGCCGCGATTCATCTTCGAGCGGACGCTTGCGTTCGAAGCCAGGCTCGAGGCGCTGGCCGAAGCGCGGCGGGGCATCCCCCTGTCCGAGGGTGTCCGCTTCGAAGACCGCCACGTCCGCGCAGCGTTGGAGCGCCACGTGACGGAAGAGATCCTGGCAAGCCTGCCGGTCGACCCGCCGCTGACCGATGCCGAAGTGCGCGCCCGCGCCGTTCCCACCATGCTCATGCTCCAGGATCTCATCGGCGGCCGATCCGTCTTGCTCGACGCCGCCGTCATGGAGGGCATGGAAACCGAAGACCTCGACGATCTCGTACGCCGTCGCGCCCGCGCCAGCCTGTACCTCGACCGCATGGTCGCCCCCATGCTCGAGCCGTCCGACGCCGAGCTGCGCGAAGTGCATCGCACCGAGGCGACCCCCTTCCGCGACCGTCCGTTCGAGGAAGTGCAGCACCAGCTTCGCCAGTGGTACGTCTCCGATCGGCTCAGCGCTGCGCTAGCGGCGTTCTTCCGGAGCGCCCGGGCGCGCATCGACATCGTGGTCCTCGCCCCTTTGGCGCCGCCGACTCCCGCGGGCAAAGCGTCCCGCTAGGCTGCCATGGATGCTCGCGTCCTGGCCGCCGTGGTCGTCAGCGCAGGCGCATTGATCTCCGCCCTGCTGCCCGCGCGCCAGGCCGATCCCCCGGCCCGCGGCCAGGCTGCCTCGTTGCGCGTCGGCCTCGTGTTCGACGTAGGCGGGCGCGGCGACAAGAGCTTCAACGATTCGGCCTGGCTCGGCCTCGACCGCGCCCGCCGCGAGCTCGGCGTATCCACCGAAATCGTCGAGCCATCCGGTGCCGAAGACCGCGAGGCGGCCATGCGTCTTTTCGCGGCTCGCGGGTTCGACCTTGTCATCGGCGTGGGCTTCATCTTCTCCACCGACATGAACGTGGTGGCTCGCGACTTCCCCTCCACCGCCTTCGCCTGTGTCGACTACTTCCCGCCGGCGGACGGCCGCATCCCGCCGAACGTCGCTGGCCTGGTCTTCCGCGAAGAAGAAGGCGCCTTCCTCGTAGGCGCCGTGGCCGGACTCATCTCCCACACCCAAACCGTTGGCTTCGTCGGCGGCATGGATGTGCCCCTCATCCGCAAGTTCGAGGCCGGCTACACCGCAGGCGTCCACCATGTGTGCCCCGCCTGCCGTGTGCACGCCGCCTTTGCCGGCACCACACCCGACGCCTTCAAAGACCCGGCCAAGGGCGAGGCCCTCGCCACCAGCCAGATCTCCGCAGGCGCCGATGTCATCTTCCACGCCTCCGGCACCACCGGCCTCGGCGTCTACGAGGCCGCTCGCGACATGGGTGTGTTCGCTATCGGCGTCGATTCCGACCAGCACGATGAAATGCCCGGCGTCGTGATCACGAGCATGGTCAAACGCGTCGACGTCGTGGTCTACAACGTCGTCGAGCAGACGCTCCGCCACCGGTTCACGGGCGGCATGCACACCTTCGGCCTTCGCGACGACGGCATCGGATACGTCGACAGCGGCCCGCACGCCGAGCGCATCCCCGCCGACGTCAAGGCTCGGGTCGCCACCATTCGCGAAGACATCGTGCAGGGCCGCATCACCATCCCGCACTGACCGCTACTTCGGGTCGTCGACACGCACGGTCTCGGGTTTCTCTCCGCCTTGCGCCAACCACTGGAAGTCGTCCAGCAGGACCGTGGATCCCCACAGGTGGTCGCCAGCGTCCCAGATCACGAACGCGAGCGAGATCTCCTCCCCAGGTAGCACCGCTGCTTGCGTCTGCAGCCATCCCGTGGCCCCGTGTCCTCGCGGCTCCTCGCTGGTCGCCTCGAACCCCGTCCCTTCGAGCGCCTCATTGCCCTGAAGGCACGCAAACACTTTCCCTCCCGCCGCCTGAGGTGCGCACACATCCAGAAACGCGGTGTTCACGCTGATCGCGTTGCCTTCCGGGTCGAACGAGATGTTGCCGTCCTGCGCCCCGGGGTTGCTCGCCGCCGTTCCGAGTAGCGCGACGAAGTAGTCGTTGAACTGGCGGCACACCCACCCCGGGAACTCGGAGGTGTAGAACGACAGCTTGAACGACAACCCGCGAGCGTTCGTGGGCACACGGATGCGAAGCGCAAGCGACGCCGAGTCGTTGGCGACCGGCGAGGTCGACACCGGGTTCGGGCACGACGGGAAGTCCTTCGGCCAGCCGGCAGGCGTCGCGCACGACGTTCCCATGTTCGCTTCGGCCGGGTCGCGATAGCCGATATCGCCTGGACGCCGTGCCGTTGCCGACGACAACGCGAGCATGCGCGCTCCCTGCTGCGGATGCACGTGCGGTCCGAAGTCGGGCAGGATCCCGTGCGACGCGTAGTGCATCCCGATCGTTCCGTCAGCGAGCACGTAGTCCGCCGAGATGACTCCCCAGGTGCGGTCGCGCGGGTCGGCGGGTTGTCCGGATGTGAACCGGCACAGACCGATTGCGCGAGCGCCGTCGTGCCCCTCGTTGGACAGCAGATCGATGCCGTCGTCGCAGGACGATGGCTCGTCATCAGGTTGTCCTGAGCAGTCCTCGTCCACGCCATTGCTGGCCACGTCATACGCTCCGGGGTTCGTGTTGGGATCGCAGTCGTTGCAGTCGCCCTGCGCGATGGACCAGCCGTCATGGTCGTGGTCTTCGTCCGACGGAACACCGACCCAGGCGTCGCCCTCGCGGCACGCGCCGCCCTCGTCCATCCCCGTGTCCAGCAAGGACCACGCATCCGTGTCGTCGGCGGCGACGTCCAGCAGGGAGGCGTCGATTGCCGGTGCGATGCTTTCACCGCCCGCGGCAGAGCAAGCAATGGGCGGCAGCAAGGTGCTGCTGGCAGCGAGGGCACCCATGGCGACCCAGCTTGTCGAACTCGCGGTCACGGCTCGTGGAGCATGGCACACCTCGCGGCGGATCGCCTGCACGCTACGTTCTGGAGGCCCAGCGGGCGGAGAGGATCCCGGCGCAGCACGCGCCCACCAGCGCCAGGACGCCCCCCACCACCAGCGCACCCAGCGCTGCATACACGACATACCCGGTGACCCCGGTGCTTCGCGCCGTCGACGCGTCGAACCCGACGAACGAATGCGTCAGCAGCCAGGATCCGGTCTGCACCTCGGCGACGAGGATCCACGGCGCGACGAGTGGGTTGGAGATGTTTGCGGCAAGATAGGCGACGGGTGCGTCGAGCCGGAGCGGCACGCACACTGCGAGCACGAGCGGGAGGTGGAGTCCGTACAGCGGCAGGCATCCAACGAACAGGCCGAAACCGACCGAAATGGCGGCCCTGGTCGGCGTGAGGTCGCCACCTCGCAAGCGCTTCCAACCGGCGCTGCGAAGCGTTGCCGCACGCGCTTGCCACGATCGCCACCGTGCCGTGAATCCCGGTGTGGCACCGTCGTGGGTGGTCACGGTCCGCTTGGCATGGAGGGTGGCGGGAGGTTCTCGGCCATCCGAAGGTACATCAGGGCGCTCTTGTTGGCCGGGTCGGCCTCGAGCACCGCGCGCCACTCTGCCTTGGCGCCTTCGACATCGTTGAGCGCGAGCAAGGTCACGCCGAGCATGAGGCGGGCAGGGGCGTAGCTGGGGTTGGCGTCACGCGCCAGCTCGTAGTGCTGGCGCGCCCTCGTCAGGTCTCCGGTATCCCGGTACAGCGTCGCAAGCCTCGTCTGCAGGTCGGCGAACGAGGGGCACATGGTCACCGCGCGCTCCAGCTCGCGGATCGCGTCCATGCGGAGCCCGGCATCTTCATAGGCAGCGGCGAGCTCCGCGTGCATGTTGGCGATCTTGCCCCGCACGAACGGGTCGAGGTTGTCGCTGCTGCGCTCCCGCACCGAGCGGATCTGCCCGTAGATTCGGCGCCCGGCCTCGTACTTGGCCTGATCGTTGTAGGTCACCGCCAGGTTCAACAGCGCCTCGGTGTAGTTGGGGTTCAGCTCGGTCGCGCGCTCGAAGTGCCGCTCCGCCACCGCGAACTCCCCCCGCTCGTGCGCGATCACGCCGAGCATGTTGTGCACGTCGGCAAAGCCGTCGTGCGCTTGCACCACCATGAGAAGGAGCGGCTCGGCCTTGTCGAACTCATGCTTCTGGTAGTGCTCCCTGCCCTGGTGCAGGGCCTGCTTCAGCCGATCTTCCATGTGCCCATCTTCCCCGTTTTCGGGTGCTTGTGTCCACTTCGCGGTTGCTTTCGCGACCGGACGGCTGCCCTCCTGCGCCAGCGCTTCGCCCGACGAGGCTCGCGGGTTGCGACCGCTGCCCTGCGCTGCTAACCCCTGCTCGTGCCCGACCCGCCCCCCCGCCACGCCGGAAGAATCGTCGACCCGTCGGTCGCCGACGAAGACGACGACGAGTCGGTTTCGATCGAGCAGATGAGCGAGGAGCCGCCGGAGGCGGCGGCGGAGCCGACCAGCCAGGCTCCTGAGCCATCGGAGTATCCCGACGCGCCGCCGCTTCGTCCGCGCACGTTGCCACCCCTGCCGTCGTCAGAGGTGCTGCTGGACCCGCGCGAAGCGCCTCCACCCATCCCTACGCCGACGCGCCGACCGGGCAGCACATCGGTGCTGTCGCCCACGATGACCGCCGTGTTCGGCGCACTCTTCGGTCTGGCGGGGCTGTTCGGCATCTTTGCCCTGCTCCACCGGTTCGCTCCGCACCCCACACCCGAAACCGCCACCGCCGCGGCCTCCACCAGCAACCGGCCCGACATGTCTGCGGCAAGGCCGGTCGCTTCAGCCGTCCAGCGCAGCCTCCCGAATCTCGAGGAGGAAGACGGCCCCGGGCTGCCCGGACCCTGGCGTATCTCCACCCTCGCCAGCGACGACTCGGTGCGGATCGTCTCCGGCACCGTGGGCCTCGAAGCCTTCGTCAACGTCATGCAGGACAAGGCGAAGATCTCCAAGAAGGAGACCTACCGGATCCTCACGGCGTTCAAGGGCTTCGACGTGTTCAAGCGTCTGCGCAAGTCCGATCGGTACACGGTGGCGGTGGACAAGGCATCGGGTCGCATCAAGGCGTTCGAGCTCGAGGTCAGCCCATTCGAGGTCTACCAGGCCAAGGAAGATGAGTCCGGGCTGCTGACCGCCGCCAGACTCGACATGAAGGTCGGCGATCGCCGGCGGTCCACGGGGGTGCGCATCACGGGCGGCCCGCTCGCCGACGACCTCCGCGCCGCGCACCTGCGCGATAGCGTGGTGACCGTGATCGACGCCGCCTTCGACGGCCGCGCGAGCGTCGCGAGCATGCCGAAGAACTCCACCCTTCGGGTCATCGTGAGGGAGAAGACCGCGCTCGGACGCTTCGCGTCGTACGAGTACGTCGAGGCGCTGGAGTACGTGTCCTCCAAGCCGGACACCAAACCCCTGCGGTTGTACAGGTTTCAGGACGGCGGCCGATTCGGCTACTTCGACCAGCAAGGCCGCGAACCCTACCGAGGCGGCTGGCGTCGCCCGTGCCCGGGCGCGCCGGTGACCTCCCCCTTCAACCCCAAGCGCATGCACCCGGTCTTGCACGTGATCAAGCCGCACGAGGGAACCGACTTCGGCGCCCCCATGGGCACGCCCGTCCACGCCACGTCCTATGGCACGGTGCAGTGGGTCGGCCCGCGCGGCCCTGCGGGCAACCTCGTGATCATCGAGCACCCCGGCAAGATCGAGTCGTACTACATGCACCTGAGCCGCTTCGCCGACGGCTTGTCCAAGGATGACAAGGTCGAGACGTTCCAGGTCATCGGATACGTCGGAAGCACGGGCCGCTCCACGGGCCCGCATCTGCACTTCGGCATCAAGAAGAACGGCGTGTGGATCGACCCCATGTCGCTCAAGCTCGACGGGGACCGGCTCGTGTCGGCGTCGCTGCGGGGCGAGTTCGAGAAGGTGCGGGCGCAGTTGGACGCCCAGCTCGACGCGATCCCGCTGCCCGAGCCGGTCGCGGAGGAAGCGCCTCCGGCCGCGGCCGCGTCGGCGGTGCCGGAGGGTGAGGAGTCGGATGAGCCGCCGGGGGGCAGCACGCCGGCGCCACCTGCCGAAGCGACGCACCCCGCGGGCGGGAGTGTCGACAGCGCCGAGGATGACGAGCTGGAGCCGGAGGGTTTTCGTGATCCCCGCGACCGTCCGGACCTCGCGCCGCGGCGGTGAGCGGGTGCCTGAACCGAAGGCCAGGCCGAAGGCACACTCTGCCTGCCTGGGCTCGGCTTCTCCTCCAGCCAGCCGGGGGCCGGTCGCCTCCACGACGCCGACTACCAGCCTATCGCGCTCCGTCTGCCGGGCCGGCCGCTCGTCGCAACCGAACCCGGCAGACGTGCGCCCAACGACCGCGCGTGGCACCTCTTCTCAGGTCAAAACCCACCACGTTTCCCACGGCGACCCGGCCGAAGCCACGCCGCCTGGACAATCCCAACCGTCCCGTGTCCATCCTGTCCAACAGCGAGCCGGCGCTATGCGCATCTCGCGCCGACGCCCAACCACTCGTTCCGTCCGCCACAAGTTCTGGCCGGTTTTTCGTGGCGAAGCGGCTCGCCGACGCTCCCCCGCCTGCACCAACCGAGCCCGCGTGCCCACCCGCCACGCGTCGGCTCGCGCCTGGTGACGACCGCACGGCTCACGCGCCCTACCCTCCACCCTCCACGTGCCACGCCACACTCCTCACCCGCACGCGCACGCCCACGTGCTGTGTTGTTGTACTGCCGTCGATCTGAGCCGCTCAACCGAGCCGGTCAGCATCGCCGACACGCAGCTCGCGACGCCTTTGAGCGTCTCAGCGTCGTGCCGCGGGCCGATGTCCATCGCGAGCAGCAGGTCCCCAGCGGCGGCCACTTCCGCACACTCGCCGCGGCTCTCCGCGAATCGCTGGCGCTTCGATGCGTCGCCCCGGCGGTTCGCTCCTTCCGCGAGCAACAGGACAGTGTTCGACGCAGACCGCAGAAGCGGAACTCGTCGTCCTGCGAAGTGAGCCACATCTCTTGCCGATGCGGCTGCTGGTCCGCGTCCCGAAGGTCCGTCGGACCGTCGACTCGCTCACGTCCAAGTCCAGATTCAACGACTGCACGTGCACGGTGAGCAGCCCTGCTGACCAATGGGTAACAGGCACGCCAACATCGGACGGCTTGCGACAGCCCTCGGCCACTACCTTCGCTGCATCGGCACCCGACCCACAGAGGGCGGGCGTCCCGATCGTGGGTCGTCCGCAAGCTTGTCAATCGGCGACTCGCAATCGAAGCGCTTCTTCCACTTGCGCACGGTGCGCTCGTGGACCCCGACAAGCATCGCGATGTCCGACGTCCCCACGGCGGCAGCCATCAGCAAGACGGCTTGCCGTCTCTTGGCGACACGCTGCTCGGTGCTCGGAAGCCGCACGATCGCTTCGATCGTTTCCAGAACTTCCGCCGGCAACACGAGGGCGTCCGCCCTCGGGCCACGATGAACACGGTCTGCCCAAAGGCGTTGCATCGATCATCCGATCCGCGCGACGTCCCCCGAGTAGTCCGGGCCCGATTTCTGACGGACGGAAC
>Ga0209018_1000832_pt1 | contig 27235 bp, 22 predicted proteins | sample YNPBryBLVA2012_FD_185814 | JGI IMG/M metagenome (GOLD analysis project Ga0209018, IMG submission 185814) | Anoxygenic and chlorotrophic microbial mat microbial communities from Yellowstone National Park, USA - YNP Bryant BLVA 2012 (SPAdes)... ...
ACGGGGCGCTAGATCGCCGCCCAACTACCTACACACCACTACAGCAACTCGACTCTAGGATTCCCCGACGAGTCGTAGCGTGAATAAGGCGGGATGAACTGTTCGAGCAGATAGCCGTTGGCGCAGTGCAGTTCGACACCGTCGAAGCCGGCGCGCATCGCATTCTTGGCGGCGACGACGAACTCTTGACGAGTGCGAGCGATGTCGTCGGCCGTCATCGCTCGCGGCACCGGGTGGGGCTGAGGCCCTTTCTGGTCCGTGTACATCTCGCCCGGAGCAGCGACGGCGCTGGGAGCGATGATCTCGGCTCCGGCGGGCAAGTTCAGCGGGTGGCCCACGCGGCCTGTGTGCATGATCTGGACGAAGATGCGTCCGCCTTTGGCGTGGACCGCATCGGTGACCAGCTTCCAGCCCTGCACGTGGGCGTCGCTGAACAAGCCAGGGATGCGGGGGTATCCGAGGCCATTGGGTGATGGCGATGTGCCCTCGGTGATGATGAGGCCGGCGTCGGCCCGCTGCGCATAGTATTGCGCCATCAAGGAGTTGGGGATGTTGCCTTCGGCTCGGCTGCGGGTCATGGGAGCCATGACCGCTCGGTTGGGAAGCTGAAGGGGGCCGAGCATGAACGGGGACAGGAGCTTGGTTTCGGACATGCTGCGTTGGATGCGCGGGATCGAGGTTGGTTGCGCCTGGGGAACTCGGGCGTAAACAACGTTCGTGCTGATGCGTCAGGCTTGCGAACAGGAGCGGGGACACGGCCGCGATCATCTTGCGGACCCCGGCCCGGCCGCTGCTTCGCCGCAAGGCGGGCGCGGGTCGAACGCGATTGCGCCCTCTGCGCTATCGGCTCATCCCATACGCTTGCTCGTGTCATGCCCATCCCGAGCGTCGTCGGTATCTCGGACTTCGAGACTCCGTGCGAGCCAGGCTGCACGGACCTGGACAAGACCGGTTTCACGGTGGAGCTACCTACGGGTCTGGGGCAGCCGTGCTGCTGCCGCGGCTACGGCGGTTCGGCAAGACCACTGGAATAGCGGATGTTGCGCGCCTTCTCGAAAAAAACACACAAGTGGCGGCCGCCATCCCAATCGAAAACCGCCACCCCGCCTGCCGGCCGGTCCGACGTCCTGTCCGACATCCTCTCGGACCAGATTCGACCCGAAGGTTGGCAGACCCGAGCTGACCGCGGGGCGTTGGTGACCCGTAGTTCGGGCGTCCGGGCATCCCCCTGGTTCGCAGCCGCGTCGCGGTCCGGTCGACAGGTGGCCCCGTGGAGGGGGTGCCGGGCATGGGGAATCCGTGGACTGCCGAAGGAGTGGGTGGAGTGGGGCCTGGACCGAGACGAGGTTGGTTGCCGGGCGGGTGCACAGGTGCGCCGAGCATGCTGCGGTCCGCCTGGACGAGTGCTGGAAGGCCGAGGCGTATGCCGGAGGTCAGGGGCGCAGGTACGGAGGGCTGGGCACCGCGGGCGACTGGACCTATTCTTCCGCGCGTGATCGTGGTTCTGCGCCAGGGTGTCTGAGGTGAGAAAGATCGTCGACGTGCCCACCCGTACGGGCGGCTCCTATCCTGTGTTCCTCGGTGACGACGCCGGAGGGTTCCTGGATATGGTATGGCCGTCGGGCAGCACCCAGGCAGCGCTCATCGGCGACCATACCACCACCGGCCTGTTCGGGCCGGCAGTGGAAGCGGCATTGCGGTCGCGCGGGGTGCGTGTCGTCAGGCTCGCCTTCCCGCCGGGAGAGGCCAGCAAGACCAGGGAGACGAAGGCGGCCATCGAGGACGCCATGCTCGAGGAGGGGATGGACCGCAGCGCTTGCGTGGTGGGGGTTGGAGGCGGAATCTCCCTGGACATGGCCGGTTTTGTCGCGGCCACGTTTCTGCGTGGGATTGATGTCATCCACATTGCCACGAGCCTGCTGGCTCAGGTCGACGCCAGCGTAGGCGGCAAGACTGCGGTCAACACCGCTGCGGGCAAGAACCTCATTGGGGCGTTTCATCCGCCTCGCGCCGTGCTGCTCCCGACGTCCTGGCTCGCGTCGCTGCCTGAGGCCGAGTTGCGCAATGGCCTGTCCGAAGCCATCAAGACGGCGGTGGTTGCCGATGTAGCGCTGTTCGAAGCGGTCGAGCGTTTGCAGGCGACGGCGACGCCGGCGGACCTGTCCAGCATCGTCGAGCGCTGCGTCCGTATCAAGGCCGACATCGTCGGGCGCGACGAGGGCGAGCGGGGGCTGCGTCGGATGCTCAACTTCGGCCACACGGTGGGTCACGCGGTGGAGCGAGCGTCGCAGTACGGGATTGCACACGGACAGGCCGTCGCGCTCGGCATGATGGTGGAGGCGCGCGTCGCTGAGAGGACGGTGGGGTTTCCATCGGAAGACCGGCGCCGAATCGAGCAGGTGGTTGGTCGTCTGGGCCTCGGGCCACCGTTGGTGCCGACATGGGGCGAGGTGTCGGGCTGGTTGTGTGCGGACAAGAAGACCGACCGAGGACACGTGCGCTGCGCGCTTCCGATGCGCATCGGGTCGATGGATCCCGCGGAGGGGCAATTCGCCAGGCCCGTGCAGGCGGAGATTCTGGCGGAAGCATGGGTGCAGGTGTGTGGGCAGATGAATTGCAGCGTAAGGAGGAATTCGTGGGCGTGAGGCTGCACGTGCCCGGGAGCAAGAGCATGACGCAGCGTGCGCTGTTGATCGGTGCGTTGGCAGCGAGGCAGACGCGTATCATCGGAGGGGTGGACTGCGACGATGTGGAGCACTTGACGGGCGCGTTGCGTGCGCTCGGGACGACCATCGAGCGGGAGGGGGATGATATCCTGGTGAGGCCGGGGCGGTTGTCGGCAACGGGGCAGACACTCGAACTCGGCAATGCTGGCACGGCGCTTCGCTTTTGCGCAGCGCTTTCCCTCGTGGTGGAGGGCGAGTTCACGGTCGACGGCGACGCGCGCATGCGGCAGCGTCCGGTCGGTCCGCTGGGAGAAGCGCTCGGGCGGCTTGGCGTGCGGGTGACGTACGGAGCAGCGACCGGGTGCCCGCCGATGACCCTGGAGCGTGGGAGTCTCCCCGGCGCGTCGGTGCAGGTCGACGGAGGCATTTCGAGCCAGTTTGCCAGTGGGCTGTTGCTGGTGGCGCCGCGGCTCGACCGGGGCCTTGCCGTTTGCCTGACTGGCACCGTGGTGTCCGCGCCGTACCTGCGGATGACCACGACCATGATGACGCGCGCCGGGGCCAGGGTCACGTGGGAAGAGCAAACGTCGATTCGGGTGCAACCAGGTGCGTACTTCGAGGGGGCCGAGCAGGCCGTGGTGGTCGTCGAGCCGGACTGGTCGGCGGCGTCTTTCCTGCTTGCAGGAGGTTTTGTGTGCGGCCGAAAGGTGGAAGTCGACGGGCTGGTCGAGCCGGAACGGTCCTGTCAGGGCGACGCGGTATTCGGCAGGATGCTCGATGAGCTTGCCGCGCCGACCAGCCATGACTTCGACCTTTCGGCCAGCCCGGATCTGATTGCCCCGCTCGCGATTGCCGCGTTGTTCGCTTCGGGGCCCACATGCATTCATGGCGTGGGGCACGCGCGGCTCAAGGAGAGCGACCGGATCGCGGTCCTTGCGGGAGCGTTGCGCAAGGTGGGCGCCGACGTGGAGGAGCGAACCGACGGCCTGTGGATCGATCCCTTGCGGGCCATGCCCGCGTCCCAGGTTTGGCTCGACCCGCATGGCGATCACCGGATGGCGATGGCCTTTGGCGTGCTGTCGCTGCGCCTGCCCGGTGTGCGGGTGCGGGATCCTGGCTGCGTGACGAAGTCGTTTCCCTCGTTCTGGGCACAGCTCGACAGGCTTCGTTCGGGAGGTGGTTAGTGGCGGCGAATACGATGGGAGAGTTGTTCCGGGTCACGACCTTCGGCGAGAGCCACGGCCCGGGCATCGGCGTGGTCGTGGACGGCGTCCCGGCAGGATTGAAGGTGGACATCGATGGCATCCAGGCTCAGCTCCGGAGGCGTCGTCCGGGCCAGAGCGGCCTGGTGAGCCCGCGCGACGAGACGGATACGTTGGAGATCCTTGGCGGGTTGTTCGAGGGTACGACGACCGGCGCACCGGTCGCCATGTGGATACGGAACCGAGACGTGCGATCGTCGGACTACGAATCGATCAAGGACTTGTTTCGGCCCGGGCATGCGGACTACACGTGGTATCGGAAGCATGGGTTTCGTGACTGGCGCGGGGGAGGACGGACCTCGGGGCGCGAGACGGCGGGACGTGTCGCTGCGGGAGCGTTGGCGCGGCAGCTTCTGGCGACCGTGGGTGTGTCGATGGTCGGGTACGTGATACGGGTCGGCAACGCATGTGCGACGGATTTCGACGCGGATGAGATCGAGCGCAATCCTTTGCGGTGTGCGGACGCCCGGGCAGCGCAACAGATGGCCGCCATCGTGGCGGAGGCCAAGGCGTCCGGCGACTCCGTCGGAGGCCTGATCGAGGTCGTGGCCAACGGGGTTCCAGCGGGCTGGGGCGATCCGGTGTTCGACAAGCTCGACGCAAAGATCGGCGCAGCGATGCTGTCGATTGGGGCGGTCAAAGGGGTCGAGATCGGCGATGGGTTCGGCCTGGCGCGGATGCGAGGCTCGGAGGCCAACGACCCGATCCTGCCTGGAGGGTTCGGGTCGAACCACATGGGCGGCCTATTGGGCGGCATCTCGACTGGCGCACCGATCGTGGTGCGCATCGCGGTCAAGCCGACACCGTCGATCGGCCTGCCGCAGCGAACGGTCGACGTGCATGGTCAGGGGGCAACCATCGAGGTGCCCGGACGCCACGACCCGTGCATATGCCCGAGGCTTGTGCCAGTCGCAGAGTCGATGCTTGCGCTGGTGCTGTGCGATGCGTGGCTCAGGCAACGCGCGCTCGCTCCGCTGGCTTCGTCCGAGGGGGCGAGCGATTCATGAGTGGCCATGCACCGCGGTTGTCGTGCGCCGCAAGGCGTCTTCGATGTTCGTCCGCCCGTTGCGTCGTCGCGAGGGCGGCACTCAACCTCCGAGTTGCAGCAGCATGGCGATGCGAGCCATCTCGAGGCGGTCGAGGAACGCGGCAATCTCCGGGCGCGCCCAGGCTCGGACCCGGTCGGCCACCTCGGGCCGCGCCTGCGCCAGCGTCACCGGCAGCAGAATCGCGAGGCCGAAAACGGCCGGGATCACGACCAACTGGACCGCGGTATTCGTTGCTGTCAGGTAGTCTTCCACCGCGGTGAGCACACCGTTTCGCGGGCCGCCTTCACTCGTAGCGTTGCACAGGCTGGCGTTGTATCCGCCCCGCGGCACCAGGGCGGACGATGTCGGCACGATCCCTTGTCGTGCATAGGGGTGCCGGTACTCCGGCGGAATGGCCTCCGGTGCGTAATACAGGTCGCGCCTTCCATAGGGCCAGGCCACGTCGTGCAGGAACGTCAGGGGTAGCGGGTGTCCGCGGTCCTTGCAAAGCTGTTCGATCATCTGCAGTTCGTGGTAGACCGTGAACCAGTTGTGGTCGCCGTCGATCAGCACGACGTCGAACGACTCGATGGCGGGCAGCGCGACCAGGCTCGGCAGCCGGTGCATCACGAACGCGCCGGCCGCCTCGCGCACCCATGTGTCGACGTCGAACCTCGGATCGGGATCGACGGCGTGGACACGGGCGCCGTGCGTGCGCGCAAACTCGATGAGGCGTGAGGTCATCTTGCCGTGCTCGGAGCCGATCTCGACGATGTCATGCGGTTGAAGGGCGTCGAGCAGGGGATGGATGATATCCGGCCAGAACGCGAGCATGCGGCATGATCGCCTCATGCCTGCGGCAAGTAAAGGGCGCGTCCGGGCCGGTGGGGGCGGTTGCTGCGGGCTTGCGTGGGGCGGTACATGGATGGCGGCGGTGGTCGTGCGAACTGCCGGAGGTCGGCATCGCGTCAATGTTGGACGACGCGCCGGGTCTCGTCAGCTTCGGCTTGGATCGCGACCGCGAAGGTGTCATAGCGCGACGGGTCGGTCTTCACGAGCTGGGAAGCGCCAAGCATCTGCGGCAAGGGTGCGTTGGGTGGGAGGCTGACGAGGGACTTCGTGATGAGCTGGGTCAGTTCGTCCGTCAGGTCGTGGGCGGCGCAGATGGTGTCACCGGGGATGGGGGCGGACAGGCCGATGACCGTGAAGGGGTCGTGGTCGCGCCAGGGGCGTTCGATGATGTTCCCTTGCGGGTCGACTGCGCAGAACGTCGCGCCCACGTCGGCCGTTCCGGCTCGGAGTGCTTCGATCACGGCACCATGGGATCCGAGGAAGCCCTGCGAGGCGAAATCTTCGTCCGGGGACAAGCCACGCGATCGCATCATCCAGCGAGGGACGAGGTAACCCGCGGTGGACCAGGGGTCGACCCAGACCGCTCTGCGTCCGCGCAGGTCGTCCCAGGAGTCGGCGGCGCCCCTGCGCCCCAAGATCGCGGCGGTGAACTCCGCCTGTCCGGCTCGTTCCACCGTGACGAGCAGCTTGGCTGCCCGCGCTTGTGCGGCTCTGACATAGGCCACCGGCGGCAGCCACGCGATCTCCACCTCGCGCTCGACGAGCGCGCCTACCAGCTCTGCATAGTTGAAGTAGCGAAGAACGTCGCAGCGAAAACCCAGCGCCTGGGTGAACGCCACGTCCAGATCGCGGTATGACTCGGCCTGCGAGGTGGCAACGATCCCGGCGCGAAGGGGGCGGGCGAGGCTGAGTGCACGCAGCACGCGTGGGGTGTCCCTCGTGCGGTCGTGCATCGAGTCTGGCCCGCTGCCGTATTCCGGCTCGGCGTGTGGTGGGGCGACCGATGACGTCGCGGCTTCGCGATCCCGTTGCTGCAGCAACCGCTCCGCGACGAGCGTCAGGTCGCGGTGCATCGCCCGCATCGTCTGGTAGCGATCGCTGCGCTTGCGCGACAGCGCCTTGAGCACCACGGCGTCGAGTTCCGGTGGAACCTTCTTCGAGTACGTGGACGGCGCGAGGATCGGTGCGCGCAGGATGCTTACGACCTGCTCGGGCACGCTCTGTCCCTCGAACGGAACCCTACCCGTCAGGATCTCGTACAGCGTGACGCCGACCGACCAGATGTCGGACCGGCCATCGATGTCCGGTGCGTCACGGAGCTGCTCGGGAGACATGTATCGCGGTGTCCCGAGCCGCTGACCTGCCTCCGTGATCTTGGACTCCGCGGCCGGCTGGATGGGCTTCGCCAGCCCGAAGTCGGTGAGTTGCGGCACGATGTAGTCCCGCGCCTTTTGCGCCAGCAAAATATTGCCAGGCTTGACGTCGCGATGCACGATGCCTTGCTCGTGCGCCATGATGAGCGCGTCAAGGATGGGCAACATCAGCTTGACGGCCGCACCGACGGGGAGCTTGCCCCGACGCAGCAGGCACGTCTCCAGCGATTCGCCGTCGACCAGCTCGTTCACCAAGAAGAGAAAGCCCTCCGGGGCAATCCCCATGTCGAGAACGCGCACGATGTTGGGGTGTGTCAGGCGTGCAGAGAGCTGCGCCTCACGGATGAATCTGCGTTGGGCCTGTGGCTTGCCCATCGACTCCGTCGAGAGCACCTTCAAGGCGACCCGGCGTTGCGTCCAGACGTTGCGCGCCTCGTAGACTTGACCCATGCCGCCCGCGTGGAGAAAGCGGACCACCTCATAGGTCCCGGCGACTCGAGCCCCAATCTCGAGAACAGGCCCGTCGGAGGCGTTCGTGTTGGGAGGCGAATGAGCCATGTTGCTAGGCGGTAGGCGTGTAGGTCATCAGGCTGGACGGGGCAAGCAGAGTCAGACCACGCCGCCCAGGTGCTTGCCGACATGCACGATCGTGGTGAGCCAGGCTGCGGCGCCTGGGCGGGTATGGCGGGTCGCAAAGCGCGCAGGATCGACCGATTGGACCACGAAGCGGGAGGAAAACGCTTCCTCGATCTCGACGCGCCGGATGCGATGCGGTCCACCCCAGGTCGGCTCCAGCTCGCTGAAACAGAGCAGGTAGACCGTGGCGCCCGGCGCCAGAGTCGATGACAGGCTGCGCGCGTACGCGAATCGGTGCGCCGCGGACAGCATGTGGAACAGCCCGCTGTCGATTGCGGTGTGGAAGCGGGTACGCAACCGCCCGAGCTGGAGCGCATCGCCGAGCTCGAAGTGCGCGTTCAACCCGCGCGCTTTCGCCTTCCTCCGCGCAATCTCGAGCGCCCGGCCCGAGCTGTCGATACCCAGAACGTCCAGCCCTCGCGACGCGGCCAGCAGCGTGTGCTCGCCCGTTCCGCACCCCACGTCGAGCACCCGGCCGCGGATCCTGCCGCGGTCGAACAACGTCTGGAACGCGGGCTGCGGGCGGCCGATCTCCCATGGCGGGACACCCAGATACGCTTCATCGAAGGGGCTCATCTCGAACGGCCGAAACCTCGTGCGGGTTGGCTCCCATCCGGTCGGCGGCTGTCGCCGCGGGAGAGCGGACGTGCGCTCGACGTGATAGCGTGCTGCCCGGTCGTGTCAATCCCGCCGAAGGAAACGACGAGCATGCACCGGACAGCATTCCAGCCGGGGACCCTGTGGTCCGCCATCGTGGAGCGCACCGCTGCTGCCCAGCAGGCAGGTGCGATCTTTCCCATCCCCACCACCGCCGCGTTCGTGAAGGACCGCAACGTGACCTTCCTCGTGCGTGTCGTCGCGAACCTCGCGCGCAAGCACGCCGACCCCCGCGTCGGCCCTGCCGCAAGTCCGAGCTTCAACCCGTTTCTGCCATACGACGATCGCATGTACGTCGCGGACATCTCCCCGTCGCATGTCTGCCTGCTCAACAAGTTCAATGTCGTGGAGCACCATGCCCTGATCGTCACGCGCGCTTTCGAATCGCAAGAGGATCTCCTGTCCCTTGCCGACTTCGACGCGCTCGCGAAAGCAATGCGCGAATTCCCATCCCTGGGCTTCTACAACGCAGGTACCGTTGCCGGCGCGAGCCAGCGGCACAAGCACTTGCAGCTTGTTCCCTTGCCTTTGGCGAAGCAACTCGCGTTCCCCGTCCCCATCGAGCCGGCGCTCGATGGGACCGTGCCCGACACGCCAGGCGCGTGTCCATCGTTGCCGTGGCTTCATGGTTTCGTGCGTTTCGGCAGGTCGCCGATCGACGACACCGTCGCCGCGGAGCGTCTGCTTGCCGCGTACCGCGATCTTCTGCACGTGCTGCCGCGGCCTGCGTCGCCGTACAACCTGCTCTGCACGCGAGAATGGATGCTCCTGGTGCCCCGGTCCGCGGAGCACGCGAGCGGCATGTCGATCAACGCGCTCGGCTTCGCGGGGGCGCTCTTGGTGCGCAACGACGCCGAGCTGCACGAGATTGAGCGGATGGGCCCGATGTCTCTACTGCAGCGCGTGAGCTTCCCCGCGAAGTAGGGGCTACGAAGCCAGGAAGCGCGCCACGATGCCGGCAGCGCTCCCGGAGTCATGCGGGCCGGCTTGGACCGCGGCGTCGATCAGAGAGGCTTGATCAGGCCAACGCACGCGCGCTTCCCGCAGGAAATGAAGGCCGGTGTCCGGGTCGACCTCCGGGTGGGCCTGAATGCCCCATACCGGCAGAGCGGCCCAGCGCATGGCGTGGACCGCGCAGTTCGTCCCCCGCGCGAGGACCTCGATGCTCGGGTCGCTGCCTTCCACCACTTCGTCGAAGTGCGAGACGAAGGCATGCATGGTGCCGTCGGGGAGAACGCCAGCAGGTCGAAGGACCTGGATGGCGAGCCAACCGAACTCGGGCACCTGCGCGCGGCGCACGCAGTGAGGGCCGCCCAGCGCGTAGGCGATGAGCTGGTGGCCCCAGCAAGAGCCGAGCACACGCACCCCGCGTGCAACAGCCAAGCGCAGCCAGCGCGCTTCGGCTTCTGCCCACGGATCCAAGTGCACGATGGAACTCTCGGACCCGGTGAGGATCACATGCGTGACGGTTGCCGGGTCGGGGAGCGGCTCGCCGCCGGCGGCGTAGACGGACCGGGGCGTGAAGCCCGCGGCGCGGGTCCAGTGCTCCACGGGACGATAGAACCTGTGATCGATGGCGTTGTCGACGACGAGCAGGGTGGGCATGGGGAGATCCGGTACGAGGGCGGCGAACCTTAGCAAGGGCGAACCGTGACGGCTACTGCTAGGGCGACGGCAACGGCGGTGGCGTGACTGCACCAGCATCGAGTATGGTTGGAACCATGAGGCAGTCCGTTGTTGCCCTGATCGTCTTGATTCCAGCCACACTGGCTTGCGCGTCGTGTGCGCGCGGCGAGCGGCCGGGGGCAGACCAGATCCAGTATCCGTCGACGGGCGGGTCCGGGGCCGGGATCGGCGGCAACGGTCCGCTGCCCGACGGCGGTGGCGTTTGCGGCAATGGTGTGATCGAGCCGGGGGAGGATTGCGACCAGGGCGACCTTGGCGGACGGACCTGCATGACCGAAGGATTCGCTTCAGGCGGTCTGCTGTGCTCGCCGCTGTGCATCGTCGACACATCCAACTGCAGCACCTGCGGCAACGGCGTGCTCGATGCGGAGGAGGAGTGCGACGGCACGGACCTCGGCGGCAGGACGAGCTGCGCCGATATTGGCGCCGGGACCAGTTCTGAACCGCTGCTCTGCAGCGACACCTGCCGATTCGACCTGACCAACTGCAGCGGCTGCGGCGACGGTGTCATCGCGGCGCCGGAGGATTGCGAGCCCGGCTACGGTCCCAACGGCAAGCCGGACCTCGGCGGCAAGACGTGCTCGAGCCTCGGGTTCGACGGCGGCGAGCTCGACTGCTCCAAGAGCTGCAGGTTCAATCTCAACGGCTGCTACACCTGCGGAGACGCCACGCGCAACGGCATCGAGCAGTGCGACGGCGCGGACTTCGGCGGAAAGGGGTGCAACGACTTCGCCAGCGCGACCGGTGATCCATATGCCAGTGGCACCCTGTCCTGCACCTCGGAGTGCACCATCGACACCTCGTTCTGCATGCTCTGCGGTGATGGCCGCATCACCGGCAACGAGGTTTGCGACTCGGGCGAGCTGAGCGGGCATACCTGCATCAGCGAAGGATTCACCGGTGGGGTGCTCCAGTGCGACGTGGGGTGCAACGATTTCGACACCTCCAAGTGCTCGCTGTGCGGCAACAACACCGTGGAGGGCAGCGAGCAGTGCGACGGCCCGAACCTCGACTACCAGACCTGCACGTCGCTCGGCTTCACGGCCGGCGGTTCGCTGTCCTGCTCCACTGATTGCACGTTCGACACGTCTGGGTGCGCGAACAACACGTGTGGCGATGGGGTGGTCAACGGCAACGACCAGTGCGACTGCGGCAACGCGGGCACGCCGTGCACGAGCGCGCAGCTCAAGGGCAAGTCGTGCTCTGACTTCATGAGCCCCGCCAACAAACCGTACACAGGCGGCACGCTCAAGTGCTTCAGCCCGAACAACTGCCAGGTCGACGTGTCCGATTGTACCTGGTGCGGCGATGCGGTCCGAAATGGCCCCGAAGCTTGCGACGGCGGCGACCTCGGTGGACAGAGCTGCGTCGGACTCGGGTACGTGTCCGGCTCTCTCAAGTGCAGCGCCGATTGCACCTACGACGACTCCGCATGCGAAGCGGTCCCCAATCCCCTCCTTGTTTGTCGGAGCCCGAACCTGCCCATCCCCGACGACGACCTGAACGGCGTCGTCGACACCCTCACCATCAGCAACCCTGGCACCGTCACCGACGTAAACCTGCATGTCAAGGCTACCCATGGCTGGGTAGGCGACCTGTACATCGAGCTGTCGCACGGCGGCGTGACGCGGGCCGTGGTCGACCAACCCGGCGTGCCGGGCAGCACCTACGGTTGTGACGGCAACGACGTCGACGCCACGCTCGACGACGAGGCGTCGGCCACCGCGGAGGCTGCTTGCAACGCGTCTTCTCCGGCGCTCGGTGGGCAGCTCCGGCCCAACGAGTCGCTGTCCGCATTCGACGGGCAGAGCATGTCCGGCACGTGGCAAATATACGCGGCGGACTTGGCCGCGTATCTCGACGGTACGCTCGTCGAGTGGTGTGTGGAGATCACCTGGCAGTGACGCACGACGAGGATGTCGATTGCATCGCGGTGCGGCCCGTGGCATCGCCTTGGGCCAATGACGCATACGAGCCGCGTGCAGATCGTTGCTGACCAGATCAGGCAACGGATCGGAGGGTCGGGCTTCGCCTCGCTGGCCAAGTCCTCGCCGTCGCACTTCGTGCCCGACCCGCGCGACCCCAAGCATCACGACCGCAAGATTGACGTGCGTGGGCTGGACCACGTGCTCGAGATCGACGTCGAGGGGCGCCGGTGCGTCGCCGAGCCGGGCGTGACCTTTGCTCGTCTCGTGGACATGACCTTGCCGCTCGGGCTGGTCCCCAAGCTCGTGCCCGAGCTCGAGAGCATCACGTTGGGCGGCGCCGTCGCCGGTTGCTCTGTCGAGTCCACGTCCTTTCGTTACGGTGGATTCCACGACACCTGCCGATCGTACGAGATCGTCACGGGAACAGGTCAGATCGTCCACTGCTCACGGGAAGATGATCGCGAGCTGTTCGACATGGTGCACGGGTCCTACGGAACGCTCGGTGTGCTCACCAAGGTGGAATTCGACCTCATGCCCGCGTTGCCCTTCGTGCGCATGGAGTACAGGCACCTGCGCACGTTCGAGCAGTTCCACGCCGAGATGATGGAGTGCTGCGAACGTGGGGACCACGACTTCGTCGACGCCATCGTGCACGGGCCGAACCATCTGGTGCTCTGCCTGGGTTGCTTTGCACGCCACGCTCCACGGGTCTCCAACTATCGGGGCGTGAACGTCTTCTACAAGAGCACCCGCACGCTCGATCACGACTGGCTCACCAGCCGCGACTACTTTTTCCGGTACGACACCGAGTGCCATTGGCTCACGCGCACGCTGCCCGTGCCCGGCATGGAATCGGTGCCCATGCGCTTGCTGTTCGGCCGAATCCTGCTCGGCTCCACCAACATCCTGTCCCTTTCCGAGCGGCTTCGCCCCGTCCTGCGTATGCGGCAGGATCCCCACGTCGTGGTCGACGTGTTCATCCCTGAGCCGAGGCTCGACGAGTTCTGGGCGTGGTACCTGAAGATGGTGGACTTCTTCCCGTTGTGGGTGGTGCCCTACCGGGCGCCTGCGCCGTATCCCTGGTTGAACCCCGTGCATGCTGCCAGGAACCCGTCGCCATGGTACATCGATTGTGCAGTATACGGGAAACGCAACACGCCTGCGGTGAGCTTCGACAAGCTGCTCGAAGACAAGACATATGAGCTGGGGGGCATCAAGACGCTCATCTCGCGTAACAGCTACGACGAAGAGACGTTCTGGAGCATCTACGACCGCGAGCGTTACGAGCGAGTCAAGCGGCGGCTCGACCCGCACAATCTCTTCCGCGAGTTGTACGCGAAGGTGCACAGGCGGCGGTGACCGCGGCGGGGTGACGTGTACGAATACTGGATGAATCCCCCGTATCTCGAAGAAAGGGTCGGGGGGAACATCCGGAGCGTTCCAGCGTCCATCACCGGGTCCGGCGGGTTGCCGGCCCTTGCTCCCCGGAGGATGGCGAATGGGTTCAGGCTTGGATTCGGTTCCATCGCACGATCCACCACGACCGCTGCCGCCCGGTCCATCCCTGAAGCCGGTCGGCGATGAGATCGACTGGGCCGCTCGGCAGGCGATGCGTCCCTACTGGCTCCTGGCGCGCGTGATCGGCCTGGTGGTGCTGATGGTTTGCGGGTGGTGGTTCATCGGCTGGCGGATGGAGCCGACCCGGTCGGAGCTGGACCTCATCGCCGCGAGCCAACCGCGCAAGCCGCGACCGTGGGTGCCGGAGCAGTCGACGAGCGACGCGGTGTTCGGGGCCATCCAGATGGGGAAGGTGCATGCGGAGTTGCTGCCCGCATGGGTCATCTCGTTGCAGCACAGCCCCTATAGCACCGGCGCCTGGGAGGAGAACCGCGCCTTCGAGGATCTGCGGCAGGAGGCGGGGAAGGATCCCAACCTGGCACGTCTGCTCACCGAGCTTCGCGACTGGGCGACGCTGGACCCTGCCTTGTACGGCGGACAGATCGCCGAGCTGTTCAAGGGCTGGAACCGGTACATGGAGTCTCACGGAGCGCCCTACTATGTTGCTTTCAACGTGGCTTCGACGGCCCAGGGGGGCCGGCTCATCACGCGCAGCTATCGCGTCGTGTCCGACGTGCGTGTGTCGGTCGGGGGCGAGCTTCAACGGACGCGCGTCGTGGCGCGCGTCGACGATACCAATGTAGGGGAGCTGTTTTTCGGGGAGAGTAGCGGTCCGGAGGAAGGGGCCATTGTCGTGGCGGACCGCATCATGGACTTTGCGATCGACCGGCTCTGGATGCTCATGGATCCGGCGGGCGACGACCGGCTGCCGCCGATGGACCGGTCCTTTGCGCCGGTGCTTCGCGCAGAGGCAGCCCTGGCGTTGTCGGAGGGAGCCATCGCGTGTCTCCAGGACAGCGCAGCGGTCCGCCGATCGATGCTCGACCGCCTCGACGACATTGCTCGTCGCAAGCGTTGCGGGTCGAGCATCGAGGTGGACGCGCTGGCCTGGAACGGGCTGAGCGATCGCGGTAAGGAGATCGTGCGGCGAGCCGCGCGGAACAACCATAAGAGGCGATGCGACCAGCTCACGATGGCCGACGCCGACTACCTGATCGAAGCGTCGGACCGGTTGTCGGGCAGCGCGTGCTTTCAGTCGGCCATTGGGCAGCTCGGAGCCTGGCTTGCGCGCGCGGTGGCCGTGCACGAGGCGCGGCATTCGGCGGACGATCGCCATGCGGCGAAGGGCGAGCGGACCCCGTCCTGCTCCGGGTGCCCGACCGGTGCTGGGCCGCGCACCCGGGCGGAGATCTCGGCCTATCTGGCAGCGATGGGCACGCAGGGCTTCGGCCATCTATCGCTGTTCCAGGCCTGCGGTCTCGACACCCATGCGGGGGATGCCAACACCGACGCGCTCGCGTTCGTGCTGCCCCATGTGGCGCCCTTGGGCTGCACCGTTGGACCGCCCCACGATCTGTATCCGATGGCCCGATCCCTCGAGCGGCAGATGTTTGGCCGGTCGGACCGGATCGACGTGCCTGCCGATTTTTCCAAGGAGTTGCCGTTTCCGTTGCACCGTCGGCGGGTGCGGGAGGCCGAGCGTTCGGGACGCGGTGCGTCAGCGCGATCGGGTCGTTTGCCCATGCGCGCGTTCCTGTAGCCGGGCCCAGAGGACCGGCCCGGTCATTGTGCATAGACCTGGCCGGCTTTCCGCGGCTGCGCTATGGCGGCCACCATGCTCGACGGACCTGCGTGGATGCCGGACGCGACGCTCGTGGCCGAGCTGGACCGCATTCTCCAGCGGCAGCCCCGCCTGCTGAGGCTGATTGGCAAGCAAGCCGGGGAGCCCGATGTGCCTGAGGTGCATCACGCCATCACGCGCGACGGAAGCTCGGCGTATCCGATGGTCAAGATGGTGTGCGTTCCGGGCACCGGCATGTTGTGGGTGGGCGGTCTGCCCGGCATTCACGAAGCGGGCACGTCGGAAAAGGAGCTCGACGCCCTGGCCGCGTTCGGCATCCAGCGCGTGGTGTGTCTGCTGCCGTCCGAGCACATTGCGATCGCCCACGAGCGCCCGGAGTACGTCCCCGCGGCGCGCAGGCTGTTCGGCGACGCCTTTCACCACGTCGAGATCGGCGACTACCAGGTGCCGCGTGACGATGGTCCGTTCGAGGCTGCGGTCGACGTCGTGGACTACGCGCTGTCACGCGGCGAACAGGTGCTCGTGCACTGCGGGGCAGGCTGCGGGCGTACTGGCATGTTCGTGTCCTGTCTGATGGTCAAGCTGGGCATGGATCCGATCCAAGCGGTGATTGCGTTTCGGCGTGTGCGCACATGCGGACCGGAGACACCGCACCAGGTGGCGTACGTCAGGCGCTACGCCCTGAGGCGCAGGTCGAGGGGGTAGACTGCGTCAGGCGTGCTCGAGCGCTTCGCCGAGAGCGCGAATCAGGTCGTCGGCGTCCTCGATTCCCACCGAGACACGCACGAGACCGTCGGTGATGCCGCCCTTGAGCCGCTTGGCCTGGGGTACGGCGGCGTGGGTCATGGATGCCGGGTGCTGGATCAGGGAGTCCACGCAACCGAGAGAGACGGCAAGCGTGAAGATCTTGATCGAGTTCATCAGCTTTCTTCCGGCCTCGATTCCGCCTTTGAGCTCGAACGAGAGCATGCCACCGAAGTTCGCCATCTGCCGCTTGGCGAGCTCGTGGTGGGGGTGGCTCTCGAGGCCTGGATACAGCACTCGCGCAACCTTCGGATGCGTCTCGAGGTAGCGGGCGATCGTCATCGCGTTTGCGCAGTGCTTGTCCATGCGGATGGGCAGCGTCTTCAAGCCCATGTTCACCAGCCACGCGTCGAACGGGCTGGGGGAGTTGCCGATGTCCTTGATCACCTTGTAGAGTTCATCTTTCACGTCGTCGTGGACCGTGGTGGCAAGCCCTCCCACCACCGCGCCGTGACCGCCGATGTACTTGGTGGTGCTGTGCACCACGACGTCGGCGCCGAACTCGAGGGGGCGCTGGAGGTAGGGTGTGGCGAACGTGTTGTCGACGATCACGCGGATGCCGGGATTGACTGCCCTGACGATGCGCGTGACGGCAGCGATGTCGACGATGTCGAGGGTAGGGTTGACCGGGGTTTCGAAGAAGATCGCCTTGGCCTGGGGGTTGGCGCGGATGGCTTGTTCGACGGCGGCGAGGTTGCTCATGGGCACCTCGACGGTGCGCAGGCCGAATCGGTTGAGCAGGTTGGAGCAAAGGTGCTCGGTTGCGCCATAGACCACGTCGCCGAGCAGGATGGTGTCACCGGCGGATGCGCACGCCATGATGGCGGCAGAGACGGCCGCCATGCCTGATGAGAACGCGAGTGTGGACACGCGGCCGTCAGGATGGGTCATCTTCCAGCCAGCGCCTTCGAGCGCGTTGATCTTGGCTTCGAGCGCGAGCACGGTGGGGTTGCCCATCCGTGTGTAGACGTATCCAGGGGTCTCGCCCTTGAAAATGGCCGCACCTTCTTCGGCGCTCTGGAAGATGAACGTCGACGATTGGTAGATCGGGGTGGTGTGCGACGGCGTGTGAGGCTGCTTGACGTGCTCGCCGGCGTGCAGCGCTCTCGTTGCGAATCCGCAGTTCAAAAAGAACTTCTCGATGAAGTCGGGGCTCTTGGAGTCTTCCATGACTCTTCCTCGGTTGGGTTGGATGGGGCGCGTCGCGCAGCGGACGCACGCGCGACCTGGCTGGCGGCGACCCTAGTCCCCAACGCCTGGGAAGGGAACCTGGCTGCGAACTGCCTGTTGCTTTTCTCGGATGATGTGCTCCACTCGACCTCGATGGACGCGAGCTTCCACGGGAGTCTGATTGGCGCCGTGGCGGTTCACGTCGGCATCGGCACGGTTCTCTTGCTTGCCGCACCTCCGTCGTGGCGCGTTGCACGCCGCACCGATGTCGTTCCGATCTGGATCGAACTCGAACGCCCGGCTTCCGCCGGTTCAGGCGAGCTTGCCGAACCTCGCCAAGCCGCCAACTCCGCGGTACCTGCTGGACCGCCGGGTGAGCCTGCGCGCGACATCCCCTCCCAGCCGGTCCGCATGCCGGGGGTCGAAGCCTCGAGCACAGGCACCGAGGGCCGTGTCTTGCATGACGGTACCGTTGGTGAGGACGGCATCGGCAGCCTGTCGCCGGCTGTGGGCGCGTCGGGCGGGCCGAAGGAAGACACCAGCGCCGCCGGCAAAGGGCCGGGGCGTCCCCGTCGTCCGATCGACGTTGGATTGGGAGGCGGGTTGCACTGGGCGGTGGTGGGGCCGATGCCGAGCGCCGCGGCGCCTCGTCCGCTGTCTCCGACAGGAGGTTTGCAGGAAGCGCTGGACGATCACGATCGGGCAGCAGGCCTCGGGTTCGGTGGTCCTGCCGCATCCGCCCTTCGATCCGCGGCGAATAGCATCTCCGCGCCAAGAGTCGGGGGGGCCACGGTCGAGATGGTGTTCGACGGTCTTGGAAAGGTGACGTCGGCGCGTGTGTTGTCGGCCACCGGCGACATGGGAGGCTGGAGCCGCGTCGCCGCCGAAGCGCAGGCGCTTCTCGCGTCGAGCCGTGTACGGGTTCCCATGTCGTCGCGGGGGATGGCCGTGACGCTGCGGGTCGAGGCCCGCACGCAGTTGCCAAGCGGCGCCGTGCCCGGCGAGTCCCCACGGGTCCGGCCTTCCGGCGTTGGCGCCCGTGGTCAGTTCGATCTGTCCGACATCGGGGCGACACCGTCTCGTACGGTTTCCGTGCAAATTACTGGCGAGCGGCGGCTTTGACGAATCAGAACCGTCGTTCTCAGGGCCAGCGCATCATCGCTTGATGTGTGGTTGTCGCTCCGTCGTGACCGTGTACGGCTGCGCGGTCATCCGTGGTACCAACGGGTCGGCTGACTACGCCGGGCCGAAAAGCTCCTGTTGAACCTCGCGCAGCATCCGGGTCGCGTCATCGTCTGCGAGGCCTAGCTCCGCTGCCAAGGCGTCGATGGCGGCGGCTTCTGCGTGCGCCACGTAGTCATCGACCATCGCCACCGCAACGGCCAGCCGAAACGCCCTCTCGCGCGAAGCAGGCGACTTGAGCTTTGCCGTCGCGTGCCGCAATCGTCGGCTCCACCCATCGGCGTGGAGGCGCTCACGAAGCTCGTCGAGCCAGCGCATCAGCCGGCCGTCGTCCACGGTGCCGGTTCCGCTCAGGTGGCGGATGCCCTCGGCCAGCTTGTCGATCTCGTCGTCGGCGATGACCCCGTCGACGGCCGCCATGAGGAACATGGTTTCCACGATACCCGTGAGTTCGTCCACGGCCGCCGGTCCGTCCGTGCCCAGGGGCTCGTGGGCATCTCCGCGGCCGTGCAGCACGGCTGCTTGTTGAGAAGACAGCCCAGCCTCGAGCTTCTTGATCCTGGCGTCGAGATCCATGGGCGGATCCTAGCTGGTTGGAAGGTGTTGACAAGGCTGCGGAGGGCAATCGGTGGCGGCGCGCACCAGCGACGCTGCCTGTTCGAGCAGCAGGTGGGCGCCCCGATTCGGTGGCAGGTGGATCCTCAGACGGTCGATGACTCGCCTGTGGTGCACTCTCCGAAGCGCCGGCGCATGATTGAGGTCGAACACCCAGGATCCCATGATGAGCAGGAAGTCCGCGATGGTGCGTGCATGGCCGTAGCTGCCGCGGCGGGTTGCGGTGATCTCGTCGACCAGTGTCGGGTTCAACGTGGCCTCGGCGGACAGCCGCGGCAGGAGCTGTCCGAGCCGCCCCTGCTCGTGGTAGCCCAGCACCACCTCGAAGATGTCCAGCTTGTCGGCGTCGCGCACCAGCCCGGCGAGGGGGCGCGACGATTCCGGCAGGTCAGCCGGTAGCTCCAGCATGTTGTGGCACCGGACCGCGTCGAGCATCTGCGCCGCCCCGGGGATCGCTCCGTGCCCGACCGGGCTGTTCGAGAGCAGCACTTCGTAGCCCCGTTGTGCATGATTGATCGACGAGCCGTCATGGTAGGTTCCGTACTCTGCCCATTGCGAAAACCTGCCCACGTCGTGCACCCACCCTGCCGTCTCCGCGAGGGAGCAGTCCTCGGCAGGCCACGGCAGCTCCCGCGCCATGTCTCGGCACAGACGCCCGACGCGCGCGCAGTGCACCCACTTCGTTTGCATCATCGGTGGCAGACGGCGGCCGGCGCGGAAGCTGTCGACATAGCGGCGCAACCAGTCCAGCAGGGCCCGGTGTTCTTGGAGAAGCGGCATGCCCGCGTCATACATCAGCCGCTCCGGTGTCGCACGTGTGGCGCGCTGCTCTCGACAACGGCGCCCTACGGTTGGCACAGCCTGGTTCTGTTGGTAGGCCGAGCGTGCTGCAATCCTTGTTCCTGAGGACTGGACCTTCAAGAACCGCGTGGAAGCCCGCTCCTTGTCGTGCGCGGTGTTCGTGCGCAAGCGCCAGCGATCCAGTTCGCCTCTCGCTGTCAATCCAGCCGCTTGCGGCGCATGATCGAGGGCAGGCCCGAACCTGACGCCGAGCCTCGTGTCCCAGATCGTAGGGGCGCAAGCGAGGATACGCGAGATGCTCGGTCCCTGGCTCGACCACTAGATCCGCTCCGGGCCAGCCGTGGCCCTTGCGTGCGACCCCGCGCACGCGGAGGTCATGCGGGAATGGCTCGCGTCCCACGACGTTGGTGCCGAGATGGTGTATGCGGGACTTGCGCACGACCAGCGGGTGTGACGATTCGAGCGCTTCCCCCGCAACCAGGCTCAGGTGGTCGTCGTGGTGGGGTTGAGGACCGAAGCCGAGCATGTGCGCGGCGTGCAGACGGTTCTCGTGGCTCGGCCCACGCTCGACGGGTTTCTCTGCAAGCGGACTATCGGCTGCGGTGCGAGGCTCGTCGCGCCTCTCCTCGGCAAGACGCGCTTCCTTGTGTCAGACTCGGTCGACGACCTCGATCCCTGCGGGGTGTCTCCCGCGCGCCGTTCTGCTGCCATCGACATCGGATCGAACTCCGATGTGGTTGGAGAAGATTGATGAGCCCTGTGTGCCTCCGTCGGGAGAGGCTGCCGCCCCACGAATCGCTCCGGTTGTGGAAGACGTGCTCTCCGAATGCTGCTCGCTTCCAAGCGCGATGAGTCGCAGTGCCGCGTTGGTCGTCGACGATCCGGATGTCTTCGTCCACTACCCGGATATCGGCGGAAGCTGGGACGGGCTGACCATGGACGCGTTCGTCGGGCTCACCGGGGGGCCTGCCATGGCTGACGATGGGCTCCATGAGGTCGAGGTTCGCACAATCGAGCGGGTGGCTGGGCGGACCTTCGAAATCGCCACCAGCGGGCACTGCGCGTGGGGGCCTTCCATGGCGAAACGTCCCGGCCAGCATCCGCCGGAGCCGGCAGGTGCCGCGGCGACGTTGCCGTCGCTGGCACCGCGCGCCGTGCTGTTCGACATGCATGAGTTGGTTGTTGCGGGGGGCCTTGGTCGACGGCGTGTTCGCCCATGCGGAGCAGCACAATCTGCGCGCAGCACAACAGGCGTTGGGCATCCCCGACGACGAGTGCCAGGAGCTGGCCGCTCGCAATCTCGCGCCGTTGCCGTCGCAGGTTGCATTGACGCCACCTGTTCGGATGGCGCCGCTTGCGTCCCACGAGCACGAGCGGTGTCGTTCGTGCGCCGAGTGCGGCTATCCGCGCTTCATCGGTGTGGCGTTCTGTGTTCTCGGCGGTACGGGCCTGCGTGTCGAGCTGGTGCAGTTCTGCGGTGCTGGAACATTGCCCCAATACTGCGAATCGTGCTGGATTTCCCTGCGAAATGGCGCATGCTGACCATTGCGCGCTCGCGGCCCTGCGGCTAGGAATCGGATGCTCGCCTTCGTCGACAGGAGATCGCCCATGGCCTCGGAGAGTCCCCGTCCATCGTTGAAGGAGATCGCCCGCCGCGTCAGCGTCGCGTCGTCCACGGCGCTGGCTTCGTCACCTTCCGAGCCTCCGCCGCAGGTCAGGGGAGACACGGTACGGCCCGTGATGATCTCGTCACCACCTTCTCCACCCCCGGACCACCCGGGCCTGAAGGAGTTGGCTGCGCTGTGTGAGCGTACGGTTCAGGAGGGAACACGCCGCAAGCAAGGCAGTCGCCTGGCGCCTGTCGCGCCTCGGATAGCGTCGTTTCAGCCCCTCAAGAGCGTGTCGAGGTGGTCCACGGTTGCGCCGGTGGCAGTGGGTGCTGTCATCGCAACAGCGGCCATCGCAACGGCTGCTGTGCTGCTGATGCGAACGAAGGTGACAGCAGGCAACCACGCCGCTACGGTCGAGGTGATGGCCGAGACGTCGGCCGCACAGGTCACGACGACGCCTGTTGCGACTGCCTCGCAGCACGATCCGGTGGAGTCGCCAACCGTTGCTGAGGTCGCCGCCACGAATTTGCGTCCTGCGGCCCGTGGGATGCCTGGCCGGGGGGGCAGACCAGCCGGTTCCACGGCGCAACCATCGGCAACCGAAGTGCCGGCGGTGTCATCGCCGAGCGAGGTCGTTGCCGAACCAGACAAGCGTGCAGAGCAGACACGACCGGAGGACCTGGCGGGCGCCATGGCGGCGGCGGTGAATCCTGGCGCGACGTACTCTGTGCCGGCCGCCGAATCCGCCGCAAAGGAGGTGGCCCCGGACGACGACTCGATTCCGGAGACGCCTCCCCAGGGCGCGATCAACGCTGCGCTGGCAGGTGCGCGCGAAGCGGCCCGCGCGTGTGTCGCGGGGATGGATGAGCCGTCGCGCGCTACGGTGGTATTCGAATCGAACGGCGGTGTGGCTCGCGTTGCCGTGACCGGTCCTGCGGCGGGCGGCAGCGCCGAGTCCTGCATACGCGCTTCCCTGTCCGGCGCCAAGGTTGCGCCCTTCAGGAAAAGGTCGTTCTCGGTGGGCCTCACGTTGCGTCCCTGAGCGCCGTCCAGGTTTTCCGCGGCAGGAGGCTGCCCTCCGTGTGCGCTGCGCTATAGTCCCGGCATGCTGCTCACCGCAAACGATCGGACAGCGCTCATCGCAGCGCTCGGCCCGACCAACACGGGCAAGACGCATCGGGCGGTGGAGCGCATGCTCGAGCACGATTCGGGCATGATTGGCTTGCCGCTGCGCCTCCTCGCCCGCGAAGTGTACGACCGCGTGTCGATGCGCGTAGGAACGTCCCAGGTTGCGCTTGTGACCGGCGAGGAGAAGGTCATCCCGGTCCGTCCCGCGTACTGGGTTTGCACCACCGAGTCGATGCCCATCGACCGCGAGGTCGACTTCGTCGCCATCGACGAGATCCAGCTCGCCGCGCATCCCCAGCGGGGGCACGTGTTTACCGATCGGATTCTGCGCGCACGCGGCCGGCGGGAAACCTGGTTCATGGGGTCCGACACCATGCGTGGCGTGCTCGACCAGATGGTCCCGCACGCGCGTGTCGAGGAGCACCCCAGGTTCTCGAGCTTGTCGAACGCGGGCAGCCTGGCGCTTGGTGCGTTGCCGCCGCGGTCCGCCGTCGTGGCCTTCACGGCTTCTCAGGTGTACGAGATTGCGGAGCGCTTGCGTGCGCGCCGGGGCGGGGCCGCGGTGGTGCTCGGCGCTCTCAGCCCGAGAACCCGCAACGCCCAGGTTGCCATGTATCAGTCCGGCGAGGTCCAGTATATGGTCGCGACCGATGCCATCGGAATGGGCCTCAACATGGATGTCGACCTCGTTGCGTTCGCCTCGGTGCGGAAGTTCGACGGTCGCGAGTTCCGCGCGCTGGAGACCGCGGAGCTTGCGCAGATTGCGGGGAGAGCAGGGCGTCATATCCGGGATGGCCGCTTTGCGACCCTCGCGCCGTTGCCACCCCTGTCGGATGAGACGGTCTTTGCACTCGAGACGCACCGATTTGCCCCGCTTCAGCGTGTGTACTGGCGCGATGCCGAGCCTGACTATAGCTCGGTGGACGCCCTCATCGCGTCACTTGCCCACAGCCCGCCGCGCCCGTTCTTCCGTCGAGTCGAGCAGGCCGAGGACCTGGCCGTGCTCCAACGTCTCGCCCAGATGCCGCACATTCGATCGCACGCGACAAGCCGAGAGATGGTGGAGCTGCTTTGGCAAGTGTGCCGGATACCGGACTACAGGCAGCTCCTGGCCGAGAGTCACGCCAGCCTGCTCGCCGAAATCTTCATGCAGCTTGCGCAGCGCGGCGGTCGCGTGGATCCGGCGTGGATGCGGGAACGGATCGACCGGCTCGACAGCGTGGAGGGCGACATCGAAACGCTGATGGCCCGCATCTCGTTCGTGCGCACGTGGACCTATGTTGCCCATCGCACCGAGTGGGTGGCCGACGCGCACGCTTGGCAGGAACGCACCAGGCAACTCGAAGATCGTCTCAGCGATGCGTTGCACGATGCGCTCGTCCAGCGCTTTGTCGAGCCTGGGCGTCCTCGCGTGCGCCATGGAGGCCGGCGACTCGACGGCGGATCGCGAGCAACGCGAGGCGGCGACGATGGCGCGATGCGGGCTAGCCCGTTCCAGGCACTGGCGGCGCTCAAGCTGCCTACGCGAATGGGCGATCCCCGGAGGGCCATGCGGTCGTCGGACGGATGGGTGGCGCGTGCGGTCGACGCGCCGCACGCTGCGTTCGCCGTGGATCCAATGGGGCGCATCCTGTTCGAGGGGACCGTGGTGGCGCGCATGACGGAAGGCGTGGACATGCTGCGGCCCGACGTTGCGTTGCTGGGCGACCTGGACGTGGGACCAGGCGATCGGGTGCGACTGCAGCGCAGGCTGATTGGCTATGCGCGCGACCTGGTGCAGGGCTTGCTGGCGCCGCTGCGTGGTCCTGCGGTGCAGAAGATCTCGCCTGCGGGGCGCGGTCTGATCTACCAGGTCGAGCGTGGGCTCGGCACGGTCATGGTCAGCGCAGCCCGCGAGCAGATTCGGCTGCTCGGGCCGGACGACTGGCGTGCCTTGCGCAGGATCGGCGTGCGAGTCGGCCGACACGTTGTCTACGTTCGCCGTCTGCTGGAACGTGACGCCGTGCAGCAACGCATGGCGTTGGTCGCGGCAGCCCGCGGCGCACCCCTGATCCTGCCCGCTGCGGAACGGTCCAACGCTTTTCCGGTCGACGGCGGCGTGGACGAAGCAGCATGGACCGCCGTTGGGTTTCCCGTGTTCGGCGGCATGGCGATTCGAGCCGATGTACTGGAGCGGGTTGCTGGTACGCTATCGGCGCTTGCGGGGCACGGACCGTTCGAGATGCCTGACCGCGTGATCGCATGGCTCGGGTGCGGAGAACGCGAAGCCGCCCTCGTCGCCCAGTCCCTCGGTTTTGTCCGCGAGCCGGGCGGGTGGTCTGCTCGACGACGGCACCCGGGGCGTGAGCGTCAGACGCTCCGCTCCGCGCCGGAACCCATCGATGCTGGAGGGGAGAGGCGGCCCACGCGCACACGGGCGGGGCGCAGCAGCCGGTCGCCGATGCGGTAGCCGGCCTCCCATTCGTCGACTACCTTGCCATCCAGCTCCGGGTCCTCGACTTCGGTGACTGCGACGGCCTCGTGGTAGGCGGGGTCGAACGGTTGCCCGACACATGCGATGCGCGTGGCCCCGAGGTCGGCGAGGACCGACGCGAGCTGGTCGCGGACCATGCGCACGCCTTGGAGGAGGGCCTGATCGGGAGACGATGCCGCGGCGGTGACGCTTCGGTCGAGGTTGTCGAGAACGGGGAGTAGCTGGGTGAGCAGCGTGCGTCGTTCGCTTTCGGCGCATCGCTGCGCGTCACGTTCGAGGCGAGCCTTGAGTGCGTGCAGTTCGGGATCGAGGGAAGGGGACGGTGCGGCGGGGGGCGGCGAAGCCGGGGAGGGTGGGGGTGGGCCTGAGTCGGGCGTCGATGAGATCTTCTCCAGGGCGTCGGCGGGGCGACGTTCCAAAGCGGCGGGCGGTGGGGCGGGCGACGGGGCAGGGGGTTCACCGATGGGCGTGATTTCTGTCGTGGCGGCGCGCGATTTTCGTCGAGGAGCAGCCGATTCCTCGATGTCGTCGGGGGCGTAGCCGGGCGCGGGGAACGGGTAGAACGGCGCAACCTGGGGATCGTACCAGGCGAGGTCGGGTCGGGCGCGGCGCTTCCACGTCATGACGGACGGAAGCTAACCCATGATCCGGCCGGAGCAAGAGCACGCCTGATGCCAGACGCGCGGGGGAGCCTGTGCCCACCTGCATGGTCGCCTCGCGTTTGTCGCTGCCAGGGTATCGTACGGAGACGCCGGAGTTCGAAGCAAAACGACAGGTGCGAAATGTAGATATCAAGGACAGAATCTGCGCAAGATTCCGATCACGGTATGGGCTTTACCATGGACGCCGGGCATGGCGCCTCGAGTCTGAAGACTGCATCGGAACGACATCGTGCACAGAGCGACGGTAGTCCGGAAGGAGGGGAAGCGGCAGCGAGGCACACTTGGGACGAGCGCGACGGAAGGGGGGCGCGGCGCGGATCTCGGAATGGGAATCACGCGCGGGCCGGTCCAGCGTGGGCTCGGCCCGGATCTTGAAATGGGTTGGATGCATGCGGGTCGCTGTCGCGTTGTTCGAGCAGGAGATTTCGCCCCGATACTGCTGTGCGCCCAGCGTGGATATCCTGGAGTGGGATGGGCGCGCGGTTACGCACGAGTTGATGGTGGAATTGGGGACGATGACCTATCCGGACCGCCTGGAGCTTCTGGCGCGGATGGGCGTGAGCGTGCTGTTGTGCGGAGCGTTTCCCTGTGCGCAGAAGCCGCTGGCGGATCGTCTGGGCATTGCGGTGGTTTGTGGCCTTTGCGGCGACGCGCGCATGGTGCGGGCGAAGCTGGGGGAGATTCTGGCAAGCGTGCGGAAGCCTTGCGATCCGAACTGAGTAGCATGGTGGGCGAACAACACCGCTGCGGAGCGTGGCGTTGTCGCAGACAACGTAGGGGCAACCCCCCGTGGTTGCCCCTAACAAGCGATCATCACCGCTGCGGAGCGTGGCGTTGTCGCGGAGTCAAGGGAGCAGGCCGGCGGCTTTCATCCTGCGCCACAGGGTGTTACGGGCGATGCCCAGCTCGCGGGCGGCAGCAGTCCTGTTCCATCGCTGGCGCTTGAGCACTTCGATCAGCTCGGAGGCAGCCTGACCGCGGTCGGTCAGGGGAGCGGCCACCTGGGGTTCGACCGGGACAGGCGGAGCCTGCGGTGCGTCGTCCACCCCCTGGGCAGGGAGCGGGTTGTTCCACTCGGGGGGGAGGTGCTCGACGTCGATCTGGTCACTGCGGCAAAGGACGAAAGCACGGTGCAGGCCATTTTCGAGTTCTCGGACATTGCCAGGGAAATGGTAGGCGCAGACCATCTCGAGGGCTCGGCCGGAGATCTGCCGGATGGGCTTGCCGGTCTTGGCGGCGAGCTTGCGGAGGAAGTGGTCGACGAGCAACGGGATGTCCGCCGGACGATCCCGAAGGGGAGGGATGCTGATCGGTACGACGCGCAAGCGATAGTACAGGTCTTCGCGGAAGCGTCCAGCGGCGACGAGGGTCTTGAGGTTCTTGTTGGTGGCAGCCACGACGCGGACGTCGACGCGGATGCTGCGGGTGGAGCCGAGCGGCTGGATTTCGCCTTGCTGCAGCACACGCAGGAGCTTGGCCTGGAACGCAGGGGAAACGTCGCCG
>Ga0209018_1000835_pt1 | contig 27148 bp, 18 predicted proteins | sample YNPBryBLVA2012_FD_185814 | JGI IMG/M metagenome (GOLD analysis project Ga0209018, IMG submission 185814) | Anoxygenic and chlorotrophic microbial mat microbial communities from Yellowstone National Park, USA - YNP Bryant BLVA 2012 (SPAdes)... ...
GTGCTCATGACGCGCGTGGCAGACGGGAAGCTCGCCGACCTCTGGCGTTCGGATGATACCAAAGTTCGAGACCGGGCCAAGGTGGCAACAGGGGAAGCGGGCAGCGCGCGGCAAGCGAGACGAGCCGGTGGCGCGGCGGGGCGGAACGAGCTGCAAATTGCTGCTTTCGTGCTAGATTAGGGGGACAGGCCCTGACCGAAGATGGGGATTCGCGCGCTCATTGTCATTGCGACGGTCGCCGGACTGTGCATCCTCAGCCCGCTGCGTCCGGTATTGGGGCTGTACGGTTATTACTGGTTCGGGATGATGAGGCCGGACATTCTGGCCTGGTCGGGTCCGAACCGTTATTCGCTCTTCCTGGCGCTGGCCACGCTGGTGTCGAATCTTCCGCGGATTCTGCGGAACCTCCCTCTCGTGATCCTGAACCCTTTACTGAGGAACATGCTCCTGTTCCTTCTGGTGGTCACGATCTCGGTGATTGCTGCAGTCGATCCGTCCCTCTGCGTGGAGCGCTACACGTTGTTCCTGCGTATTCTCGCCATGTCGGTCGTGATTCCCCTGATCCTGGAGACCTGGGAACAACTGAAATGGTTTTACATCGTGCTATCCGGTTCGCTGGGCGTGCTTGGCGCGAAATTCGGCCTCTACGGACTTCTCCGGGGAGGCGCCATTTACCAGGGGGGCTTCGGCGGCTTGCTCAGTGACAACAACACGATGGCATTGGCCTTCGCCATGGCCGTGCCGTTGTGCTGGTATGCACGCCTTCTGGCGCCCTGGAAGTGGTTGAAACTCGGATTGATCGCCGCCTCTGCCTGCAGTCTGGCGGCGGTGGCTTTCACGCACAGCCGCGGAGGGATCCTCGCTGTGGGGGCAGGCCTGCTGCTGATTACACTGAGCGAGAAGCGCAGATGGGTTGCCGTGTGCTTTCTCGGAGCAGCCAGCGCCGGCGGCGCATTCCTGGTTTGGGACAGCCTGGTCAACCGGATGTCGACGCTCAAGGATCCCACTGCGGAAGCCTCCGCAAAGAGCCGGATCATTCTGGCGCAGACGGCTCCCAAAATCTGGCTCGATTATCCGTTGTTCGGAGTCGGGTTCACCGAAGCCAATCAACAGCGACTCTTGTTCAAGTACGTCCCTCCTGAATATGCGGTGGAGTACGCCGGAAAGGTGCTGCACAACAACTGGCTGCAGATCCTGGTCGACAGCGGGATCTTCGCCTTCCTTCTCTACGTCTGGATGCTTGGCAGCGCTACGTTTTTCATGTGGCGGGAAGGAAGGCGGCACGCGGCTGCAGGGCAGTTGGAGACAGCCGCCGTCGCGAACGGAGTTTTCACCGCCCTCGGGGTTTTTGTTGTCGGATCCACTTTCTTGTCACGGACGACTTTTGATCTCTACTATGCGCTGATCTGCGTGACGGCCGCCTTTATGGAGATACAAAAGCGGCATGCTGCCGGCAAACCCGTACCCACCAGTGCCGTTGCGGTTCAACCGCCCGCCGGAGCACCCGCGTCCGGAGTTTGCGCGCCGCGGGAAGTCGCCGATCCCGTGGCTACGGTAGCGCGAATCGGGTTCGGCAGGACCAGGCCGCCGCGGTCCGGCGGCGGAAATGGCCCATCCAGGCGCGCCTGAGAGAACCGCCGGGCGAAAGTTTGCGGCACCCCTCTGGACGGGGTGCCGGATTTCGCTTTCCCGCCCAACGCACACGAACTCCATTGGCAGCCGCACTTCTCGCCGCCCCTCCCGCGAGCGCGGGCGAATGGCCTCCGGGGGCCTTGGATCGAAGGAAGGAAAGACCGCCCGCCCCGGGGGGCGGGCGGTCCCGGGCGAAGCCTGAAGAAAAGCGGCGCGGGCGGCCTCCCAAGGTTGAGGAGGAACTCGTCGCCAGAGAGGCGAGGCGCGCCCGCGCCGGAGCTGTCAAGAGACGGTCAGAACAGGAACCGCAGGCCCATTTGGATGATGCGGCGGCCCACCTTGGAATCGGCATAGCCGAACCGCGAGTTGGTGATGCGGCCGGCCGCGTCCATGGTCATGCGGAGGTTCTGGTCGCCATTCACGAAGGAGACATTGGGGTGGTTGGCGACGTTGTAAGCCGAGAAGCGGAGCTGCACGTTCTTCGATTCGCTCCACTTGAAGTTCTTGAACACCGAAAGGTCGGTGTTGAAGAAGCCCGGCCCGCGGAAGTAAGGCATCACGGTGGGACCGTTGACGCCGAGCTGCCCGTTCTGTCCGGCGATCGGCGGAGCGAAGCAGGCCGCATTCAGGTACTGCCGCGGCCCCAGATTCGCCCGCGGATTGCAGACGAGGATGGGGCTCAAGGCCCAGGCGTTGGTCCCGGTGACTTCCATGTCGCTCATGTTGTTGCCGGGACGAATCTTTGACGGCGCCTGGAACTGGAAGTTGTTGTCGGTGTTCTGCCAGATGTTGACGCCGCTGGTGGCCTGCACGATGCCGGAGATCTGCCACCCGTTGGCGACCCCCTTGGCCAGCAGGTTGCCCGTCTTCACGATGTCCGGAATGTTCAGCACGTAGCTGGCGGCCAGCACGTGCGTCCGGTCAAAGGACAGCGGGCCGTAGTTGTCCTTCAACCGCTCCGGGATGGCGAGGATCGGGTTGGTCACGATGCCCATCGCCTTCGACCACGTGTAGGCGAGGGTGTAGTTGGACCAGCCCGCCTGCTTGGTGGCGAAGACCTGGAGCGCGTTGTAGTTGGAGTAGGAGGAGTGGCTGGGGACATTGAGGTCCTGGAAGTTCCGCAGCGGGCGGTAGGCGTTGGTGTTCCCGCCCGGATCATTCAGCATGGCGCCGATGGGCACTCGGTTGATGTTCTGGTAGCCGCTGTTGATCAGGTGGTCGGACTTGTTGCCGACGTAGGAGACTTCGAGCAGCGTGCGGCTGGGCAGGCGCTGGCTGAGCGTAAAGCTGTAGCTCTGCGTGCGCGGCTGCCGGTCGTCGCGCCCGTCGACGGCGGTGCCGCCGAAGGCGAGGCTTCCCTGAGTCGCCGTGGCATCGATCTGCGGCAACGTGACGCCGCAGCAGACGCTGGTGTTGCGCACGCCGGCGGGCAGGTCCATGGCGTCGGCGGCGAGCTGCGGGTCATGGTAGTAGAACATGCCGTAGCCGCCGCGCAGCACCGTCTTGCCCTTGCCGAAGAGGTCCCAGGCGAAGCCGAACCGCGGCGAGTAGTAGAGCGCGCGCGTCTGCCAGCCCGCCAGCGGGACCGACTTGTCCTTGGCGTTCCAGAGGATGCCCGGCAGGTCGGAGGACGGCGCCGTGGGGCTGTACGCGGAAGGCACCCACGTGGCGATGCCGATGCCGTTGCGGGCCGTCCAGGGCTGCATATGCTGGATGCGAAGGCCATACTCCAGCGTGAAGCGCGGCGTGATCTTCCAGCTGTCCTGGGCGAAGAAGGCCAGCTCGTTCCACTTGATGTCGCGCGGAATCTGCTTGGTCGATTCGCTGTACTGGACGACGATGCCCGTGACATAGTCGCCGAGCACGTTGCCGGTGCTTGCGCCAGCCCAGGTGTCGAAGATGAGCTGTCCGTTCGAGTTCGCGTTGCCCGGCTGGTTGTTGCGGATGTAGCCGTAATAGCCGCCGAACTTCATGGTGTGCGTGCCGGTCACCTTGCTCACCGTGTTGGTCAGCGTGACCAGATGCTTGGTGGCGAACAGAACAGGATCGAAGCCGCCAGTGGAGTAGACGCCGGCAGTGGGCGCCGACCACGTCCAGAAGGCGGGGATCTTGTCATCCTGCTTGAAGATGCCCTTGTAAGGGAAGTTGTTCGCCGCGCGGGTCATCTTGTTGTAGTCCTGGTAAGAGTTCGGGAAGTCCACGAACGTATACCCGAACACCGTCTCGTTGGTCAGCGTCGGCGAAAGGACCTTGGTGAAGTTGAACGAAATGCTGTCGGTTCGGTTCTTGCCCTCGATGGGAGTAGGCAGAGGCACGGAGCCGGCGTTGCGCCACCACAACATGATGGGGAACGGCTGGAGTTCGTTCTGGCGGTTGTAACGGACGAACAGCTTGGTGTTGTCGCTGATGTTGTAGTCCACGCGGCTCAGGCTCTGCCACATGTTCTGGTCGATGACGAGCACGCGCGCCCAGTTGAAGCCATTGCCCGCGCCGGCGGGGTCGGTGTTCGGCAGCGGCGTCAGCTTCAGCAGATTGGTCATGCCGGGGTCGAGCTGGCTGGCAGGGATGCGCCCGCCGGGGTAGCGGTCCGCCTTCAACGGGTTGGCCGCGATGCCGGCGGCGTTGCGCAGCTTGTCCAGATACGCTGTGTCGGAGAAATCGCCCTGCCGCATGGCTTCTGTATGAACCACGGAGCGGAGCAGGCCCGTGTCGATGGTCTGCCGGAAGCTCTCGAAGCCGGTGAAGAAGAACAGCTTGTCGCGGTTTCGGTTGAAGTTCGTGCCGGGCAACAGCACCGGGCCACTGAAGGTGCCGCCGGGGAAGAAGTACTTGTTGTTGGGCCTGCCTGCCACGGGCTTGCCGGTTCTGGGATCGGTACCCTGGGCGTTGTTCAGCCAGTCGTTGGCGTTGAGCGAATAGTGGCGGGCGTAAAGATACGCGCTGCCATGGAAGTCGCGTCCGCCGGCCTTGGTGATGGAGTTCAGCACCACAGGCCCCTTGGCGTTCTCCGCGCCGAAGTTCGACTGCTGCACCTTGAACTCCTCGATCATCTCCGGGTTGGGGTTGACCGGGTTGGCGCAGTTGCAGCCCGGATCGCTCACATGCGAGCCGTCGGCGACGATGTCGAGCGCCTCAGGCCGGGTGCCGTTGGCCGAGAAGTTCCCGATGGTGCTCTGCTTGCCGCCGTCGCCGTTGCCGTTGATGCCGATGTTTTCGCCGTTGAAGCCCGGGCGGTTTTCCACGCCGGGGCTGATGAAGGCCATGCCGGGCAGGATCTTGATGTACTCGGCGGCGCTGCGCCCGACGATGGCCACGTTTTGCATCTGCTGCTGGCTGAGGACCACGTTCTTCTCGCCCGTGTCGACAGGCGTGAGCTCCTCGAGCACAGCGGTGACGCTGACCTCGGTGCCTGTGGTCGCCACCTGCAGAACCACCTCGCCCAACGTGCGGCGGTCGCCCGCGTTGAAGACGACCTTCTCCGCCTTGTAAGGCTGGAAGCCCTGCATCTCGATGGTGACAGTGTAGGATCCCGGCAGCACGCCGGAGATCGAAAAGTACCCTTCAGAATTCGTGGTCGTGCGCCGGGTGTCGCCCGACCTTTCGTTGGTGAGCGTCACCGACGCTCCCGGCACGACTGCCGAAGAGCTGTCCATGACGATCCCCGTCAGGCTGCCGGTGATGATCTGCGCGTGGGCGCCCAACTGAGTAGCCCACAACAACAGAACCCCAACGGCAACCCAAGCAGCCTTGGAGAACCGACGTGGTCTTGATGTCATCGAAACCCCTAACACAATTGACATTGACCGCCCACCAGTGGGCAGCTGCATTAATGTACTTCCATTAGAGTCCCCACGGAAGGCTAAAGCGGTTAACGGCTGGGCCCTTGCCTCCGTTACCTGCAATTAGTGCTTTTCTATCAGTTCCGTTACACACTTCCTATGTTTGTGTAACGCCGCTTGCCCGCCCCGTTTACCTCGGGCCTGGGAGGTGTTATAGTTCTCGATTGTGGCCCATCCAACGCCATCGAGGCGGGAAGACGAGCAGGTATCCTCATTTGAAGCGGAGCGGGCGGAACTCCGGGCGATCCTGGAATCGGAGATCTTTCAGCGCGCCCCATCGCTGGCGCAGCTGCTCTTCTACATCTGCGAGAAGTGCTTCGAAGGGCAGCAAGATCTGATCAAGGAATACAACATTGCGGTGGAGGCCCTGGGCCGTCCCCCCGAGTTCGACCAAAAGCGCGACTCCATCGTCCGCGTGGAGGCGCACAGGCTGCGGAAGCGCCTGAAGGAGTACTACGAAACCGAGGGGAAGGATCACGACATCCGCATCGAACTTCCCTTGGGGGCGTATGTCCCTGTCTTTCACCGTCGCGCACCCTCTGACGGGCGAGGGGAGGCAGGGACGGCCGGCGCTGCGCCGGGGGTTGAGACCGGGGGCGCACCGGCCCGGAAGGAGGCCATCGCGGTCGAGACGAAACCGGATGCGCGCTTCCGGCTCCGGCTCGGGCTTGCTGCCGGCGGACTGACTCTTCTGGTGGCGGCAGGACTGGTTCTGTGGAAAGGCGGCGCAGGCGGCTCGGCAGCACAGGCGCCCAAAGCCCCGGCCAAGCCCGTGGACCTGGCCGCCGCCGTCACAGTCGGCGAGTTGCGGCTTGCCGCGGGCAGTGCGGATTCTTTGCGGGACAGCGACGGGCTGATCTGGCATTCGGACCGCTACTTCGAGGGAGGCAGAGTGGGGGCAGCGCCGCAGCTGGAGGTTTCCGGCACCCTCACTCCGGCCCTCTTCCGAACCTGGCGGGAGGGCGAGTTTCGCTACCGCATTCCATTGAAACCGGGCACCTATGAGCTGACGCTTTGGTTCTGCGAGCCCCAGCTGAGATCCGGCACAGACAATGCGCGGACCTTCCGGATCTGGATCAACGGCCAGTTGGCGGCGGAGGAGTTCGACATCATGACCGAGGCGGGGGCCGGGCAAACCGTGGCCGCACGGACATGGAAGGATATCAGTCCAGCAGCGGACGGCTTCTTGCACGTGGCCTTCACGGCGTTGGGCAATGCGCCGCTGCTTTCGGCGCTCTCGGTCGTTCCCGGCACGGCGGGCCGGCTGCGCCCCATCCGGATCGCCGCCCGCGAGGAGTCCTACCGGGACTCGTCCGGGTATGTGTGGTCCTCCGACCGGTTCTTTTTCGGGGGCAAGCTGGTCAGGCGTGTGGAGCCGATCGAAGGAACCGACGATCCCGAGCTGTACCGCGGCGAGCGGTATGGACGGCTGACCTACACGATCCCGGCGCCGGCGGATTCGACCTACACGGCCGTCTTCCACTTCGCCGAAACCTGGTTCGGCAGCAAGCAGGGAGGCGGGGGCGCAGGCAGCAGACTGTTTGACATCCTGTGCAACGGCGTGCTGCTGGAGCGCAACCTCGACGTGTACCGCGAAGCCGGCGGCGCGTTCCGCGCGCTGCGGAAGACTTACCGGGGACTGAAGCCCACGCCCAACGGGAAGCTCGTATTCCAGCTGATTCCCGGACGTAACTATGCCTTCCTGAACGCTCTGGAAGTGCTCGACGAGGGCAAGCCCGTCTCCGGCGCCCGCCCGCAAAAATAAGCCGCGCCCGGCTTATCAGACTGGTAGAATGGAACTTTGGCCGCGTTGTCCGAGGCCGAGGCCGACTGCATGAGAACCCTCTTCCTGAATCCGCCCTCTTTTGAAGGCTTCGACGGCGGCGCGAGTTCGCGCTGGCCGGCCACGCGCGAGATCGAGTCCTACTGGTACCCGGTGTGGCTTTGCTACCCCGCCGGGATGCTGCCCGACTCGAAGGTGGTCGACGCACCCCCGCACCGGATCTCGATCGAGGAAACCGTGGGGATGGCCAAGGACTTCGAGTTGCTGGTGCTGTTCACCTCCACGCCCGGCTTCGACGTGGACGTGCGCATGGCGGCGATGATGAAGGACTCGAACCCGAAGCTGAAGGTCTGCTTCGTCGGCCCCCCGGTGACCGTGGAGCCGGAGAAGGCGCTGGCGCACCCGGCGATCGACTTCGTCATCCGTCGCGAGTTCGACTACCAGATCGTCGACTATGCCAACGGCAAGCCACTGGAAGAGATCCCCGGCGCCAGCTTCCGCAAGAACGGCGGCTTCGTCCACAATCCGGACGCGCCTTACATCGAGAATCTCGATGCACTGCCCTGGGTCACGAAAGTCTACAAGCGCGACCTTGACTTCCGCCGCTACAACGTGCCCTTTCTGCTGAACCCGTTCATCAGCCTGTATACCTCGCGCGGATGCCCTGCCCTGTGCACCTTTTGCCTGTGGCCGCAGACGCACTCCGGTCACCGGTGGCGGCTTCGTTCGGTGGACGACGTCGTCAACGAGGTGCGCTGGGCCAAGGAGAATTTCCCGGGGCTGAAAGAGATCTTCTTTGACGACGACACGTTCAACTACAAGGGCGCGCGCACCATCGAACTCTGCAAGAAGCTTGCGCCGCTGGGCGTGACGTGGTCCTGCACGTCGCGCGTGACCACGGACTATGACACGCTGGCGGCGATGAAGGACGCCGGCGCGCGGCTGCTGATCGTCGGCTACGAGTCCGGCGACCCGCAGATCCTGAAGAACATCAAGAAGGGCGCCACGCTGGAAATGGCGCGGCGCTTCACGAAGAACGCCCACAAGCTGGGCCTTACCGTGCATGCGGACTACATTGTCGGGCTGCCCGGCGAGACGCGCGAGTCGATCCGCCGCACCATCGAGTTCGCCAAGGAGCTGGACACGGAGACGATCCAGGTTTCCATCGCGCACCCCTACCCGGGCACCGAATTCTACGACTACGCGCAGAAAAACGGTCTGATCCAGCTGGGCGTTTCCATGACGGACGAAAACGGCCACCAGCTGCCGAACATTGTCTATCCGGGGCTGGACCGCGCCGAGCTGGTGGATTGGGTCCAGCGATTTTACGACGAGTATTATTACCGTCCGAAAGCGGCGTTCCGCGTGGTGGCCAAGGCCGTGCTCAACGGCGACGTCAAGCGGCTGTACAAGGAGGCTCGCGAGTACCTGAGCCTGCGCTCGAAGCGGCGGCAGTTCGTGGCGGAACAAAAAGGGCGGAGCGGCACGGCGCCGGCGGGCGAGACGGTGGCCGCCAGCGGAGACTGACCCGGAATGAGAATGCGGGCGTTGTGGCACGCGGCCGCGGTGGTCGCTTTGAACGCCGCAGGCAACTTCGCCCTTTCATTGGGCATGAAGCGCGCTCCGGCGGCTGCAGGCCCGGTGCTGGCGTTGCTGGAACCCGCCGCCATGGCGGGCATCGTGTTGCTGGTGGCATGGATGCTGTTGCGGCTGCGGCTGCTCCAGATGGCGGACCTCTCCTTCGTGCTGCCCGTTACCGCCGTGGGCTACATCCTGAACGCGGTGATGGGGGCAGCCTTTCTGGGCGAGCACGTGACGCTGGCGCGCTGGACCGGCGCGGCGCTGATCACGGGCGGCGCGGCGTTGACTTCGCTGACCCCCGCCGACGCGGGAAGACACAACGATAGCGGCGGAGCGGGAGGGCGTCGGTGACCGCCCGGTGGATGTTGGTGGCCGCCGTGGTGGCATGCACGGCGTGCGCCGATCTGCTGCAGTCCCACGGCATGCGGCACGGCGGCGCGCGCTGGAAGCTGCCGCTGTCAGTCGTTTTTCTCGCCCTTTCCTTCTTCTCGTTCACGCAGCTGCTCCGCATCGCGGATCTGTCGTTCGCCGTGCCGGCGACGGCGGCCAGCCTGGTGGTGGAGACGCTACTGGCGCAGCTGGTGCTGCGGGAACGGGTGGACTGGAAGCGCTGGGGGGGCGCGCTGCTGGCGGCTGCCGGCGTCGCGCTGCTGGCGCTTTGACCGAATGGCTGCTGCTGGCTGCGGCAGCCGTTGCCCTGCTGTATCAATCCACGGCCTTGGCCGCCTCCCTGGCGTTCGTTCTGCGGCGGCGCCTGGCGCCCGCCCGCCCGCCCGCCGCGCTGCCGCCCATCTCGATTCTGAAGCCCGTCTACGGATTGGACCCGCAACTGGTAGAGGCTGTGGCCTCGCATTTGCGGCTCGACTACCCCCAGTACGAGCTGCTGCTGGGCTTCCAGAGGGCCGATGACCCGGCGATCCCTGTGCTGCGCCAGCTGCTCGAAAGCCACCCGGGGGTGGAGGCACGGATCGAGCTCATTGAAACCCGTGCGATGAACGCGAAGACGGGGGTGCTGGACGGGCTGAGCCGCAGGGCGCGGCACGGCGTGCTGGTGGTCAACGACGCCGATATCACGGTAGCGCCGGACTACCTGCGGCGGCTGGCGGCGAGCCTCGAGCAGCCGGGCGCGGGCGTGGTCACTTGCCTCTACCGCGCCCGCGCCGCGTCGCTGGCAGGCTGCGTCGAAGCACTGGGCATCGCCACCGACTTCATGCCATCGGCGCTGGTAGCTCCGCTGACGGGCGTGCGCGAGTTCGGCTTCGGCTCGACGCTCTGCTTCCGGCGCGAGGATCTGGAGGCCATCGGCGGCTTCGCGGCGTTCGACGGCTATATCGCCGACGACTATCAGCTCGCCTCGCGGATTGTGGCGCTGGGCAAGCGGGCCGTGTTCGCCGACACTGCCGTGGTCACCTGGCTGGCCGATCCCGATTGGCGCTCCGTCTGGCGGCATCAGTTGCGCTGGGCGCGCACGATCCGCTTCTCCCGCCCCGGCGGCTTCGCCGGCATGCCGGTTACCCATGCAGGGCTTTGGGCGCCGCTGAACCTCGCTGCGGGCAACGTCGGCGCAGCGGCGGCGCTGTGGTTGGCCCGCTCCGTGATGGGCGCCTTCGCCGGTTTCGCGGTGCTCGGCCACTGGCCGGCGCTGCTGGCGGCGCCGCTGATCCCCCTGTGGGACCTGTTCGCGTTCGCCATCTGGGCGGCCGCCTGGTGCGGCCGAACTGCGTGGTGGCGCGGCCATCGCATTGTTCTGGCCGCGCGGGGCAAGATCGTCAGCAACAGCCGTCCGGGCTGACGCAGCCGGCTGCGCCACGCGTTTCTCCGCGCCGGCTCCGCTCTTCCGCCTCACCGCCGGCAGCGCGCCCCGCGCTGCCTCGGAGCATTGCGGGCAGGGGGGCTTCCATGGCCTTGCCAGCGCCGGCTGGCGCGCGGCAAGACCGGCGCCGGCTTTCTCCGCCCCGGGTTATTCGATCACTTCGAACGTCCCCCGCAAGCGGATGTCTTCCGAGGAGCGCCCGATCATGACGCGGAACTCGCCCGGCTCCACCGCCCGCCGCAGGTTGCGGTCGAGCAGCGAGAGGTCTTCCGGTTTCAGCGTGAAGCGCACGGTCTTCCTTTCGCCCGGCTTCAGCTCCACTCTTTCAAAGCCGCGCAACTGCTTCACCGGAGTGGTGACCGAAGCCGCCACGTCGCGGATGTAGAGCTGCACGACCTCGGCGCCCTGCCGCGAGCCCGTGTTGGCGAGGTCGGCCGCGAGGCGCACTTCGCCGTCCCGCCGCACGCGCGGCGTTTCAATCCGCAGGTTGCTGTACTCGAAGCTCGTGTAGCTGAGCCCGTGGCCGAACTCCCACAGCGGCTTCGCGCTCATGTCCGCGTAGCGGCGCCCCCAGCCGTGCTCGACCCAGTAATCCTTCGAAGGGGGCCGGTCGTAATACACGGGCAACTGCCCCGCGTGCCGCGGCACGGTCACCGGCAGCCTCCCGCCAGGGTTGACTTCGCCAAACAGCACCTCCGCGACGGCGCGTCCGCCCATCTCGCCGGGCAGCCATGCCTCGACGATGGCCGGCACGTTTTCCGCGATCCAGCGGATCGACATCGGCCTTCCATTGACGAGAACCACGATGGTGGGCGTCCCCGTCGCGTGGACGGCTCGGACCAGTTCCTCCTGCAATCCCGTGAGGTCGAGGCTCGCCACGTCGTAGCCTTCGCCGTTGGTGGGATGCCCCACGGCGGCATCCCAGGCGTTCTCGCCCACCACTACAATGGCCGCCTCCGCCCTGCGCGCCGCCTGCTGCGCCTTCTCAATCTCATTGACGCGGTCTCCGACGATATCGCAACCCCGCACGTACTCGATGCGCGCCTGCGGCGCCATCTGCCGCACGCCTTCGAGCACCGTGGCCACCGGCTGCAGCACCTTGCGGGCAGTGTAGTCGCCGAGGAGGTTGCGCCAGTCGCCGGCGTTCGGGCCGATCACTGCGATCGACTTCAGGTCCCTGCGCAACGGCAGCGTGCCGCGGTCGTTCTTGAGCAGCACGATGCTCTTCTGCGCCGCCTCCAGCGCCAGCTTCCGGTGTTCTTCCGAGTGCACGATCTTCTCCGCGCGGTCCGGGTCCGCAAAAGGCCGCTCGAACAGCCCCAGCCGGAACTTCTGCCGCAGGATGCGGGCCACGGCGCGGTCGATCAGCTCCACCGGGACGAGCCCCTCGCGAACGCTTTCGATCAGCGGCTGCATATAGGCGGCTTCGTAGGAAATGCCCACGTCGACTCCCGCCCGCAGCGCCAGCGCCCCCGCCTGCTTCTGATTCGCCGCGAGCCCTTCGTAGACCAGCGTCGAAAGGCCGCTGCCCTCGCCGAGCACGAGTCCCTCGAAGCCCAGCTCTTCGCGGAGGATCTTCGTCAGCAGCCACCCGGAGCCGTGCGCGGGCACGCCGTCGATGGCAGGGTAGGTCGCCATCACGCCGAGCGCGCCGGCGCGGCGGATACCTGCCTCCCAGGGCGGCAGGAACACGTTACGAAGCGTGCGTTCGCTGATCTCCATGGCGCCGCGCTCCATGCCGCTCACCGGCTGGCTCTGGCCCGGGTAATGGCACAGCCCGGCCACCACCTTGTCTTCCGCCGCAACGCCCGCGCCCTGCACGGCGCGCGTGATCGTCTCCGCATAGCGCGCGCAGAACCACGCGTCCTCGCTGTAGGCTTCCTGGTTGCGCCCCAGCCGCGGGTCCCGGACAGGCTCCACCACCAGCGTGAAAAGCTGGTGCACCCCGATGGCGCGCGCTTCCCGGGCTGTGGCTTCGTAGACGCGCCGGATCAGGTCAAGGTCCCACGTGCTGCCAAGGCCGGGTCCTTCAGGAAAAATGGTCCCGCCGGAGCACATCAGCCCGTGCGTGCCTTCCTCGGTCTGAAGCAGCGGAATGCGCAGGCGCGTTTTCGTCAGTGCGATACGCTGCAGCTCGTTGAGGAACTCCGCCTGCCGCCGCGGGCCTTCCGGGAGCACGTTGTTCGGCAGCGTGAAAAAGCCGCCGCCGGGGCCGATCCCTTTCTCCAGCGTGCCCGCGGCGAACCGGCGGCACGATTCGATTTTCGACGGGATGTCGCGCCCGAGTTCATTGAGATAGACGCAGGGCATATTCATCTGCCCCACTTTCTCCTCGAGAGTCATGCGCGCCAGCAGGTCCCGCACCCGCTCTTCGATGGGCCGCCCCGGGTCCAGATAGGGCTGCGCGCTCGCGGCGAATGCCACACATGCTGCGGCCACGATCCGCTTCAACATGCATCCATGATAAGTGCGGCGGCGCCGGCCGGCGCCGCGCCGGATCCCGGCGGCTACGGGCGCGCCGCCGCGTGAAAGACCAGCTCCGGAGAGCCTTCCGCCAGCCGGCGCGCGTACAGCGCCGCCTCGAGCGCGTGGTAGTCGCCCCACATCGAGGATTCGCCGCGCGGGACGCCGTCCGCGTCCGGCATCCGGTCCCAGCCGTTCGGGCGGTGGTAGACCGAGTGCAGAATCAGACCTTCGTGGGCAGGCTCCGTGGAGAGATAAGGCTCGTCGAGCAGCGTATCGAGCACGGTGAGCCCGGCGCGGAAATACCGGTCGTCCTTCAGATAGCGGCCCAGCCGCATCAGCCCCTGCGCGGCGATGGCAGCAGCGGAGCTGTCCACCGGCTCGTGGGGGTTGAACGGGTCCGAAGCGCGGCTGCGCCAGTCGCCCAGCTTTTCCAGATGCGGCGCCCCCGTGTCCCAGTAGGGCACGCCGTCGGCCGCGGTGTTCGCAATGTAGAAATCGCAGGTGGCGCGGGCCGCTTTCAGGAATTCGCCGAGGATCTCCGGTTTGCCGCCGAACGGCGCCAGTTCCTCTTCCGGCAGGGTTTCGAGGAATTCGAGCTGCTCGGCAAAACCCAGCATGGCCCAAGCCAGCCCGCGCGTCCATGTCGAAAACGGCGAGTAGCCCTGCTGTGAGTTGGGGCAGCGGTAACGGCCGTGGTTCCCGTTGAATATCGACTCGTGCGCCACGCGGCCCCGCACATCGTAATGATCGCGCCCCTCGCCGTAATAGACCGAGTAGCGCGCCGTCGAGCGCGCATGGTCCACCAGCCGTCCGAGCAGCGGGATGCGCTCGTCGTTTTCGCCCATCAGTGCGTGGCCCAGGCGGTGCGAGATAGCCAGCGCGCGCAGCGAGCGGATGGTGTCCACGAACAGCGAATGCGGCCCGTTGAACGAGTAGATGTAGCCGCCCCCGCCGTGAATGTGCGACCACCGCGCCGCCTGCACGGCGCCGCTCACCTTGAGCGCCAGCTCGTAGAAGCGCCGCTGCCACGGCGCTTCCTCAATGCGGCCCTCGTTCATCAGGCGCAACAGATTGCCGTAAGTGGAGACGTTGTTGAAGCCGTGATCGTGGACGCCCGTGTGGGTCAGGTGCGCGGCCATCCGCTCCACCGTGCGCATGCGGCCCAGTTCGAGCCACTCCCCGCCGCCCGTGGCGTCGAACACGAGCAGCGGCATGCCGAACTGAAAGCCCTGCGTCCATTCGGTCCAGCCGCGCGCCGTGTAGCGGCCCTCAGCTGTGAAGACAGGCGCGCCGCGGGACGGGTCCCACCTCCGGTCGAGCGCTCGGATTTTGGCCGCGGCGATGTCAAACAGGCGATCGAGCTTCTTTCGGAATGAGGGAGAACCGGGGGCGATGGAGGAGTCGGGAATCATACGGCGATCACTTTTCCGGTGCGCGCCGCTTCATGCGCGGCGAGCGTGAGCTCACAGATGCGGAAGATCTCCGCGTGGGGCAACGCGGTCGGTTTGCCGAGATAGACGTTCTCGAGAAACTCGGCAAACAGCGACCCTTCCGGCGGCAGCTCCACGATCTTTTCCGGCTTGCGCGCCGCGGTCAGCAGCGTGACGCCGGTGGCGGCCATGTACTCGGCCACGCCGCGGGTGCCGGCCAGCCGCAGCCGGTCGTCGCCGTGCGTGCCGGCCGTCGCGGGGCGGCAGTAGTCCATGTGCAGGCTGGCGGTGCCGCCGTTGTCGAGGCGGAACGAGGAACTCGTCGTCGTCTCCATCGCGCCCTGCCGCAAGCCGCCCGCGATGCCCTGAAATCCGGCGACGGCGCGGAACTCGCGCCCGCTGGCCCACCGCATCAGGTCGATCATGTGGATGCCGATCCACAGGATGGTGCTGCCGTAGGTGGAACGGTCCTGCATCCACTTCGGGCGCTTGCCGAGCACGTAGGACTTCTGCGCGGAAATCTGGATGACCTCGCCGATGTCGCCGCAATCCACAATCTTCTTCAGCGCCTGGTAGGGCCGCTCCCAACGCATGGGCAGCAGCATGCCGAGGCGCACGCCGGAACGTTTCAGCTCGCGGCGGATGAGATCGAGATCGTGCGCCCGCAGCGCCAGCGGCTTTTCGGCGACAACGTGCAGCCCGCGGCGCAGGCACTCGAGGATCGCCTCCGCGCGGCCGCCGTTGTCGTTGCAGACCCCCACGACGTCCGGGCGCGTCTGGTCCAGCATCTTGCGCGGATCGTCAAAGACGCGCGCCTTGCCGCGCGCGTACCGTTCGGCGACGGCGCGGTCCCGGTGATACACGCCGGCGATCTCGACGTCCGGATAACGCGCCAGGGGCTTGGTGAATTCGCCGGCATGGCCGTCCAGCCCCCAGACGGCCACCCGGACCTGTTTCGGCAGGCGCACGGTTTCCGGCGCCATGGCGGCCGGCGTTGCCAGGAACACCCTCCGGCTCACCAGGGAGGCTGCGGGCACTGACATATCTGCATTTTGTCAAACTGACGGGGCCAGGCGCGGGTCCGGCTGCGGATCGCCCACGGCGAAGTGATAGACCACCTGTTGCACACCGCAGGGATCCAGCCCGAGCCACGTGTGGACGTGGTCGTCATAGAAGGCGCCGATCCCCGTGCCGCGGAACCCGGACGCCTCCGCCGCCAGGTACAGCCGCTGGCCCAACGCGCCCGCCTCGTGATGGACGAAGCGGTAGGCGCGGTCGCCGAACCGCGCTGCCGCGCGCCCGAGGTCCGCCACGAAGCTCACGGTAAAGCAGGAATTGCCCGCCAGCTCCTGCCCCAGGCTCAGCGCCGCCGCCACCACCCGCTGGTCGCCGGCACGGATGCAGTGCAGCCCGCCCCGTTCCAGCCGGCAAAGCCCCGGAGCAACGCCTTGCACGCGGTGGACGTACAAGTATGCCGTGACGAATGGCCCGCCCCAATCCGCCGCGACCGGCTCGTCGAGCAGCGCGCACATCGCGGCAAACGCCTCACGGGGCAACTCGCGGCCGTTGCCGAGAAAGTCGAGCGCGGAGCGGCGCTGCCGCGACAACGCGGCATACTCGCCATGCGGCCAGAGGACGCGCTCCGGCGCCGGGGCGGGCGCGGCTTCGCAGGCAAGCGTTGCCGCGTGCATGGCCGTGATCTCCGCATACTCGATCACTTCCGGCGAGAGCCGGTTCGGCTCCCCCGGCGTCCACTCGGGCGGCAGGGGTGCGGAGGGCTCGTGCGGCGGCCACATTTCCACGAGCAGCATGGGCTGCTCGTCGGCGGGCAGCCGCAGCGCCGCAGCGGTGCGGGCATCGTCAAACAGCCCGCGCGCGCGCGACGGCCAGCCCAACGCGCCTGCTGCGTATTGCAGCGCCTGCATGGCGTGGCCGAGATCCAGATTCACGTAACGGTAGGCGCGGGCGCGGTACTTCCACGCCTCGCGCCAGAAGACCGACGTGAGCACCACGGCCAGCGGCGCTGCGGAGATCTCTCCCAAGGCATCGCCGCGGGCGCGCCGCTCCGCTTCGTGGGACGAAGGGCGGTAGTGGTAGAGCCCGTCCTCCCAGTCAGGCAGGCCGCGCGTCTGGAAGTGGAACTCCGTGGGGTGAAGATTGCCGGAGGAGGGATTGACGCGCAGAGCGTAGCGGTAACCGGAGGGTGCCACCTTGGCGGCGCTGATCGAGCAGGAGTAATAGAAGAGCGCAGACAGCGCCTCCGGTGTGGCGAGCCCCGGCTGAAGCCGGGGGCATGCGGGCAGGTCTGCTACGGGCGCGCCCTCGTAGTGCCGGAACGGCGAGGGCATGTTGGCCCAATCGAGGAAGTGGCGCGAGGCGCGCAGCCGTTCGGGAGTGTGCTTGGTGGCTTCGTGATAGCGGGCAAGCGCCCCGGGAAGCGTGGGCATGGCTTCAGGGGCGCGGCTCGTAAAAGCTCAGCGAGTTGTCCCCCTGGCTCAGGATGCGCACCCGCCGGAGCGTGCCGTAGGCGTCTTTCAGATGGCGCGTGAAGCGCGAGGCGTGCTGGACAATGACCAGCGGGCGCGGCTGTTGGCCCAGCGCCTCCAGGCACAGCTCATACTCCATCTCGCGCGGATAGGGCGGATCGAGAAAAACAATGTCGGCCTCGAATTTCGTGATCACAGGGGCGGCGTTGCCGGGATGCACCTCGCACCGGGAGGCGATGTCCAGCATCCGGATGTTCTCTTCGAGCGCCCGGAGAGCCGGGCGGCTTTTTTCGAGGAAAATGGCGTGGCGCGCGCCGCGGCTCAGCGCCTCGATGCCCACGCTCCCGGAGCCCGCGTAGGCGTCCAGGAAAACGGCGCCCTCGATGCGCGGCGCCAGAATGTTGAACAGCGCCTCCCGCAAACGGTCCGGCGTCGGCCGCACCGAATCTCCGTGCGGCGTCTTCAGCCGCCGGGAGCGAAACTCACCGCCAATGACTCTCATGCCTGATCCAAGCGTTCCTTTCCATCGCCCGCGCCGGCCTCATCCCACCAGCGCCAGGCCGTACCGTTTCTGCCAGTGCTCGCGCACGTAGCGCATCGCGCGCTCATACTCCTCGCGCGAGGGAGGCCGTTCGGCGAACTCCAGCGCCTCGCGCCGCGCGGTCTCCAGAAGCTCGTGGTCGCGGATCAGGTTGCCGATCCGGAACACCGGCAGACCGCTCTGCTTCGTGCCCAGAAACTCGCCCGGACCGCGCAGCTTCAGGTCCATCTCCGCAATGTGGAAGCCATCTCCGGAGTTCACCAGCGTGCGGATCCGCTCCTGCGCTGTCTCCGGCAACTTGCCGGTGACCAGGATGCAGTAGCTCTGCGCCGCTCCCCGGCCCACGCGGCCGCGCAACTGGTGCAGCTGCGCGAGTCCGAACCGTTCCGCATTCTCGATCACCATCACCGTGGCGTTGGGCACGTCGACGCCCACCTCCACCACCGTCGTCGAAACCAGGATCCGGACTTCCCCGTTCTTGAAGGCCTGCATCACCCGGTCTTTCTCCTCCGCCGGGAGCCGGCCATGGAGCAGCCCGACCCGCACGTCCGGGAACACGTGTTCGGAGAGTTCGCGGTAGCCGGCCTCGGCGGCTTTCAGCGCCGTGGCCTCGTTCTCTTCAATCGCCGGGTAAACGATATAAGCCTGCCGGCCCGCGCGCACCTCGCGCAGCACGAAGCTGTAGACCTGCTCGATCTCGTGCCGGGTCCGGTGGATCGTCTCCACAGGCTTGCGCCCGGGGGGCAGCTCGTCGATCACGCTCAGGTCCAGGTCGCCGTACACGGTGAGGGCGAGCGTGCGCGGGATCGGCGTGGCCGTCATCACCAGCACGTCCGGCGCGGCGCCCTTCTGTTGCAGCGCCTTCCTTTGCAGCACGCCGAAGCGGTGCTGCTCGTCGATGATCACTAGGCCCAGCCGCGCGAAAGCGACGTCCTCCTCGAGCAAGGCGTGCGTGCCGATGACGATTTGCGCAAAGCCGGTGGCCGTGGCGCGCTTGCCCACTTCCTTTTCTTTCTTCGTCAGCGACCCAAGCAAGGGCACGATGCGGTAGCCGAGCGGCTCAAAGATCTTGCGGAAGTTGAGATAGTGCTGCGTGGCAAGGATCTCCGTCGGGGCGAGAATCGCCGTCTGGTAGCCGTTCTCGACGGCGATCACCGCCGCCTGCGCAGCGACGATCGTCTTGCCGCTGCCCACGTCGCCCTGCAGCAGGCGGTTCATGGGCGTGGAGGAGGCCATGTCCCGCGCGATCTCGCCGAGCACGCGTTTCTGCGCCGCGGTGGGCTTGAACGGCAGCATCTTCTTGATCTGCTCGCGCACGCGGTCGGTGAGCTGGAAGGAGATGCCGGCCGCGCTGCGCTCCTCGGCGCGCTTCAGCAGCAAGCCCGCCTGAAGCCAGAAGAACTCCTCGAAGATCAGCCGCGCCTGGGCCGGCGTGCGGAAGGCGTTCAGCAGCCGCAGATCGGCGTCCGGAGGCGGAAAGTGGAGGCTTCGCAAGGATTCGGCCAGTGCAGGCAGCCGCAGGCGCCGGCGCACGGACTCCGGCAGCGGGTCCTCGAGTTCGGGCAGGCTGGCGGTCAGACGGAACAGGATGTTGCGCAGCACCCGCGTGGAGACCTTGCCCGCGGCTTCGTAGACCGGCACGATGCGCCCCGTGTGCAGCGAAGCGTCTTCGTCATCCTCCTCGCCGCGCAGGATCTCGAACTCCGGGTGCAGCATGATGAGCCCGCCCTGGTAGGTGTCGAACTCCACCTTGCCGAACAGCGCCACCCGCAGCCCCGGCTGGAGCAGACCGGCCAGGTACTGCGCGTGAAACCAGCGAGCGGTGAGCGGCGTGCGCGAGCCGTCGGCGAACACGGCCTCGATCATGCCGAGGTCGCGGCGGCGGAAGCGCGGCGCGTGCACCCGCTCGACGCTGGCCACAACGGTGGCCGTCTCTCCGGGCGCCAGCCGGTCGACGGGCTTGAGGTTCGATCGGTCCTCGTAACGGAACGGCGCGTAGTAGAGCAGGTCCGCGGCCGACTCGATGCCCTTCGCGGCCAGTTCTTCGGCGCGCTTCGGGCCGACGCCCTTGACGTACATGACCGGCGTGGATGGATCGAAAGGCACGGCGAGACGGGGCTGATCTTCCAGTGTACGAAAGGGCGCGCCCGATGGCGCGCGCACGCGGGCGGCCGCTAAGATGGCCATGATGCCGCCGCGCACACCCACGCTGATCCAGCTTCTCGGGCTGCTGGTGACGCTGGCCGCCGTGGGCTCCTTTTCTGTCTTCACGCTGCGGCAGGTGGAGGAGCTGCGGCGGCTCGGCTCCGACATCGTCGACCGCAACCGCAGGGACTCGTTGCAGCTGATCCGCATCCAGGACGATGTGGCGCAGCTCGGGCTGGCCTTGCGCGACATGGCCGAAGGCGCCGAGCCCTACCCGATGGTGGCCTACCGGCCGCAGTTCCAGCGAATCCGCGAAGACCTGCAGAACGCGCTCGAGATCGAGGCCCGCCTGATGCCGGCCACGCGGACCGAGGCGCAACAGAGGCTGCTGGAGACCGTCTTCGGGCGCTTCTGGGCGGTGGTGGACGAGCTGTGGCAACTGTCAGCCGAAGGCCGGACGGAAGCGGCCCGCGCGCTGATCCGCACGCGCATCGAGGCCGAACGCGCCACTCTGGCCACGCTGATCTCCCGCCTGCTGATCCAGAACAACGAGGCCGAGGCCGCTGCGGTGGAGGAGATCCAGGCCATCCACTCCAAGGTGGAGCGCAACCTCTACGCGCTGCTCGCGGCTGTGATCGCCGCCATCCTGATCACCGGCTCGCTGGTCATCTGGCACGACCGGCGGATGTTCGTGCAGGTGTCGCATCTGTCCGAGCAGCGCAAGGAACTCGCCGGGCAGGTGATCCGCGTGCAGGAGGACCTGTTCCGCACGCTGGCCCGCGAATTGCACGACGAGTTCGGCCAGGTGCTTACCGCCGTGGGCATGATGCTGCTGCGCGTCGAGAAACGGCTCCCGGAGGGAGCAGCCGGGCGCGAGGACCTGCGCGAGGTGCGCGAGATCGCCAACCAGACGCTGGAGCGCGTGCGCGGCATGTCACAGATGTTGCACCCGCCCGTGCTGGACGACTACGGGCTGGAGCGGAGCATCGAGTGGTACCTGGGCCAGTTCGAGAGGCAGACCGGCATGCGCGTGCATTATTCAAAAGAGGGCGTGGCGCCGTGGATCGGCGACACGGTGGCGATCCACATGTACCGGATCCTCCAGGAGTCGTTGAACAACGTGGTGCGCCATGCAGGCGTGAAGGAGGCCTGGGTGCGCGTGCGCTACTCGCCGGAGAAAATGGAAATGGAAGTGGAAGACCATGGCGCAGGGCTGCCCGAGAAGCCGCAGGAGAGCGGGCTGGGGATGATCGGCATGCGCGAGCGGGCCGAACTGCTGGGCGGGCGCATCGAGTTCCGCCGCCGGGCCGGAGGCGGCACCGTGGTTCGCGTCGAAGCGCCCCTGGGCGCGAAGGGAGGCAAGGGATGAGCAGGATCCGCGTTTTGCTGGCTGACGACCATTCGCTGGTGCGCAAGGGCTTCCGGCGGATGCTGGAAGACGACCCCGACATCGAGGTGGTGGGGGAGGCGGCCACCGGCCCCCAGGCCGTGGAAGAGGCCGAGCGGCTGAAGCCGCAGGTGATCGTGATGGACCTGGCCATGCCGGAGCTGGACGGCATCCAGGCGGCGAGCCAGATCCTGAAGAAGCAGCCGGAGACGGGGATCCTGATGCTGTCGATGTATTCGGAGGACACCTACGTGCGCAACGCCTTCGCCGCTGGCGTGAAGGGCTATCTGCTGAAGAACGCGCTGGAGGTGGACCTGCCCTATGCGATCAAGGAGATCGCCGCCGGGCGCACGGTGGTCGCCCCGGGACTGTCGCTGCCCAGCCAGCAGGAGGCGCCGAGCGACTTCGAGAAGCTCACCCAGCGCGAGCGCGAGGTGTTGCAGCACATCGTGCAGGGGCGGTCGAACAAGGAGATCGCCGCCATTCTCGGCCTCAGCGTGAACACGGTGGCCGTGCACCGGGCCAACCTGATGCAGGCCCTCGGCATCCACCGCACGGCGGACCTGGTGGTGTACGCGATCAAGAAAGGGCTGGTGACGCTGCCGGAGGGGCCGCTGCCGGAGAAGCAGTAGATGGCGATGCGGCGGCGGGATTTTCTGGCAGGGCTGGGCGCCTGGGCGGCTGCGCCCGCCCAGGCGCTGGCGCAGCCGGGACCGGGCTTCCGCTTCACCGACGTCACGCGCGCGGCGGGGCTCGATTTCGTGCATAATTCCGGCTCATTCGGCCGGAAATACCTGCCCGAAACGATGGGCTCCGGCTGCGCATTTTTCGACTACGACGGCGACGGCTGGCAGGATATTCTGCTCATCAACGCGATGGACTGGCCCGGCCACAAGCGGCGCCGCGCCACTCTGAAGCTCTACCGCAACAACCGCAACGGCACCTTCACCGACGTCACCCGCGCCGCCGGGCTCGATGTGGAAATGTACGGGCTCGGCGTGGCCATCGGCGACTACAACAACGACGGGCATCCCGACATCTTCGTCTCCTGCCTCGGGCAGAGCCGGCTGTTCCGCAACACGGGCAAGGGCACATTCGTCGACGTCACCCGCTCCAGCGGGCTGATGGGCCATGAGGGCTTCTCCACCTCGGCCATGTGGTTCGACTACGACCGCGACGGGCTGCTCGACCTCTTCGTCACCAACTACGTCCGCTGGACGCAGGAAGGCGACATCTTCTGCTCGTTCGATGGCAACTCGAAGGCCTACTGCACGCCGGAGGCTTACCGCGGGGTCACCTGCTGGCTGTTCCGCAACCGGGGCGACGGCACCTTCGAAGACGTCACCGCCACGAGCGGCGTGCTCGACACCACGTCGAAGTCGCTTGGCGTGACCCTGCTCGACTTCAATAACGACGGCTGGCCGGACGTCTTCGTCGCCAACGACACGCAGCCCAACAAGCTCTACACCAACCTGCGCAACGGGCGGTTCCTCGAACAGGCCGTGCGCATCGGGCTGGCGTTCAGCGAGGATGGCCGCGCCCGCGCCGGCATGGGCGTCGACGCCGCCGACGTCGACAACTCGGGGCTCGTCTCGATCATCGTCACCAACTTCGACAACGAGATGATGGGCCTGTACCGCGGCACCCGCGACGGCCAGTTCGTCGACCGCGCCCCGCAGGCGGGCATCGGCCAGGCGACGCGCCACTCGCTCGGCTTCGGCTGCTTCTTCTTCGACCCCGATCTTGACGGCATGCTGGACCTGCTGATCGTCAACGGCCACATCGACGAATCCATCAGCCGCGCCCGCCGCAACGTCACCCACGCCCAGCCCCCCCACCTGTTCATGAACGACGGCAAGGGCAACTTCCGCGATGCCAGCCGCCTGGTCGGCGATTCCTTCGCCGCCCCGAAGGTCGCCCGCGGCGCCGCCTACGGCGACTTCGACAACGACGGCGACCTCGACGTCCTCATCACCACCAACAACGGCCCCGCCTGGCTGTTCCGCAACGACCTGGAGAACGGGCACCGCAGCGTGCGGCTGCGGCTGGCCGGCACAAAGTCCAACCGCGACGCCATCGGAGCGGTCGTCAAGTTCGAAGCCTCGGATCTGTCCGGGTCCCGGATGGTGAAATCCGCCACCGGTTACCTCTCTCAATCCGAGCTGCCCATCACCATCGGGCTCGGACGCCGCGAAATGCTCCGGCGAGTCACCGTGTTCTGGCCCAGCGGGCGCACGGAAGAGTACCTCAATCTGAAGGCGGGCGGCCGGTTCCTGATCGAAGAGGGCAAGGGAATCAGAGCTTTGCAGCTCTGACCCCGGACGGATAGAACTCCCGTACTAGTGATTCGGTTACGGTACAGGTGCGTCTTTCTTCTTGCAAATGAGGAAAGTAGCCTTGAGGTAGACCCTCTGCGGACTCTCCCGCAGGCGGGCCTCGCGGTTCACTGGCCGCGGATCGGGAATTGTAGGCCAGGGATTTGATCGTCAGACTCAAGATCGGGCTGAACCGGAAGCGGCGGATCCCAAGCCGGCGGCCGTCGGGCGGGTGGGCGCCTATGCTGTTGGCCGTGCTGGTTCTGGCCGGAGCAGCCGGAGTGTTGGCTGTCTGGCAGCAGAGGCAAGCCCTCCCCTCGCTCTCCGCCGCAGGCGGACCGGTTCCCGGCTACCTGGAACGGTTGCTGGAGCAGCGCGCCAGAACCACGGCGCGGCTCGTGTATCCGTATTCGGTGATCCCCGGAGGCGTTGCTTCGGCCGAAGAGGTCATCGAGGCGGTGCGGCGCGACCCCGTGGTCGCCCGGCACTACGCCGCTTTCGATCCGCGCCGCGCTCGCACCGTCACACTGCGGCAGCCGCGGCTGGCCTACGTCTCCTACCGCGTGAAGGACAAGGTGTTCTTCACCAAGAAGCCCGTGCGCCTGTTCGAAGGCGAGCAGGTGATCACCGACGGCAAGACCACCATCCGCGCCCGCTGCGGCAACAAGGTGGAGGAAGCGCCGCAGATGGCGGTGAGCGCGGAAGAGCCCCCCGAAGAGGTGCTCAACACGCCGAAGCTGGAAGCCGAACCGGAGCGCCCGGTGCCCGTTGTCGCGGCCCCCGGACTGGAAGCGCCCAAGCCTGAGGCAGAAACGCCTCTGGCGGCAGTGGTGCCGCCCGCGGGCTTCACGCCGCTGGATATGCCGCCCCGCAGTCCGGGCGGCATCTGGCTGACGCCGCCGCCCGCCGCCGGTGGATTCTTGCCTCCAGTCGGAACTCCCGGACCGGGAGGAACCACCCCTCCGCCCCCGCCCGCAGGACCGGGCCCGGAACCGGGCACGCCCGCGCCTCCGCCCGTTTCCCCTCCGCCCGTCACGCCACCGGTGACGCCACCGCCCACGAACCCTCCGGGGACAACGCCGCCCACCACGCCACCCGTGACACCGCCAAGCCCCCCTGCCGAGCCCCCTCCCGTAACGCCGCCCACGGCGCCGCCTTCGACGCCCCCGGCGACGCCGCCCGGAACTCCGCCGCCGGTGACACCCCCGGGCACGCAGCCGCCCGCGACGCCCCCTGCAACGGTGCCGCCCCCGGCGCAGCCGCCCACGGGCGGAGATGTGCCGCCGCCTGGGCCGTTGCCCCCTCCGGGAACCAGTGTGCCGCCCCCGGGACCTCTGCCGCCCCCATTGCTGCCGCCGGCGCCGTCCGATCCGGACACCCCCGTCTCGCTGCCGCCTCCGGAGGTGATGATCCCGCCTCCGCCGGGGACGCCGCCCCCGGAGATCCCGGAGCCGCCGCCGATCCCTGAGCCTTCCACCTATGCCTTGATGGGCCTCGGCTTGCTGGCTCTTGGCGTCTTGCGTTCGCGGTCGCGGATTCGGGTGCGTTGACCGCTGCCGCGATCCACCCTCGCGTTAGAATGAGCATTGCGCCCGGCTGCGGCGTTGCGCCGGCCTGCAGGGCGCCACACTGCCTCGGGAGGACTGGATGGACCGCAGGACATTTTTCGCGGCAGGGGCCGCATCCATCACTGCCGCACAGCCCGCAACCGTGCGGCTGGGAATCATCGGCTGCGGCTGGTGGGGCGGAGTGAACCTCCGCGCCGCCTATCAGGAGGGCGGCGTCTCTTGCGTCGCGCTCTGCGACGCCGACTCGAAGATGCTCGATGACATGGCGGCAGTGGTCGAAAAACAGGAGGGCCGGCGGCCGCGGCTCTACAAGCACCACGAGGAGATGCTCGACTCGGGCGGGATCGACGCAGTGATCCTCGCCACGCCGCCGCACTGGCACGCCCTGCCGTTCCTCGCCGCCACCCGGCGCAAGCTCGCCATCTACGCCGAGAAGCCCCTCGCTTATGACATCCGCGAAGGGCGCGCCATGGCAAACGCGTGGAAAAAGGCGGGCAACATCGTCCAGGTGGGCTTCCAGCGCCGCCAAAGCGCTGCATTTGCCGCCGCCGCCGACTACATCCGCAGCGGCGCGCCCGGGCGCGTCGTGCAAGCCGACGTCAACATCCACTACACGGCCATGCCGCTCGACAACACCCCCCGCCAGCCTCCGCCCACGCTGGACTGGGACCTCTGGTGCGGCCCGGCGCCGTTGATCCCCTATTCGCTGAACGTGGGCCACCGCGCGTGGCGGCTGGAACAGACCACCGGCAACGGCCATCTGGTGGACTGGGGCATTCATCTGATCGACGCCACGCGCGTCCTGCTCGGCCTCGGCATGCCGGAAAAGATCACCGCCGCCGGGGGCATCTACCATTACAAGGGCCGCATCACCACGCCCGACACGCTCACCGCGCACTTCGAGTTCAGCCAGTGCCCCGTCGTGTGGCGGCACCGCCTGTGGGGCGCCGTGGAGCGCGACCCCGAGTTTTCCAACGGCGTCACGGTGTTCTGCGAGAAGGAAACCGTGTTCGTCACCGACCAGCGCTGGATCGTGTTCGCCAAGGGCAAGGACGCGCCGCGCCGCGTGCAGGACATTGCGCCGCCGGTGGACCTGAGCCGGCAGCATATGCGGGAATTTCTCGAGTGCGTGCGCGGCGCGAAGCCGGCGCCGTGTACTCCGGAAGACGCTTTCCGCAGCACCGCCACCGTGCAGCTGGGCATGATCGCCTGGCGCGCCGGGCGCACCATCGAGTGGGACGCGCAGGGCGAGCGAATCCCCAACGACGCCGCCGCGCACTCCATGCTGAAGCGCGAATACCGGTCCCCGTACAAGCACCCGTGGGGCTGATCCGGGACGCCCGCGGAAAGGAGACAAGATGAGCGAACCCGTGGTTCCCCTGACTCTGGAAGGCGCCGCCGTCCTGCACCAGATGTTCCGCATCCGCTGGGACGAATGGCGGGCCCAGGACGCCCACTCGCGCCACGTCGCGCTGGAGGAGGCGCGGGAGTGGCTTCAGATCAAGGAGGGCGCGGAGGGCGGTGAACAGTCCGCCGCTTATGCCCTGCTCGGCCACAAGGGCGATTTCCTGCTGCTTCACTTCCGCCGCGACTTCGCCGGGCTGCTGGAGGCGGAACAGGCCGTGCGGCAGGCGCGGATCGGACGCTACCTGGAGCCCGTGAATTCCTTCCTGAGCGTGGTGGAACTGGGGCTGTACGAATCCACGCGCAAGATTCACGAGGAACTCGCCGCACAGGGGCTGGCGCCCGGCACCGAAGCCTGGGATGCCGCGGTGCACGAAACGCTGGAGCGGCAGCGCAAGGCCATGGCGTCGCGCCTGTGGCCCGAGATCCCGGAAAGCCGCTACCTCTGCTTCTACCCGATGGACCGCAAGCGCGGCGAGATCAAGAACTGGTATCAGGTCCCGTTCGCCGACCGGCAGCGCATGATGCACGAGCACGGGCTCGTGGGGCGCAAATACGCCGGCTCGGTGCGGCAGATCATCTCCGGGTCCATCGGCTTCGACGACTGGGAATGGGGCGTGGATCTGTTTTCCGACGATCCGCTCGAATTCAAGCGGCTGATCTACGAGATGCGCTTTGACGAGGTGAGCGCCGCCTATGCGCTGTTCGGCCCCTTCTTCATCGGCATCCGCGTGCCGAGCGAAAAGATGGACGCGCTG
>Ga0209018_1000838_pt1 | contig 27120 bp, 19 predicted proteins | sample YNPBryBLVA2012_FD_185814 | JGI IMG/M metagenome (GOLD analysis project Ga0209018, IMG submission 185814) | Anoxygenic and chlorotrophic microbial mat microbial communities from Yellowstone National Park, USA - YNP Bryant BLVA 2012 (SPAdes)... ...
GATCGGCACCAGGTACCGCTGCTTCTGATCCTCAGTCCCGAAGCGGACAAGCGCTTCACCCACGATGCTGGGCATCGAGTACGCACAACCCAGCGCCGTCCCCAGAACCCCCACTTCCTCCAGCACAGCGAGTTCGGCCGTCCAGTCCAGCCCGCGCCCACCGTACTGCTTTGGAAATCGAAGTCCCAGGAGCTTTGCCCTGGCCAACTCCTGCACGTACTCGCGTGGATACTCGACGCGCTCCGCGTCCATGTCACGCAGTAGCTGAGGGTCGACCGAGTCACGCACGAACCGGCGCGCTTCGTCCCGAACCGCGCGCTGCTCTTCTGCAAGAAGGACGTCGAACATGGGATCTCCCGCCCGATGGTTTGCGCGACGACGATACCGCCGTGGGGGTCCACGCGGTAGTGGCCGTGACACGCGATTGCAGCATCGCACCGCCAACTCATGCGAATGTGCATGGCATGACGCGAGCTGACCGCGTAACTATTTGGAATCGCGTAACAGCCGCTTGGCGCAGTCCGTGCTAAAGGAGAAGGCACCACGTCGGTCGTGACCTTGAGCCTACGGGTCCCTGACGTCGGCAATCTACCCAGCGCCCGGTGGAAGTTGCCCCCCTCACTTCGCCGGGCGTTGCTTTTTTGTCCCTCCGCCAGCGTTTGCTACGCACGCCGCACAGGCTGGCCCTGCCGCGCGGCGACGCACTGGCAGCAGACAACACCACGAAGGAACGCTACTGGATGGCTAGAACGACGGTTGGATGTGGGCGGGACAGGGCGCGCGGCGGCAGCTATGGCGTCAGCTTCGCCTTGACCGTCACCGTCGTGCCCGGCGTGCGCGTCCTCGCCCGCACGAAGTACGTCTTGCCGTCCGGAGTCAGGTCCACCGTGCAGGTCTCCGCTGACGTTCCCGCCGTCACCGACTTGCACGTGTAGCTGCTCACCGTGGGATTCCTGTTGGCGCGCACGTACAGGTCTGCGTCACCGGAACCCGTCATGGTGACCACCAGCTTCTTGTGCCGTGGGTCGGTCACAATCGACGCGTACTTCGACTGCCAGGATCCGTTCGTCGAAAACGCATAGTTGTCGATGAGCATGGATTCGACGTCCGCGATCTCGTCCGCGCCGGCCGATTCCTCATTCAGAGACTTCACATCTTCGTAGGTGATCAGTCCGCCTGCCTGCGCGCTCGTCGGCTTGCCGACTGGCCACCAGGTAAAGTCCGGATGGACCGTGCGGCTCTCGCCAAGCCACTCGCCACCCAGCACCTTGCCGTCCTTGTTCGCCTCGAGCACGAACGAGTAGTGCCTCGTCTGCAAGTAGCTCTGGTACTGGTCGACATGCGACGTGCGCGCAGGTCTGGCCTCCACCACGAAGCTGAAGTCCATCTCCACGTGGTAGAAACGCTCTGCCGCGGTGTTGTAGACGTACTCGGGGTCGGGCTTGGGCGTCAGCAGGTTGACCTGAACGGTGCTCTCGGCCGCGTACCCCACGACCATCCAGTAGACCTTCTGGCCGGCCTGGAGATCGAAATCGCAGGTCTCGTTCGAGCTGCCGGCATAGGGGCGACAGTCGTACGATGACGTCGTCGGCGCCGCCCCAACCTTGACGTACAGGTCAGCGTCCCCCGTCCCGCTGAGTTGCACCTGCGCCTTGCCCGCCGCCGTAACCTCGTACTCTCCCGTCTTCTGCTCGTCCTTCTTGACCATCGCGCTCGGCATCAGCGGGGTCGATGCCATGTCCAGCCCCAGCAGCGAGGCCGCCTCGGCCTTCGTGATCTCGGGGACCTTGCCGTTGACGGCGTTGGTGATCTTGTAGCCGTACGCGGGCTGGTTCCACACCTCGTCGTCGTAGGTCTGGTCGATCACGAAGCCCTCGTGGCGCAGCCCCATCTTGTTCGTCGCAACGATGAAGAAGGAGCCCGGATTCATGTCGCGGCACTCGCCCTCCACGATGCGTCCATGCGAGTCGGTCGTGATGTTGGGCTCGTCCTTGTTGCAACGCTGCGACAGGAACTTGGTCTGCACCCGCGTGTACATCAAGGACATCAACCCCTCGATGTCGCCCGGGTAGAACGTCACCTCCGTGCCATCGACCGCCTTGCGCGTCACCGGGTTGCGCGCCGCACGCTCGCTCAACGCATACGGCGCCCATCCGTGGCAGATGCCGAACCAGGTCGGGATGCAGTAACCGCTCTCCTCGTTCTGGTACTTGCCACAGATCGAACCGTCCTTCAGGTCGGAGCAATCACTGTTCTGCTTGCATGCCTTGCGGTGAGACTGCGACTTCACTCCGTTCGACTCCGATACCTTCAGCGGTACGTCGGGCTTGCCGAACGCGGTGGCGTACTTCTCCGCAGGGGACGGGTTGCTGCCGTCCCACTTCGCGTTGAGGCTGTCGCGCGCCACGGCCCAGTAGTCTCCCGGGATCGGAATCGGCCCGTGCCCCTCCACCGGGAGCTGGTCTACGAAGTAAGCGAAGTTTGCGTCCACAAATGCCGGGTTGTTTGCTGCATTCCACGCATCAGCCTTGCCGGTGCCGTCGTCTTCCCGGTCCTCGGGCTCTAGCTGGTCGTCCTGCGATGGTTGGTCCTGAACTTCATCCGACGAGCTGCCGCACGCCGCGAGCGCGCCAAGGGCGAGGATGGGGGCAGCAGTCAAGGCGAATCGGCGGAGGAGCGTCATGGGAACGTCCTTTCTTGAGGGGAATCTGGGGAATCGATGCCCGCGCGTCAAGCACGTTGCGTGCCACATCGGGCAGAGTGCCCCTGATCCCACGAAACGGCGGAAAAATCAACGCACACTGGAGGAGGCTGGGCTCGAACGCGGCGAGCACTGAGATCAAATGTGCGACATGTGCGACATCATTGAGATCGCCACGATCTCACCGGACGCTCGCGGCGCGCTCGTGCAGAAACCAACTTCGCTCGGGGCAGCCGATGATCATCCCCGAAACGACGCCCAATCCTTCCACCCGCGCCGAGACCGCGAACCCATCGCGCAGTGCCGCGCCGCCGTCACTCGAGGTGCAAGCAAGTGGACCGGAAGCGACGATATCGCCCGCAAGCAGGTCGCAACCGTCGCTCGCAAAAGCGACCAACTCCGGGAAAGTCCACCGCCATCGTCGACCTGGAGCGGCCAGGACAGGACGGCCATTGACGGAAATCGCAATGGCTGCACGGGTAGGATCGAATGGATCCCTGCGCGTCACCAGCCAGGGGCCAAGCTGCCCGAGCCGGTTGCGCCCCCAACCGGGGGAGACGCGTTCGCGGGACGGGAACGACCACTGACAAAGGATGGTGTAGCCCGCAATCGACAAGGCGGCCTGCTCGGGAGTGACGTTTCGAAGATCCTCGCCGAGCACCGCAGCCACCTGGACCATGAGTTGCGGCTGTGGCTCGTCGGCCGGGATGCGCAAAGGCGTATCGTGTCCCTGAAGTCCCCGCGTAACCCCCCAGCGCAGACGCGGAGCACGATCATCCGCCAGCACGTCGAACTCGACGATGGCTCGGTCGGCAAGCGTGGGAGGCAGGAACAGGCAGAGCTTGGGGTTCAGCAGCGCTTCCGCTGGCGGCCGTCCGTCTCCCAAGCCTTCGGCCACGTCGTCGAGCCCGGCCAGACCGAGCGAGAAGACTCGGTGTCGGAACGAGTTCGGCTCCCCTGCTATCCGCCCGACCGGAGGATCGAGCCCCAGTCTGCGCTCGACCGCGCAAACGTCGAGCAAGTCTCCGCGGTAGTCCATGGCGATGGTTTCGACTCCCGCGTGGACCACATTGGCGATGCGAAGGTCCATGGTGCCTCTGCCGGGTGCGCAATCGACCCGGTCTGTCGTGTACTTTCGCATGCCTCGCGCCCTGCGTCACGCCAGTCATCACCTCGACGCCGGCGCTGGATGATCGTAAGCAAAGCGCCGATCCTTTAGGCGACCGACACGCCAGGGAGATGAGGACCATGCCGTCAGGAAACATGACCGTCTCGTCGCGCGGGGCAGCCGTACCGCCCTCGCCCATTCGCAAGCTCGTACCGTACGCGGAGCAAGCGAAGGCGCAGGGCGTGGTGGTGCATCACCTCAACATCGGACAGCCCGACGTGGTGACGCCGCGTCGTTTCTTCGACGCGGTTGCGACGTTTCCGGACAACGTTCTCGCGTATGGGCACTCTGCGGGTTTCCACGATCTGCGGCACGGCATGGCTGCGTACTATCGACGCCTCGGCTACGACGTGGACGACGACCAGGTGACGGTGACGACGGGTGGCAGCGAGGCGATCATCTTCGCGCTGATGGCGGTGTGCGATCCTGGTGACGAGGTGGTGTGCTTCGAACCGTTCTACACCAACTACAACGGCTTCGCGGTGGAGGCGGCGGTCAGGCTCCGTCCGATCAAGTGCGAGCCGTCGGACGGGTATCATCTGCCGCCGCGGGATCGCATCGAACGAGCCATCGGCCCGCGCACCCGCGCGATCCTGATCTGCACACCGAACAACCCGACGGGCACGGTGCTGACAGCCGAGGAGATGGCCACGCTGGGCGAGATCGCTCGGGACCGTAGGCTGTTCCTGATCTCGGATGAAGCGTACCGCGAGTTCGTCTACGGCGAGGTTCCGCACACAAGCGTGCTTGGATTGCCGGATCTGGATGACCGTGCGGTGCTGATGGATTCGCTGTCCAAGCGCTACAGCGTCTGTGGTGCGCGCATCGGCTGCCTGGTGACTCGCAACGCCGATCTGAACCGCGCGTTCCTGCACTTGGGTCAGGCGCGCCTGTGTTCACCGTCGCTCGAGCAGCATGGCGCGCTCGCGCTGCTCTCCCTGGGCAACGACTACTTCGAGCAGGTGCAGGCAGAGTACCGCAAGCGTCGCGACACCGTCATGGCCGAGCTATCGCGCATGGCCTCGGTTCAAGCACGTACGCCCGAGGGCGCCTTCTACGTGATGGCAAGAATCGGCGTGCGCGACGCGAGCGCGTTTGCGACATGGCTGCTCACCACTTTCCGCCATCGGGGCGAGACCGTGATGGTCGCGCCGGGCGACGGCTTCTATGCGACCGCGGGGCTGGGCACCGACGAGATACGGATTGCTTATGTGCTCGACGTCGCGCGGTTGGAGCGCGCGATGGAGTGCCTGCGGCTGGGGCTCGAGCAGTACCGCCATCTCGGCCCGGCGTCATGATCTGCATTTCCCGAGGGAACAGGCCTGCATCGACATCGCGCCGTCGCTGCTCGATGTGTCCCGGTCACCCGACCCGGGATCTTCCTGTCTAACAGATCTCCGCGTGCTTGTCCTCCGGTTGACGCGCATGGTCGCCCGCCTAGAATGCGAGGCATGGCCTGACCGGACCGCATCCGAAGTCAGCGGCTTCGCCAGCGGTCGAGGCATGCGCGGTATCGCGTCCCCTGGGCCCAAGCGCAAAGGAGCACGCCTTGAGCAGACGCACCAAGTTCATCTTCCTGACAGGGGGGGTCGTGTCGGCGATCGGCAAGGGCCTGACGGGCGCTTCCATCGGCGCGCTCATGGAAGCCCGGGGGTTACGGGTCACCAACATGAAGCTCGACCCGTACCTGAACGTGGACCCCGGGACCATGTCGCCGTATCAGCACGGCGAGGTGTTCGTCACCGACGACGGTGCGGAGACGGACCTGGACCTCGGCCACTACGAGCGCTTCACCACGACGACCGCACGTCGCAGCAGCAACTGCACGAGCGGCAGCATCTACGAGTCGGTGATCTCCCGGGAGCGCCGTGGCGAGTACCTGGGCGCGACGGTACAAGTCATCCCGCATGTGACCGACGAGATCAAGGCGCGCATACGCGACGCATCCGAAGGCTACGACATTGCGATCATTGAGATCGGCGGGACGGTCGGCGACATCGAGTCCCTGCCTTTTCTCGAGGCCATTCGCCAGATGAAAGTCGAAGCTGGCAAGGAGCACGCCGTCAGCATTCACGTCACGCTCGTTCCTTACATCGCGGCGGCGGGCGAGCTGAAGACCAAGCCCACCCAGCACTCCGTCAAGGAGATGCGGGAGATCGGCATCCAGCCCGACATCCTCGTCTGCCGCAGCGATCGCCCGCTGTCTCGCGGCATCAAGGAGAAAATCGCCCTGTTCTCGAACGTCGACGTCGACTCCGTGATCGCCGCGGTGGATGTAGGCTTTATCTACGAGTTGCCTCTCGTACTCCATGCTGAGGGCCTGGACGACCAGATCACCGATCGGCTCAACATCTGGTCGCGCGAGCCTGACCTGGAGCCGTGGAAACGCACGTGCGAGCGCTACAAGAAGCCAAGCAAGGGGTCCGTTCGAATCGGCATCGTCGGCAAGTACGTGCACCTGCGCGACTCCTACAAGTCCCTGCACGAGGCACTCATCCATGGAGGCTTGCCCAACGACGTCCGCGTCGATCTCGAGTACGTCGACAGCGAGCTCATCGAAAAGAGCGGCGCGGAGGCCACGCTGCAAGGGCTCGACGGCGTGCTGGTGCCTGGCGGCTTCGGTGAGCGCGGCATCCAGGGGAAGATCGAAGCAGTCCGATTCGCCCGCGAGAACGGCATCCCGTTCTTCGGTATCTGCCTGGGCATGCAGCTTGCCGTCGTGGAGTTCGCCCGCAACAAGTGCGCGCTCAAGGGCGCAAACTCCACCGAGTTCGACCCGAACACGCCCTACCCGGTCATCGACCTGATGCCCGACCAACGAGATGTCACCGCCAAGGGTGGCACGATGCGCCTTGGATCCTATCCATGCACGCTCAAGCCCGGCACCCGCGCTGCCGCCATCTACGAGCGTACCGACATCCACGAGCGGCACCGACACCGCTACGAGTTCGCCAACGCCTTCCGCGAGCGCCTCGAAGCCCAAGGGCTCGTGCTTTCGGGTACTTCACCCGATGGTCGGCTCGTCGAGATGATCGAACTGCCGGAGCACCCCTACTTCGTCGCTTGTCAGTTCCACCCGGAGTTCAAGAGCAGGGTGATGTCACCCCATCCGCTGTTCTCGGGATTCGTCAAGGCAGCCATGGAGTATCGCAGAGCCAACCGTCGAGGCGACACAGTCCGAGAGGTCGGTGCCGTCAGCGTGAACTGATGCGCTGCGTTCTTGGCGCCGCATGCTGCCTGCTGTCGGTACGAGCACCCCACGGAGTCGCGCATGACCGAGATCGAAGACCAATGCCTGGAGGCGTTTCCCAAGTGGCTTGCTGCACTGAACGACGATGCCGTGGCGATGTCGTCGCTGCTGATGGCGGAGTCAATCCCTGACAAGGCCCGCCGCCATGTCGCGGGGGCGCTCAACTACCTGTTCAAGTCTCTCGACCTGATCCCCGACGGAGTGGAGGATCTGGGTTATCTCGACGACGCCTTCGTGCTGCGCGTCGCATCGCGGCTGGCCTTGCGCGACGCACCCGAGGCGCGTGAGGCCGACATCCGTGGTGTTCTCGTGCGGCTCGCCCACGACGCAGCCCTGATCGAGCAGTTGCTAGAGGGCGAGTACGCGAAGTTCGAGAAGTACGTTCGGTCCCTGGAGCGAGGCGCCGGGCGTGGACGCAGCGTCGACGAGATCGTCACCGACCAGGCCGTCCGCTCGGAGGTGGTGCATGCAGCGCAACAATGGGCGCGTGGCTACTCGGCACCGTCGTTCGCTGGGGGGCCCAATAGCCTGATCAAGCTCCGCGCTTTTCTCTCCGCCAGGCTGGCGTGACTACTTGCCGTCGTAGGGACGGCTCAAACGATTGTCACGGACCTGGGTCATCAGTTCATTGAGCAGGTCACGCGCCTCGGGTTTGTTCTTGAGGTGCGACAGGATCGTGTTGCTAGCCTCCGCAAACGCCTTCTCGAACGCGATGCCCTCGCGGGTTCTTGCGGCGACTTTCTCCCGGCCGGCCGCGAGGTCTTCTTCGAGCGCTTCCGCGTAGCGCGCTAGCTGACCGCGAAGTTCGTCGATCTGGCGTCGCAGATCCCTGGCAACGCCCTCGCGAGATGTGCGCTTGGCGTGGACCTTCTCAATCTGCTCGCGAAGGCTTCGCGCGCGCGCGAAGGCGGCACCTGCTTTCTCGAAGATGGCCCTGCTGGCCGTGCCGTTCTGCTCGGCGAGGTCGGCTGCGGTCTTCGCGGCCGCAGCCTCGCGATCGGCGATGAGCTGCTCCGCGTTGAGGCGTTCGATCTCCTCCTGGTAGCCGGCCACCTCTCGGAGCACGCGGGACTCTTCGTGTGCCAGTTCCTCGACCTTGCGCCCGATCTCGGCGCGAAGCGCTCGCCCTCGGCGTTCCAGCGCTTCGAGCTTGCGCGTCTGCGAAGCCACCTCGCCTTCGAGTCGGTTTGCACGCGCTGCGAGATCCCAGATCCGTGTGACGCTCTGCTCCAGGTCGGGGGGCACGTTGCCCTGGTGATAGGCGCGTGAGACCATGCGAGAGAACGTGGCTGCACGGCTGGCCCACTCGGTGACACCTGCCGACTGGGGAGGCGGGGGCGGCGGTGGTGCGGCGGCTGACTCGTTCGCGCCAACCTCCCAGCTTCGCGCCGGCAACGCCCGCTGCAGCGCCTTCAGCTCTTCTTGCAGATGGTGCGCGTCGTGAAACCGCTTGCGAGGATCCTTCTCCAGCAGGCGCAGGATGATCGCCTCTGCAGCGGGGAGCACGTCGGGACGTAGCTGGCGTGGCCGTATCGGGGTACCCGTACGCTGCAGCTCGAGCAACGTCTCCCGGTCGGCAGCTTTGAACGGAAGCTGGCCGCACGTCATCTCGTAGAAGAGCACGCCGAGCGCGTACAGATCGCTTTTCGGTCCTGCTTCCTCGCCTCGTGCCTGCTCCGGTGACATGTACTCGGGCGTACCGAACACGGCACCCTTGGGGGCAAGCCGGGGATCCCTGGCCAGCGCAGCAAGGCCGAAGTCGAGGATCTTGACCGAATCCTTCCGGCCGCCGCGCGTCGTGAGCATGATGTTGTCGCTCTTGAGGTCGCGGTGGACCACGCCGAGGTCGTGGGCACGCGCGAGCGCGGCGCACATCTGCTCCAGGATGTCGACTGCACGCACCATCGGGAAAGGTCCCCGCGCGATCTCACTCGACAGAGAGATGCCGACCAGATACTCCATCACGAGATACAGCTCGCCGTCTTCGGTTTCGCCGATGTCGTGGATGTCGACGATGTGGGCATGGTCGACCCGATTGGCCGCTCGGGCCTCCCGAAGCATCCACGCCCGCAGATGCGTTTCGCCTCGCAGGTCGGGACGGATCAGCTTGAGTGCGACGACGCGGTCGATGAGGACGTGGCGTGCGCGGTACACGACGCCCATGCCACCTTCACCGATCCGGGCTTCGAGCCGGTAGCGCCCGGCGATGACCTTTCCGAGATTTGGGTCTGTCGCTCCCTTCGGCGTGGTCGACATCGGAGGTTGCATCTGCTTCATGAGTAGGAGCCTGCGATTGGCGTGCGGCCCTCAGCGCGAAATAGCTCGGCACAGGACGCGGCACCGGCTGTGCGGACCGCACGGAGAGCGCAAGATGCTAGCAGGGATGCGCCGCGCAGGCACCAGCTATCCGACCGAGCGCCTAGAACGTCGCCTGAAACACGGGCACGCGGACCTCCGTTTTCTGGTCCACGCCGTACTTCTTGACTTCGACCGGGGAGTAGGTCGGAAGCACGGCCACTGCCGGCACGCTCAAGGACAGGGTGCCCGCATGCATGTCTACGAGCGACATGGGGACGTGCAGCGGCCTCACCGAAACACGCGGTGTCGTGGCGGTGGCGTTGGGCGCTCCCTCTGGCGCGGGCAGCGTAACGGCACCCGGGACGTCTTCCTGGTAGTCAGCAGGGGGCTTGTAGGACGTGGCCTGCAGAACGGCCACCGTCGTGGGGATCACCAGGGCCATGCCCGCGGCAAGCATGTAGAACGACGGCTTCGGGCTATCCATGCCTTCGACGAAGTAGCCACCCACGCCGCCGGCTGCTGCCCCACCGAGTCCACCTGCCAGGTACAACCACTTGTTCTGCACGCCCGCGGCTGCTTCGATCGCCAACACCAGCTCACCGCCGAGCAATGCACCTCCGGTGATGCCCTTGCCCGTGGCACTGACGCCAGGCTCCTCGGCGAACGCCGTCCCTGCCGTGCTCGTCAACCACATGCCGGCTACACATGACGCCAACGTCAGATTGCGAAGCATGCCCAATACTCTCGAACAACCAGCCATATCATCCCCTCCGCGCGAGCGAAGCGCCTCGACGATGTTTCGAAGGTGCCGCAGACTAGCACGTCTTTCGTCCATGCACACGCCTTGTGCCGTCCTTGGAACGGATTGTACTTGTTTTGGCTTGATGGTCCTCAGTTGCAGGTGGTAGCGCACACGTTCAGCCTGCCGTGCTCCCCCACCTGCTTCGCCGATTCGCGCTTGCCATGACCGTGGCCACGTTCGCCGTGGCGGCTGTCAGTATCGCTGCCGGGTTGGTTCGGCTGCTACCGTGGGTCACCGCAGCGTCGGTCCCCACCACGGTCGTTCTCATCGTTGCCCGAATGCTCCTCCTGGCTTCGCTGGAAGTTGCCTTGCTCGTGGCCGCTCCGGTCGGTGTCGCCCTCGAAGCGTGGCGCCTGAACGTGGACCACTCCGCCCGCACGATGCTGGCCTGCGGCATGCCGCCGGGACGCATCGCAGCTCACGCGGCAGGCGTCAGTTCGATCATGGCATGCTGCCTCGCCTTCGCCTCCGGCTGTTGGCACGCGCACATGGTCGATCCTGGGGGCACTGCGAACCAGATGCTGCGAGCCGGCCATGACGTATGCCACGGCGGCCACCCGCGCAACGTACCGGTCCTCGGGTTGACCTGGCTCTGCTTGGACGGCCGAGCGCGGGCAGTCGGCGTGGCCGGAACCCCGGAGGCATCGGTCGTCTGGAGCGCCGCGGACCTGCGCTTCTCGAGCGACCTCTCAGTCGCCCTGTTGGCCGACGTCCAGGTGACGACCAAGACACCAAGGCTGCGCGTAACGGTGGATCGAGCAACCGCCATCGGCTTCGCACCCGGCGTGCATCCCAATTCAGGGGCAGCGCCCACCCGTGCCTTGGTGTTCGCGTTGACCGTCCTGGTGTCGTCAGTGCTCTGCGCGTGGGTGCTGGTCCGCACCCCTGTGCGTTCGCGGCTTGCGGCCTTTGGCGTTGGGATCGCGGGACCTGCTGCGTTCCTGCCGCTCGCAGACCACTTGATCGCGTTGCCATGGGCTGGACCCCTGTGCGCGGCCGCGCTTGCGTCGATGGCGCCTTGGGTCACGTGCAAGGTTCTACGCTTGCGCTGGTTGTCGCGAACCCGCACCGGTGCTAGCTGACAGGGATCCTCAGGAGTTCGTCGATGTTTGGACTATCCCCCGCAAAGCTGCTGCTCATCGCGCTGATCCTCTTGTTGATCTTCGGCGCCAGTCGCCTAGCGGACATCGGCAAGGGCCTGGGCGAAGGGATCCGCAACTTCAAGAAAGGCATTCGTGGGGACGATCCTCCGGAAGGCAAGCCGCTCGAGCCGAAACGGAAGAAGACCGACGACTGACCCTTCCCTTGGGCGTCCGGATTGGTATGGTGCGCACCCATGAGCGCTCCCATCGGACTGGCAGTATCTCTCCGCGTTCGCATTGGCGCCGCTGACGCGTACCAGCCGTCCGGCGTCGCCGATCCGGCGCGGTTGCTTGGATTGCTCAACGACGTCGCCACGGAACTGATGATACGGCTCGACGGCGACGAGGGCATGCTTCGCGGGATGGAACGGCTGGAGTTGTTGGCCCCGGTGTTCGTCGGAGACTTCATCGAGGTCACCGGGGTGCTCACGAAGGTCACGCCCACGACCCGCCAGGTTGCGCTGGAAGCGCGCAAGCTCATCACCTACGCCCGCTCTCCGTCGCTTGCCGTCACGGCCGCGGACGCCCTCGCGTCACCTCCGGTCGTGTGCCGTGCGCTGGCGACATGCTCGGTTCCACGCGCCCAGCAGCGTCGACCCAGGCTCGTGTTGCCGGCGCTTCCACCACTCGGACAGGCGCCTGGTCGCCTTCCGGAAGGCAACGTGCTGGTCACTCCGCCGCCCGACATCATCGTGACTCCGCCTCGCGATACGCCACCCGAGGTCATGCTCGCCGCGTCCATCGTAGGCGCCGGCGTCACGCGCGATCACACCCCGCACGTGCCCGTCACCGCAGAGGAGATAGCGGCTGAAGCTCGTCGGTGCCGCGATGCTGGCGCGTGCATCGTCCACCTCGGCATGGGTCCAGACGACACCGTGCCGCAGGTTGCCGAGGTGGTGGCTGCGATACGGGCCGCGACCGACGTGTTGGTCGTCGTGTCCCCCATCCAGCCCGGTCCATTCGATGCGGCACGGCGTCTGGCCTGCGCAGAGGCAGGCGCGGACTTTGTCGCGATGGCGACAGGTTCGTTCAACTACGCCGACGCTATCGTGGAAACGCCTCGAGCGAGCATCCGCACGACGGCGCAGGCGCTGCGAGATCGCAGTGCCCGAGGGTTCGCCGAGTGTCACGAGTTGAGCCATCTCGACGAGGCGGTAGCCATCGCCAAGGAAGGGTTGCTTGGTCGACGACCAGGGCTGTGCTTCGTCTTTGGTGTTCCAGGGGCCATCGGCGCCGCCGAGGAAACCATCCGGTTCGTGGCGTCGCGTATGCCTCGGTCCGTCGCATGGTTCTTTGCCGGTGTCGGCAGACACCAGCGAAGGGTCACGGAGCTGGCCATCAAGCTCGGAGGGAACGCCCGTGCCGGCCTCGCCGACAATATCTATCTTCGCAAAGGCGTCCTCGCCGAGAGCAGCGCCCAGTTGGTCGACCGGATGGCCACCTACGCGCGCAACGTTGGTCGGGATCCAGCCTCCCCACAGCGCGCCCGCGTACTCTTGGGCCTCGTGAGCGATGTGCCCGTGAGCGAGGTCGATGTCGAGGTTGTCGACGGTGGTGGTGGTGGAGGGGCCATGGGGGATGTGCCTACCGCTTCGGCCCCTGGCGACGAGCCGGGCAGTCTGCCGGTTTCTTGACCTTTTTGCTGCGCATTCGGTAGCGGTTCCAGTGCGTGGAACCATCGCTTCGCCGTCGATTGTCACCGCTGCGGCTCGTCCCGCTGCTGGCCCTGTCAGCGCTGCTGGCTCGTCTGTACACACCGGCGCCGCCGCCAGCGACGCTGTGTGGTGTGGCTGACATGCTCGGTGCGGCCGCGGGGTGTGCCGTCGATCCGGACGGGTTCGTCTGGGAACCGAGCCGCGGGCCGGTGCTTGACGCTGTGCTGGGTCGACGCGTCATCTTCCTGGGGCGCGAGAGAGAAGGGGCTCCGCGGGACGTGTATCGCGCCACCGTGCGCGTGTCCCTCGAGGGGCACCCGATTTCGGTGGAGCGGGTCGTGAACCTGAGCGATTCGCCCATTGGCGATGAGCAGGGGCTGGTCGCCAACGGGATGCATGTGGCTTACGCCACCGTATCCTTCGGTTCCGTTCAGCAGGTGACGCTGCTCAATCTGACCGGCGCGTCCGACCCAGACGGCGCCGGCATTCTGGACGGTCTGATGGCGCGGCTGACCAACGTGCAGGAAACGGGTTCACTCGACGGGCTGGGACGCACGGAGGTGTCGGCGAACATCAAGGGCCGGTCGGCGGCCCTGTCCATGGACCAGCATGCCCTCTATGTTTCGGTGGATGCGGGCCGGTCGCGCTTCGCCATCGACCTCGGCGATGGAAGCGTGGTCGGGGGGCAGGGCTTGCAACAGGAGGGCGTGTCCTCGATCCTGGTCCCCCCGCTGCGCAAACCGCCGATCATCTGGGCGGTGGACACCGTACGGGGGATAATCGGCCCCGAACCCATCGCATGGCTCGAGGAGCAGACATTCGGGGTCATGGATCGATTGAGGAAAGCGGCTCATGGAACCTTGGGTGGTGCTCCGTCGGAACATGAGAAGCTCCGCGACGGTGCGGTCGCTGCGCCGCCACCCCCGCCACCGCCGTCGCGTCCCGTGGGAGCTGACGGTCTGGCAGAGGATGGGTCTTGGCCGCCGCAGAATCTCCGCACGATTTGGGAGGAGCCCGCCCCCCACGAGGGGGAGTGGCGCGCCGCGAAGAAGCCGTTTCTCAAGAAACCGAAGCGTGCGGGAGTGGCCGCGGCTCCGCCTCCCTACTTCTTTGAATCGTTCGTCCGCCCCGACCCGGAACGTCCGTATTCCAAGGTGCTGCTGGTAGCGATGGACAGCCGGCAGTTGCAGCTCGGCATGGAGGGAGGGATCGAAGATCCCAAACCGCTGACGGGCGCGCGCGGTGAGGGTCGAATCCCTCGGGATCCGGCAGTGCTGTCGCGCGTGGTGGGCGCGTTCAACGGTGCGTTCAAGACCACGCACGGTGAATATGGGATGATGGTCAACCGGCGCGTGCTGCTACCGCCGAAGCCTGGCGCCGCGACGGTGATGATCACGCAAGACGGACGGGCGGGGTTCGGCACATGGCCGGAGTCGACGGAGATCCCGCAGGACATGCTGTCGTTTCGCCAGAACTTGGAGCCTCTGGTAGAAGGGCAGCAACTCAATCCAAGCAACCGCAAGCAGTGGGGCTGGCACCTGCACGGCACGCGCATGCTGACCCATCGGTCCGGGCTGTGCGTCACGAGCACGGGTCACATGGTGTACGCATGGGGGGCTGAAGTCACGGGCGAAACGCTTGGGCGTGCGATGATCCAGGCGGGATGCGCATACGCCATCCACCTGGACATGAACCCGCACCACACGGCCTTCGCGTACCTGGACATCCGGAACCCATCGACGAAAGACTATGACGCGGATCTGCTGACCCCCGAGATGGAAGTGATGCCGGATCGCTTCATCTTGTGGTCTCCGAAGGACTTCTTCTACGTGACGCTGCGCGAGCCTCAAGCCCCGAAGGTCGACGGCATCTCGTTCGAAGCGGATGCGGGGGCGCAGCCGTCACCGGCGTGGGAGCCGGCGATCTGGTCGGCGAAGGTGCGTTCGCAGGGAGCGACGGTTCGGGTCTGGGCGATCGCCGAGGGGCGCGTGGAGTTTCGCGTGGGGCGGGACGGGCAGAGCGGGCTGGAGGCTGGCGATGCGCAGAGGGTGCTGGGCGCGGTGGAGATGGTGCTGCCCAGGGAACCGACCAGGGGCAACGCGGTCCCCAAGCAGCAGGCACGGACCGCGCAGACCACGGTCTGGCTCTCTGCCGACGACACGGGGCGCCTGGCGCTAGAGGATGCGGAGCCGAGTCGTGGCGGGATTCCGTTGCGGATCCTGGAACGAGCGGGGGAGAAGGACACTTCGGCAGGGCGGGCAGGCGAGCGTCACCCGAGGTCGGCCATGTGTCGGACGGACACGGGTTGGATGTTCGCGGCCCGAGCGAACGCGACGTCGTACGCGGCCTTGGTCGAAGTATTGGAGCGGGTGGGGTGCAAGGCGATTGCAGCGCTCGACCCGGAAGGGGGACAGGTGCGGTTTCACCGAACGGGGACGGAGGATCCTCCGATGGACCGCTACGAGCACGGTGCGGTGTACGTCGTTGCGAAGCAACCGGCTCTGGGCGCGTTCGTATGGTCAGCGCGATAGCTGTGCGTACGAGCAGAGCGTTCATGACCCTGTGCGTGGCATCTATCGCGCGGTCGGGCTTGGGATCGGGAGTTTTGCTTTGTCGTAACGAAGAGTTGAGATCGCGACGAAGGGTCGTGATTGACCCCTCGGTCAGCTACTCTGAGTCGGGTTCGGTATCCAGGTCGGGAGCTGGTCGTGGCGTGGTGGGCTTGACCTGGGCTGGCAGGGAGGCACGGGGCGGGGCATCGGGCGCCACCACCGAGGAGTAGACAGGAGCTTCTCCGGGGCCGGACTCGTCGACCCAGTGCGTGGTGAAACTGCGCACGTCGAGGTGGACGAAGGTGCTGTTGGGGTAGTAGCCGACGCCTACGCGGGCGAACGTGTGCAAGTAGTCTCGCAAGACTTCGTTGGGGACGCCTTCGACGTAGAAGTCGACGGCTTCGCCGTTGTTGTGATGGGAGTGGGCCGCGTATCGGTTGGCGGTTGGCGGGCGGAATCCGCTGACGATGTGCAGGGTGCGTCCGCCGAAGTGGTCGCTGACCTGGGTGAGGATGGGCAGGAGCCGAAGGTCGGTGGGGTGGGTTTCGCCGGTGGCGTCGGACATCATCAAGCGGTCGATGTGCTTGCGGGCGTCGGGCAAGGCACGACCTCTTCGGTCGACGAGTCGTCCGCGCCACGCGAGGGTGCCCCGCACGATGTGCAGGACGCCTGGTTGGGGAGGACGGCTGGCGAAGGTCTTGGTCGCTGCGGGACTGTTCTCGGCATGGGGCGAGCAGGGACGTTGACGTTTGGGGACGGGCCTGGCGTCCGGGGGGAGCGGGATGACGATGCAGGCACCGGGCTTGAGGTGGGGGGCACGGGTCAAGCCATTGGCCTGGCGGATAGCGTCGACGGAGGTGCGATAGCGCTGGGCGATACGGGCGAGGGATTGGCCTGGGGCGACCCGGTGTGTGGTTTGCGGGCTGGCGGCAGCGGGTTTGGCTGAGGCAGCGGCCTTGCTGGGCCCCGGCTGTGCAGCCGGAGGCGAGTCACCATCGGGGATGACGAGGCGTTGACCGGGGCGTAGCCGTTCTCCGGCGTGGAGGTTGTTGGCGTCGCGCAGGGCCTCGACGGAGACGTGATAGCGTCGTGCGATTCTCGCGAGGGTATGGCCTGGGGCGACGACGTGGGTGGTATCGGCGTGAGCGAGGGGGGCGGTCAGGACGCCGAGGGTACAGGTGACGACGAAGAGGGCGCGGCGGGCGAGGGGCATGCGAGCGACGACATCCGGGGGAAGACGGGGTCTCATAGCGCTGGCGGCGGCTTGCGAGAAGCGGTTTTTTTTACCCGACGGGCCGGAGGGTGTCACACTTCGGGTACGCGGTCGAGTCGGTGTCGTTCCGCGAGAACCACGTAGGCAAGCCAGGACGGTGGTGGATGTCAGAAGGGAAGAACCTGGTCGGAGTCGACATCGGATCGAGCTCGATCAAGGTCTGTGAACTGAAGGAGGGGCGCAAGGGTCGAACCTTGACGAAGGTGGCGTATGCGCCGATTCCGCCACAGACGATCGTGGACGGGCACATCATGAACACGGGGGTCGTGACCGAGACGTTGATGAAGCTGTTCTCGGACGCGAAGATTTCCCAGCGCAACGTTGCACTTGGTGTGTCCGGGCAATCGGTCATCATCCGGAAGATCACGGTTCCGATGATGACGCCGGCGGAGCTGGACGAGCAGATCCAGTGGGAGGCGGAGCAGCACATCCCGTTCGACATCAAGGACGTCCAGATCGACTATCAGGTACTGCGCAAGCATGCGGACCGGGGGCAGATGGACCTGCTGCTGGTGGCGGCGAAGCGGGACGAGATCAACGACTATGCGCAATTCGTTCGGGAGGCGAAGCTCAAGCCGGTGGTGGTCGACATCGACGCTTTTTCGGTGCAGAACCTGTTCGAGGTGCTGCGGGGGGTACCGCCGGACCGTACGCTTGCGTTGATCAACTTGGGTGCAAGCCTGTCGTCGCTGAACATCGTTGCGGGGGGCACGAGCGCCTTCACGCGGGACATTGCGAGTGGGGGCAACGCCATCAGCGAGGAGATCCAACGCGAAACGCGGATGAGCTTCGACCAGGCAGAAGCGTACAAGTGCGGGGATCCATCGGCGGTCAGCGGAGCGGGAGGGATGATTCCGCAGCAAGTGCAGCAGGTGATCGAGAGCGCCTGCGACACGATTGCGGCGGAGATCCAGCGGTCGCTCGACTTTTTCATGGCGACCAGCGGAGAGTCCAACATTGACCAGATCTTCGTTACCGGCGGAACGGCGAACCTGACGCCTTTGCGCAATGCAATTCAGCGCCGTGCGCGGACGCCTGTCGAGTTCTTCAATCCGGTGGAAGGGCTCCTCATCGACTCTCGCAACGTCAAGGAAGAGATGTTGCGGACCCGGCACGCGCAGCTAGCGGTTGCCATCGGGCTGGCGCTGCGCAAGGAAAAGGAGAAGCGCGCGTGATTCGCATCAACCTCCTTCCCCAGAAACGCGAGGCACGCCGCGAAGGGGGCCAGGGGTGGCTCATCGCGGTGATGATCGTGGTCGTGCTGGAGGTGGTGGTCCTGGGCCTCTACCACCAGCTCAAACTCCAGGATCTGGCCAAGCAGAGGCAGGTCAACCAGGAGCTGAACGCGCAGATCGCGCAGATCCAATCGACTGTCAAGAACCACGACGAAGTCAAGCAGAAGCTCTCGGTGCTGCGCGCCCGCGAGGAAGCGATCGCGAAGCTGCAGGCGGCGCGGTCGGGGCCGACGGCGGTGTTGCTCGAGCTATCGCGGATCTTGACGACCGGGCGCGGGCCGACGATTCCGGAGGACGAGCTTCAGCAGAAGCGCAAGGACAGTCCGAACGAGGTGCACAACCTGGGATGGGACGCGCGGCGTTTGTGGCTGAGTTCCTATGTGGAGCACGAGCGCGTGGTGAAGCTGGAGGGGTGGGCAGTCGATGGGGAGGATGTGTCGGAGCTGGCGCGGAGGCTAGCGCTGTCCCAGTACTTCGGAGACGTGGTGCTGCTGCCCGGGAACCGACAGACGGAGACGGCCACGAAGATGAGCGTGGTGAAGTTCCAGCTCCAGGCGAAGGTGAGGTACTGACATGGCGGCCAAAGGTCAGTCGGCGCTCTCCAAGCTGCCGCTTGCGGCGAAGGTGGGAATCGGGGTCGCGATGGCGGCCCTGGTCGTCGTCGCGTACTTCATCATTTTCTACAGCGACGTATCCGGCGCAATTCGCGCGGAGCGGGCGAAGGAAACGGATCTTCGGAGCAAGCTCGCCGATCAGCGAAAAATCGAGTTCGCCTATCACCAAGACCTTGCCGAGCTGAACGAGCGTACCCAGCGTCAACGCGAGCTGAGCAAGGTGCTCCCGGAGTCGGCGTCGTATCCCGCGTTTCTGTCTGCGCTGCAGGGCGTGGCGAACGTATCGGGCGTAACGCTGCAGGGCTGGTCTCCGATGGAGGAGAGTCCGCAGCAGTTCTATGCCAAGGTTCCGATGCGTCTGCGCCTGACCGGACGTTTCCACCAGATAGCGAAGTTCTTTGCCGGTGTGGGGCAGCTCGACCGCATCATCAACATCGAAGAGATCAAGCTGTCCGAACCGAAGATGGAGGGGGAGGACGTGGTCGTGAAGGCCGAGTGCTTGGCGACGGCCTTTCGCAGTCTGCCGGCGGGCGCAGCGCCGCCGCCCAAGGCAGGAGGAAAGAAATGAACCGAGCTGTGCGAAAACGCCCGGAGCAAGGGCGAAGAACCAGTGAGGTCCAGGACATCGTCCGGGTTCCACGGTCGCACTCGGCGCGGTCGGCACGGTGGCTCTCGGTCACGGTCTTCGTTGCAACCGCTGCACTTGGCGCGGCTTGCGAGGAGACGGTCGTCAGCAAGTCGTCGCCCCCTCCACCACCGTCGGCACGGGGCGGCGCGCCAGCCGTTTCCGCAAGCGCCTCGGCGAGCGTCGCGGCGCCCCGGATGGTCTTTCGCGAGGAAGACTTCGTGGAGACGGAGCAGAGCCGCGACCCGTTCCGCTCGTTCGCCCAGCTCTTCGCCGAGGAGTCCAAGCTCCACGCAGGCCCACAACGCGAGGTGCTGATCGACCGCTACCCCATCGACGAGCTGAAACTGGTGGGGATCGTGACGGGCGGTGCCGAGAATCGGGCGATGCTGGTGGATCCGACCGGAACCGGGTGGATCGTGCGGCGAGGCGTGTACGTCGGCAAAGCGGAGGTCGTCAAGGGCACTGGCCCCAAGTCTGCGGAGTACGAGCTCAACTGGCGAGTGGAACGGATCCGCGATGGCGACATCGTGCTGGTGCGCGAAGACCCGGCCCATTCCGACGTTCCCCCTGCGACGCGGATCGTGGCGCTCCGTCCCGAGGACGAAGCCACCAAGATGCGATAGCTCAGGCGAAGGGCAAGCGGCCTCCACGCGCGCTCCCGCGAGTCTCGTGCGGGTCTCCGGCACAGCGGTTTTCTTGCACTCGGGCAGGCGGAGTATGTGGGCCAGCATGGGCGCTTGCCAACTCGAACCCGGGGTCGGAGCGTACGTGTTGGGGGGGCGTGGCTGGCAGCCGGGATGTGGCGAGGGGCGCACGAACTGCCGCGGGTGGGGTGAAAGTAGGCGGGGACACGCCGTCGGAACCGGTGCGTGGCGGGGGTGGCGGGTCTTGGGTCGGTTCGGCGAGCCTGGTAGGGCCTGTCAATCTTGTTGTCATGAATTTGGTCCCCAGGACGGGGGCAGGCTAGGATCGCGACAACTTGAAGCCTGGGGCATGCCCTGAAGGCGGGCCCTATCGCGCGGGAGCCGGATGATGAGGTTGTCTCGAAAAGCGTGGTCCTGTTCGGTCGTCGGCGCGCTGTTGTTCACGGCCGTTGCCGCAGCGGCACCCGCCGCACTTGCGCAGGGCACGCTCAATCACATCCAGAACGTCGCTGTGCAGGCGGCCGGAGCAGGAGCCGACGTGGTCATCGAGGGGACCAGCCCACCCGTGTATTCGGCGCAATTGGCGTCAGGGGGCAAGCGTCTCATCGTGGATATCGGTGGTGCGGACATGGTCCGGGCGGTACCGGCGCACACGCAGGCTGTGGGAGTGCTGGGAGGCGTGGTCGCGCAGGTGTACGACACGCCGGCGGGCAAGACGACGCGGGTGTTCATCCAGCTACGTGAAGCTTGCGCCTATCGCATCCGGGCCGAGCACAACCGGCTGGTCGTCAGCCTGAAGCCGGGGGCATCGAGCACGTTCGCGGAGGCTCGGGACCCCGCCCCGGTCGTCGACAAGCCGGAGGCGAGGATGGCTCGAGGGCGTCTGAGCCTGACCGACGTGCGTTTCCAGCACCAGCAGCGCAGCGACCAGGTCATCCTGGCATTCGACGGCAAGCCGGTTTTCGCCGAGACCTCACCCCGCCGGGGGCTATCACGCATTGTGGTGCGAAATGCCTCGTTGGCTGAAGGCAAGCAGCGTACGATTGACGTGAGCGCCTTTGGGGGGGTCGTACGGTCGGTGACGTCCTATCCCTCGGGTGATGCGGCGCGCAGCGAGGTCGTCGTGGAGGTCGAGCGCGACGAAAACGCAGTAGGTTCAGCGGTGCTGGAGGGGAACTCGCTGGTATGGACATTCGCACGTAACGCGGACATGCCGTCTTCCCTCACCGGAGTAGGAGCGGACGGAGGGGCGGCGCGACGGACGCGGACGGTGGCGAGGGAGCCTGATTATGCCAGAGGGTCGATATCGTCGGGGAACGACCAAGACGATATCCGGGAGGACGCCACGGAGGACAGCGAAGCCGGTGCATGGCTGCCGGGCGGCACGTTGGGTCAGCAGCAGGAGGGCGACGGGAAGGGCTATCGCGGACGCAGGATCGATCTGGACCTCAAGGATGCGGACATTCACAACGTGTTGCGACTTCTGGCTGACGTCGGGCGGGTGAACATCGTCACGGCGGACAACGTGAAGGGTGAAGTGACGATTCGCATGCGCAACGTGCCGTGGGATCGTGCACTCGACGTGGTGCTTCAGGCGAAGTCGCTGGGGATGGTGAGAGAAGGCAACGTACTTCGGGTTGCGCCGCTTGCGGATCTCGAGAAGGAACGCGAGATGGCGATTCAGCGCCGGAAGCAGGAGTTCCAGTTGCAGCCGGTGGAGACCCGGCTGGTGCCGGTGTCCTACGCGCAAGCCGAGGACATCCAGAGCCGGGCCAAGGATCTGCTGTCGTCGCGAGGTTCGATTGCGGTGGACCAGCGGACGAACATGCTCATCGTCCGCGACATTGCGGGCAACCTGAATCAGATTGAAGAGCTGGTGCGCTCGCTGGACTCGCAGACGCCGCAGGTCCTGGTGGAAGCGCGGATCGTGGAAGCGACGAGCCGGTATCTACGCGACATTGGCGTGCAATGGGGCGGGGACGCGACGTTCTCGGCCGCCACGGGCAATCCGACAGGGCTGGCGTTCCCGTCCAGCATTGGTGTGGCGGGCGGTGCGGACGACGGGCAGGGGCCGACGGCGGGGTTGTCGCCGTTCTCGCGGACGGTGCAGAACCCCAACTACGCGGTCAATCTGCCGGCTGCGGTGGGGACCGGGTCCGGCGGTGCGGTAGGCATCACGTTCGGGCACATCAACAACACGTTCAACCTGGCGCTGAGGTTGTCGGCCGCGGAGACGAGCGGTATGGTCCGCATCATCTCGAGCCCGCGAATCCTCACGCTGGACAACAACGAAGCCACGATCTCGCAGGGCACCCTGATCCCGTTCTCGCAAGTGAGCGCGATGGGCGTACAGACGACGTTCCGCGAGGCGAAGCTGGAGCTGCGTGTGCGGCCTCACGTGACGGCGGACGGGAGCGTGGCGATGCACGTGAAGGTGAACCGGGACGAGCCGGACTTCACGCAGACGTCGGCGCGAGGCGATCCGACGATTCTGAAGCGCGAGGCGGAGACGAACCTGCTGGTGATGGATGGGCACACGGCTGTCATCGGCGGGATATTCACGCGGAACACGGGGCGCAACCTGGACCAGGTGCCATTTTTCGGCGACATCCCCCTGCTTGGCCTCTTGTTCCAGCGGCGTCGTGCGAGCGATGCGCGCGGTGAGTTGGTCATTTTCATCACGCCGCGCATCGTGAACAGGGCCGAGGCGCTGGGCCACTGACGAGCCACTGGCGGTGGGAGGAACGTGCTACCATCGGTGGCGTGGCCGCACCGCAGCAAAACATCGAAGCACAGCCGGGCCGAGTGCAACAAGGGTCTCGGCTCGCGGGTTCGTCCGTGCGGGATGTGCTGAGTTCGGGGCGGTTCGAACTTCAGGACGATCCGGACGGGGTGCCGCGTTCGGTGCTTCCGGTGCCAAGCGCACCGCTACGGATTTCGAGCGGGCGTGTGCGCAGCTATCGCTTCGCACGCGCATACTACACAACCTTCCTGGTGGTGTTCAGCTACCTGTGGTTGTCCACGGGGCGGAAGCTGTTCGGAGACACGTGGTACGCGCAGCGAATGGGCTTCGCGCACAAGCGCAACGCGCGCCGTGTCGAGCGTACGGTGATTGCGCTTCAGGGGCTTTTCATCAAGGTGGGACAGCTCCTGAGCATCATGGCGAACTTCCTTCCGGAGGAGTTCCGTGCGGGTCTGGAGCGGCTGCAGGATGCCGTACCGCCGCGGCCCTATGAGGAAATCGAGGAGCGGATCCGGCTCGAGCTCGGACGTCCTGCCGACGCGCTATTCGACCGATTCGCTCGCACCCCGCTGGCGAGCGCGTCGCTCGGCCAAGTTCATGAAGCATGGCTGAAGGACGGCCGTCGCGTAGCGGTCAAAGTGCAACACAAAGATGTCGACGAGATCTGCCGTCTCGACCTCAGGACGATCCGCCGCATCATGGGGATTGTGAGTTTTTTCTTCCCGATCCGCGGTCTGGATCTGTACTACCACCAGGTCCGCGAGATGATCTCCCGGGAGCTGGACTTCTCGCTCGAAGCGCAGAACATCGAACGGATCGCTGCGAACTTTCTTCACGACGATGGTGTGCACTTTCCTCGAGTGGTGCCCACGCTGTCGACACGGCGCGTGCTGACGACCACATTCGTTGAGGGTGTGAAAGTCGGCGACCTCGCGGCACTGGACGCCGCGGGAATCGATCGAAAAGCGCTGGCCCGGAAGATCGTTCGAACCTATTGCCAGATGATCTTCGTGGACGGTGTGTACCACGCCGATCCGCACCCTGGGAACCTGATGGCGCGTGCGGACGGTGGATTGATTCTGCTCGACTTCGGGGCGGTTGCGGAGCTGTCGCCGGAGATGCGAGAAGGGATACCGGAGTTCCTGGAAGCGGTCATGCGCCGGGATACGGAGCGCCTGGTGCGGGCGATGCGCAAGATGCGTTTCCTGAGCACGCGATCCGATGCGGCGGTGGCCGAGAGGATCATCGAGGTGCTTCACAACCGCTTTCAGGAGGAGGTCAAGCTCGAGAGCTTCAACCTGAAGGATATCAAGGTCGATCCGCAGCGGGGATTCGAGAACCTCCTGGATCTGCGGAGGATGGATATCGGCATCAAGGAGCTTTCGGGCACGTTCCAGGTGCCGCGGGACTGGGTGCTTCTCGAGCGTACGCTACTGCTGCTCACGGGCGTATGCACGCAGCTCGATCCGCAGATGAACCCGATGGATGTGGTGCGTCCCTATCTGAATGAGTTCGTGCTGGGCAACCGGGACTGGACTCAAATTGCGCTCGAAGCCGCCAGAGACATGGCCATGCAGGCAGTACGCCTGCCGGATCAGCTCCAGAGGTACCTGAACAAGGCCGTGCGTGGTGACCTGGAGGTGCGGGTCCGGGGGATCCAAGAGGGAAGCCGTCTCATCTACCGGGCAGTGCGTCAACTGGTGTATGCAGCAACCGGGATCGCGTGCGGTCTGGCATCGCTCCAGCTACGCCTGGCGGGGGAGCGCGAGCTGGCGCAGTACTGTCTGGCAGGAGCCGGGGCGATGGCCGGGCTGTTCGTGCTGTCGACGATCCTGGGACGTCTTTCCAGGCGGTGATTGGGCGCGTTCGCCACGCTTTGGAATTGCCTCGAGGCGTTCAACGCCTGGCGAGGCGCCCCTCGACGTACAAGCCGATCGTCCGGACCGCTGCATCTGCCGAGCGGAAGGTAGGGACACCACCCTCTTCGAGCATGGTCGCCATGGGGTCGAACAGCGCCCCACTGTCGATGCAGGCGACAATGGGTTTGGAGGCGGTGGCGAGCACGCGGGCGAGCCGGTTGGGCAGGCTGCCCGGGTTTCGGATCGACTGGGAGTCCGGCACACCGGCGTCGAGGGTCGCCATGGCTGGCGTCAGGGGGACGGAGGCGCACAGCACCACGTCAACGTCCGGATCGGCGAGAAACGCGCGCACCACATCCTCGTGGGTCTGGTCGTTGGCCATGGGGGTGATATCGAGTGGATTGCGGACGTCGACAAGCGTGTCGATGCGCCCGTCGGCGAGAGCTTTGCGCAAGGCGGCACGCGTAGGCTCGGCGAACTGGGCGAGGCGCAGGTTCCAGCCGTCGCCGCGCACGCTGTCCGCGATTCCGACTGCCTCGTAGCCGGCGTTGGACATGGCAGCAAGGCGCCGGCCGGACCAGGACTTGTCGCCGAGCAGGGAGGATATCTTGACCAGGTCGAGGTACTCCTCGAAGCTGCGGGCGACGTAAGCGCCGGACGCCCGCACCAGGGACTCGCATACGTCATAATCGCCCGCGAGAGAAGCCGTGTGGCCGCTCGTGGCGGACTTCCCCTCGCTTGTTCGTCCGGCCTTGTAGAAGACAACGTCCTTGCCGGCATCGACAGCGGCGCGCGCCGCCGCGGCGAACGCGAGCCCGTCAGCGTCCTTGAAGCCTTCGACGTAAACGGCGATCGTGCGAAGCACGGGGTCGTCGGTCATGTAGCGCAGGTAGTCGGTGACGGTGAGGTCGACCTGGTTGCCGGTGGACACGGCGTAGCGCGGGCTGAGCCAGCCGAGCTTGGACATGCGGCTGATCATGTACGCCCCGCTCTGGCTCAGGAAGGCGACGTTGGCCTTGCCATCGGCACGCAGCGGGAGCTTGTTGGTGGGGATGAACAGTGTATGGTAGCTGCCGGGGCGCGAGACGATGCCGAGGGAATTGCCCCCGTTGATCACGAAGGGGCGGTCGAGCTTGCGAGCGCGGCGGACGGTGCTCTTGACGCGCTCTTCGATGGTCTCCCCGCCAGCCTTCTCACCCAGACCGCCGGTGATGAGGATGACTCCGACGGCCTTGTCATGCTCCACGATTTCGTCCATGAGGTCAGCGACCTGCTCGGCGGTGACGGCGAGCACGAAGGTGTCGACCCGCTCCGGCAAGTCGCGGACGGCTGGGACGCAGCGGACGCCGTCGAGTTCCTGGGCGCCTGGGTGCACGACGTATGCGTGATTCTTGTCGAAGCCAGCTTCGAGCACGTTGCGCAGGATGATCCTGCCCATGTTCATGCCCTTGGTGGAGACTCCGATGACGGCGATGCTCTTGGGATGGAGCAAGTGGTTCAAGGAGGTCTGGGGGCGGGCCGGGGGCAGATCCCTGCAGCGGCGGAACTTGAGCAAGCCATCGAGCGCGACCAGGCGGCCAGCGGAAACGGCGAAGGGGTTGACCTCGAGCTCCGTCACGGTCCAGTCGTCGGGTCCGCGTCCGTCGCTCCCCAGTTCGATAGCGATACTGCGGAATGCGCGAACAACGCGCAGGATGGCTTCGTCGGGGACCAGGCGCCTGGCTTCGCGGGTCTGCCCGGCCAGCCTGCGATATGCGAGCGTAGGCCGCATGGCGTCGAGCAACGCCTGCTCGTCGAGCAGCACGGGGCTGGCGGAGACGACGGCGAGGCCCTTGCGGCAGGCGGAGCCGAGGAGCTCGGTATCGATGCCTCCGACGCCCATGGTGAGCACGGGTCCGAACTCGCGGTTATGACGCAAGCCGAAGAGCACCTCGGCGCCAGGACCTTGGCCCTCGATGGAGATGAGCTCCACGACCATGAAGCCGCGGATGCTCTCGCGCACGGCGGTCTCGAGGTCCGAGTCGTTCCCGGCCGGACCGGCGTCGGCGCCGTTACCCGGGTGTTGACGGAGCCAAGCGACGAAACGCCTGGGAATGTCGTCGAGCATACGATTCATGGCGCTGCGAATCGCATCGGGCGTGGCTTCGACGCGGACCACCCCGCCCACGTCCGTCTTGTGGGCGATGCGCTCGGAGATGACCTTGACGACCACATGGGTGCCGCCGAGGCCCTGGAGAGCCTGCGGGTCGGGCGACTGGCCGGGAGACAGCACGAAGAAGGACGGGACGGAGCACCCGGCGGCTTGGAGGAAAGCGTAGACTTCGTGCTCGAGCAACGCCGTGCGTCCGTCGGCGGCGGCATCGTCGAGGATCCTGGTGAGGGCTTGTCGCATGGGGGAACCCTTTGCGCGGCGGCAGATCAGGCCTTGGCTGGCTGAAACAGCAGGGCGGCGACGGCATCGCGAGACGAACTGGTCGCGCCGAGCAGAGCAACGGGGAGGTCGGGCGAACCAGGCAAGCGACCTTGTGTGCCGGAAGCCAGCAGATCGTGCACGGT
>Ga0209018_1000840_pt1 | contig 27084 bp, 17 predicted proteins | sample YNPBryBLVA2012_FD_185814 | JGI IMG/M metagenome (GOLD analysis project Ga0209018, IMG submission 185814) | Anoxygenic and chlorotrophic microbial mat microbial communities from Yellowstone National Park, USA - YNP Bryant BLVA 2012 (SPAdes)... ...
CCATCAACTCCCTCAGCCCCTTCCGTGCTCCTGATAGTAGAGCAGACCATCCCAGAGTGTTTTGATGTTCTCCCAAGGCACACCTGGCGCAATTGAGCTGGAGGCACCAAGGAACAAGCCTTTCTTTGGACCGTGTTCGACGAGAAACTCCATTTCGCGCTTCACGTCGTCGGGCTTGCCCATCGGCAGGGTGCGTGTGACGCTGACGCCGGCGATGATCATAAGATCGTCGCCGTCACGCGTCTTGAGTTTGCATATCTGCTCATAGTCCATTCCGTCTTCATATTGGAATCCTTGGAAACCCACGATTCCACAGTCGAGAAGGCGTGGGAGCATGTCGTTGAGGTTGCCGTCGCAATGCCAGATCATCTTTATGCCAGCCTTAAGAACAGGTTCGAGGCAGCGGGCGAAGTGCGGGAACCATATTTTGTCCAGCGTTTCTATCCTGACGAGCATCCCCCGGGAATCGGCCATATCGTGGTCGAGTCTGTGAAAGGGCGGAAGCCCACCCTCGATGTAAGCGCGCGCAGCAGCGCGATTGTTCAGAAGCATCAGATCGGCCTGCAGCGAGAAGTGTTTCTCCATAACGTCGGAATACAGAGCATAGGCAGAAAAATAGTTCACATAGCCGTATTCTGTATAGGCAAGGGTCGGGAAGCCAATTACACCATAGGGCGCTTTGAGCATTGTAGGACCGATCAGTTCTTGCAATGAGTGCTCGGATTCGATAATCTCTTTGACTCGTTCGTCTTCGTCGTAGTCAGCGATAGTCTTCTGGATTCGCGGAAAGACGAATTTTTCCATGTGCTCAACAACGGCTTCCGGAGAGTTTATGGTTATGCCATCCAACACGACTTTCTCGGCACCAGTTGTCGCTCCATGACAAGTGGACTCGTAACCAAGGCTTCCCATGGACAGTGGGTTCTCGGGGATATATTGGTCCATCAGGCAAGTGCCCAGGTTCACCTGCATTTGCCGATAGACTTCCTCCGGGCGTTGGCGATAGCTGCCCGGCTCGGCGCCGGCTATGCGCTCGATATGGCTCCATTCCATTATGTTTAACATCCAGCTAGGTATGCCTTTGGTTGGCTTGCCGAGGATAGTGTCAAGCGCCAATCGCGCGGTCTGTGTTGCAGGTTCCATAGTCTAGCCTCCGTCGTCCAAAGCTAAGTAGAGCCGGACAACTCTCTGTATTGAATGAAGAGTCGATGCGAATAACCGGCACGATCCTAAACAACTCATCATCGTTTATCTCGAAAGCCTTGAAGAACTCTTTATCCTCCACTGGCTCATCTGGCTACCACCGAAGCCTCTGAAGCAGCGGCGTTCACGTTGAACGACTGGTCCTTAGCCGCGCCAATTGGAACAGTGACGCTAACCTTTCTGCCAGGGTCGGGAACAACGTTGAGCGTGAAGAAGTGGCCGTCGCCCTTGAGGTCAACTATCCTCTTTCCCAGCTCTTTGCTGTATGAAGTGGCTTTCTGCCCGCCGGTAACTACTATCTTATTGGGATCGAGTGATGAGAGTGGCTCGCTAGATCTAATTTCAAACGCCACAGGTTTGCCTGCCCCGGCAATAGGGGGTGCGGTCACGGTGATCACCGGCAGTGTGCGGTCGAAGGCATAGCGAACATACATGAAAAGCACGGCCGCCGTGACAACTCCCCACCACAGCGCCGGATTGCGAAGGCCTTTCATTTTGGCTTTCTGTTCTTTAGGCAACGCTAGGCTTGCCTTGGTCCAGATTAGATTTTCAATCTCCTCTTTGGGCTTCGGCTTTGTGCACAAGCTTACCAGAACCCCAATCAGCATGCACAACCAAAAGACAATCCCAGTGCGGTTCATAAACGGCGACACGTAGACCGACACGGCCTCTGGGAGACGGAGGGCGATAGTCTGCATAGCCACCGTCAGCGGGATAGTAGCGGCACCTGCCGCAAGGGCTCCGGCGTGGGTGGTTCGACGCCAGAATATGCCGAGCAGGAACATCGTCGCAATTCCCGGAGTCACGTAGCCGTAGGCATCCAGCAAATAAAGGAATATGGGCTTATCTGAGTGACTGAGCAGCACTGTTCCCCAGAAGATGCCGAGAAGGACTGTAACCACACCCACAATCTTGCCGAAAACAACGGCCTGCTTCTCAGTAGCATCTTTGCGGAAGTAGGGAATGTAGAAGTCCAACGTAGCGATAGTTGTGCAGGAGTTGACGGCGCCGGATATGTGCGACATCACGGCTGCGATCAGCCCGGCCATAACCAGCCCGACCAGCCCGGTGGGAAGCAGCGTCTTCACGAGCGTCGGGAAGGTGTCGTCAGGCTTCGCGAGACGGATCCCCATCTTGTGGAAGAGCATAGGGGCCATCAAGCCGGGCACGATGATAATCAGTGGCATCAGGAACTTGAGGTAGTCGGTGAAGACAACACCCATCCGCGCGTGCCACTCGTCTTTGGCGGCAAGCGTGCGCTGCACGATGAACTGGTTGGCGGCACAGTAGAAAACGCTGATGCAGGTCACTCCGCCAAGGTACATGGTCCACGGGAAGCTCTGGCTGGTGGCGGGAAGGATAAGGCCCCAGTTCTTCGAAGTGCTTATCACTTGGCTCCAACCGCCGACCGCGCGGATGGTGAAAAAAGACAGGCACACCCCGCCCAGCAGCAGCACGGCAAGCTGAAGCATCTCCGTCCAGACAACCGCAGTAAGCCCACCGGCGATAGTATAGGCTCCCGTGAAGACGGCCATGATGACGATGCAGAGGCGTTCGTCGATCCCAATTAGCGAGTGAAGGGCGATCGAGCCGAGGTAGAGAACGGCGCTGATCTCGACAAACACGTAGGTAATCAGAATCAACCCAGCAAACGCGGCCCGCGCCGCCGATCCGAACCGCTTCTCGAGGAACTCGGGCATAGTGTAGAAACCGTTCCTGAGATAATACGGCAGGAATACCCAAAGGAGAGCGTTGAAGCCGAGCAGAATCGCGCCCCACTCTATTACCATTGCCACAAAGCCGGTCGAATAAGCCGTGCCAATCACGCCGATGAAGTGTTGGCTGCTCACGTTCGCGGCAACGATGCTGCCGCCCACCATCCACCAGGGCAGCTTGTCGCCCGCGAGGAAATAGTCGCGCTTGGTGCCCGCCACGCGCCGCGATGCGATGACGCCTATAGCGACCACGATGAGCATATAGACGGCGAACACACTGATGTCGATGCCGGTTAGCTTCATTGGCGAGTCCTTTCCATCACTTCACAAATGCTTTTTGCGGCGAGATACCCGCCGGAACCGCAGGTGCGCGAAGCGCCACATCCCGAATGCTCGGAGTGATCTGGAACAGCAGCGCTGACCTGGAGGGAATCTCGAAGACGAAGTCGTCTCCCACGCGGTGCACCCCGACGGGCTTCCTTCTGCCGGTGCTGATCTCATCTATGACGAATCGCGTTCCGCGAGTAAGCCCGATCATCTCTCCCAATGGCACACTTCCCCAGTGGGCATCGGGCCACGGGTTAAAGACGAATATAAACCCTCGATCGCCGATTATGTGGGCAGTGCCGTCGACGCCGTTTTTGCGGCAAGGCTGTCCGAAGAGATCGACCCTGTCTTTGAGATACGCCATGTTGCGGGTGGCCCAGGCTTTCCAGTATCTCAGCAGGCCAAAGACTTCAGTTGCGTCATGGTCGCTTTTAACGGGTTTCCAGTCGGCGAGGCTGGCGTGAGTACTGGCGCTGAGGACAGATAGAATGGAGTACAGATGGCCATTGGCCTCTTTGTCGAAGTTGATTTGCGCCAGGTTGGTATAGGTGGGCAAGAAGCGATAGTTGTGGTTATACCAATGCTGGAAACGCTGGTCGTCGGCAGCGCTCATACCGGGCGGCGCGGGCGAGTTGTTCTCGTAAAGGTTTTCGAGGCTGTTCAGTCCGCGGTGCGCCCACGTGCCGGCTTCCTTGAGGCCCCAGTAGACTTCGAATATGTAGTTGGGATAACGCTGCCTCAGACAACTTATGAGTTCGGTGACGTTTTTGTACTGCTGGAACTCGCAGTTGCCGGGCTCGTGGCCGTGGGTGGTGGCCCAGCAGACCATCGGCCTGCGCACCCAGCAGTGATCCCACGCCCAGCCTTTGAGGCCGCAGGTGTCGATGGCACTACAAATGAGCCTATAGAACCAATCTTCGTACTCAGGGTTGGCGTGGCAGTTCTGGATGAGCGTCTTGGACAAGTCTTTGGTGGTCTGGAGCTTCCAGTCGGGCCTATCGGCTCGGTAGTGCCGGCTAAGGGCGTTTGGCTCGCAGAATCCCCACAAATCCACACCCACCTCGCGCGCGTGGTCGACGACAGCCTCTATGTGTTGGTTCATCGGAAAGACGGCGTTGTCGCTGATAGCATCTATCTCCGGCGCGGGCTCCAGGAACCCGGCCCAACCCACCCATACAGGCGCAATCATCAACATATTCACGCATTTTGAGCGCGCGATCTGATCTATTAGAGCGCAGTAAGCGCGAGATGACTTCTCGTCTAGCTTGCCCTGCAGGTCACGGTTTGCCCACCAGGCGTTGAGCCAGATGAAATAGCCTTTGGAGGGTAGGTTCTCTTCTTTCACATAGTCTCTGACGACCCGCTGCATCGCGCGAACCTCTCCCCAGTCCATGGCCTCTTGCTCGGTGGAAATGATGCGAGGCGTCCAACTAAGCTCTTTGCGGCAGGTAAAACCAGTCTTTTTATAAACACCGACGAACGCGGCGGGAAGCTGCAGAGTCTCGCCGGGTTTGATGCGATAGTTCACTTCGTAGGAGCACGTGACCGAGTTGCCGGTCAACTCCGGCGTCCAGTAGGGATACTTGAGCCCGGCAAGGAGCCCGCCGCGCTTGCCTCGCAGGAAAACGTTGAGGGCCGTACGGTAGGTCTCGGGTTTGTCGGACTCGTAGAGCGACTGCGCGCCCTCGTCCATCCTGTCCATGCCGTCGCGGTGGAACGAGAACGACTCAAACGATTTCGCGAACCGCAGACTACAATCCACTACGCGCTTGATGAGCACGGAGCGGCGAGAATGGTTCCTTGCAATAAGTGTGCGGTCGATGTAGTCGTGCGGCGCGGTTGAGTAGCGCCAGGTAACCGTAAGCCCACTGGTCTTTCGCGTGAACTCTGCACACGACTTGCCGAATCGGCGAGAGACTCCGGGACCGCACAGGCTAATGACACCCGAATCGGTTTCAATCAAGGTCTTATCCGAGACAACTTTATAGACGTCGCCCGTTCGCCTGTTTTCAACTGCCGTGATATGCCCTTGGGCATCGATGCAGATCATACAGCCTCGGTCGCCGAGTTGCGTCGATATTGCTGCCGATGCGGCGCCCGATGCAAAGCCGACGATAAGCATTAAACAGAGTTGCGAGGTGAAAATGCCCATCCTATCTCCTGCTCAAGAGCTCGTAATCCGGGTAGTTGACATATGAAGCAGCAGCTTTCTTGGCCTCGCTCCAGATAGCATCGAGAACCGCCGCGTCCGCACCGGCTGCCATAGCGGAGTTAATCTTCTCCCTCGCCTCCGAAAAGATAGCAATCATCTTGAGATCATCTAGAAGGAAACGCCAAAGAGCCTCAGGGCTGGTAGCGGAGGTTAGCCTGGGCTGATGCTTCGCATCGAGCTTCACCTTTGCTCCTGCGACGAGGGCTTCGCGGCACTGGCGGTTGTAATTCGGCGTGCCGAACACCACGGGTAGGCAGTCGGTTGGCGGAATGAAGCCGTAGTAGTACTCGGGATGGACATAGGCCTCGCAGGCGCGGTAGACCTTGAGCACGGCGTCGGCGTTGGAGTCGCCGAACATGCCTGCGCAGAATTCGCGCTCGATTTCGTCGAGCTTGCGATAGGGATTCCACATCTTTTGGGCACTCACATAGGCGTTAATGATCTGCGGCCAGCCGTGGAAGCATATCTCCGTGGAAATGGCTCGGATATCCTTAGAGGCCCTAGCAGGAAGCGCCGAAAAATACTTGTCCAGCCTGCGCATGAACAGAGACATATCCAGAGCCATCTCGAAGTCAGAAAGGTACCAGCCCCAGATATCACATTCGCGTCCCGCAACCCGCACGAGCTTTGCCCTGTCGGCATCGTACCATCTGTGAAGCGCGATGGCGATATCTTTGGAAGAGTAGGTCTCGTCAAGGAAGGTAACCCCAGGCGCGCCTTGGGTTCGGTGCTGGAGGCAATCACGAGTCGCTCCCCCGCCTCGCCGGTCGACGCCACCATCATGGCTAGAAGTGCTGTCGCCGCTATCCCCTTCGTCGTCATCGTCTAGTTGCCGACCTCCGTGAGTGAGCAATCGTCGTAGGTAACGTGGCCCTCGGTGTAGTGGCAGGCGATCAAGGTATCGAGTAAGAACCGAACTTTGACTGTCTTTGCCCCTGTAGTGAATGTGTCAGACAACTTGGTGTAAGGCCCGGCTTTCTTGATTTCGATTTTCGGACGTTCGGCAATGACCTGGTCATCGGCATCGAGTTCCTGAATGATAAGACCAGCCGAATCATTGGGATTTGTACCGAAGCCCTTTCCTCGCAAATCGACCGGATGCGCCCATACCGAGGCCTGGTATTGAGTTTGGAATTTGACCATTACGTCTTGCCAAATACGCGTGTGACCGTTGCCGTCCGAATGTGTGCGGATCGCTTGCAAACCACAGTGGATCTCGGGTAGGCCCCAGTCCGGATGCCAGATGTAAGCGGACTCGGGCCAAATGTAGCTGGTGAGCGGGCTGATGAATTCATAGTTCCAGCCCGAACTGGCAGTGCGTTTTCCGTTCGCTCCGTAGTCACCGGCCAGTCCGTTCTCAAAACCACCATTTTGAAGCAGATTAGGTGTTTCATCCGCTAGTTTTACTGTTCGCGGAACAGCACCCTTGCCGCCGTCGCCCGGTGCAACCTCGATTGCCTGAACAAAGGCATTCTGTCTGGTAAGACACTCACCCTGCCCAGTAATAGCACCAATGAAGCGAACTTCGATAATACCGTTGCGGGGCATAACTCCGTTGAATACTAGATCCACGGGCTTGTTGGGACCGCCCGCTGTGGCGGCAGTATCCAGATTGCGCACAACGGATTTTCCGTTTATGGCAATAGTCATTGGCGCAGATTTGGTATCAACTCCACGAATAGCTGCGAGCTTAATTCTAACGTGGTATTCACCGGGGCCGACGGTGAAGTTTGCAATTATCTCCGGCGCGTAGACTCCGTGGCTATAAAGCTTGGCATCCTTACCACGGATAGTGTCAACAGGGATCGTTCGCCACGCTTGGGCAACGGAGTCCGCCGACGCACCAAGTCTCACCACAAATTCGGTTGCGGGTCTCCACAAATTGCCGGCCGAATCTTTGTAATCTTGATTCTTTGGATAACCAAATATCCAACGTTGGGCAGTTTTAGGGCCGCCACCCTCCCCAAAGCCGGTGTCTCCTAGCGCATCCGAATAGTCAAAATTGCTGAAATAGACTTTGGCCCCGCTAGAAAGTGGGTTATTTCGGCCACGTACTACTACTTCGATCGTGTGGAGTCCCTGAGATAGGCCGTTCTTGTAATAAAGTATGCCGTCTGCTCTGAAAGCAGGATTCCAACAATCTATTCCAACAAGCTGCTTTTTGCCGTCGATTTTGACGTCAGCCAGACCACCGTCCGGACCGACAGCGCCAATAACTCGAATCTGATTACCGAAGAACGCGCCCACTACCCGCGCGCCGTCCATTTCGGCACAATGGCCAGACCAGGCAATACCACTTAAGCTACACCTAGCCCAATTGCCGTGAAACTTCAAGTCGGGCTTGGCAATTGATTCTGCCGGGTCGTCTCCGGTAATCTTGACCCTCGTATGACCATCGTGGCGAATTATCACAATGCAGTCACCGTTAGCCAGCTTGTGCAAGGTATAGCCGTTCGCATCCAATTTCGACCGAAGCCCAAGCCGCTTGTCACCTGCGATGACGCTCTTTGGAATGAACGATAACCTGAGGACCGTTGTCGTATCGCTTGGTGCATCAAAAGTGGAGTAGTCGATCAAGCCCTTGCGATAGATAACGTGTTTTACCACCGAAGTGGTTCGAACGATATGGTTTTCTCGGCTAGGCGCAAACAATTCCGGCAACCAGCCTATTACCTGCAGGCAATGTTTTAGCGCCATCGGATGCGCGATTTTGAACCAAGTGGCGTTTACAATGGGGCCGCCATCGATGCAATCTTCCGAGTAGCCTGTTTCGTGTATGTCGTAGGTAGCTAATATCATCGAGCGCCTTGCGATCTCGCGTGCCCACTCGCTCCTGGCTTCAACGGCGTATTGGGCAAACGGCCAAGACACCTCCATAGGTGGGTACCAGAGAGAACGACCGCAACAACTGCTCGACTCGGGATATGCCCAAGCGCCGCTAAATACCTCGCTGCTTGAAGCCGGATCGACGCTGGTATGGTTTAGGAATAGAGACATAACGTTGCGGACGTCGTTTTTCCAGTTCGTGAAGTAGTCCTTGTTGTCCATCATATATCGGCAAGCAAACTCGGTAACGTTTTCTAGCTGGACATCGCTGGGCCAATCCCAATAGTTAATGCCGAAGGTGTCGTTGATGGTCCATTTCGGGAGCAGAGTATCGCGTAGGTAGGTGCGGGCAATGTCTCGCGCTCTGACGATAGCGCCATCCTTGCCTTTGTAACCTAGCCTTATTAGCTCGTCGAGGAAATAAAGCTCGAATGCCACTCCGGCCCGTTGGCCCTTATCCCCCCATTCGACATCCGCAGGGTTTGCGTAACGTGGCCAGGGACTCTTGCCTGGAGTAGGGTCGATTTTCTCGGCGAATAGATCGCCCCAATGCTTGGCAGCTTCAAACCACCGCTTCTCACCTACTAACTGATAAGCGCGCAGCAATCCGATGCCAACTTCAGCGGTAATGTCCAACTGGATAAAACCTTTAGGATCGCAATCGTAGTAAGGCTTGCCCTTATTTGGAACGCTAATGAGAAACCTCGGCCAGGGATGTGTATCCGGAGTCTGGCATCGGTCGAGCAGGTGATTGGCAAGAAGCGTTAGGTGGGCAATGGCAGCCAGATCGCCAGAATAGGCGTAGTAGTCTACAAGTCCGGAGAGCACATACGCGCTACGCTGGCCCAAATCGCCATTTGGCCAATTTTCCATAGGCGGCACCGTGATGTTGCCTTCTTTGTCCACGTTCCAGAAACTGCTATACATATACTCCGGCAATGGAGCTGCAGAACGAGAGGCATTGGTCCACGGATATCGCTTGAGAGTCTCCGCGGCGATGCGAACACGATAGTCGAGCTGGCCGTTCGGCCCCTTATACCAGGGCGCGATCACGCCGTATTTGTCGTGAACGGCTTCGCGGGCGTAATAACGCTTTTGAACAACGGCCCCCTCCAGTGTCCCTGAAGACACATTCAAAAGAGAAACAGCAATCAAAGCGCCTAAAGCTTTCGCAAGGATTTGCCTCATGTAATCCTCCTTGGGTCCCTCACGCACTTCTGTGATAAACCGGCACCTTCATTTGCTTGCCGCCCTCAAGAGCCGAGGCGTGAGCAATAATCCCGGGCACGGTGTAAGCAAGGGCCTCGTAAATGTCAATTGCCGGAGTGCGATCGTGGACCAGCGCGTCGACGAACTCGTGTGTCAGAAATGGTTCGGCGCCGTCGTGGCCGATGAAAGCCCTCATAGCCTCAGGCAAGTCGGTCTTCCAATACTCGGGTATCTGGTATTGCTCGAACTCGGCAAGCTGACGTTCGAACCCGCCCTGGTCTTTTTCCTTTTGACCGCTTACCCGACGTATGATAGCTGGAGCGCCATTGGCAGTGGGCATAAAGAAACTCATTTTGTCTCCGTACCATTGAGCTCGCTCACAACCACCGTGAGCGCCATACCAGTAGACAGCTACACGGAATGCGTTGCCCTTATCGGTCTTAAACAGCGCGGTCTCGTTCCAAAACGGGTTGTTGTATTGGTTGTCCTTAAGAAACTGCGAATCGTTGCCCCATCCCAAACACATCACGTCCGTCAGTCGTTCACCTGTAACGCCTACAAGAAAAGCGGTACAGTGCGTGGGATAAAGCATCGGTGGATAACCATAACGCCAAGTTTTGCTACCGTCCGGGTTGGTAAAGAGCACTTCCAGTCCGGCGTGGTGGTATTCGGCCTCGGTGTAGAAGATATTGCCGAACTTGCCTTCCTTAAAGAACTTGCGGGCAGAGATACAGGACTGGCTGTAGTAACTGGTTTCAGCCATCATGTAAGTGAGACCGGTTTTCTTGACGGTTTCCAAAAGCAGCTCCGCATCTTCCAGACTTGTAGCAGCAGGGACAGCACTAATAACGTGCTTACCGGCCTTCAGGCAAGCTACGGCGTGACGGACGTGGTCGGGAGCACCGGTGAATACGGCGACAGCGTCGACATCTTTGTCCTTGATGAGTTCCTCAAGCGAGTTGTAGACGTTGTCGCACTTGTAGGTGTCTCGCAGCGCCTTGCGCCTGTCTTCTCGCAGGTCGCTTACAGCCTGTACGACGCAGTTTGGATGTAGGTGCCACTGAAACGCACAGCCGAAACCGCCTCCAACTACGCCAATTCTCACTTTCTTTGCCGACTTCAACACTCTCTTTTCCTCCGATCCAGCAATATTCGGCACTAGCGCAAGTCCAGCGATAGCAGCGCCGCTTGTCCTTAGGAACTCTCGTCTCGTGTAGCATCGTGTCATCTGCTTGTTCTCACCTTGCCTTTCCGTACACGGGAATTTCTAGTAGTATCCCTCCTTCGAGGGCCGACTTATGGGCGATTATGCCAGGAACCGTGTAGTTCAGCGCTTCATAGATATCTATGGCCGGCTTGCGATTGTTGACAATAGAATCCACAAACTCGTGTACTATGAATGCGTGGGATCCGTCGTGTTCGCTGCCCTGTCTCAACGACTCCGGCAGCATATCTGTCTTCCACCATAGAGGCTGGTCGTAGATTTCGAACGAAGGTCCGGCTTGGGCAGAACCGCCGTTTGCAGAACCCGTTTGATCTTGGGTTCTCACAATTACAGGTTGCCAGCCCCAGTTTGGATGGCCCATAAAGAAGCTCATCTTATCGCCGTACCACTCGGCTCGCTCGGCACCTAAATGCGCCCCGTGCCAATAGATCGCAACACGGAAACCGTGGCCGCGTTCGGTTTTGAAGAACGCGCTTTCGTTCCAGAACGGGTTGTTGTAAACGTTCTCTTTCAGCACAGGAGAGTCATCGCCCCAGCCAACACAGACTACCTCGGTAAGTCGTTCGCCGGTAACGCCAACCAAAAATGCCGTGCAATGTGTAGGATAGAGCATTGGTGGAAATCCGTGACGCCAGGTTCGATCGCCCTCGGAGTCCCAGAAAAGGGAATCAAGACCTGCGTGATGATACGCCGCCTCGCAGTAGAAGATCTCACCGAACTCGCCCTCTTGATAAAACTTGCGCGCGGAGATCGTGCCCTGACGCCAGTAGCTAGTCTCGGCCATCATATAGGTTAAGCAGGTATCCTCGACTGTTCCGAGCAGTTCCTCGCACTCATCCAGGTTCAAGCCAGCGGGGACGGCGCTGCAGACGTGCTTGCCCGCGCGCAGCGCTGCAATTGATTGAGAAGCGTGCAACGGAGCCGGAGTAAACAAGGCAACCGCATCGACGTTCGGATCCGACAATAAATCCTGGTAACTGGTATAGTGCTTCGAACACCCGTAAAAAGCGCTTCCGCGATCTAGCGCGGCTTTGTCGGTATCGCACAACGCAGTAACCACACAATGTGGGTGCTTGTGCCACGGAAAATGTCCGCCAAAGCCGAGTCCAACGACGGCTATCCTAAGCTTCTGACGCATCAACCCCTCCGGTTAGCTTCGCAGCATTCGACCAGAGTATTTTCTTCAGTCCGTCCTTTCCTATCCCGGTTGCTTGCGCCGCACGAATTAGCGCACGCAGTTCCTCGTATAGATAGAATGTGTAGTTAGCTTCTACCTCAGGAGGTTTGCGGTTAGTGTTCCACGAGAACGGCTCGTCAGTGTAGTTAATGTAAGTCTCCCCCACGTGCTCACGAACTCCACGCATAAGCGTGATAGGCAAATCCGTCCCGTAAAGTATTCGATCTGATCCAACCGTGGAAATTGTGTATTCGAAGACTTCGTCGTTCAGGTTGGCGGATGTATCAAAATATATGCTGGGCCTATCGGCGAAGTAAGGCAAACCTCGCTGGGCCGTAGGCAGGCAAAAGCTACGTCCGACGTGAGCAACAACGATTTTAATTTGAGGGTATCGATCGTTGATCTCCAAGAGTTCGCGGATATTGTCCTGATCGGCAAGCCTGCCGGCACGGGGCAGGTGGAGCATCAACAAGCCCGCTCGCTCGTCTAGCACGCCTAGGTGCTCGTGGGGAAGGAAGTCAAAAATGCTAGGTCCAGTGGAACCTTCAGGCGCAAGTTCGGGATATGGTTTGATGCCAATGAAGCCGCGGTCAAGGGCTTGCGCGACTAAACTGGCGGGTTCTTCGGGAATGGTTACGTAAAGCGCCGCTGCTTTGTTAGAAGATTTTGCAGCCCCTGCGAGAACGTAAGCATTGTTGGCGGCAATATCTACCTCACGAAAAACCGCGCCGAAAGCAAGTGAGTAGACAGCCTGGTCCGGAAACAAAGCTTGATTTACGCTTGCGAGTTGTTCCCAAGACTGCGCTATGCCAACCTCAAGCGCCCAGTTCTCCTTGAAACGTTCCTCACTGATTGGACCTATATGCTCTGAAAGACAAACGTGGACGTGTGCGTCGAATATTTTATCGGGAAGCCACGCGGTAAGTTCCTTACGATAGATATCTGCGTCGTGTGGGCGTATCTCAAAGCGGTTCACGACTCCTCCGATCCCGCCTTGATGACCCTCACCCCTTGACCAGTGATTTCTTTGGCGACGGCTTGGGGCAGAGCTGCATCGGTGATCAATACATCGATTAGACTGAGCGGGCCGACTTGGGCATAGGCGAATCGAGATATCTTGCTGGAATCACAAAGAACCACTACCAACCCGCCGTGCTCCATTACCTTGCGTTCCCATCGAGCGGCCTCGCGGTCAAGCGTGGTGATACCGCGTTTGGTATCGATGGCGGCAGCGCCCATAAATGTCACGTCCCAGTAGAGCCTTTCGAGCGCTTCTTCGGATAGGGAGCAATCGGAAGCGAGTGAGTCGGTTCGTATACTTCCACCCACAAAGTCAACCATAGCAGAGGTATTAACGGCTAGATGACATGCGGTCTCTAGTGAGTTGGTAACCACGCGAAGCGCGCAGTTCTGAGGAATTCGCAGTGCGAATTGATAAGTAGTGCTGCCATCACCAATAAACACGGAACCGTTAGCTGGGAGAAAATCGAGCGCAGCGGCGGCGATCTTGGCCTTTTCCTCTAGATTTTGCCCCCTGGTCTGATCGTAAGGCGGGCGAGGAGTGGCGGTGTCATTAACGACGGCACCGCCGTGGACGCGAAGAAGCTTACCTTCTCGATGTAGGCAATCCAAATCGTTTCGAATAGTATTAATACCCACACAAAGCTCCTCGGCCAGGTTAGCCACCTTCACGGCACCCAGCTCGAGCGCGAGGCGGTGTATTCTCCTGCGTCGCTCTTCCGCGATAAGCGTCTTAGGACCTGAGCGTCGGTGGTTCATTGTGTAGATTCTTGTAGAAAAGCACACATTTGCAGCCAGCTCAGCACTATAATGACTGTATTGTAGCACATCCACCAATAATGTCAAGTAGATTATTGGATATTTTCTGTATATCGTGCAATTGCGGAAAGCTAAGAACACAACTACAATGAATAAGTCCACGCAAAAGAGGATGTCACGATGATGTATGCTCCCATAATCGGTGTGATCGCAATCTCAGTACTGAGCTTGGCTTTGCCAGTCGATTCGGCCAAAACGAGTAGGTTAGTAGACGTAGCTGCGTTCGGCGCAATGCCAAATGACGACAAGGACGATACTGCGGCTGTTCAGGCGGCCCTAGAAGAGTGCAAAAAAGGCTCGCCGGTCACACTCCGTTTCCCCAGGGGCCGCTACAAGCTCACCAATACAGGCAAGGGCCCGTTGATAGCCTTGAACGGCATCGATGATCTGACGATCGACGGAAACGACTCGGAGCTCATCATAGATGGACCCACCACCGTGTTCTCTTTCGGCTCGTGCAGGAAAGTGATTGTACGAAACCTGAAGATCGACTGGGCGCGGCCACCGTTCTCGCAGGGGAAGGTGATCGCGGCTGAAGGGAACCACTTCGACGTAGAGGTGTTCCCGGAGTATCCGGTCAGCGCCGGGATGAGCGTTGGCGCTTTGATGGATGTCGACCCGAGAACTAAACTCTACAAACGACACGGGCTGGACCTGTATAACTGCGTGACCTCGACAGAATTACTCGGGCCGCAAGTGCTGAGAGTCAATCTTAACCATCAAACAACGATCAGGCCCGGGGTTTGGGTTGTGCTTAGGCATTACGTCTATGGGCACGCAGCTTTCTACTGCGAGCGATGTTCGGATATTAAAGTCGAGAACGTAACCGTCTATACGGTGCCCGGTATGGGGTTTATCGGAAAACATTGCCGCAACATCGCGCTGGAGAAGTTTGATGTGGTGCCTAGGCCAAATACGGGACGATTGATGTCGGCTACGGCAGATGCACTACATTTGAGCGGCAATACTGGTAGGCTCACGATTCGCAACTGTGAGTTCACAGGAATGGGCGACGACGCCGCCAACATTAAAATGGGGCTTTTTCTTGCCGTAAGAGAAAGGGTAGACGACCGAACTGTGCTGGCGTCCCATAACTTGCAGATCCTCGACCCGCCCGAACCGGGGAATGTGATGGAGTTCTCGCGACCAGATGTAATGGTCCCGTACGCCAAAGCACGCGTGAGCAAGTGTGAGGTGCTGTCCAAGGACGGGCTACAGCGAATTGAGTTTACCAGACCACTGCCAACCGAAGTGGCAATAGATGATATGCTTGCAAACGCAAGCCGGACGGCGAAGGTGCGAATATCGAACTGCGTCGTGCGAAACAACAGGGCACGAGGCTTTCTGATTCAAAATCGAGATGTCGTGGTAGACGGCTGCAGGTTCGAAAACTGCACCTCGGGCGGGGTATGGGTGGTAATGGAAACAACTTACTTTTGCGAGGCAGGGGGCTCGCGGGACGTGTTCGTGAAAAACTGCACGTTCGACAACTGTAACTACGGCGGCCCCATCGGCGAGTGCGTCCTAGGTGCTTACGCGGTGCTTCGGGGCAACAAGCGCCCTCCACAACCCAGGCTCCACAGCAGTATCGTATTCGAAAACAACGTCATCCGACGATCCGATAATGCGGGGATATGCATAATGGGCGTGGACGGCCTCGTACTTCGCGGCAACACGATAGAGTGGGCGTGCGAGAATCCGACGTGGCCCGAGGGCAAGAGCGCGATCTACATAATGAGCAGCCGTAATGTCGTACTGGAAAAGAACACCGTAAACCCCAAGCTGCAAGGCAAAGATTTGAACAGAGTTGTTAATTACGGCCCCGGCTGCGACACGGCGACATTCACTATCCGCGGTAACGAAGGGTTTTAAGTCCAGTAGGCAGGACTCAGTTATTAGACTCAGAGCGATCGAGTTTTCGCGGGAGGGATTGCAAATCCATGCCGAACGAGGTAGCGCGAAACCACCCAAAACGTGCCGGTTAGTTGGCCTGCGTAATCCCTTATTCAACAAATAGAAGCGGCAGGTGGCATTTATTTTACATTAGCCTCCGCCGCTCCGAAGACTTCATTGGCATTTTTAGCTAGATTCCGGTGAGAACATCGACCCACAGAAGTTGGGCGGGGCCGTCTTTAGCCGGGTGGAAACCGATGTTTACGGCGGAGCCAACTTTGATATCGGCAAGGGTTCCTTTCTGATTTGGGCCTACGCGCGGCTTAATGTGCACCACTGCACCCGGGACGGGGAGGCATTTGATGATAATCTGCCGAATCGTCTTGACGACTATTATGTCGCCCTCGAAGCCAACAACGGCCCCTTTGGCAACTGCGGGAATGAAGTGAACCACATCCGCATTCACAGTGTTTCCTTGCAATTGGCCCGCCGCCTCGGCGTGGTAACCAACCTTGACATCCTGAGCCGAACCCACGTAACCGTGAGACCTGAACTTTGTATCCGGGCCTACCGCCACGCGGAACTCGTCAACCTGGCCCTTGAGAACTATTAACGAGCCATCATTGGAGATCACCTTCCCCTTTACACAAGGCTTTGGCACCACAACAGCACGCGCCAAAGGCGCACTGTTCTTCTGCAGCACGAACTTAACAGCGACTGGATCGCCAACGGCAACATCAGCAATGGACGCTTTTTCGCCTCTGACGCGCACCTGGGTCTTATCGTTCACGAGAAAGTTGCGCAGACCTTTTTCGGTTTGTACGGCGATATTGGTCGCGCTGAGGTTGGCTACGGTCCCTCTAACTATGGGCTGTGGTCCGAGCGGCGGTCCCCACCAATTAGCAGACGGCCCGGGTTCGGTTGCCAGGGCTGCACACACGGCGCAGACTATTAGACAAACTACGGCAACAAGAATTGATTTCATTGGATTCCTCCTCCGCAGATTAGTTGCATGGGATTAGACGAACCCTGACGCGATCAGGTTACATGGTTGAAATACGTCAGCAAAAGCAATATTATGCCCATTGGGGTGGTTTGTTTAACAGCCTGAACGGTAATAATGTATTGCCTGCTGATATGGTTACCGTTACAGACACAACTAGTCGGACTCGTGGACGAACCTTTATTCGAAATGGTCTACAAGTGGATTACGAGTACCTAGTATAATCTGCAGGTTTCACAGGTGAAGGCGCAAACGAGTCTCATTGGCATGTTTTGTGCCGAAGGCATTAACTGACAGGAATTTGTAATAGATACTCGCGGAGGATAGCCGGGGGTTAGTGTCGAAGTAAAGTTAGTGGGCAGGGTGTATATGCAACTCTGACTAATATTACGATTTAATCTGAAACAGTGGGCGAGGCGAGGCCGGTTAAGTTCTGATTCGGACCTTAGGAGTCCGACCCGGAAACAGTTTGATATTCTAGAAAACCCAGCCATTGTGCGACAAAAAGCACGCGTTGAACGGGTTAGGCTTGGCAAAAGCGACATTGGACACCACAGAGGCCTGCCTAACTCGGGCTGATTTATGGTGGAGGGATGTGACCTCTTAACACGGTGGGTAGGCAGCAGGTTTTGATATCAAGTAAACATAAGCCAGGCGCGTCCATCCAAGAATGAAATAAGCGCCGGCGAGAGGCGAACGATCTCATTGTCGTTCTGTTGGTAGGTAGTCGGAGGAAGGAGGCTTGTCGATGAAAAGCGACGTGCTTGAGTTGACAGAGCCGGAAGAAGAAGCGCTGCCTGAAGCTTCTGAAGTTGGCGATTCGATGGACTTATACTTGAATCGAATCGGCCGATGGCCCTTGTTGAGGGCTGAGGAGGAGCGTGACCTGGCCAAAAGGGCCAGAGACGGAGATGACTATGCCAAGCGCAGGCTGGTCGAGTCGAATTTGAAGCTCGTGGTCAGCGTGGCGAAGATCTACTCCAGGTCAGGTGTGCCTTTGCCGGATCTGATTCAGGAGGGTAACATAGGCCTGATAAAGGCTGTTGACTCGTTTGATCCAGACAAGGGCTGCAGGTTAAGCACATACGCTGTAGCCTGGATAAGGCAAGCGATAACGAGGGCGATAGAGCGCCAGGGACGAGCAATACGCGTGCCAAGCTACGTCATCCAGGCTATCAGGAAACTGAACAAGGTGGGCAACGCTTTTCTTAACGAAAACGGCAGAGAACCCACCATCGAGGAATTGTGCGAGCGGACGCAGTTGCCCAGAGATAAAGTGTTGCGTTTGCTTGAGGCTTCAGAAGCACTCGTCTCGCTTGACGAGGGAGTTAACGAAGAAGGGACAACATCGCTTCTTGAAAGGTTAAGCCAGCTCGGCACGCCGAGTCCTGAGGAAGATGCACTGCAGCAAGAAAGCGTAGAAGTGCTAAACCAGTTGATGAACGGGCTAAGTCCTCAGGAAAAAATAATTATCGAGAAGCGGTTCGGTTTGGTGGATGGCGTGACCTCCACCTTACAAGAAATAGGTCAACAACTTCATATCACAAGAGAACGCGTGAGACAACTGGAGTCACGCGCGCTCAAGAAGATGCGACTGGCAGTAAGTAGGAGTTGGCTAGAGACCTATTTCCAGACTTAGAGGGAGACGCGGGAGGCAATGGATAACACGGAGCAAGCGGTCTTGAGCCCGGCTGACGTGGAAACCCTAGCTAGGCTCACGGAGCGTGAGCGCGAGATCCTGAAGCTGATTTTCGAAGGCAGATGCTCGAGCGAAGTAGCACAGGTCTTGCGTGTGAGCAAAAGAACCGTGGACTTCCACCTTGCGAGAGCATACGTGAAGCTTGGGGTTTCCAACAGATTCCAAGCGTTCAAGCGTTCTGTTGAGCTTGGTCTCATCAGCGAGTGATCTTGGCGAGGTGTCCGCGGTGCCGTTTTGAGGCGGCAGACACAATTATACCTCGGTAATTGACTGGCCGGTTGCCGAAGTGATAGCGGCCGCCACTTCAATTCGCATCGTTTATGTATGCGACTCGTGCGTGCGCGAGTCGCTTTACTTGTGTCGGAGGAACATATACGGTATGGCCTCACCCTAAAAACGCGCCGCACGTTAACTAGCTCAAGCGGTCACTCACCATTTTTTGGGGATATCTTAAATGAAGATAGAAAGCTTCGGCGGACAGCGCTACAAGCTTGACATAGAACTGGACAACCGCGTCGGCGTCATTACACTCAGCGACATCTACTCGGCGGTGGCCTTTGCCGACAGCAACTACGTGTACCGGGCTTTGGTCGAGCATAATAGACGCATCACCAGACTTGAAGGTCTGTGGAAGCCGGACCTGCGGAAACAGACTTCTGGGCGTGGCAGGACGGTAGTCACAATAAGCGGCGCGTTGGGCCAGTCGGGCGCGGAACCCTCGATCGGCATCAAGCAGACGTTCTACGTGAGTCAGGACGAGGATTATCTGGACGAGGAGATCACACTCAAGAACCTGGGTAGTTCAACAATTAGGCTGCGGGATTATCGGTTCGGCTTCAGCAAGCTCCTGCAAAAGCCGGCGGACCAAGGCGGGCCGGGGGTTGACATCGAAAACTACCGGCTGATAGCGGTCCCGTTCAGAATCCAGCCAGACGGCAAAAAGCACGACTACTTCCTCGACGACATCTACCACGGTCGTTATGAGTGCTCTGTTTCGACCAGCCCGGAAATACCACAACAACCAATGGTCGATCGCAAAAGAGGAAGATCGGAAGCGTGGGCGTGGACCGACGGCGAGAACGGTCTGTTGATCTCCAAATACAACCCCGCAATGATCGAGTATTCGATGCTGGACACGGATATATCGCCAGAAGGACGGCATCTGATATTTGGCGGAGCAGGTCGCTGCCTGTGGGGCGAGCCGGTCGAGGCAATCTTGCTTGGACCATCGAAAGAGGTGCGTTTTGGTCGCACTCGCTATCAGTTCTACGAAGGCCGGTGGCGCCGAGGAGCGTATATGTTTCGCGACTCGATGTCCGACGCTGGCCACGGCTTGCCGGACTCCTACTCCCCGCCGGTAGCATGGCACGTGATAGACGACGTTGTAAGCGCGAGTGACTTGGACCGTCACCTGGATCGTGCAGAGGCGATAGGCTGTGAGTCGGTCGTGATCGAGCGTGGATGGGAAACGGCGCCTGGGTCGTTAATATGGGACGAGACACGCCTGGGCTTGCTGCGTGAGTTCATTGACAAAGCGAAAGGCAAGCACGGAATATCGACAGGTCTGAGAGCCAATGGCAGATGTGCATCCCCTGATTTTGAGACCGCACTCCGTACGGATTCATACGGCAGCGTTGGCTACACATTGGCCAGCGGGACTGTGTTCTACGAGCCGTGTTACGCCTGCAACCGCTACGGCGAGGAAAGGCTGAGGCGGCTAGTCAAGCTTGCTGACGCCGGGATCACCTCAATTGCATTAGACGAGTTCGACTGGCGCGGCCCATGCTTTGATACGGGTCACGGACATTCGGTCCCCAGCATACAGAACGCGCATGCGCGGGCTGTGTTCGACCTCGCGAGGGGGCTACGGACTAACAGGCCAAAGGTATCGGTGAGGATGAACGATCCTATCTGGCCGTGTGGTGTGAGATGCCTGCCAATCTACTACGGCCATAAGCAGGATACATTCGACGAGCTAAGCGCGTTTGGCTTTGGTGAAAACCCTATCGAAGAACTGCTTTCGGGACGCGCGATAAGTCTGTTCTATTATAACCTGGGCTACGCGCTGCCGCTTCAGTGCACGGTCAATATGGACAACGACAACGACGCCTGCCTCGGGTTTTGGTGGTATGCATCTACGGCACGCCGGATCGGGATCGCCAGCCGCAACTGCGAAGGCGAGCGGCTGGATGCCTATCGGCGGGAGGTGGCGATGTATAAAACGCATCGCGATTGCTACGCCCGAGGCGAGTTCCACGCGATTGACGAGGTCGTGCACATCCACGTTTTGGCCGAGGAGCAAAGATGCGTAGTGAATGCGTTCAACCTCACCGACAAGCCGATCTCGCGCCGGGTCGAGATCAGGCTAAACGATCTCGGCCTATTGGGCGAGTTCGAGGCCCAAGGAGTCTGCCACCAAGCTGTCGGCGGGAAGCTGATATTGAGTTTTGATCTGCCGCCGTTGAGCCCGAGCTTGGTGGTGCTATCACCGTGCTCTTAACCTTTTCTTCAGCACGCTGATGCGCGTATCAACATGATGCGAAAGCTTTTGATGATCATCTCTACCGGCAAGGCACAGTAAACCTTTGCCTTGGCAAGAATGCCCTGCTTGCCGCAAGCGTCGGTTTGCATAGCCTGTGCACTTACAACCAGCTTGCCGCTGTCGCCCCCACTGCTTGAAATTCAGCGCAGCTAGGCAAAGTGAAGAGCGAGATTGATGCAACAGGGCAACTTCTTGCCGGCGAACAGCTCCGTTAGGGTCTTATTCTAAACGTCTAGCTCTGATCGCTGCCTTACAGCTTCGTATAGCACGATGGCTGCGGCGACGGCAATGTTGAGAGAGTTAATACGCCCGAGCATAGAGATGCGGACGACCTCGTCGGCCAGTTCGCGCACGGTTTGCGAGATCCCAGTATGCTCGTTCCCAACCACAATCATAGTAGGGACACGATAGTTCACGTTGGCATACGACGCGTTAGCGTTGGCTGATGTAGCGATGACCTGAAGCCCCGCACGACGAGCCTTGTCAATAGCGATGGAGGGCTCAGCGGTAATGCATACGGGCAACGTGAAAACCGCGCCGCGCGATCCCCGCACTACCCTACGGGCAAACGGATCGGTTGTGGCAGAGGTGAGAACGACAGAAGTGACGCCAGCAGCATCACAAGACCTAAGGAGCATGCCTAGGTTGTCAGCGTTCTCACAGTGCTCAACCATCTGCACCAAGGGCAACTCTCCGGCCAGCGCCTCAGCAAGGCCAGTGACCTTGCGCTGAAGAATTGCCACGCACTCCGGAGTAGGCTTTGCTTCTAGGGACTTGGCTAGCAAACCCTCGGTGGCCACACATACCTCGGCTCCCGCCAAGGCCGCCCGGGCCGCGATATCCCGCGCCTCCTCCGACTGCGCAAATTTAGATGAGAATATCACAGACCTAGGCGCCGTGGCCCATTCAAATGCGCGGCGAACTAGCTCTGCATTTTCGACGAAAAACAAACCGTTCTTGCGTCTTCCTTCCTCCGTAGCAAGAGCGCGCAGTAGCGTGATTGCCTGGTCCTTTTGTCCTGAAACACTTCTCACACCAATCCAAATCTACACCTACTCCGCCAGGGTGTCAACGGGTCATTTAGTGACGAAATGCCGAGTTTGTCTACAGATGTTTGTAGGAATATGGCCCTGGGTATCAAACGGGCAGGACATGCCCTACAACCGCAGTAAGCATTGTTCAAGTTAAGGAGGCAGGATCATGCGAGTCACACTCTTTGCTCTAGCCGTAATAATGACATCCGCAGTACCGATCCTCGCGGCTAGCCCGGTCACCTCTGCACAAATGATGTCAGGTCAGAGCAGCACAATAATGGACAGTTACCTGATGAACAGCTGGGGTCTGACGCAGAAGCAGATATGTGACCTGCGGAACAAGGGTTGGTGCAACTCGGACATTATGACCGCCGCGGTGATCGCCAAGAAGTCCGACACTCCGCTGGACACCGTGGTCAGCGAGTACGAGAAGATCAAGACCTGGGAACGAGTCGCCGAAAAACACGGTATGAAGATGGACGATGTGCGCGCCGCGATGAGCAGCACACAAATGTCCGGTGCGGGACCTTCTTCGCCGTCCTCCAGCGAAATAACGACCAGCGGGACGATGGCAATCAGCGACGCCGGACCCTGCGGCAAGCCGAGTTCGACAGAGGTCTGCTTCAGCGGGCCGTGCGCGCCTCCGCAAATCAGGGTGCTATATGGAAAGAATTGCAACATTCTGTTGCACGAGGACGAGGTCAATAGGCTCTACGCGGCAGGCTTCGACTGGTTGGACGTAGCCGTGGCTGCCAACATCGCTCGTGAGACCGGGCTGCCGATCCCACTATTGTTGAACCGAGCGCGGAACGGACGGCTTTGGAGCACGATAGCATTGGAGACAGCGGTGCCCTACTCGACCGCTTTTAACGTGACCAACTACCCATTCGCCAGGGCGTGCCGATATCCCCGCGCGTGGCAGGAATACAATATGCGACAAATAGCCAAGTATCAGGTGCCTGTGCCAATGCAGATCTGCTCGACAACTAGGCTAAGTTCCTGTCCGCCATGTCCACCTTCATCGCTCGGGGCAGGTCCCGGCACAAATATATGCGTGCCGTCGGCCGGGCCGCCCGTATGCCCACCGCCATCTCCTCCGCCTTGCCCTCCGCCCTGTCCACCGACGACGGCGCCTTCTTGTCCTCCGCCAACAACCCCTACGTGTCCACCACCGTGTCCAAAGTAGTGACATAACGACACGGTATGGCTAAGGAGTTAGAATAACTGGCCGGAGAGCCTACGGAAGCTCCGGCCTTTTCGTCGTCTGGAGCTCTATGATCCTGACGGCAAGCGCCGCCCATAGCACAAAGATGCAGGTTGCAGCAGCCACGACGCCGCTGTCGTTGAAGACGAACGCCGCGACGACACCAACCGCACACCCAACACTAGCCGCCCTTAGTTCACTGCCAATGAACCTACCGATAAAGCGCTTTCGACCGAACCACACGAACACCGGCACGGCTACAACACATAGCCCGAGTAGACGACTCCACAAACTGGTTGAGACTAGCATTAAGTTCAGCGCGATCTTGCGCTGGAATAGGATCAGAACTCCAAGAGCATCTCCACTGGTGGCCATTCGCACGAGGCGACCCGCGTGAGACTCGCCGTCTCCGCCGCGAAGCAAATCCAGGGCGAGCATCGCCGCAATCACGGCTCCTACAGCTAAAAGGAGACCGACTATGCCTCGAAGCGTCGGACGCCAACCACGTCGCATCAGCAACGTCACCACCCCCGCCGAAAGAGCAGCCAACGCGCCGCCTACGTTGGCTCCGAGGGTTGGTGCTCCAATTGCTACGAATATGATCCCACAGACCACAGCAGCCGCAATATCCCTACCGCGTTTTGCGCGCCAAGAATCAAGCCCCAAACCCGCAGCCATAAGTGCGCTGCCAAGTAGCGTGCCCATAAGTTCGTTACCGATGCCGTAATACCTAGCTCCCTCAGTAATCGGATATCCGGCAATCGACGAACCAATGAGATGACTTCCGGTAACGAGATCAAGGATCAGGCCGATGACCGTAGCTGCGCAAATCCACGCGAATGCCCTGCCCGGACTGCGAAACACCACGACACCAACGAATACTAACACCGCCGTAAGCGTAATGAGAACTAAAACGGAGCCAAGTAGTACGCCACCATAGATTAGCGGCAACAGTAGCATCGCAAGCGGCAAAGCTGTGATCGTGACTACTGCCCAGGCGGCCGTGCGACGCAGGCCGGCCGACGCCGACAGAAGGATAATGAAGGAGGTCAGCACAACGATCAGCGACGCTACTACACTTGATCCGCGCATTACGACAAGCCGCTGCGCGTGTAGGCTAGCGATCATATTGAGTTTGAGCAGATAGTTTGCGGCGTCATCGCTGGGAACGCACACCATAGGGCGACCTACCATCCTTGGAGACGGATCAACTCCCAGCGCTTTAAGGACCGTTGGGGCAACGTCAGTCAGCGTCACGACGCCGACCCTTCGCGTCGACGGCGAGGTGAGCACTCCCCTGTCAAAGCCTGGGCCCGCTACCACAATCGGCGCGAGACGCTCGCACTCGATCTCGGAAAAAGAGCGGGGGTTAGGCGAGAGCAAAATTAGCGTATCGCGCCTTAGGTCGAGGCGACGCACAATTTCGCACACGAGTAAGTCCAGATTGCGGGAGGCTTGGACGCGCAGAGCTCCTGCTTGCTGGTCGGTGCACAAATTGGCGACAGCATCCGCCCGAAAGGTGTCACCGAAAACCAAGACCGTAAAGTCCGCCTTCTGAAGAGCCATATCGAGTCGATTCAAAATGGCTGGGATATTGGCTCGGATACCAAACGGAGCCGCAGGGTGTCGAACGTTTAGCCCGTCGGAACCGACGTCGCCCAGGTCGATCAGACCATGTTCGTCCATTACAATAGCACCGCATTCGCGGTGTAACTCGCCGGGAATGTCGGCATTGCCGATCAGAGCAGTGACAAGGCCCGCCTTGTGCAGAGCCGATCCGAGCGCACCGGGTTTCGCCTTGTATGATGCTTCCGAGTTGGCTTTGGTGATTCGGGCAATCGCAGTGTGGACAACAGAGGAATCGCCCGGCGATTTTCCCGTTAGCGATTTGTAGATGGGTGCCGCAGTAGCGTCGTGCACCCTCTCGGAGACATTAAATGCCCACCTGGCCTCGGAGCCTGCGACAGCCATAGCCCCGGCTCCGAGTGACACGCAGCCAGGTTCCAAGCCGCTGGTGGTAATCTCCTCCACAAGCTGACCGGGCCTTCCGGTGCGAACGTTCATCAACCCTGAGGAGCCAGTATCGAACAAACGACGCAGGTTTGCAAGGTCATCGCGAGCTATATCCCGAACGCTAATGCTCGGCGCGACCACAAGCACCACGCGGCTTCGGTGGGAAGCGGCTGGGCAGATGGCCGTGACAAGACACATCACCGTCAGCACTACAGCGATCGTTGCGGTTCTTAGCATCGACAGCATCTAATCTCCACGGGCGTTGCTCTGGATTTGGCCGATCTCTGCCGGTTTCTTTTTTCCAAAGAAAACGTCGAGCACGGCGCGGCACACAGGAGCGGCAGAAGTAGCGCCGTGGCGGCCGTGCTCAACTATGCACGCCACAGCGATGCGTGGGTTCTCCATAGGCGCAAAACAGATGAACCATCCGTGGGCGGCACCCGGATTCTCAGCGGAGCCTGTCTTCCCGCAGACAGCGACTCCCTGCACATTGCAGACTCCGCCAGTACCCGCCGTGACGGCCGCCCGCATTCCTTGTTGCACCAGCCGAAATGCTTCCCTCGGCGCGTCTACTCTGTTGACCAACTCCACTTTCGTGGCACGAATCAGGTTCCCGCCTGGTGTTAGCACTCGGTCAACGAGATACGGCTGATAGATCGCACCGCAATTTGCTATGCCGGCGCAAGCCACAGCCATTTGAAGCGGCGTAACCTGTACGTCACCCTGACCTATCACGGTGTTGAGCGTATTGCCGGGGTACCAGCGTTCGCGCACGCGGGCCTGCTTCCACTGAGGGTCGGGCATAATACCGACTCGGCCGTTGCCGCGCCTAGATTCGCACGGCAAGTCTATGCCGGTAGCCCTGCCAATACCAAACTCCCGCGCAACCTTAGCCATCTTTTCTATCCCCAACCTACGCGACATAGAATAGAACCACACGTCGCACGATTGAGCAATGGCTTTGATGAAATCGACTCCACCGTGAGCTCTCCAGCAGCCAAACCGCGCGCGGCCCAAGTAGTAGTGACCCTGACAGGAAACCGACGTGCGCACGTTGCAGGCGTGGTAAAGAAGACCGGCGATTGCCATCAACGGTTTGAACGTGGAACCGGGCGGATAAGAGTTGTAGACACATCGGTTTTGTAGGGGATGGTCTTTATTTGAAGTGATTTTCGACCAATCGGATGGGCTGACGCCTTTAACGAAGACATTCGGGTCGTATTGCGGCGAGCTGACCATAGCCCGTACTGCTCCGGTCGCGGGATCAATCGCGACAACGGCTCCGACCTGCTTGCCGAGCGCCTTTGCCGCGGCTAGCTGTAGATCGCGATCAATGGTAAGCTGAAGTGTATGACCGGGAATTGGCGGGACAGGTCCCAGGATGCGTATCACCCTGCCTGCCGCATTGACTTCCACGCGATTGCCGCCATCGACACCGCGAAGATCCGACTCGTATTGTTTTTCAAGCCCAGCCTTCCCGACGAAATCGCCAAGCCGATAAGGCCGCGGCAGATGCCTGCCTTTTTTGAGTTCGTCTTCATTGATTTCTCCCAGAGAGCCCACAATGTGGGCAACAACAGGGCCATCGGGATAGAATCGAATATGGTCAAGCTCTACGCTCACGCCGGGAAGAAGCATTCGCATCTCTCTAATGCAAGCCACCGTCTCCATCGGCACATCGATGGCAATGCGTATTGGCGATCCCGGCCTACCTTGGCGTTTGCGTATGATCTCCTCGAGCTGCGGAACCGATATGCGCAATATCCCGCACAACGTGTGGAGGGCGACCTTGTTCTGCTTCAGCACCTGAGGGATCGCCATAACTACGAACTGCGGCCTGCTGGTCGCGATCACCCTTCCCTTGCAATCTATGATCGTACCTCGCGGCGCTCTGGAACGGATAAACTTGATGCGGTTAGCGTCCGCCTGTTTTAGGAGCTCATCACCTTTAGCAATCTGAAGA
>Ga0209018_1000843_pt1 | contig 27036 bp, 24 predicted proteins | sample YNPBryBLVA2012_FD_185814 | JGI IMG/M metagenome (GOLD analysis project Ga0209018, IMG submission 185814) | Anoxygenic and chlorotrophic microbial mat microbial communities from Yellowstone National Park, USA - YNP Bryant BLVA 2012 (SPAdes)... ...
ATCAAGTGGGCCATGGTAGCCTTGCTATTGCGCAGACTTGCCCCGGGCCATCCGTTGGAGACGCCCCGGTTGCAGATCCGCGATTAAACAGCCTCTCAGTTGGGGATATACACAAGCATCGTGCGAAGGCACGCACTGCTCCGTGGCAAGGCAGCACTTCCCACCGCCCCCGCAGCACGATCCGGCGCAGCTCTCGACACCAGGATCGCAGCATGCCGCTACGCCGTTGCCGTCCAACGTTCTCACCTTGCCTGCGGGACAGGGATCCGGGGCGTAGCATACGTCGACGTTCTTGTTGCAGACTTGGCCGTCCGGGCAGCAGCGGTTCCCGCACGACCGCTTTGCAGGACAGCAACTAGTATTACTGATCCCTAAAGTTGGCCCATCTGATCGCGCCGTGCGACAGCGGCGAGCGTGATCCAATCCGACATCGACAATCTGGCGCTTCGCATGGGGGAATTCACGGCGCACATCGGGCGGGCGCTGGGCAGCTTGCCGCAGCGCAAGCGGTTCGCGCAGTACGCGTTGGGCCTTCTTCTGCCAGGCGAGCGCAAGTCGATGGAGCCTCTGGCTTCGCGCATCGACCCTGAGCACGCGATGGCCCGGTTCAAGACGTTTCAGCACTTCATCGGCTGCGCTGAGTGGAGCGACCACGCCGTTCGGCGCGCGGCCTTCGCGTTGGCTCGCCCCGTGATCGAGGCGTCGGGTCCGGTGCTGGCATGGATCTTCGACGACACAGGGTTCCTCAAGCAGGGCAAGCATTCGGTGTTCGTGCACAGGCAGTACAGCGGGACCGCCGGCAAGGTCTGCAACTGCCAGGTCGCAGTCAGCATGTCCTTGGCTACCGAGGCGCTGAGCATGCCGCTGGACTACGAGTTGTACATGCCGGAGTCGTGGGCCAACGACCCGGAGCGGCGACTCGAAGCCAAGGTCCCCTCGGATCTGCCTTTCCGCACGAAGCCCGAGATTGCGCTGGACATCATCGACCGCGCGCTCGCAGACGGAATCCCTGTCGCTCCGGTGGTTGTGGATTCGGGGTACGGAGACAATGGTCCGTTCCGGGCGGCACTCGACCTGCTCGGGCTCGAGTACGTTGCGGAGATCAAGGCCAAGACCACCGTCGTCGTCGGCGACGACCCGAGCGGCCCCACACTGAGCGTGCAACAGATGGCGGCGAGCCTGTCTGCCGGGGCGTTTCGACGCGTTACCTGGCGCGAGGGGACGAAGGGGAAGATGACCGCGCGCTTTGCGACTCGGCGGGTGCTGGTTCCGAGTGATGAAGGCCGCGGGTTCCGCGCCGATACCAAGCTCACGCTCCTGATCGAATGGGCAGACGGCGCGAGTGCGCCGAGCAAGTTCTGGCTCGCGAACTTGCCCAAGCACACCAGCCGCAAGCGCCTGGTTCGTCTCGCGCACATTCGGTGGCGAGTAGAGCGGGACTACGAGGACCTGAAGCAAGAGCTGGGGCTCGACCACTACGAAGGCCGGGGATACGTGGGGTGGAATCATCACGTCTCCGTCTGTCTGGCCGCGTTTGCGTTCCTTCTCCGAGAGAACGCTCTCGGTTTTTCCCCCTGCGGCGCGGACTTCCAGAGGCTGCGGCCGCCCACGCGCAAAGTCAGACCGCGAGGCAGTGCCGCTGCGGCCTGAACGTCACAATCCGGCATCCCTCGCGACCGCTCGCGATCTGTTCCTGTCGGCGGCGGTGCACTTCCTGATCCGTTGCCCGCTCTGCAAGACACACTTCCTCGAGTACGAGCGAGAACCCGGCCGGCACCCGTGCCCGATCGCGCGGCCCCCACGCGGCTCAAGGAGGGCGGCTTGAGGCGAATGGGATCAGTAATACTAGGACCGTCGGGACGTGTCCTCTGACCGGGGCAGCACTGGTTCCCGCACGGCGTATTGAACGTACTGTCGCAGCAGGTGCCGCCGACACAAACGCTGCCGAGCGCGGAGCAACACAAGCTGCCGCAGAGGTCGACCTTCTCGCAGACGGTGCCGTTCGGCATGCAAACCTCCACGGCAGGGTTGAGACAGTTCTCGTTCGGACCGCATGGGTACTCGCCTATCGGACAGGCTCGCCCCGACGGCAGGCAGTATTCCGACCCACTCTGCGCACAGCTCGCGTGCGGGCCGGGACAAGGTTGGTATCCGGGCGAGCAGCACGTCCCGGCCGTCGGGTCCAGACACGATTCTCCTTGCCCTCAGCAGCGATTCCCGCAGTGCACAGGACAGCACTCGGTGCTCTCGCAGGTGCCCGGGCAACTCGTCAACTCTTGATAGCAGCTTACCCACCAGGAAGCCGGAACGCAGAGGAGGTCGCACAACCACCAGAAAGGCCGGCCCACCAGCAAGACTCGACACAGGTGGAAACGACCGATCCCGTACACGCGCCGTGCTCCACCGTGCATATCCACTTGCATTGCCGACAGCCATCGGGGTTCCAGTAGTGACGGGGCGAGGATGTCTCGCGTAGTCCGGGCGCTCCGTGGTGGTCAGGACCACCTCACCCCGCCATGGCTTCCGAAGCCTTCTGCGGCAGCGACTGCTTCGCGGCCTGTAGATTGCCGTCGACATGGGACTCGACAACCCGGCCCTCGTCGTAGGTCAAGGTCTTGCCTGGCCCGGCCTCGTCCCTCGTAAACGGCCGCACACGTCGCCCATCCAGTTCCGCCGTGAACAGGATGCCATCGGGGCTGTTGGCAACCACCGTGCGGAAGGGCTGTTTCGAGGCAGGACCGAACGTGGCCGTTGCTTGCACGCTACCGTCCGGGGCCATCGTCACATCGGATGACATCAAGAGGGATCCACCCCGTGTGACGCTGACTGGCTTGCGTAGGCGCACGCCGCACGTCCAGATCCATCGCGACCTGACAGCGCCCGTCGCCTACGACCACCCGTCGGACGAACCCGTCCGAAAGAACCTGACTATCTCAAATCGCTTGGTTTGTGCTCTCCGCGGGCTCCGACGTCGTGCGCGGTGGGGTCCACAGCTCGGCACGGCCAGGGCAAGCGCTACAACGAACAACGTCGTCGGTGTGTGTGTGTGTGTTTCACGTTCTTCCTGCCGTGGGGATAGGTGCTTTGCTTCGCAGCATTGTTCTCCGCAAGAATCAAGAGAAGTCCTCCAAGAATGCGCATTCCGTCCATCTTGTCACAGACTCCCCCGTGGCGATAGCCCACGAACGCCACCAGCACACGCCGTCGGGTTCTCATGGCACGCCGCCCACGCCGTGGCCCGACCTTTCATCGACACACGCGTCTCCACCGACGTCTCCACCGACCGTGTCAGGCGCATGTTGACGGCGCGGCAGGGCGGTGCCACGTTCGCCTCACGGATTTCCCATGAAGACCATGAACCTCCTGGTCGCCCTCGTCCTCGTGCTCATGCCTACAGCGGGGTGCGACAAAGGCCCGACCAAGCACGATTCGGCAGCATCGGTCACCACCGGGCCAGCCTCCGCAACAGGCCTGGTCCAGATACCGCCAGACGGCAGGAAATTCGAGCCGCCGGTCAAGCCCGAGCAGCTCCCCGCGGGCGCCTGGTACTGCGACATGGGCACGGTGCACTGGGCGCAGATGAAAGAAGGCGACAAGACCTGTCCCGTCTGCAAGATGAACCTCGTGCAGAAGAACTAGCTTCCGGCCCCAGCCTTGGTCGACGCACACGTACACCTGTTTCCGGACCGCCTGTTCGACGCGATCTGGCGGTGGTTCGACGCCAATGCGTGGACCATCCGCGAGAAGCTCTACGCCGACCAGGTGGTCGACCGGCTCGAGCAAGCGGGCACCGATCATGTGGTGGGCCTGCTGTACGCGCACCAGCCAGGGATGGCCGAGGAACTCAACGCGTGGATCGGTGCGCTCGCACGGCGACGCCCGTCGGTCGTCCCGTGCTGCACGGTGCATCCCCGCGACCGGGATGTCGCCTCGGTCTTGCGGCGTGCCAAGGAACATCACGGTGCGCGGCTCGTCAAGCAGCACTGCCATGTAATGGGGGTCGCACCCGACGACCCGATCCTGTTCCCGTTGTACGAGGCCTGCATCAAGCTCGATCTTCCGCTCAACCTGCACGTGGGCAACGGGCCGAAGCTGCCGGGGTACGCGGCGCCGACCGACCGCGTGTCCGGCGCAGCGCGGACGCGCGGTGTGCTCGAGCGTTACCCGGAGCTGCGCCTGATCGTGCCGCACCTGGGGTTGATGGAACCCGAAACGTTCCTCGACTGGCTCGACCTGTATCCGAACCTGTACCTCGACACGGCGATGGCGATGGTGGACTTCCTGCCAGGGATGCGCGTGGGCGGACGCGATCGGGTGGGGAGCCGTCCGGGCAGGATCCTGTTCGGCACGGACTTTCCCAACCTGCCTTACCCGCTCGAAACGGAGCGCATGCGCATCGAAGGCTACGATTTCGGCGCTTCCGCTCTTGCCGCCTTGCTGCACGACGCCGCGGCCGAGCTGCTCGGCCTGCCTGGCTCCGCTGCCCAACCCGGGGGACCACGAGCGTGACCGAACGGCTGTACGCGACCTTGGGGGTCGGAATGGAGCAGGTGGTGTACCGCGAGCTGGGTGCCCTGGGCATCCGCGTCGTGCGCATCGAGCCGGGGCCGCGCCAGGTTCGAAGGCACGCTGGATGATGTGTACCGCGCGGTCATCCATTCGCGGTGCGCGTCGAGGATCGTGCGGGAGCTGGCGTTCGAGCAGATCGAGGCCGAGCAAGACCTGTACGAGGCGGTTCGCGCGGTCGAGTGGGAACGCTGGATGACCCCTGACACCACGTTTCGCGTGCACTTCAACGTGCACTCGTCGCTGCTGCGAAACACCCGGTTCGGGCTGTACCGTATCAAGGACGCGGTCTGCGATCGCATGCTGGATCGGACGGGCAGAAGACCGTCGGTGGCCGCGGAAGCCCCGGACCTGTACCTGACGTGCTACCTGGAGAACCGCAGGCTGTCGATCGGATTGGACGCGGCCGGGGAGCCGCTCCACATGCGGGGGTATCGTGTCGCGCAGCACGAGACGAGCCTGCGGGAGCATCTGGCGGCGGCGATGGTGCTGATGTCGGGCTGGGAGCCGTCGCGCCCGCTGCACGATCCTTTCTGCGGCTCCGGGACCATCCTGATTGAGGCGGCGATGATCGCCACGAACACACCACCATCGCACTATCGGAAGCGGTACGGGTGCATGGGGTGGGCGGACTTCGACCGCACGAGGTTCGAGGATCTGCGGCAGGAGGCGGAAGCGGCGATCCGGCCCATGCACCGCCTGCGGATCTCCGGGGCGGATCGCGACGAAAGAGCCGTGCGGATGGCGCGGGACAACCTGCGGTCGTCCGGCTTCGATGCGACCGTGGAGGTCCAGACGCGACGTGTGCGAGCTAGACGTCGACGAAGGCGCATTCATCATCACGAATCCACCATACGGGGTGCGCGTGGGGGACGAAGCCTCGTTGCGCGTGACATGGCAGTGCTTCCGGGAGCGGGTTCTAGGCTGCCCGGGGGTCCGGGTGGTAGCGATCGCCGCAGAGGGCGGGTTCGAGAAGGCCTTCGGGCTGCGTCCGTTCAAGCGCAACCGGCTCAACAACGGGCCGATTCGCTGCGTGCTCGCGCAGTACGAGATCCACACCTGACGCCCTGGCGCGTGGATGGTCGAGCGCACGACTAGGATGTGGGACCGACGACCTGGCTGGGGCGGTCGAGGAGCTTGACGAGCTTGCGCAGGCCGCGCAGGTGGGAGGCCGTGCATGGCTGGAACGCGCGGCAGGCGAAGAGGTTCCGTGCGGCTTCAAACTCGATACGATCGGTCAACCACTGGAATGCCGCGGTCACGGCACGCACGTGCTCGCTCGACAGGGACCGATGCACCGATATCGTGTCCGTGGGAATGGGCCCTGACACGAACAGGATCCGGAAGTCGTCGCCGAACCCGGCTTCGGTCCAGCCCGAGGACGAGATGGTGCGAGACTCGATGGACTCGAAGTGCGCGAACGTGGCGCCGACGTCGGCCTCGTGGGCGTGGACAGCGTGAACGACGGCGGGATGCGACCCGAGGAAGCGGTGGGAGGCGAAAGCCCTGGACAGGGAGACGCCACGGGCACGAAGCGTGGCCGCGCTCACCAGGTAGCCGGCCGCACTCTGGGGCCCGACCCACGCGGCGGTCACGCCCACCAGGTCGGCGATCGACTTGATGGTCGAGTCCTTGCGCGTGAACAGCACGGAGTAGTAGCTGGTTTCGTCTTGCCGGACCATCGCCAGCATGGGGCGGGCGATGCCGGCCGCATCGCAGTCCATCGCCACGATGGGAGGCGTCCAGGCCAGGTCCAGCTTGCGCTGGGTCAGGGCGCGGACCATGTCCTCGTGAGATTCGAAATACGCAGGCGTCACGGTCGTACCGAGCCAGTAGCCGAGTGCGCGGCACACGATCGGCAGGTTGGCACGCGCCACGGCAAGGTCGCTCGAGGGCCCGACGCCCAATCGCATGATGGGGATTCGCACGGGCCGACCATGCTCGCGCAGGCGTGAGGGGTCAAGAACCCGCAACCACAATGGGCGTGCATTTGGGCCCGAAGCGGGTACACTACCCGCGCCCGTCATGAAGACGGTGAGGGAAAAGGGAGTACGCAATGGCACGTACCAGTAGGAATCTTGGTTTGGCGCTTGCGGCTGGTCTTGTGTTCGTGGGCATCACGGGGTGCGGAAGCGACAGCTCAGGCGGTGGTGAAGGTGGATCCGGTACCGGAGGCGCGACCGGCGGTACCGGCGGCGCGACTGGCGGCACCGGCGGCGCGACCGGTGGCACCGGCGGCGCGACCGGCGGCACCGGCGGCGCGACCGGTGGCACCGGCGGCGCGACCGGCGGCACCGGCGGCGCGACCGGCGGCACCGGCGGCGCGACCGGTGGCACCGGCGGCGCGACCGGTGGCACCGGCGGCACGATCAACGACGACGACTGCGCTCACGCGATCGATTACCTTGCTGAGGCGGATCAGAATACGGGGCTGTATACGGGCGAGATCAACCCCTTCGACGAGTCCGACTACATCAAGGTCGACTTGGCCCAACTCGGCATCTCCGACGGCGACTTCGTGATCCTCTCTGCTGAGGTGGTCATGCCGGGTGACGACGACCCGGACTCGTATCCATACAAGGACGTCCTCGACCCCACGCTGACGGTGTTCGACGAGACGGGCAACACGCAGATCGCGTCGATGGACGACGCCTATCCGCGGTACAACGTCAACACGCAGCTCGTGTGGCGTGTGCCCACGGCCGCTACCTACTGCATCCGGGTCGCGGACTGGGCGACCTGGGCGCTCGAATCCCGCCCGGAGACGCCGACGGGCGCGTATTGGCAGTACCAGTTCGGCGTGGGCACACCGGCCGATGCGGACGGCACCAACAAGGACACGGAGCCGAACGGCGACGCCACCGCGGCGCAGACGATGACGCTCTACGAGTCCGCCGACGCCAACGGCAACCCCGTGTACATCGCCTGGGACTACGGCATGATGAACACGCAGGACGACGTCGACGTGTACAAGGTGACCGTGCCCGACGGAATCGTAGCGCTGTCGCTGGAGGACACGTCGACGCCGACGGGGCCAGGGTCCACGGGGCAGAGCGGCAACGGGTCTACCTTGACGCTCGGCGAGGTGGGCATCAGCGACCTTCAGGGTAACTTCATCGCGAAGCTCGATGCCACGCGAGGATCGAACGGGATCAACGTACCGATCGTGGCTGGCGACTATCTCATGTGGATCCATCGCGCAACGGGCACGACCGCCGGCGCCAACGACTTCTACAACTTCACCAACTTCCTGGCCGCTACCGACAACCAGGGCGAGGCCGCAGGCAACGACACCGCCGCCAACGCCGAGACACTCAACGGCACCGACAACAACGGCACCATCAGCTACTTCATGATGGGCACCATCGACTCGTCCACCGACGTCGACTGGTGGAAGTTCCCCGTCCAGGCGAACGACAACATCTCGGTCGCGTGTGGCGCAGCCCGCTCCGGCTCCGGTCTGGTGGGCGCAACCTTCACCGCGTACTCCAACGAAACCACCCAGGTGCAGACCGAGACGGAAACCGAAGATGCCGACGTGTACTGGACCGACGCAGCCACGCCGCTCGCGTCGATGCCAGGCCTGACGGTCGCAGCGGACGGGGTCTATTACTTCAAGGTGTCAGCGACGGGACAGAAGCCCGACGTGTCGTCGAACTTCTACCGCTGCGGCATTCACGTCACGGCTCAGTAGGCCGCTTTGGGAACCGTCGTGCCGCTCTACGCTTCGTCGGGCGGCACGACCTTGCCCGCAACGTGCGCATGATACCCCTTCCACCCGGCATCAGACGGGTGGTCGAGGTCCAGGTAGTCGCCCGCCACCGAATCGAACACCGCCCAACCGTTGCTGCGCGCCAGCCGCACCACCAGCGGCAGAGGATCGCCGTCGCCCGTGACGTGCAGCATGAACGACTCCACGGTCCCTCGTTCCTGCAAGCCGATCTCCACGCGATATCCCGGACCGAAGAACAGACCCGTCGACGGCTCCGACCAGTCGATCGGCGTCAACACGCGGCTCAACCGGCTTCGGACTTCGGATGCATCGCCCAGGTCCGCGTCGTCGCCGGCGTCGTCGGGAGGGAGGATGATCAGGTTCCAGCTCATGGGTGACGTGTGCTGTGTGGCGCGGACACGGTGTGCGCGTCAAGAGGACTCGTCGAAGGGACTTGGGCGCAGACCGACCCGCGCACCGTGCGTGACGCATCGCGTGGGCCATCGTTTACAGAGCTTTTGCGCAACGCTGCGCGGCACGATGCACAGTGGAAGTAGCCATGACCAAGAAGCTACTTCTCAGCGGCGTGTTCGGCCCCTTCGGTGTGGATGACGCCTACGGCCGAAAAGAGAACGTGATGGAGCTGTTCCACAACCAGGTGACCAAGGCTCAGGGGCCTGCGTCGCTTCGGTTCCACCACCGGTCCTTCGGCCTGTACTTCCTCGCCGAGAACGTCGACGCCCCCGTCACGGTGCTCGACTTCCCGTCCAAGGAGCAGTTCGTGGCGGAACTCCGACGGCAACGGTATGACGCCGTCGGGATCAGCTTCATCGCGCCGAACTTCGTGAAGGCGCGGGAGATGGCCCGGCTCGTACGCGAGATTCAACCCGATGCTGAGATCATTCTGGGCGGGCACGGTGCGGCCATCGAGGGTGTCGAAGCGAGGATACCGTGCGACCACGTGGTCCGCGGCGAAGGGATCCGGTGGCTGCGCAGGTATCTCGGCGAGCCCGAGTGCCGGCCCATTCGCCATCCGAGCCTCGTCGCGGCAGAGCACAAGCGCATCTACGGCATCCCCACGCCCGGCGTGGCCGGGTTGCTCGTGCCCGGTGTCGGATGCGTGAACGGATGCAGATTCTGTGCAACCACGCACTTCTTCGGCAAGAAGTACGCCCCCTTCTTCTCGACCGGCGAGGAGCTGTACCGAACCGCCTGCAAGGTGGCCGACGACCTCGGCACCGACGACCTGTTCGTGATGGACGAGAACTTCCTGAAAGACGCCGACCGTGCCCGCGGACTGCTGGCCTGCATGGAGCGGGATCGGCGTCCCCTGCACTTCGCGGTGTTCTCCTCTGCCGAGGCGGTGGAGGCGTTCGGCGTGGAGAACATGGCGAGGCTCGGCGTGTACTTCGTGTGGATCGGCGCGGAGTCGAAGCGTGAGACGTACGAAAAGAACAAGGGCCGGGATCTGCACGCGATCGTGCAGGATCTGCGTGCCCACGGCATCGCCGTGCTCGTGTCGGGGATCCTGTTCCTGGAGCACCATACGCCACAGAACATTTGGGAAGACATCGACTTCATCATCGAGCTCGGCGGTGACTTCACCCAGTTCATGATGTTCACGCCCCTTCCGGTCACGCGGCTGTACGAAGACTACAAGCAGAAGGGGCTCATCGACTTCGACCTGCCCTTCGAGGAATGGCACGGCCAGAACCTGCTCAACTGGAGACACCCGCACTTCACGCGGGAGCAGGCCCGCAGAATCCTCGACGAGGCCTTCCGCGCGGAGTTCGACCGCTTGTCGGCGTCGACGCTGCGCATGGCGCAAACGTACACGATGGGGTACATGACGCTCGCCGAGCAAGCGAAACGGGATCCGTGGATGGCCATGCGGCGCGAAAAGCTGCGCGAGCGCGCGCAGGAGCTTCGCCTACTCGTCCCCACGATGTATCGCTTCGCTCACAACGAGCTGGAACGGGCGAACGTGGCACGCCTGCATGCGTCGTGCGAACAGGCGTTCGGCCCCTGGACGCTTCGGGATCGGGCGCTTGCGTTCGGCGCACGGGCGTTGGCCGAGGCGCATGCGATTCGCTCGCGGTGGCTCGGCGATCTGGATCAGCCGGCGTTCCGGCTGCAGCGATATCGCTGGCCCGATCCGGCGCCTCGTGCCATCAAGGGGTCCGACCCGCCGCTTCGTCAGCCGGCATGGCAACGTTCCGCATGGGCCGCGGCGGCCGGATCCGACTGACGCGGACGGCTCCGATCCCCAGGAAAGCAACGGCCCGCCAAGTCGCCCGACAAAGAGCAACGCACGACTAGCAACGCGAATGCGAACACGGCGCCCCGATCCGTCACTTGTCCTGCCACGGCATGCATGGGCGGTTTTGAGCTTCCGTGTCGCCGTCTTGCGGATTGCCCGATCGACGCTGCGTTCTCCAGTGGCTCGGCGACTCGTTGTTGGAAAGCTTCGCTTCGCCCGTGCCGGTCCAGCCCCCGTGCTACGATGAATGGTCTGCGGCTCGTCGCCGCCCTGTCAAGGAGTGCATCGATCATGCGGAAACAGTGGGTCAGTTTGCTCGCCGTGCTGTCGCTGGTTGGGTCCTTGGCAGCCGAAGCGCGCGCTGACAACGTGCTCAGGATCGGCTCCCTCGCGCCGTCGTCGAGCCCGTGGGCGCAGGTGTTGCGGGTCTGGCAGCGCGCTGTTCAAGAGCGTTCGCAGGGCGAGCTGCGTCTGCATTTTTATTGGAACGGTACCCAGGGCGACGAAGCCGCGATGATCGGCAAGGTGAAGTCGGGTCAGCTCGACGGTGCGGCGGTCAGCACCATCGGGCTCGGGCGTATCCACAAGCCCATCCTGGTGCTGCTAATGCCTGGGCTGTTCACGAGCTGGGAGCGGCTGGACACAGCACGTTCGTCCTTGCGCGCAGAGTTTCAGGAGGCTGCCTTGCGGGACAAAGGCTTGCTGATCGCCGGCTGGGGCGATGTCGGCCGGGTGCATGCGTTCTCCAGGGGGTTCCAGGTCACCGGACCGGCCAGCCTCCGGGGCCAGCACCCGCTGGTCGGCAGGGACGACGACATCAGCCGGGCGCTGTACCAGGTCATTGGTGGTGTCACGCCGGTTCCGGTTTCGGTGCCCGAGGTGCTGCCGGCGCTCAACGCGGGCACGCTGAACGTGGTCCATGCACCGTCGCTGATCTGCGAGCAGATGCAGTGGGCCGGACGGCTCGATCACATGGTGCTCGACAGTGCCACGATGGTCCTTGGCGCGATGGTGTTCTCCCAGCAGCGACTCGCGCAGCTTCCGGCCGATCAGCGGGAGCTACTCCAGCAGACCGGCGACGTGGCAACGCGAGAGCTCACGCGACGCATCCGCGGCGAGGATGATGCTGCGTTCGATCGACTCAAGCGCAAGATGACGACGCACGCGCTGTCGGAATCGGAGCGTGCCGAGTGGCGGGAGGTGTTCCGCGCGGTCCGTGAACGCCTCTCGCAGCAGGGGGTCTTTCCGCCCGAGCTCATCGCGAGAGTGGAGAAGCTCGGCGGCTAGGCGACCCGCTACCGCGCGACCAACACCACGGTGCTCCGCGCGTTCACCAGGTAGTGGTCGTCTGGGTCGAGGGGCACCTCCTCGCCGGGCTCGGCGAAGTCCTGCCGCGGCGGAAGGCTGGTATCGACCACACGCAGCCACTTGCAACCTGCCCGTGGGCGCGGCAGCGCGACACGGTGGAGTCGATGGTCTGCATTGAAGGTCAGGAAGAGTAGGTAGTCGCCCAGCTCGGTCTTCTCCTCCGAACCATCGAGCAGAAAGCTCAGTGTGCGAAGCTCGGGATCCCCCCAACGTGGAGCGTGCAGGTCGTCGCCATACCAAGTAATGTCCGGCAGGCCGTCGCTGTCGAGGTCCTCACCCGAGTGGAACTTGCGCCGGTGCAGGATGGCGTGCCGCTTGTTGAACGCAATGGCTTTGCGTACGAACTCGGTGAAAGCACGGTTGCGGGCAGCGCGGTCCCAGTCGAACCAGCTCAGGTCGTTGTCCTGACAGTACGCGTTGTTGTTGCCCATCTGGGTGCGAAGGAACTCGTCGCCGCCCAGCAGCATTGGTGTTCCGAGAGAAAAGAGCAGGTGACAGACATGATTCCGCGCCATCTGCCACCGCAGCCGATTGACCTCGGCGTCCTCGGTCTCCCCCTCGACACCACAGTTCCAGGAATGGTTGTCATTGGTCCCGTCGCGGTTGCCTTCCCCGTTCGCCTCGTTGTGCTTGCGGTCGTACGACACCAGATCCCAGAGCGTGAAGCCGTCGTGGCACGTGACAAAGTTGATGCTGTTGTACGCGGCGCGGCCGTCCTCGCCGTACAGATCGGCGGACCCGGTTATCCGTGCGCCCAGCTCGGGCACCATCCCCGCATCGCCCCGCGCAAACTTGCGCATCACGTCGCGGAAGCGCCCGTTCCACTCCGACCAGTCGACCGGGAAATTGCCCACCTGGTACGTCCCAAGATCCCAAGGCTCGGCGATCAGCTTGATGCGAGACAGCACCGGATCCTGCGAGATGGCGTCGAAGAACGACGCCGTCCGATCGAACTCCCCTCGTCCGCGCCCCAGGACCGACGCCAGGTCGAAGCGGAACCCGTCGACGTGCATGCTCTCGACCCAGTATCGCAAGGAGTCCATGACCAGGCGGATCACAGCCGCGTTGCCCAGGTGCAGGCTGTTGCCGCAGCCGGTGAAGTTCATGTAGAAACGGCGGCGCTCGAAAGGGCTGCCCGTCAGATAGTAGTAGGTGGGGTTGTCGATGCCCTTGAAGGAGAACGTCGGGCCAAGCTCGTTGCCTTCGGCAGTGTGGTTGTAGACCACGTCGAGGATGACCTCGATCCCCGCCTTGTGCAGCTCCCGCACGAGGGTCTTGAATTCTCGGACCTGGCACCCGGGCGACACGCCTGTGGAATAGGACGACTCCGGGGCAAAGAAGGCGACGGTGTTGTAGCCCCAGTAGTTGGTCAGGCCCTTGCGCAGCAGAAAATCCTCGACCGCGAACTCGTGGACCGGCAGCAGCTCGACCGCATTCACCCCCAGATGCACCAGGTGGGGAATCTTCTCCACGAATCCAAGATACGTGCCCGGATGAGCCACGCCCGACGAAGGATGCGCCGTGAACCCTTTGACATGCGTCTCGTAGATGAACAGCCGCTCGAGGGGGATGTCCGGCGGTTCGTCCCCTTGCCAGTCGAACTGGTCGTCGATCACGATGGCCTTGGGCACGACCGCGCCGTTGTCTCGACCATCGAACGAGAGATCCTGCAACGGAGACGATGGGTCGTAGCCCAGGAGCAGCCCTTCCGCCTCGGAGAGCTTGTGCGACAGGGCACGGGCGTACGGGTCGATGAGGAGCTTGTTCTCGTTGAAGCGCAGTCCGTTGGCCGGGGCGTAGGGGCCACGAACGCGATAGCCGTAGAGCTGCCCCGCGCCCACGCCATGTACCAGCACGTGCCAGACGTGCCGCGTGCAGTGTTCCATCCGGATGATGTCCGTGGGCTCCCCGTGCGGGTCGTCGAACAGAAGCAAGAACACCGCGGTCGCGTGCTTCGAGTACAAGGCGAAGTTCACCCCGTCGGGTTGCAACGTCGCGCCAAGCGGGTAATGCCGCCCAGGCGACAGACGGTGTGCGGTTCGACTGACGAGAGGTAGACGCATGATGGGCTCTGCGATCGCGTCGGCGACAGATGGCGTGCGTTTCGAGGAAGTGAGGAAGCGCGGCGTGTCCATTGTCGCGCATTGGCCGCCCCGATGGGAAGGTGCCGTAGAAGCTGCGCCGCCATCCCGGCAGGCTCCGCCGCACAGCCCGTGTCACGCGCCGGGCGAGCAAGCCGATTGCGTTCGTCGGGGGGCATTGCATAGAAATCCGCGCGGCGTGGCGATTGAGGCGCTGCGACGGCGCGGATTCCACACGATCGTGGCCCGTGGTCGACCGTCAACGGCTCGCCGCGGTGGCGGAGGCATACGTCAATCCGCCGCGTGCAGGCCCAGTTCGGTCCTGTTCTGGGAGGCTGTCGATTGCGGGTGCTGAACGCAGCGTTTCTGGACCGGTCCAGACACGATCACGTTCCCGTCATCGTAACGATCGAGTGTCGGAAGACGTCACCCGATCAGGGGACCATGGCCGCGCGCTCCTCGACGACGTTCCAGTTGATGAACTCCCAGAACGCGTTGAGGTAGTCGGGGCGCTTGGTACCGTAGTCGATGAAGTACGCATGCTCGAAGACGTCGAGGATGAGCAGCGGGATCACGCCGATGGGCGTGTGGTTCATGTGCTGCTCGAGCAGGTAGACATGGGTCTTCTTGTCGAGCATGGAGTAGGCCCACACGGCCCAGCCGACCGGGGCGACCTTGCCGGCGTTGAGCAGCTCTGCCTTGAAGGCGTCGAGCGATCCGAAGTCGCGCTCGATGAGCCTGGTGACCTTGCTGCCAGGCTTGGTGGTGCCGTTCTCGGCCAGGTTCTCAAAGTACATCTGGTGCAGCAACGCACCGTTGTGCGCCCAGGTCTCGCGTCGCTTCAGTTCGCCCCACTCCGAAAAGTGGGGGTTGGCCTTGGAGCTGTCCGCCTTCGGCAGCGCTTCGCTGATGCTGTTGTACTGGTTGACGTAGCCCTTGTAGAGCACGTCGCGATGCTCCTGTAGCTGGCGATCCGAAATGCCCTTGAGCTTGCCTTCCAGAGGGAAGTTCTTGAATTCGACGGCCATGAGTTCCTCCGATTGGTTTCGCAACGCGATGGTTGCGGTTCCGGGTCGATGCCGAACGAACGTACAGCAGCACGCGCGTACGTTTCGTGCAATCTCTTGATGCCTGGGCTCGCGGATGCGTTGCGGTCGACTCTGGACGGCGGGGCCAGGCGGCGGGCTACCCCTCGTACTCGCACCGTGCGTCCTGCGTTTCCCACACCGTCACGCGCGTGAGCATCGGCAGGTGAGGCTTGACCTGGTCCCACAGCCACCGCGTCAGGTTCTCGCAAGTCGGGTTGTCCAGCCCGTCGAGGTCGTTGAGCACCGCATGGTCGAGCCGTTCCCGGAGCGGTTTCCAGACGCGGTCGATCTCGCCGAAGTCGATGAGCCACCCTACCTGCTCGTCGAGCGGCCCCTCGAGCGTGAGTTCGACGCGATAGCTGTGACCGTGCAGCCGTCCACAGCGGTGTTCCTGGGCGACCCGCGTGAGGCGGTGCGCGGCTTCGAAGCGAAATTCCTTGATGAGACGAACATTCATGGCGCAGTGAGGCCGGTCTCTTAGCACCATAGGCTCCGTTGCCAAGGGAAGGCGCAATCTCACGCGTCGGGCATCGCCAAGGTCGACGCTGTCGTGCTCACCGGCTCGTTGCAGAACAGCTTGACCGCGTGCATCCCAGGCCCATCGTCTCGAACCTTGCCCTCCAACCAGTTTGCCGAGCTGGCAGACCGCCGGACGGCACCTGTCAGCGGTTTCTTTGCGCCTTCGGGCAGAGCGGGTGCTGCCACCAAGTGGCGGCCGCCACGTTCGCCTCGATTCCGCCACTTGCAGGTTTCCTGCGGGCGAAACGGGCCATGTTGCGGCCGGATCGGGCGATCCAGGTGGCGGGCCGCCACTTCGCCTCGCGCACGAAGTACGAAAAAACAAGGGAAAACGCAATGGCACCAATGCTGCTTGGGGTGGTTGCAGCGGTGTTCGCGAAGCGGCAGCGTACGGGCCGTGGAGCGAGCATCGAGGAGGCTCGGGAAGTATTCCCTTGCGCGGCCTCCTGGGAACACTCGGACGGGACGGCAGGCAGGCCCCGAGTCTAAATAACCCCAGCGGGTACAGGAGCCCGAGCAACCTGACAAAGAGCTAACGGGGAGCTGGGTTAACAACTGGCCGCAAAAACCGGGGCCCTCCGGGGCATGGTGCTCGGGAGGGTAGTGGGGAAGGCGTGAGCTTTCCGGGAGACAAGGACCTTCGGCGCGGAGGTGACGACCATGACGTAGCGAGACCGAAACGGCAGGACCGCCGCTCGTGGGCCTTGGCTCGAAGCGTTGGGCGAGGCAGCGGGCCGGCGGCTCCGGGACCGCGCGAGCAATCGGGACAACCGCCCCTGCGCGCGTGAGCGAGGAGACGGCCGGTGGGTCCGGCGCCACGCCAACGACCGCGACGGCCGCCGTCACGCGACCGAGCACGGGTGGCCGCCCGGCTTGCCGTCTCGACGCCCTGGATTGCCGTCGGTGTCGCACCAGAGTGCCCGGCACACGCCGGTCGCATCGCGCCCCCCAGGCTGCCGACAACCGCCGAACGCCCGCCCGCACACGCGCGCGGACACGCGCCGACGATGACCCGTCACGAACATCGCCCCGGACATCGGCGAGTCGTGACCGACCCGTCGCGGTCGTGCGGCGCCGACCGTCGCGTGGGGCCTTCCGGTCCGCGGACGCTCCGCGCCATCCCATCACCCTTACACCACCGCCCGCTACGCTCGTTCTCCCGCAAGCGGGTCCCGGTACGAGTCGTCCACGGCGGTCGTGCACCCCACCGAGGCCAGCTCAACCAACTCCCCCTGGCCTGCTTCGTACAAATCCCATCGCCCCGCTTCGTTGGACGGTACACATCGACCCGCGCCTCGTGCTGCGACACCAACGCACGCTCCCGCAGCGACGCGATCTTGCGGTAGTGCGCCGCCTTCTCTCCCCGGTCTTGCGCCTCCGCGGCGTCCGACAGAACCTCCACCAGCAACACCGGGTTCACAATTGCGTTCCTGTCCTGCGTGTCCTTCTCCAATCGCCCGCAAACCATCGTGATGTCCGGGCAGGTCGTGAAGTTGGTATCGACCACAAGCACGCGGGCGTCAGAGCTGACGACACGGCAAGGACGACCGCGAAGAGCGGCCACGAGCGCGGCCCCCATCCCCATCGCAAGCGCGGCGTGCTCGGGTGTTCCACCGGCCATCGCGAACACCTCACCACGGAGGTACTCGTGCTTCTGCTCGGATCGTGCTTCTGCTTCGAGGTACTCCTCGTACGATACGGTGGGGTCGAGGCCGACTGAACCACGTATGGCACAAGGTGTAGCGCAGACCGCCCGCTTCCACATCGCCATCCCCCGCACGGTCCCGCAGCCGCCATCGACGTGCGACCTGCCGACGCCCCGGACGTGGCTGGTGATTCGTACCTTGCTGTTGTACATGCCCGCCGTGCCGTCCCGTCGCATCGTCATCGTCGGTGCCGGCTTCGCCGGGCTCGCCGCAGCTCGAGCCGTCGACGCCGCACTGCTCAAAGCAGACCATGATGTATTTGGCGCCACCCTCGTGGCCGCCGGACCATTCGGCCAGCTCACGCCGCTGTTGCCTGGCCTCATCTCCGGCTGGGTTGAGCCGTGGCATTTGCTGGTCCCGCTCGCTCGATCGTTTCGCCGGGTCGCTTGGCTTCCCGCCCGCCTCCAGTCCATCGATGCAGACTCGCATCGTATCAGCGTCGTGCGCAACGGCGAGACGCACCCGACCGACCTGCCCTTCGACCACCTGGTACTCGCAACCGGAGCGCGCATGTCCACCCATGGAGTCGAGTCGGCCCCCGGCGTTCTCATCGGGCTTCGTTCGACACATGACGCGCTAGCGGTCAGAAACCGCATGGCCGAGATGTTCACCGCTGCATCAGCACAAGCAAGCGCAAGACGACGGCGCGCTCTGCTCACGGTCGTCGTCGTGGGCGGGACTACCCGCGGCTGCGCCATTGCGCTGGAGTGCGCAGCCTACCTGCGCAATGCCTGCCAGCATCACCCGAACGTGCGTCCGGAAGACCCACGCGTCGTGCTGCTGTGCCCTGGCGACCGCGTCTGCGAAGACTTGTGTCTGTCCGACAGCGCCCGCGTGGCAAGCCTCCTCGACCAGGTCGGCATCGAGGTTTGGACCGCGCACTGGCCCGTCCAGGCCAGCGCCCGAAGCATCACCGTCCGCCCGGCCAACGGAACCGGGATGCATGTGGATTGCGGCACGATCGTATGGGCACGTGACGGGGCCCCGGCAACGGTCCTGGCAGACCGCACCGATTGCCTGACACCGGATGGACGGGTTCAAGTCGACGATTACCTTCGCGTGCGCGGGTCGCCGTCCGTGTACGCGGTCGGGTCCGCTGCGGCCGTCCTGTCTCCAACCGGCCCTGCCTGCGCTTCCCGTTCTGTCGCTCACGTCATCAGCATGGTGCGCATGCTGGCCGATAACCTCGTGGTCGATGCTCGCTCCCAGGCCGTCGCGACTCGCAGCCCCAAGCTCGAAGCTTGGGCCCTGGACCGAGACTGGGGACTGGCTGTACTCGGTACGAAGCGACTTTCCGGCCAGGCCGCAGCATGCCTCGCCCGGAGCCAGGTGCTCGGCGTCTTGCCAGACTGGAAGCAGCGACAGGTCGTCAGGGCGTCGTGGATGCTCGGTCGGCTGGGTGTCGCCGGCCTCTCACCTCGTCTGCAACCGAACGGACTGTCAAGCTCGGTGTGACTCCGATCCGGACAAACCACTCGAACCACTTCGGTTCGAGCTCGGCAATGCGCATCGCCTCGAGCAAGGAAGCGACCGGATCGTGACCCAGCTCCCGAACGCGATAGGCGTACACGAGCGCGGTCGACTTGATGTTGGCCGCGCAGTGCACGAAGACTTTTCCCGCGCGCGCCTGCGCCATGTATGCTCGAAACTGCTCGAACACCAAAGTCGTCAGCTTCGAACAGTCCACCGGGTCGGCGATGTACAGCATGCCCAGAGCGCGAACGCGATCGCCTTCGTCGCGCAGGTAGTTGCGGGCCGACGGTACGTTGAGGTTGACGACGGCGGTGAAGCCATGCTCGCGCAGCCAGGCAAAGTCCTGGGGACCAGGTTGCGCGCCCGTGGCGATGTGGTCGGTGACGGCGTGAAACTTCTGGATGGGCGAGATCATGGGACGCGACGTGAGAGCACGCTGGAACGGGGAGGATTCATCCAACACGCGGTCGGAGCAGCCGTTCCTGGCAACCCCAGGTCGCGTGCAGGCATCGTCCTGCCGGGCTTGCTATGCTCAACCCATCATGCAGGTCCACCTTCGTCGGCTGGCGGTCTCGGTCATGGTCATCGCGTTTGCAGGCGGGTGCTCGTCGACGCCCCCACCGAACTGGGCAAGCGGCGGGGCGCGCATGGCTATCGGCCCTGCCACCTGGCACCGACCCGGCGACCCGGTTGTGCTCGGTGCGGACGGCAAGGTCACTCAAGATGGCGACGTGCTGTTCGTCGTCGACGCCGCGGGTAGGGTGTACGAAGAGGACGGCGAGCCTATCGCGGTAGTGCAAGAAGATGGCCACCTCGTTGGGCGGGACAATGCGTCGATGGGGCGGCTCGGCCCGGTGACCGCTGCGTTCCCTGGCAGCGATTGGGCGTGGCTAAGCATCGGCTCCCGGGGAGAAGTGACACGATACGACGCCGACGGCGACCGGAGCCAGGACGGCTACTGGGAAGGCTGCACAGGACCGGTGATACGAACATGCACGCTGATCACACATGTGATTGCGTTGCGCGACTACGTCCGCCAGCCGCGTGTGTCCGTCGGTGTGGGGATCGGCATCGGGATCCATTGAGCGCGACCGTCGTCGCGCTGCGAAAAGGCTACGACAACGACGACAGGAACGCGGCAATCTCGGCCAGGGGCAAGACCTTCGACGCCAGGCCAGCGCGGATCACGGCCCCGGGCATGCCGTGTACTATCGCACTTTGTTCGCTCTCGGCGATCACGATGCCGCCTTCGGCACGAATCGCTTCCGCGCCGCGCAGGCCGTCGTCTCCCATCCCGGTCAAGACCACCGCCACGGCATGGGATCGCGCGGTCTTGCCGACGGATCGGAACAGGCGGTCCACGCTGGGCACGTAGCGCTCATGGGGCGTGGGCGGGAGCACACGCACTCGGACTGCAGTGCTCGACGGTGTGTCCTCCACTTCCATGCAGCGTCCGCCTGGGCAGACGAATCCCGTGCCGGCGTAGCCGAGCGCGCCATCGTGCGCCTCCAAGACACGGAAGCGTCCGCGCGCATCGAGCCGGTCGGCGAAGGCCTTGGTGAAACGGTCGGGCATGTGCTGAGCCACGAGCAGGCACGCTGGGCTGCGCTCGGGCATGGCTGCGACCAGGTCGCCGATAGCGGCCGGGCCGCCGGTCGACGCGCCGATCGCGACCAGAAAACGGGGCGGCAGACGCACCCGCTGGCCTGTTCGCAATCCCGTCGCGCTGCCCGGCTGCACGGCCAACGTCGGGCCCGACGCGGTGGACGGTTGCAGGCGCCCGAGGCTTCGAGCGAGCAGGACCTTGGCGATCAAATCCCGGCGAGCGGCTGCCGAGGCACGAAGACCACGAGCAGGTTTCTCGACGAAGTCGATTGCGCCTAGCTCGAGCGCCTTGAATACGTTCGCCTTGTCGCTGTGGGTCGAGATCACCACCACGGGTGTCGGCTGTCGCGCCATCGCAATGCGAAGGAACGTGAAGCCGTCCATCCTTGGCATCTCGAGGTCCAGCGTGACCACGTCGGGCCGTATCCGCACCAGCTCCCGAAGCGCCTCCTCGCCGTCGCCTGCCTCGGCCACGACGTCCACCTCACGGCTCGACGACAGGATCTCGCGGATCGCCTGGCGGTTGGCCGCGGAGTCGTCGACAACCAGGGCACGGAGACGCGGTGTTTGGTTTGGCGCGCTCATCGGTGTCTGCCCCTGCGGTGAACGCCCCTGGGCGGCGAGGATATCGCCCGCGGCTTGCGGTAGACGACGTCGCGCTCGAGGTGCACTGGCACAAAGCGCGTGGTCTCGTGCAGCAAAGACTCGGCGTGGCCGAGCAGCAGGTAGCCGCCTGGCTTCAGCAGGTCGAACACCGCGTCGATGACCCGGCGCCGCGCCTCCGCCTCGAAGTAGATGAGCACGTTTCGGCAGAAGACTGCGTCGGGCTGCTCGTACTTCGGACGCTCGTGCAAGGTGACCAGGTTGACAAAGCCGAAGGTACACATGCCGCGCACGGTGCGCCGAACGCGGAAGCCTTCGCCTTCCTGCTCGAAAAAGCGTGCGCGGCGCTCGGCCGACGTCGACCGGAACGAGCTCTCGCCGTACACCCCTCTACGTGCCACGGCGAGCCGCTGCCGGGACAGATCCGACCCGTACACGCGCATCGCCCATCCCTCGAGCAGCGGCGACTCGAGCAGGACCATGGCGATCGAGTAGGGTTCTTCTCCGGTCGAGCAGCCGAGGCTCCAGCAGGTCACCCGTCGATGCGCTTGCAGTTCGTCAGCCAGCGAGGGGATGACCTCGTCGCGGAATCCCTGGAGCTGGTAGTCCTCACGGAAAAAGTACGTCTCACTGTTGGTCGCAGCCTCGTAGACATGCTGAAGCTCGTCGTCGCCGTCAGCCTGGAACCTCAGAAAGCGGTGGTACTCCCCGAAACCGGAGAGGCCGAGCGCTTCCACACGGTCCCGCAGTCGACGCTCGAGCTGTCGCGATCCTTCGGGACCTAGCTGAAGCCCGGTGCGCTCCCTGATCAGGTCGCGGAGCAGCTCGAACTCCTTCCAATTCATCCCGTTCGAAGACGCCATCTCGGTAGTCAGGCAGACAGCGAAGCTCGCTCGAGCAAGGGTGCCAGAGGAATGCCCAGCCGCGCCACATCCACGACATACACCATCGATCCGTCGTGCAAAGCGACGCCGACGATACACCGCGCCGCATCTCCGCCACCCGAGACAGGCGCGGCCCGCACGTCCGTCGTGCTTCCGAATACGCCCGTAACGGCGTCGGCGACGATCGCCAAGGCGCGCCCGGCCATGTCGAGCACGATCCACTTGGTCCGACGTGTCAGTTCGGCCGGGGCGCCGAGGAGCAACCGAAAATCGACGACGGGGATGACTTCCCCGCGGAATTCGGCGAGTCCCAGGACATAGGCGGGAGCCTGCGGCAAGGGCGTGACCACCACCGGGTTGATTACCTGCCGCACGACGTTGACGCTCACGGCATAGCGTGTCCCTGCGACGACAAAGCCCACCAGGCTCTTGTTCAGTTCAGGACGAGCCCTGGCCGACCTCGGCTTCATGATGACGACACCCCCAGGGCGAGGAGCTGGTCGAGACGCAGCACGACGACCAGCAGGTCGTCGATGCGAGCGATGCCCGCGACATGCTCTCCGGAGTCGCTGCCCAAAGCCCTTCCTGCTGGCTCGATGTCCGCTTCGTCGAAACGATATACGTGCAGGACCTCGTCGACATACAGCCCGACCGGGTCGGGGCTTCCGGCCGGTACCACGAGAATGCGCGCGTGGCGTGTCGGGTTGGGGCACGCAAGCCTGAGACGCGATCGCAGGTCGATGACGGTCAAAACGCGGCCCCGCACCCCCACGATACCCATGACGAAGTCGGGGGCCCGGGGCACCGTCGTGACAGGCGGGATCCGGAGAATCTCGCCGATGCGGTCGACCTGCACCGCGAAGACGCCGGTGTCGAGGCGAAACGCGAGGTACTCGAGGAGCTGATTGCGCTGGGCGCGCGCGCGTCGGTCGCGGGCGGGCTGGTCGAGCTGGTCAGCCATGGGCTCCTCCTCCTGCCAGCCGCGGCAAGCTGGTCGAGGCCAGCGCCTCCTCCAGCAGCGAAGGTACGTCGATCACCAATCCGATGCGCTGATCGCCAAGCTCGGTGGCGCCCGCAAAGCCGGACACGCCCCGCAAGGGCCCGCTCAGCGGCTTGATGACGATGTCCTGACGGCCGAGGATGTGGTCCACCACGAAGCCGCACCGTCGAGTCGCCGCAGCCGCGACCACCACCAGAAGCCGCCGCGACGGGTCGGGCGGCGCCGGCAACAGGAACAGATCTGCAAGTCGGCATATCGGCAGCGACTCGCCACGCATGGTCACAATCTCGCGCCCTTCGATCGTGCGCACCGCGGCTCCGTCGAGCATCACAGCTTCCTGCACGCTCGACAGCGGTATCGCGTAGACGTTGGTGCCCACGCGCACCATCAACGCTGAGATGATCGCTAGCGTGATGGGCAGCGTGATCGTGAACTTGCTGCCAATGCCGGCCTCACTGTGCACGTCGACCACACCACCCAACCGCCCGATGTTCGTCTTGACCACGTCCATGCCGACACCGCGGCCAGACAGCTTCCCCGGTACGTCCCGCGTCGAGATCCCCGGCAGAAAGATGAGCTGCAACGCCTCCTGGTCCGTCAGATCCGCCGCCTCTTCCGGCTCCAGCACTCCGGCTTCCACGGCACGCTGGATCAGCGCCGGACGATCGATCCCGCCACCGTCGTCTTCTACCTCCACCACGACCTGATTGCCTTTCTGATAGGCATTCAGAGCAATGGTTCCCACGGGCGGCTTGCCCACCGCCAACCGCGCCTCCTTCGCCTCGATACCGTGATCCAACGCGTTGCGGACCATGTGCATCAGCGGGTCGCTGAGTTCCTCGCCGATGAGCTTGTCCACCTCCGTCTCCGCACCGGTGATGACGAGGTTGACCTCCTTGCGCGCTTCGCGGCTGGCTTGCCGCGCAACACGTGCGAGCTTGTCGAACACTTGCCCGAGGGGAACCATACGGACTTCGAGCACGCCGGTCTGCATTGCGCCCAGATGCCGGTCGAAGGCGTGATGCAGCCGCGCCAGGTCGCGCGCCAGCTCCCGGTGTGCCGGATCCAGGCGCACCCTCTCCACGACCCTCGCCAGCCCCCCACGCACAATGGCCAGCTCACCCAGCAGGTTCATCAGGTGATCGAGCCGCTCGATGTCGACACGCACGGTCTGCGCGACCGACCGCAAAGACACGTCCCCCTTGCCCAGGCGCTCGGCAGCATCCTTGCCCGGCGCCTCAGGCTTGCCCGGCGAGACCGACATACGAGCCGGCATATGGGTGGGTCGCGCTGGCGGCACGGTCTGCGGACCCATCGAATCACGCGCAGGCGTGAGAACCGAGGCCGGCGCTCCGGTCGTGACGTGACGCCGCGGCACCTCCTCGACCTTGGCCTGCAAGTGCTGAAGCGCGTCGATCACCGGTTGCATCCCCTCGCCCGACGCCAGCAGCACCTCCAACTCGATCGCGTCCGGCCCGGACGCCTCGCCCGTGGGCAGGTAGGTCAGGATCTCACCGAGCGGCTTGAGGCTGTTCTTCAACGACTCGAGCCCGTCGTCGATCGTGCTGAGCTGGAACGACACGCGGACCCGATACAGCGACAGGCCCGCCTCCACGCACGCGCGAAGCCGGTGCTCTTCGTACTGCGTGAGCACCGCCAGAATGCCCGGATCCAGGTCGTACGGCTGCATTGCCGCTCCCTCGGCTTCCCGCCCGCCGCGGCTCGTACGCACCGCTCGCATGAAGTCGTCGTATTCGGCGTCGACCTCGTCCGGCTGCTGATTCTTGTCCGCCGCCAGCACTCGGTTGTACAGCTCCACCGAGCGAAACAACAGGTCCAGCAAGTCAGCCGTCAGCGCGATCCTGCCCATGCGCAGGTCTTCCAGCACATCCTCCAGTTCGTGCGACATCGCCGACAAGCGCACGGCGTTGAACATCCCGGCCAGACCCTTGAGCGTGTGCACGCCGCGGAAGATCCCGTTGATCAGGTCCGGATCCGCAGGACCAACCCGGCTCGTGGCGTCGAGCAGCAGAAGATCGCGCGACAGCCGATCGATGATCTCCTGCGCCTCGGACAGGAACTCGTCGCGCGCCTTGTCACCCAGGTCGTTCATCAGGGCGACGCTCCGACCACGCGCTGGTCCACCCAGTCCGCGACCAGGTCCCACAGCTCGGGCTTGTCGGCGCCCAGGAACTCGGCGCTGTGCGCCCCGCTCGCAAGCTGGATCCCCTGCCCGGACTTCGACATCGTCTTCAGCGCGATCGCAGGCTCCTTCGAGACGTTGTCCGCATTGCCCGAAACGATAAGGTTCGGTAGTGAAAGCACCGCGCCGAACGGCTCGTACAGGTCGACACCGCGCAGCGACGCACCCGGCGAGATCAGGCACACGCCCGCGGTCACAATCTTGGCGTCATGCACCGCCCGCACCAGCGCCGTGCCCCCGATGTCGGACCCGACGAACACGAGCGACGCCGGCGGGCCGCCCGGTCGCTTGCGCAGGTACTGCACCGCGGACTCGACGTCCTTCGCCATCCTCGTGAACTCGTCGGTCTTGAACCCCTGCCACGCGAGCTTGCCTTTCTCCCCGTCCTTCCGCACCGACTCGCCGTGCCCCCGGAGATCGATCGCCAACACGTTCATGGGCTGGTGAACGGGAAACAGCCTCGCAACGAGCGGTTCCCATTCCGCACGCGTGCCGCCGAGCCGGTGCACCAGCACCACCGCCGGCGCCTTGGCATCTCCGCCGACCCACAGCGATGCACCCAGCTTCACGCCGTCCGCCGTGCGGATCGTCGGCGTCTCGGCTTTCGGCAAGGCGCCCACGGGCCGTGGGGTTCGAACAAGCCCGGCGGACGCAGCACTCGACGCAGAAGACGCAGCGGTCGCCGTGCTGGCGGACGGTGACTGGCTCGGGGCGGGAGGCGGCGGCTTTTTGTCCCGTTTGCAGCCTCCCGCTGCCATGGCGAGCGCGAGGGAGCAGACAACGAGCATCGGCCACATGCGATTCATGGGATGCGAATCGTAGCGCATTTCGCGGGGGCGACGATCGAGCACGTACGGGGATGGGTGCATTCGGCCGCGCCGGCTTCTGAGCGAGGGAAAGCTGCGTGCGCCGGTGCACGATCCACCCACGAGCCGCGTTCCGCCGCCGGACTGTCACGCGAACGCCCCTACCGGCGAACTGGCAGGCGCGTATCAATCCACAGCCGGACGGTTGCCTCGTCGTCGACGCGCAAGGACGGCGACGAACCCGGTCCAGGCGCAGACGGTCTGGACCGAAGGGCCGACGGTCTCGGCCGAACCGGCGCAGGTGGGCGCAAACCCAGCGGTCCAGATGCAGACGGCCCGTTTCGCACCGAACTTGCTCGATAGGCGTGTCGTGCGTGGCGTCGCTGTGCTTCTTGGCTCGGGCAACAACCACGGTCCGCCCCCCACTCTGCCAGAACTCGATAGCAGTCTTGCAGACACGGGCAAACTTCGGGTCGCCCTTTGGCGTGGGGCTTGGCGTTTCGTACACCGAAGACACAACCGACCGCGTCAGGTCGTCTCCATGAGACCGGACGGCATACCGTCCAGCTTGGCAAACAACGGGTCGAGCGCCTGTTCGACACGAGTCTGCTGCTCGGCAATGAGCACGGTGACGGCGTCGTCAGACTTGGACTTGCGCACCACGCAAAGGCAGAGACACCGTCGCCTTCGCCCCCAGCGGGCGTCGCCCGCGTGCAGGCTGAAGCGCTCGTACCCGCTCGATAGGGCGTCTTCTTGCTGGCAGCCTCCAGGCCGTTCCTGCGGTCTTCCGTGGGGCGCGGACGCGCGCAGCTTGACGATGCACCGCTTGCAGCCATACAGACCCTGTGACAGGACGAGTTTGCTACAAGCAAGGTGGTCGGAATGGGAAGACGAGGTTGGGAGTCGAGCAATCGGAACTATCATCTCAGCTTGGCCGTGGCAGCCGTGGCCTTGGCGCTCCAGGGATGCAGCGAAGAGGGCGACAGCCGTCCAGCCGGAACGTCTGGTGTCATGGACGCATCAACGGAGTTCGATGCAGCCGGCCCGGATTACGGGGCTGCGGACGCAACCCTTTCAAGGTGACTCCGTGTGGGAACCTGCCAAAGCTGGGCTGCGGCGTCACGAACTTGTGAGAATGGAAGCCTGTGGCGCCCGTGCCGTG
>Ga0209018_1000845_pt1 | contig 27006 bp, 18 predicted proteins | sample YNPBryBLVA2012_FD_185814 | JGI IMG/M metagenome (GOLD analysis project Ga0209018, IMG submission 185814) | Anoxygenic and chlorotrophic microbial mat microbial communities from Yellowstone National Park, USA - YNP Bryant BLVA 2012 (SPAdes)... ...
CGCCGACCACCAGCCTATCGCGCTTCGTCTGCCGGGCCGGCCGCTCGTCGCCACCGAACCCGACAGACGTGCGCCCAACGACCGCGCGTGGCACCTTTTCTTAGGTCAAAACCCGCCACGTTACCCACGACGACCCGGCCGAAGCCAGGCCGCCTGGACAATCCCAACCGTCCCGTGTCCATCCTGTCAAACAGCGAGCCGGCGCTATGCGCAACTCGCGCCGGCGCCCTCATGATAGGCACCTCCTGTGCCAAGCGGCCCCCTAGCAACTACGCACACTTGCCATCGCCCCCGGGTGGCGGCCGCCAGCCCACGTCTGCCGCCTCGGCCCCAATCCTCGCAGTATTCCCCTAGAAAAACAGCGAAGCGGCGCCCCGCCACCGCAAAACGGCGGCCGCCAGCCCCCCTCCCCCGCTTGCTCCCCTGGCCCGGCTCTTGCCGCGTCAGACAGACCAGCCGCCACCCCGTCCAACGAGCCCTGTTTGGCACCGCATCCGCTCTCTGCCACCATGCCAACGCACAGCGTGCCTCCGTCACCTCCGCGGCGGGCGCTGATGGACCGGTGCCGACGGCTTGTCGAGCTTCGGCTCCCACACGAACTCGCGAAGGAAGCGGGTGCCGTCCGCGAGCACCCGCGGATCCGTCGTCCGTGGAATCCGGATCACCATCAGCGCCGACAGGGCAATCGCCAGCGACGCCGCAACCGACACCGCCGCCCGCGCCCAGGGCCATCGACCGACAGCCGACGCCCTCGCCGCCCCATAGACCAGGTACCCCAGAAGCACGACCGTTGCGACCACGACCGGCGCCTGGTCGAGCCGTCCTCGCCACCCGAACAGCCAGTACCCCGCGCTCATCGGTGTGATGCCGTCGCGCCACAGCGGCCAGATGCTGTCCAGCACCGGGTTCGTGAACCCAGGTTGCAGGTGCGGGAACATCACGCCAGCCCCCACCATCATCAGGATGCTCACGATGCCCAGGCCCACCGTCACGGTGACCAGCGCGGCCCTGCCGCCGCTGCCGAGCTCACACCACCAGGCAGCGATGGCCCAGATCAGGAATGGCATCGCGACGGTAATGTAGCGGGGGCCGACCGTCCACCCTGCGTCCCAGTTCACCAGCGACACCCCGTAGGCGATCATCCAGCCCACGATGGCGAACGTGAGGGTCGCGTGCTTGGAGCGGCGCGAGACCAAGGCTGCTGCGACGACGGACACGATCCCGACGATAGCGACCGGGCAGAAGAAGAAGAGGCCCTTGCTTGAGCTCAGCAGGACACCCCACGTGGACGCGCGGGTCGGACCGACGATACCGAACAGGCCTTGGGCGTGGTTGCTGGCGAACACCGGGTTGGCCAGGTAGCCCATGGACAGGCGGAAGGGGCTGCCCCAACAGACTTGGTGGTAGAGGCCCGTCAGCACGGCAGGGACGAGGGCTCCGGCCACGAGCGAGAGCAACTCTTGCCACCTGGGCTTGGCCCACCAGACCACGGCCAGCAGGCACATCGCCGCGACCGGCGCGAGCGCGTAGTCGAGCGCAGCGGCCAGCGACGCGACCAGTCCGGCGACCGCGAAGTAACCTGCCGTGCGCAAGGAAGCGCGACCACCGCGCCGTCGGTCGATGGCGGCATCCGCGGCAATCACCGTACCGAATGCGCACGCAGCGGACGTGCTGTGGTTCACGTACAGAAGCGCATACGGAAACATCAACGTGCCCGCGGACAGGATGATGCTCAGGGCGTTGGCCACGCGCGCGTCTCCCGTTTGATGGCGCAGGTACGATCGAAACGCCAGCACGAACAGCAGGGTGGGCAACGTGGAGGTGGCGACGCGTAGCGCCAGCAGGATCTGAAAGGGGCTGGCCGGCGGCTTGTGCATCCAGCGCAGCACGCCACGAAGGGCCGCATAGACCGGCACGCCGAGGAACGTCGTGCCCGGAGCCTTGCCCGGGTAAAGCTTGCCGTCACGCTTCGCCAGGTCGTTGGTCATGCCGTATCGCTCGACCTGCTCGTCGATGCTGAGCTTGTGCAGTTCCACGAATGCACGCACCTGGTAGACTCGCGAGTTCTCGTTCGGGTTGTTGAGCGCCGGGAAGTACGGCGTGAAGTACAGGTGGAGCACGGCGAGCAGCACGAACAGCCATCCCCACACGACGCTGGATCCCCAGCTTTCGCGCAAGACAGGCCTGACGGGCGTCCCTGCTGGCATGCGCTGCACGCTACCACAGCGCCGGGCACTGCGGCGTCGCGGCGATGGTTGCGGACCGCCGGCCACGGCGTCTGCAACGGAGCACGACTGCGCGTGACGACCATGGCCGCTTTCCCATCGTCCTCCCTGTTGCGTGGCTGACGAGCAACGGTCGTTGCGGCGTGCGTGGCCGTTGGTTCCCTGGCCGCCGTCCAACGTGCTGCGCAGCCTCTCGGGGGGCAAGCCGGCGTTGGCAAGAAGCCCCACGCGAACCCCCGAACCGGGCACCAGGCGTGCCGCAGCCGCGCATGACGGCCCACCTCGGCCCGCGTCGGTCGAATGCGATCTCGCCGTCCCTGCCGTGGCATGGCCCGAACTCTGGGTCGAGCGCATGACTCCAGACAACGCTTTGCGCCTCGTGCTCACGCCGGTCGATGTCGGGCGTCGCCGTCGCCAGGGCGTATGGCGCCCGATCGAGGTCGAGGCGGTGGGGCAACAAGGCGCGACACGCGCGGCGTCCTGGATGGCTGCAGGCACAACCGGCCGCACCACCGCAGGCCAGTACGCAGCCTTGCTGGCCGATCATCATGCCAACGAGTCGATGAGTGGCGACCGCGACGTCGCCGTGTTCGTCACGTTGTTGCTCGCCGCGATCGAACGCGGAGTTGGGCTGGAGTCCTCCTGGGTCAACGACCTGGTGCTCGACGACGAGCACATCACCAACGTTCGGGCCGGTGCCTCTGAAGACCCGGTCTGGCAGGCGCGCAGGCGTGCCGAGACGATCGCGTTCCAGGGGGTTCGGGCGGTACGAGCACCATGACCGTGGAGAGCGGTTCCACCGCCGGTGCAGGGCGTGGTACCCGACCAGACGAACCAACGGACCGCACGCATCCACGGCGGGGCGACGGACCAGCAAGTGGCCGTGGAAGGGTGGCGGGTCCCGACGACGGAACCATCCGATTGCGAAGCGCTGGTGGTCGCGCCAGCGATCCTGTGCGACCGCTTGCGCTTCGGCGCGCCGGGGCGGTCGCACCGTTGCGAGTTCCAGACGTTCGACAGGGAACACGACGGACCGAAGAGGGCCCACCTGATGGTGGCGGGACGGATCGGGCTGGATAGCACCCAGCGGCGTGCCCAGGCGGCGGTCAGCCCGCGGAGGGGCGCCGCGCCCGCCCCGGCACCGTCCGAGAAGACCAGGGAGCCGACCTCGCCATCCGGGTCGTCGACGCGACCGGTCGGTCGCCGGCCCAGGGTCGTGGGGTACGAACTGCCGGTGCATCGGGCGGCGATTTCCATCGCGCGCACCATGGCGGCACGTCGTGAGCTGGACGACCAGCGCCTGTGCGAGGATTCGATCGCGGGTGCTCTTCAGTTGCTGATGGGGGCTCGCGGTGCGCATCATCGACCGAAGGGATGGTGGCGTTGCTGGCCGGGTGCGCGGCCTCCGGCGCCCCTCCCCATGCGGTGCTAGACCTGCACCAACGGCTTCACACCGTGACGGGTGCGCGGGTGCTATCCTTCGCTTCCACCGTGATGGCACCCGAGCGATGGCGATGGACGGTGGTGGGTCCGGCCGATGCGTTGCGAGACGACCTGGCGGGCATCCGTCCTGCCGGTCAGCCCAGGGTCATCGACCCGTGGATAGGACCGGTCGAACCGGGGACGGCAGTTGAGGTGGATCGTCGATGAGCCAGGCGGGCCGACCATGCTTCGCGCGGATGCCGGCGCTGCTGTGCATCATGACGGCAGCGGTGACGACGCAGGCGCCGGCCGCACCGCCGGTCGGGACCACGATCGACTACGACTACGACGCGACGGACGTGGGGCACCCGGACTGGGCATGGCTGGGGAGGGCGTACCTGCATCCGTCGGTCCTTGCGAGCCCGGATCAGCCTCGTCCGGTCGTGGTGTTCCTGCACGGCGTGAACAGCCGTTTCGCGCGGCATTACTGGATGGGCAGCGGAGGCGACGAACCCGACGTCCGCGTATGGTTCGACGAGCTGATGGCGTCGGGCACGATCGAGCCGGCGGTGCTGGCGGCACCGTCGGCGCAGCGGGCGTGCACGCTGCCTCAGGCGCTGTTCACGGGATTCGACCTGGACCGCTTCCTGGACCGGACGGTGCGTGCGATCCGGGGTGCGGCGGCGGTCGACTTGTCGCGCGTGATCGTGGTGGGGCACTCGGGGGCTGGGTGCAACCTGCGGGGAGGGCTGGTCACCGCGTTGCGGGGTTCAACGACACCGAAGGCTGCACTCGCAGTCGACGTTTGCCTCGACCCGTTCGAAGCCTCGGGTTACGCGCTGGCGCAGGTTCAGACCGACATGGTGTTCACGTGGCAGCGTTCGTGGCGTCGCAAGGTGCGCGAGTTCGAACGTCGGCTGGTGCAGGAGAGCGAAGCGCGAGGAGCACGCGGGTCCAGGATCGTCCAGGAACTACCGACGGAGCGTCCCAACCCGCATGAGGCGATCCTGAAGCGGTCCCTGGAGCGCTGGCTGCCGGTGTGGGTCCCGGCGCGGTAGGGCGGGCACCTGCGAATGGACCTCGCGGCAGGCGGATGGGGATGGTGCGAAGGTGACCGGGGACCGAAGGAAAAGGAAGCGGAGGATCGGTTGGGCGCCGCCGTCAATACCCCCAGCGTGGAACTTTTTGCTTGTTTGCCAACATGCTGATCTTGCGAATCTTTTTGTTGTTTCGGGGGGCGGAGAGGCAGGTCCGATGCGCGCGAGGCTTGACACGGGCGCGGATGGGTCATCCGGGGTACGGCGCACCGGGTGCGTGTTCAGCCATTCGGGCGTTCAGGTGGGCACGAACGGAGCAAGTTCGCCGGGTTACGCGATTCGTTGTGGTCTTCTCTTGCGAGACCACAACCGGTAGGGTATCAGGGCGTTTCACGCCCCCAATACCCCTGCACACGGGAGCAGGCATGCCTGGCTGCCCTGGGTGGGGGGACGGGGAAACGGGCTGAACAGGCTTTCATCCAGGATCTTGTCGGTTGGCTTGGGGGTCGGGAGGGCTCCGTCCCTCGGAAGGAGTTCGATTCCGCCCAGGTGGTGGGGTCGTCAACAGGGCATGGTGCGGAGGCAGAAGAAAATGTCGCAGTCGACAACGGTGGGAGACGTACGGCGGGGACAGGCAGCCCCGGCGAGGGACAGCGGGATGATGCAGAAGGGGAAGAAGGCGACGAAGAAAACCGCACACAGGTCGGACGAGGCCGCTCCGCGCGGGTTGGTGCTCGCGCGGGTATTCACCCAACCGGGACGCGACCCGCTGGAGAACGTCGTATGGGAGCGTCGCACCTCGGTCATCACGAATCCGGATGGGTCGGTGGTATTCAAGCTGGAGGGCGCGCAGGTACCGTCGACCTGGTCGCAGCTTGCGACGGACATCGTGGTGTCGAAGTACTTCAGGAAGTCCGGGCTTTATGGGCGCAAGGAGCTGGGCGAGACGAGCGTGGCGCAGGTGGTGGAGCGTCTTGCCGCGACGATTCGCGAAGCTGGTGAACAGCAGGGCGGCTACTTCGCGAGCCGGGAGGACGCCGAGACGTTCGAGGCGGAGCTGACGTACATGCTGGTGAACCAGTATGGGGCGTTCAACTCGCCGGTCTGGTTCAACTGCGGGTTGTGGCACCGGTACAAGATTGAGGGAAGCGGGGGCAACTTCGCCTGGGATGCGCAGCGTGGGGAGGTGGTCGAGACGCGGAATGCGTACGAGCGTCCGCAATGCTCGGCGTGCTTCATCCAGTCGGTGAGTGACGACCTGATGAGCATCTACGAGTTGGTGAAAACGGAAGCGCGACTATTCAAGTACGGGTCGGGCACAGGCACGAACTTCTCTGCGCTTCGCGGCAGGCAAGAGAAGCTGTCGGGCGGCGGGACATCGTCGGGGCTGATGAGCTTTTTGGAGGTGTTCGACAGGGCGGCCGGGGCGACCAAGTCGGGAGGCACGACGCGCCGGGCGGCCAAGATGGTGTGTCTCGACATGGACCACCCGGAGATCGTGGATTTCATCGAGTGGAAGGTCCGCGAGGAGCGCAAGGCCCAGGCGCTCATCGCCCAGGGCTTCGACGCTGACTTCAACGGCGAGGCGTATCACACGATCAGCGGTCAGAACTCGAACAACTCGCTGCGCATCACGGACGAGTTCATGCGGGCGGTACAGAGCAAGGGGGTGTGGCAAACGCGCGCGCGCACCACGAACGAGGTGGTGGAGACGCTCGACGCAGCCGACCTTTGGGACCGGATAGCCAGGGCAGCGTGGGCGTGCGCCGACCCGGGTGTCCAGTTCGACACCACCATCAACCGCTGGCATACCTGCCCGAATTCGGGGCGCATCAATGCGTCGAACCCGTGCTCGGAGTACATGTTCGTGGACGACTCCGCGTGCAACTTGGCGTCGTTGAACCTGACGAAGTTCCTGCGGGACGACGGCACGTTCGACGTGGAGACGTTCCGGCATGCGGTGCGGATTTTCTTCATGGCCCAGGATATTCTGGTGGACTTTTCGTCGTACCCGACACCGCGCATTGCGCTCAACTCGCATCGGTTCCGTCCGCTCGGGCTGGGCTATGCGAACCTGGGCACGCTGCTGATGCTGCTGGGCCTGCCGTACGATTCGGACGAAGGCAGGGCGATGGCCGCGGTGATCACGGCGATCATGCACGGCGAGGCCAACGCGATGAGCGCGCTGATGGCGAGCACGTGCGGGCCGTTCGACGAATTCGCCAAGAACAGGGAACCGATGCTGAAGGTGATGCAGATGCACCGCGAGGCGGCCAGGGCGATCAGCCGTCAGCACTGTCCGTCGTATCTGCACCAGGCGGCGGCGGAGACGTGGGACCGCGTGATCGAGCTTGGCCGAGAGCACGGTTATCGCAACGCGCAGGCGACGGTGCTGGCACCGACGGGCACGATCGGACTGCTGATGGACTGTGACACGACCGGCATCGAGCCGGACTTCGCCCTGGTGAAGTTCAAGAAGCTGGCAGGCGGCGGCTATTTCAAGATCGTCAACCAGTCGGTCCCCGAAGCGCTGCGCAGGCTCGGGTACTCGGACCTCGAAACCCAGGACATCGTGGCCTACGTGTCGGGCACCAACACGCTGGTCGCAGCGCCGCACATCCATCGTGCCGCGCTGAAGGCCAAGGGGATGAACGACGACGACCTGGCGAAGGTCGAAGCGGCGCTACCCCGGGTCTTCGACCTGTCGCAGGCCTTCTCGATGGGCGTGCTGGGCAAGCAGGCGTACGAGCGCTTCAACGTGCCGGCCGAGGCGTACTCACGCCCCGGCTTTTCGCTGCTGGAGCACTTCGGATTCACCAGGCAGGAAATCACGGAAGCCAACGACACGATCGTCGGCCGGATGACCATCGAAGGTGCGCCGCACCTGCGCGAGGAGCACTACCCGGTGTTCGATTGCGCCAACCGCTGCGGGCGCATCGGCAAGCGGTTCCTCTCCCCCATGGCTCACCTCAGGATGATGGCGGCCGTTCAACCTTTCCTCTCCGGGGCCATCTCCAAGACGGTCAACGTGCCCAACGAGGCGACCGTCGAGGACATCAAGAAGCTGTACGAAGAGGGGTGGAAGCTCGGGCTCAAGGCGGTTGCGATCTACCGCGACGGTTCGAAGGCGTCCCAACCCTTGTCCGCGACATCGAAGAAGGACGAAAAGGCGGAAGCCAAGCCTGCGTCCGCGTCAGCTCTCGTGCCTCTTCCGAATCCGGAGGTCCGGGGCCCCGGCGTCCGGGTGCGCTTGCCGAAGAAGCGCACCGGCTTCACGCAGGAGGCTCGGGTTGGCGGGCACAAGATCTTCCTGCGCACTGGCGAGTATGCGGACGGCACGCTCGGCGAAATCTTCATCGACATGCACAAGGAAGGCGCTGCGTTCCGGTCCGTGATGAACTGCCTGTCGATGGCGGTCTCCATCGGCCTTCAGTACGGTGTGCCCCTCGAAACCTTCGTCGAGCAGTTCACCTACACGCGTTTCGAACCGCAGGGCATCGTCGAGGGCCACCCCAACATCAAGATGGCGACATCGATCGTCGACTACATCTTCCGGGTGTTGGGGATCGAGTATCTGAAGCGCTACGACCTCGCCCAGGTTCCACCGGCCCAGGCGCAGGTCCGCATCGAGGACCCCGCCGAGTACAAGTCGGCTGACGCCGTGTCGATCCCTCCCGACGGGCAAGCGAGTCTGCCTGGCGTGCTGGAACCTGCGCCGCGACACCTTGCCGAAGGGGTGGACAACGTGCTCAGCCAGCATCTCGACGAGATGATGGGCGACGCCCCGGTGTGCGATAGCTGCGGCCACATCACCGTACGCAACGGCTCCTGCTACAAGTGCATGAACTGCGGAAACTCGATCGGTTGTTCCTGATCGCCTAGACTCGACGTGCCAGCCCGAAGTTGGCAGGAGGTACGTCGGGTGTTCCCCATCGCTTCAGCGTCCAGGCTCGTGTTGTTGGCATCCGTGGCTTTCTGCGTCGCGGCCTGCTGCAAGAAGGGAGACGAGTCCGAAACGGCGCCGGTCGACTCGGTTGCGCCGGTGGCTACCGCATCGGGTTCTGCCCAGCCGGCGGCCCCCCCAGAAGCCAGCGAGACGCCGGCCGCGTCGGGCTTCGCCCCAGCCGAAACCACGGCGCCACCCAAGGCAAGCGCCCCACCGTCGACCAATACGGCAGGAGCGAGCGCGGTGAAAGCATGCTGCAGTGCGCTGAGCGCCGAGTCAAAGAAGGCCAAGGGACCGGACAAGGGCCCCTACGACTCGGCCTTCGCCGTCTGCAACAGCTTGGTCAAGAGCGTTCAGAGCGGCGCGGTGTCGGCGGACGCAGCGAAGCTCACCATCCGCGCGCAACTCCAGCGGGCGAAGTCGATACCACCCGCCTGCCGGTAGGACCGCCACACAGGACACGCCATGAACAAGATTGCCGCTGCCGTCGCGCTGGGTACCCTCGTTGCTGCCATGTCTGCTGCATCCTGCAGAGGCTGTCACAAGGAGGAGGATGTGCCCCCGTTGCCGTCGGCCACCGCCACGCCCAGCCTCGAACCACCGGTGGAGATCCTGGTGGTGGAAGATGCGAGTGAGGACGCGGCGGACGCAGACGACGGCGACGTGAAGAAGAGTGGGCCTTCCATCTCGACCCTCGTGGCGTGTTGCCGTGCGCTGGCTCAGAACGCCAAGTCGAACCCGAACCCGATGGTGGCCGGGTCCATGATCCAGGCCGCAGCGCTGTGCGAGTCGTACGCACGGCAGGGCGATGTCTCGGGTGTGAACTCGGCGCTGAGTCGCTTCGGCATGCAATGCAAGTAGGATGGCCTCCACGCATCGGCCGTCTGCCCTTCCCTGCCCGTCGCCGCGCCGTCCTGCGCGCCGATCCGGGCAACCGTCCCCAACCGACCCGAGCAATCCCCGTACCGCGCTAAAGTTGCGCGTCGATCGTCCGTTCGGTCTGGGATGTCGAGGTTCTCAACACGGAAACCCTCATGCGCACGTTGCCACTCACCTGTGTGACCTGCCTCTTTCTCGCGGCGACCGGGCTCGCTGCCTCCTCCGCCCACGGGCAGGAAACCATTCGCGGACGCGGGATGCTCGGTGCCGCCCACGCTGTCGCGAAGCCCCAGCGCGATGAGTTCGGGTGGGGACCGCTCGCCTCGGTGGGTGCGGAGCTGGCGATCCGCCCAGAGCTTTTCGCGACCTTCACGGCAGAAGGGCTGGTGCTGGCGGAAGGCGATCCGCCCCCGCCTCCCCTTGCACCGCAGGGCATGGGACGCGCTGGCCTCCTGCTTTTTGGCCTGCGGGGATATCCGGTCCGGGAGCTTCGCAACGGGCTGCGTCCGTGGTTGTCCGCTGGCACCGGCTACGCTCGGACCGACTCCACCAACCGGGTGGCCGTCGCTGGCGACCTGGGCCTCGACTTCCCCGTCGGCTCGACCACCACGCTGGGCCCGTTCGCCGGCTACCGCCATGTGTTCCAGCCCGATTCCGACCTGCGTCCCGACGACGCCAACATCGCCGTGTTCGGCTTTCAGGGAACGATCTCGCACAGCCACAGGGCGGCGGAGGTCGACCGGGACACGGACCGCGACGGCATCATCAACGAACTCGACCGCTGCCCCATGGATCCGGAGGACTACGACGGGTTTGAGGATCGCGACGGTTGCCCTGACGTGGACAACGATCGGGACGGCATCCTGGACACAGCAGACAGGTGCCCGGACAAGCCGGAGGACCGAGACGGCTTCGAGGACGCTGATGGATGTCCCGATGAAGACAACGACAAAGACAGGATCCCAGACAACCGTGACCGGTGTCCTGACGTGCCTGAGGACTACGACAGCTTCGAGGACACGGATGGGTGTCCGGATACGGACAATGACCGGGACGGTATCCCGGACACCACGGACCAGTGCCCGAACGAGCCTGAGACGAAGAACGGCTACGCAGACGAGGACGGGTGCCCGGACCGAGAGTCGGTGAGCGTAATCGGAGACCGCATCCTGCTCGACGACCGGATCTACTTCGAGTTCGACCAGGCGGTCGTGGCGAAAAAGAGCGTCGCACTGGTCGGCAGGGTGGCAGAGCTCATCAAGGAGCACCCCGAGTATGTGCAGATCAGCATCGAGGGACACACGGACGAGGCAGGCTCGGCGGAGTACAACCAGCGCTTGTCCGAGGCGCGCGCCAGCGCGGTCCGCGACCTGCTGATCAAGAACGGCGTGGAGCCGTACCGGCTGGTGTTCGTCGGGTACGGGGAGACACGCCCCGTCAAGCGGCTCGGGCCGAACGAAGACGGTCAAATCAACCGCCGCGTTGAGTTCTACATCATCAAGCGCATGAACCGGGCGGGCGAGACCATCAACATCACACCGTCGCCCGGTGCGTCGGGAGGATCGGCTCCAGCCCCCACCACAGGAACGCCATGAATTCGCGAACTGCTTCCCATCCTGTCTGGATCATCGGCTTCGCGCTGGTCGCTGCCCTGTCCGTTGACGCTTGCGGCAGCGACGGCGGCATCGTCGGCGGAGACTGCATGAGCGGCTACACGGCGTGCGGCCATTCCTGCGTGAACCTCATGACCGATCCGGCGAACTGTGGTGCGTGCGGCAACGCGTGCCAGACGGGGGCGGTCTGCATTGCCGGCGTCTGCGTCGCGGAAGACCAACTCGACGGCGGCGGCGATGGCTTCTTCATAGAAACCGGCACCGGCGACGGCGAGCCGCACGACGATGCTGCCGACGGCACGTCGGGAACAGGTGGGTCGAGCGGCGGTGGCACCGGAGGAGCAGGCGGCGACGGAGGGGCCGGCGATGGAGGCACCAGCGGCGTCGGCGGTTCGGGCGTTGGCGGTTCGGGCGTTGGCGGTTCGGGCGTTGGCGGTTCGGGCGTTGGCGGTTCGGGTGTCGGCGGTTCAGCGGGCGAGGTCTCATCGGACGCCGGTATGGACGCCGATGACGGCAGCCTTGTCGATACAGACGCCGAAGCGGTCGACGGGTCGAGCGATGCCTCGGGTCCGGATAGCGCCGACAGCGCGGCGGACGTCGATCCGGACGCAATCGACGCGGCGGTGGACGTGGACGTGGATAGCTGCGTACCACCTTACGACAACGCGCAGAACTGCGGTGCATGTGGCGTGGTCTGTCACGACCCGACACCGGTCTGCAAACCGGACGGCAACGGCGGCTATGCGTGCGCGCCGTTCTGCGATGACGGTCTGACGAAGTGCGGCACGCAGTGTGTTGACCTGCTGAACGACGGCAACAACTGCGGTGCGTGCGACCATGTGTGTCCGACCGGGTTGTGCCAGGCAGGCAAGTGCCGAGGCAGCCTTGTGGGCAACATCGTGGTGATGGGCATGAACTTCCGCACGTGGACACCGGACGGACCGCCGGTGCGCGCCTTTGCGAACGCGGCGTTCTTGCCTGCCCACAACCCGGTGTACATCGCGACGTACGGCGAGTATGCCGACAGCACCGTTAGTCAGGTCGAGGCGGTGCTCGCGTGGAGCTCGACCTACAAGGGCAGGAGCTTCGTGCTCAATCCATTTGCGACGGCGGCGGATGTCGTGACGGAGCTGTCGATCGACCATCATGACCTGCTATTGGTGCACGACCAGCCCAACGCACCGGCGGGCGAACTCGCCAACATCGGATCGAGCTGGCAGGCCACGTTGAGTTCGTACGTCCGCGCGGGTGGCACCGTGCTCGTGCTGGCGACCAACCGGGGCGTGAACGAGATGCCAGACCTGCTGACGAGCGCTGCCCTGCTCGACACGACGGCGGTCACAAGCGCGAGCGGCTCGATCCTGGTGAACCGCGCGCCAGCCGACGTGGTGGGGGCGAATGTGCAGAGCCCGTTCCTGGCGCGCCTCGACACCGTGATCTTCACGACCAGCGAGCCAGCGAGCTCGCTTCTGAGCTACGTCATCACGCAGACGGTCGACGCGGGGGACGAGCCTCCGGTGGTGCTACACCGCATTGTGCCGCCATGATCACTTGCCGCTCTTGATATCCCGCAGCAGTTCGTCGATTCGCTCGGCAGCGTCGATGCCGGTGTCAATCTCGAAGCGCAGCTCAGGTGCTCTGCGCAAGTCGAGGACCTCCGCCACCATCCGTCGAAGCCGCGACGATGCAGCGCGGAGACCATTCATCAAGGCCCGGCGCGACGGATCGTCGTCGTTGCCGACGGACCGGACGAAGACCCTGGCGATCTGCAGGTCGGCTGTCACCTCGACGCGTGTGATGACGACCTTTTGAATGCGCGGGTCGGCGAACTCGGTGCGGAGCGCGGTTGCGACCTCCGCACGGATCGACTCGGCCACCCTCAACGTTCTGAGCGACTCACCTCGCGCCATACTGGTCATCCCCTTCATCACTGGGCTCGCCGGGGTCATACCGGCTGTCGTCTCCGTCGGTCATGTCGATGCCTCCACGCAGACCTGATGCCCCATGACCGAACGGGATAATCTCGGTCGCGCGGTCTGCGAGTATGGCATCCGGCAGCGTTGCTGCCATGTTGGCAGCGCGGGCGAGCATCTCGTCGCACACGGAAGCGTCGTTGGAGACGACGGCCATGGCAAGGGTGGCAATGCGAGGGTTACCGAGGTCGCCGACCTCCGCAATCGAGATGCGGATCCGGGCGTGGACCCGGTCCTTGAACCTGCGGACCACGTGGCGGCGGTCCTTGAGAGAACGCGCTCCTGGAATCTGGAGCACGACACGTTGCACACCGACGAACATGACTGGACTTGGTAGGCAAGGCAGGGACCAGCCCCGCGGGCAGGCAGGCTAGAGCGTCGCCTGGACCTGCTGTTCTTCGTAGCACTCGATGATGTCGCCGACCTTGATGTCGTTGTAGCCTTCGAGCGACACGCCGCATTCGAAGCCCTTGTCGACTTCCTTGGCGTCTTCCTTGAACCGCTTGAGGCCGCTGAGCTTGCCTTCCCAGACCTGCACCGCATCACGCACGAGGCGAACCTTGGCGTTTCGGCGCAGGATGCCCTCGCTGACGATGCACCCTGCCACGGTGCCAACCTTGGCGATGTGGAAGGTCTGACGGACTTCGGCGCGACCGAGGTTCTTCTCGACGATCGTGGGCCCGATCATGCCGATCATCGCCTTCTTGATCTCGTCGACGGCATCGTAGATCACGTTGTACAGGCGGATCTCGATGCCTTCGGCCTCGGCCAGCGCACCGGCCTTGCCTGCCGGGCGGACATTGAAGCCAACGATGATCGCCTTGGAGGCCACGGCGAGGTTGACGTCGCCTTCGGTGATTCCGCCGACAGCCGCGTGAATGATCGCCACGCGGACTTTTTCGCCAGACAGACCGGCGAGGGATTCGGCGAGCGCCTCGACGGATCCCTGGACGTCAGCCTTGATGATGAGACGCAGCTCGAGCTGGTCCTCGGTGGCGATGCGACGGGCCAGCTCCTCGAGGGTGACCTTGGCGCTGACCGGGATCAGGCTGCGCGACAGCTTCGAACGACGGCTCGCGGCGATCTCCTGCGCCTTCTTGGCGTCCTTGACCACATGGATGGGGTCGCCCGCGCTCGGAACCTCGGACAAGCCGAGGATCTCGACCGGGGTGGATGGTCCGGCTTCTGCCACCTGCCGCCCGCGGTCGTCGGTCATCGCACGAACCTTGCCCCACGAAGCGCCGGCCAGTACGACGTCACCGGTGCGCAAGGTGCCGTCGGTGACGACGACGCGGGCTACGGGGCCGCGGCCACGGTCGAGGAGCGCCTCGAGCACGGTGCCGACAGCAGGTCGGGAGGGGTTGGCCCGAAGCTCGAGGATTTCGGCCTGAAGGGCGGTCATCTCGAGCAGGGTGTCGATGCCCTCGCGCGTCTTGGCAGAAACGTTGCAGTAGATGGTTTCACCGCCCCATTCTTCGGGCACGAGGTCCATCTCGGCCAGCTCGCGCCGGATGCGCTCGGGCTGCGCCCCCGGCTTGTCGATCTTGTTCACCGCCACGATGATCGGCACCTTGGCGGCCCTGGCGTGGTTCACGGCTTCACGGGTCTGCGGCATCACCCCATCATCGGCCGCGACGACAAGGATGACCAGGTCTGTGACCTGGGCGCCGCGTGCGCGCATCTGGGTGAAGGCCGCGTGTCCAGGCGTGTCGAGGAAACAGATCTGGCCGCGCGACGTGTTGACCTTGTACGCTCCGATGTGCTGCGTGATGCCGCCTGCTTCGCTCGCCGCAACGTTGGACTTGCGAATCTGGTCGAGCAGCGACGTCTTGCCGTGGTCGACGTGACCCATGACGGTCACGATGGGCGGGCGAATGATCGTCGATCCCCCGTCGCCGTCGCTCTCGTCGCGCGCGAGGCCGAGCGCCTCTTCCTCGGAGATGGCCACGTCTTCGACTTCCCACCCGAACTCGGAAGCCACCAGCTTGGCGGTGTCGGCGTCGAGCGTGGAGTTGATGTTGACGCCTGGCATACCCATCGACAGGAGTTTGACAAGGACCTCGGTCGCCTTGAGGCTCATGCGCTGGGCGAGGGTCTGCAGCGCGATCTTCTCCTCGATCTTGATGATCTTCTTGTGCTCGGCCATTTCCTTGGTCGACGGCACGGCCGGCTTCTTGACGGGCTGCTGGCTTTGCGCTGCGCGCTGTTTGGCCTTGCCGCCCCATGCCTTGTTGCCGGACGCGCCCTGGCGGCGCTGGTCGGTCTTGCCGCCGGCGGTCACGGCGCGTGGATCGAACTGAACGCGACGCGGGACGGGGGCGGGTTGCGCACGGGCAACGGGGGGCTGGCGCATCGGGACGCCCGGGCGGCCTTCCCAGACGTCGATGCCAGTGCGCGGCGGTTGCGACGGAACAGGGCGAGGCGGGGGTGAGCTGTCGACACGTGCCGGCTCGGGAGCAGACAGTTGGGCAGGAGGAGGAGGCGGCGGCGGCACTTCGCGCGGCGCCGGTGCAGGTTGGGGCTCGGGGGCTGCTTGCGCGACAGGCGCGGGCGCTGGTGGTTCGGCGGCCTCGGAGGATGTGTCCTGAGTCGGCTCGGGCGCTGATTGCACGACCGTCAGGGTGACAGGCGCGAGCTCGACGGCAGGCTCAGGCTGGGGCGGTTCGGGTTCGGGCTCGGGCTCGGGCACCGGCACCGGTGCTGCGACGGCCGGCTGGGGTTCGAGTTCGGCAGGTGCAGGCGCGGGTGCAGCAACCTCGGCGACAGGCTCCGGCTCGGGAGGCGGAGCGACGGGCGGCGCAGGCGGCTCGGGAGGAGGAGGAGGAGGCGGCGGGGCAGCGCCGGCGGATGACTTTCGCGTGAGCGCTGCCGCGCGCTTCGCATTGTCCGCCTCACCAGCGTCGGTCGGCACTGCGGCGCGCGTGCGCTTGACGGGAAGAGCGACCACAGGAGCGACCGGCGGCGGCGTCGGGACAGGGCTCGCCGACGGCGACGACGGTCTGTTGAGACCGGTGGATGGCCGTGCGGCTGCCTTGCGCTTGACGACCGTGGGAGCGACCCACTGCTCGACCACCGGGGGCGTCTTGTCGCGCTCGATGTGGCGCTTGACACGCTCGACGGCTTCTTCGTCCACGGCACTCATGTGATTGCGGACTTCGGCGTAGCCGAGAGACTGCAGCAGCGCGACCATGCTCTTGTGGTCCTGATTGAGCCGCTTGGCGATCTCGTAGACCCGAACCTTCTTCATCGAACCTCCGCACCCACCCGCGCACCGTCTGCAATACGACACGCCTGGGCGAGTTCGTCGCCCAGTTTCTTGCTTCGAATTCCCAGCATCGTCAGGGGCTCCCGCCGAGCGAGATCCCCGAGCGACGCGCATGTGCCCCAGCACACGGCTCGACCGTGCGCAACCGCCTGCGCCACCACGCCTTGGAACACATCGCAAGGCGCATCCGCGGCAACCACGACCAGCGGCAGCGTACCGTCCGACAGAGCGCTGAGGATTGGATGGCGATCCACGAGCACCCGGCCGCTAGCCGCCCCATGAACGATGAGCGCCACGGCCCGGTCGTGCGCAGCCTGCACCACCGCCGCGGACAGGGCCGACGGATCCATGCGCACGGGGCGGCGAAACGAACGTGCGAGGCCGCGCCTCGCGGCGCTTGCGATGCACCTCGCCGCAGCGTGCACATGGGCGCCTCGACCAGGGATCCGCCCGCCCAGGTCCACGTTCACGGCACCGTCATCCCGTGCGACGAGCCGCACGAGATGGTTTGACGTGTCACGGCGGCCGCAGCCCACGCACGTGCGCACCGGCGCGCGAGGCGCTGACGAAACCGGGTGCGAAGCGGGCTGCTGCATGGTGACATCTCCCGGACGACCGGCGCGAGCCGGTCAGGGCTCCGACTTCTCCGGCGCGCCGCGTGCGGCTCTCGCGCTTTCCAGAACCTTGAGCTCGCTCTCGACAAAGAACTGCGCGCCCTGATGAATGGTGCGCGCCTTCTTGATCCCGAGGCCCGTCTTGATCGCCAGGCGATCGATGTCTTCGCGCAGGATGTCTTCCACCGTGCGGTAGCCGGCTTCCTCGAGCAAGCTGACCGTGCGCTGCCCGACCCCGCGGATGAACAGCATGCGCTCGCGGTCCGACAGCGGCTCCTGACGCTGAGCAGCCGCGCGGATGCGTTCCTGGCGCAGGCGCTCCATGGTCTCCTCCGCACTCTCCTTGATGCGCATGGCCGCGTCGGCGCCACCCAGGCCGGGAATGGCTGCGAGTTCCTCGACGCTGGCCTCGGCAACTTCTTCGAGGGAACGGAAGCCGAGCCGGTACATCGACTTCGCAACCTGTTCGTCAAGCGCTCCGATCTGCTGGAGCGCCGTCATGGCTTCTTCTTCGATCTGCTTGAACTTGGACTCGCTGATGATGTCGAGCTTCCACTTCGTGAGCACTGCTGCGAGTCTCACGTTCTGACCTTTTCGCCCAATCGCGAGCGACAGCTTCTCGTCCGGCACGACGAGCTCCATGCGGCCGTCTGCTTCGTCGACGATCACTTTGGTGACCTCGGCAGGTTGAATGGCGGCAATGACGTAGCGGGCGGCATCCCGGTCGAACGGTACGATGTCAATCTTCTCGCCGCGCAGTTCCTGCACCACGGCCTGCACGCGGGATCCCTTCATGCCCACGCAGGCGCCAACCGGGTCGACGTCGGCATCGCGGGAGGTGACCGCAATCTTGGATCGGGATCCGGCTTCGCGCGCGACAGCCACGATACGAACGATACCCTCGTAGATCTCGGGCACCTCAGCTTCGAAGAGTTTCTCGACGAGCTTGGGGTCGGATCGGGACAGGATGATCTGGGGCCCCTTGGCCTGCGGGTCGATGTCCTTGACGAAGGCCACGATGCGATCGCCTGGGCGATATGTCTCGCGAGGCGTCTGCTCCTTGAACGGCAGGATACCTTCGGTCTTGCCGAGGTCGACGATGATGTTGTTGCCCTTCTCGAAGCGCCGGACGATACCGCGGATGAGTTCGCCCTTGCGGTCCTTGTACTCGCCGTAGATGATGTCGCGTTCGGCGTCGCGCACGCGCTGCAGCAGCACCTGCTTGGCGGCTTGCGCGGCGATACGCCCGAACGTCGAACGGGCCTGCTTGAGCTTGAGCAGGTCGCCGAACTGCTCGTCCTGGTGCCTGGCCTTGTCTTCGTCTTCCTTGCGCCAGAATACCTGGAACCCGAGTTCCTCGCCGACCTCGGCTTCGAGACCGAACCGGCGGGCGTCTTCGATCGAGATCTCCCGCTCCGGCTCCGTGACCGTCTCGACCACAGCCATGTACTGGAACAGGTCGACCTGGCCGGTTTCTTCGTTGAACCGGGCCTCGAGCTCACGGGTCAAGCCGAATGCGCTCTGCGCGGCCTTGTGGATGGCCGCCTCGATGGATTCAACCAGGACCTGGCGCTCGATCCCCTTCTCCTTGGCGACCTGTTCGATCACAGCGCCAAGGTTCGGTTCGGTGGATGCAGACGTTGGGGGCGATGCCATTTTGCTTCGTACTCCGTCGTTGTCAGCGACGCTGCTTGGCGCGCTGCTTCGGGTTCCTGGCCTTGCTACTGGGATGGGCGGGGCTCTCGAACACGAGCTGGGCCTTCTTGATCTCGGCGTAGGGCACCTCGCGGGACGATCCGCCTTCGGCCTCGAGCAGCACGATGTCACCCTGCGTACCGCGGAGGCGGGCTTGCAACACCGTGGTTCTGGCGCTCGGTGCCGTGGTCCACCAAAGCTTCGCGAGCTTGCCCGCGAACCTGTCGTAGTCCCGCAGCGAGCGCAGCGGACGTTCCACGCCGGGCGAGGAAACCTCGAGAACATAGGCGTGATCGAGGAGGTCCGCGACATCGAGCGCGGTCGACAGGTCGCGCGACACGTCGGCACACTGCTCGACCGTGACGCTCGGCGGCTGACCGGGCGCGTCGATGACGTCGATCACCACACGCAGCACCCAGCCAGCACGCTCGCGACGCAGCACCAGGTCGAACAGCTCGACGCCGTGCGCAGTGAGGACGGGGCGCACCACCGCTTCGAGGCGGCTCATGTCCTCGCTGCTTCGTGTGGTCTGGTCTGTGCTCCGCTCGTTCAAGACTTATCCGCCTGCGTCGGCCACTGCACCACGCCGTCGTGGATCTGGAAGACCCCGAGCAGCACACTGAGGCCGTCGCGTTGGGACCACAAAAAAAGCGGACTCTTTGGGAGCCCGCCAGCGGTCCACCCAGTGTGTGCGGCGCGCAGGATACAGCGAGACGACCATGTATGCAAGCAGATCGAACGACGCCGTGAAGGACGGCGGATAACGCGCAGTGTCATCAGCACCTGCCGCAGCTTGTCTACCGCGCCAACGCCGCCGGGATCGCAAGCTCCACCCGGCCACGTGGCGCCCGCGCCTCGAATACCGCCCCGCGCCGGTCCGCCAACCCCACCCGCATCAAACCGTCCGCCAACACCAACGCAAACGGCAGCCGCGCCACCGGCGAGGTCGAACCGTCTGGCACCACGAACACGACGACCGGCTCGGTCACCGCTTCGGACGCCACGCTGGAGGGCTCGCCAGCGTGGCAGGCCACCGCGACCATCCCGCTTCGGTCGTCCAAGGCACAGCGACGCAGCATCCTGCGGTCGGCGGCACCATCGCCAGCAGGCACCGCGCGAACCGCACGCGCAGCGGCGGCACGCACCACGGGAGATGGGTCCGAAATGAGCAAAGCGCGTTCCCGTGCACCATCGCCGCAACGCCTTGCCATCAGCGACAGCGTGGCAAGCGAGTTGGCGCGGACGTACGGACGCGGGTCCTCGAGTGCTGCGCACACCGGTGCGATGTCCGAGAGCTTGCGGGAGACGACGAGGCGCCCCCACGCGCCGACCGCGTTGGCCGCCACCGCGACGTCGCGATGGCGCATCAAGGACGCGAGCAGTTCGCGGTCCGACGGCTGGCCGACCTGGCCGAGGCTCCACGCGGCGTTGGCCTGCACCGATGGGTCGCTGTCGTTGGCAAGCTCGCGCAGCGCAGAGAGCTGGTCCGGGTGCTGCACGAGGGCTTCTGCTACCTTGCGGCGGTCGTCGGCAAGCACGGCGGTGCGGGCGATGAAAGCGAGGCGGGCGCCCGCCGCACGCGATGACATCCGGCCGAGTCCTTCGATAAGCACATCACGAGCAGACTCTCGCACGACGGACAACAACCCTGCAGCGCGCTGGGCGACGGCATCGTCGTGCGAGGCCGCCATGGCACCGGAGAGCGCGATGCCGACGGCCGAGCGGTCCTGCTCGGATGCGCGTTCGAGGCGTTCGAGCAGGATGGCCGCAGTCTGCGGCGCGGCGACCCGGGACAACGAGATCGCGGCTCGGAGCCGCACATTGGGGTCGGCGTCGCCAAGGGCCTCGATGAGCAACTTGTCCTGGCCCGCCTGGCCGACCGAGCCGAGCGCCTGGAGGGCTGCGACGGCGAGTTGACGATCCTTGGACGACGCCAGTTCCATCAGGATCGTGGCAGCACGAGGGGCGCCTGTCTTGCCGAGCAACGCCACGAGGGCGACACGCTCGTCGGTCGACAAGGTCGCATCGCGGAGCCGCGCCGCGATGGGGTCCACGGCGCGGCCGTCCGGATGCGACGGATCCAGCAGCGCCCCGGCGGCTTCGATCGCGGCGCGACGCACCGGCGCGGAGGGGTTGTCGATGAGTTCGAGAACGAAGGGGAGCGCGGACGATTCTCCCAGGGTAGCCAGGGCGCGCAGCCCCGTTGGTGCGGGCACGAGCCCGCGCTGCACGGCGTCGACGATCACCGTGGCGGATCCCGGCGCGTGCAGCTCACCGAGCACCAGGCAAGCACCGCTGACCGTCGCAGGCGAGGACGACATGCGGACGACGTCGACGAGCCGCGGTACGGCCGCCGACCCCAGCTGAACGAGCGCATGGCGAACGGACGAGCGTTCGGCGTTCGGGTCGTCGGTTTCGAGCGCAGCCATCAGAGCGTCGACAGCGGGCGGCGTGCCGATGCGCGCCAACGCGATCGCCGCGGCGCTGCGGACAGGGATCGACGACTTGTCGAGAGCGAGCGGCGAGAGCGCGGGGACCGCCTCCTGGACCTTGAGGCGGCCGAGCGACTCGATCGCCTCCACGCGCACCGGCGGGACCTTGTCGCGCAATGCCAGCATCAGCGCGCTGGCGGCGCGTGGATCACCCAGGTCGCCGAGCACACGAACGGTCATCCGCCGGACGTCCGGGGACGCATCCTGCGCCTTGCCAAGCAGGGGCACGACCGCACGCGGGTCACCGATTCGCCCCAACGCCACCACCACGTCGGCGCGAGCTTCCGGACTCGGATCGTCGAGGTGCCCCAGCAGCGACGGCACGGCTTGCGGGTCGCCGATGACGCCCAGCGTAGCGGCTGCCGCCCGGCGGACGTCGGCATTGGCATCGCCGAGCACGCGCGCCAGCGGCGCCACCGCACGAGAGGTGGGCATCGCGCGAATCAGCTCGCAGGCGGCCAGACGAAGCCTCACGTCGGACTCGCTGAGCCAACCCAGGATGCGGTCCGGCGCATCGGGCATGTGCAGCGCCATCGCTGCCCGCGCAGCATGAAGGCGAACATCGACATCCGCGTCTTCGAGCGCCAGGACGACCAGAGGCGATGCCGTGCCGAGGGGCAAATCGGCAAGCCTCGACGCTGCCGCCCTGCGGGCAGCCACGTCATGATCAGCCAGCCCGCGCGCGATGTCGTCCGGCGGCGTTGGCCACAACGATGCCGAGGCCGCGGACGAGACGAAAGCGATGGCGAGCAGGAGAGCAGGCGCAAGGCGATGTCGCACGGACGCAGCCTAGCACGTTGCGGGGTTGGATTGTTTGGCAGGGACGCTCAGGGGGCGAGCATCTCCGCCGACACGAACCTGTCGCGCTGCGGCGCATCCACCGCCAGAGCCTTCATCACCACGTGCCGGACGGCGTCGATGCACTTGCGGTTCTGGGATTCATCGCCGACCGTGATCCGGACATAGCTCCTGGACGCATGGTGGACGGTGAGCGAACGAATGAGCACGCCCTGGGCCAGCATGGCGTCGACGAATACCTGCGCCGTGATCCCAACACGCGTGGTGTCGATGAGCACGAAGTTGCCATCGGACGGGATCGCCTCGATGGCGGGGATCCTGGCGAGTTCGCGCATGAGCCAGTCGCGCCCCTGGACGATACGGCGGCGGCGTTGCTCGAACTCGTCCATGTCGTCGAGGGCGGCCATCGCGGCCGCGATGGTGACCACGCTTACGTTCCAGGGCAGCTTGAGGCGCCCGATGAGACGAGTCACCACTGGATGGGAAATCGCATAGCCCAAGCGCATGCCCGCGAGACCGAAGGCCTTGGAGAAGGTGCGCAGCACGATGGCATTGGGGTACGCGCCGACCAAGTGGCTGAGCGACTCGGGATTCTGCGCGAATTCGTAGTACGCTTCGTCGATCACAGTCGGCAGACCTAGGCCGAGAATCCGGCGAACCGAGGCTTCGTCGATCTTGTTGCCGGTGGGGTTGTTCGGCGTGCACAGGAACAGGAGCTTGGTCCGCTCCGTGACCGCCGCGACGATCGCGTGCAGGTCGTAGTCGTTGTCCTCGGTCAAGGGAACGAGCACGGGCACGCCTCCGATGGCGCGGGTGCGGGCCTCGTACATCGAGAAGGTGGGGACGCTGAGAAGGACCTCCTCGCCGGGGCCGACAAAGGTCCGGATGATGAGATCGATGAGCTCGGTGGAGCCATTGCCGAGGGTGACATAGTCGGACCCGAAGCCCTCGCGAGAGCCGAGGCGCTCGCGGAGAGATCGCGCGCCGGTCGGATACATGTGCGCGTTGCGAGCTGCGTCTGCAATCGCCTGGATCACCCGTTCGCTCGGTGCAAACGGGCTCTCGTTGGACATCATTCGAACGACACCCTGACGCGACGCGGCGATCTCGAAGTGGTCTTCGTTGTAAGGCTGCACCCCGCGAACCCAGGTGGGCGCAAACTGCTCCATCGCTTCCGCGTCGATCGGAACGCTCGCAGCCCCGGGCTCGTCACCGAGCGTATCACCGAAGACGCGAATCATCGCCTCGGCGCGCTGCAGCGCCTGCGGCGTGTCGACATCGATCCAACGTGCGTCGCCGACATCGCAGACGAGGAACCGCCCGCGCTGGGCGAGCGCTCGGACACCGTCGGACAGGGAGCAGTCGCCGGTGGCCTGGTAGATCCGGGCCAGCTCCTGAACCAGCTCCGAGCTCACCCGGAACACACCGGTGTCGATGCAGTCGTAGTCGCTCAGGTCCTTGCCGATGTTGTCGATGCGGCCGCCATGGACGCGCACCTTGGTGGCGTCTTCCAGGTCGAAACAGCGCTCGATGTCGCGGTCGACACCCAACACGCAGTGGCCGGAAGGAAGCTCGAACTGGCGCAAGCGACGCACCAGGTCCGGGGAATAGAGGTGGTCGGCCATCGACAGCAAGCAATCGCCATGGATGTACGGGGCCGCCTTGAGCAGCGAGACGCCGTTCTTGCGGTCGTATTCGTCGTTGTGGACGAAATGCAGGCGAAGCGCGAGCGACGGTTCGGCCAGGAGGGCGCGCTTGATTTCGTCACCACGGTGGCCGGTGACGATGACGGCGTCGCGGATCCCTTCGCTCTGCAGGGTGCGAAGGACACGAACGAGCAGAGGAACGCCCGCCACCGGCTTCAGCGGCTTGGGGCTCGAATCGTGGGCAACCAGACGCGAACCCATGCCCGCCGCGAGAATGACTGCCCTTTTCGGACCACGTTGACCCATGTTCTGACCTCGAAATACCTAAGCTCGGCGACAGCCGCGGCCGCCGTGTACCACGCCCCGGAGAAAAAGGACACCTTTCCAGCGGAAGATCTTCTGTCTTGTCATGCCGTTGCACCTGTCGCCGACGCACGACACCCTGTTGCAAGAAAGTCACAGGTGACTGTCCTGCACGCACTGTCCGGTCCCAGTGTGTGGGGGGGTCGTGTCGGTTCGCCTCGGACCCGCTCGCGCCCTTGCGCTGCGGCCCCTCGCTCTGTTGCCTCTCGTTCAGGTCGCTGCCAGTTCCCCTCCAGCAACCACAGTGCCAATCCCGGTGCTACCTTCCGTTCGCACCCCCAGCCACCGCCTACAACCGCCCCGCGCGAACCATCTCCCTCGCCCGCGCCAGATCCTCCTGCGTGTCCACCTCCGTCCACGCCAGGTCCGCCACGTCCACCCCCCGCGCATCCAACCCGCTCTCGATCATCCTCGAGTAGACGTCCTCGTAATACAGGTGCGTGTCCCCCCGGTCCCTCGCCTCTTGCAAGGCGTGAAACAGACGCGACACCGCGACACTGCTGACCCGTTCGAGCCCGATGCTCTCGCCGGCACAGGTGGACGGTTCCAGGCCTTTGCCGAACGCCGTGATGCGCGCGTCCGCGTGCCACTGCACCTTCATCTCTTCCTGTCCCAGCGCCACGCCCGTGTCCACCGCCACCGCCAGCGGCGCGGGGCAACGGTCCAGCCGCGCGAGCACCTCCCGCCGGAATAGCAGGTCACCGTCGAGCTTGTAGAAAGCTCGGCCTGCCACCGCGTCCCGGCACCCGAGCAACGACATCCCGTTCTGCGTAGTCGCGTAGTGTGGGTTGAAGCAGAAGCGAACCGGAACGGGAGCCGAAGCCATGGCCGCACGCACCGCCTCTTCGCAATAACCCGTGGCAAGCACGACCTCGCGGACGCCATGCTCGGCGAGCAACCGAACGGATCGGGCGAGGAGCGTTTCGCCACCCACGTCGATGAGAGCTTTTGGACGATCGCTTGTGAGCGGGCGCAGGCGCTCGCCGACACCCGCGACGAGCAGGACGGCGATCGGTGCAGGCGACGGTTGGTTGGGCGTCATGCTGGTTGGGACTGGTCGGGAAGGTGAAGGTGCATGGCTGCGAAAGCGGCCTGGGAGGCGCGACGCTGCCGGGGACGCAGGTACAGGTAGAAGAGGCCGTTGAGCAAGACCAGACGGAAGACGAGGTAGATGTCGGGGCGCTCGAGGGCGAGGAACAGAGCGAGACCGAAGACCATGGACCCGAAGCCCATGAACGAACGCCAGACGCGCATGACGGGGCCGACGTGCTGCTTGTAGATGGCCGCACGCCCAGGGTCGTAGTCGGGGAAGAGATTGAGTCGCGCGCTCGTGTACGGGTCGAATTTGTGGACGAAGTCAGCGCCGCTCTTGATGTAGAAAAGGTAGATGCGCCAGGCGACGACGCGCCACCAGGACTGCGTGGGGCGCGTAGCGTTCCACCGCGCCAGGGCCGTCTCGTAATCCTCGCCTTCCTTGTACTGGCTGGTGGTCAAGCGCACGAACACATTCTTGTAGTGGTCGTACATCGTGGTGTGAAACGAGCTCGTCACCACGGTGAGCACACCGAGCACCACGACCGTGCCGCCCAGCCACGGGGGTGTGGCGTACATGCGCCACAAGGTCCACAGCGTAGCAGGGACCACCGCCGACGTCGTGATGAGGTCGGCGACGCCGTCGATCATGCGTCCGAACGGCGAGGACGTCTTGCGCATGCGCGCGAGCTGGCCGTCGGCGCAATCGAGCACGGCGGAGGTGAACAGGAGCAGCCCGCCGATCTGCATGTGGAAGCGGAAGTCGAGCACAATGCAGACGCCGGACGCGATGCCCGCGAAGATGGACAGGAGGGTGACGAGATCGGGCGACAGCGGTGTCGGGAAAGCGATCCTGGCAAAGAGGTAGCCGAGGGGCCGGTGCACGAAGACGTCGATCGGCTCTTCGACGTCGAGGGGTTTGAGCGAAGCTCGATAGCCGGATAGCAAGTCCATGCTCGCGGCCCGCTTACACGTTCCGGGCCGCGCCGCCAACCGGCAAGCCGACGGACGCAGCACCATGCGGCCGGCGTTGAGCGTCCACGCGCGGCTTGCCCGGCGGCCTGGCTGTTGCTAGTAGCCAGCGCTCGTCGAAAGCACGCGACCCGATGCCGTCGTGCCTGGCGTTCCCTCGACCCAGGAGAAGTCACCGTGAAGAAACCCGTCACCATCCGTCCCGCCGACGGCAAGCTCGGCGTTTTGTTGCCCGGTATGGGCGCGGTCGCCACCACGTTCATCGCGGGGTGCATGCTGGCGCGCAAAGGCATCAGCAAGCCGTTCGGCTCATTGACACAGCTCGGGACCATTCGGCTGGGCAAGCGCACGGACAATCGCGCTCCCTACATCCGCGATTTCGTTCCCCTCGCCTCCCTCGACGACCTCGTGTTCGGCGGCTGGGACATCTACTCGGACACAGCCTACGAAGCGGCATGCAAGGCCCAGGTGCTCGAACGCCGTCACATCGACGCCGTACGCGATGAGCTCGAGCGGATCCGTCCGATGAAAGGCGCGTTCTATCCAGAGTACGTCAAACGTCTGCACGGCACGCATGTCAAGCAGGCGCAAACCAAAGCCGACATGGTCGAGCAGCTACGCGAGGACATCCGTCGGTTCAAGAAGGAGAACGGCTGCTCGAGGCTGGTGGCCGTCTGGTGCGGATCGACGGAGGTGTACATCGAACCGCAGGAGGTGCACCAGAGCATCGAGGCGTTCGAGAAGGGATTGAAGGAGAACCACCCAGCGATCTCGAACTCCATGCTGTATGCGTGGGCGTGCCTGAAGGAAGGTGTGCCGTACACGAACGGAGCGCCGAACCTGTGCGTCGACTTCCCCGCGGTGCAAGAGCTTGCGCGGATCCAGCGTGTCCCGATCGCGGGCAAGGACTTCAAGACGGGGCAGACGCTGATGAAGACCATCCTCGCACCTGGCCTGAAGGCCCGCATGCTGGGCCTGAGCGGGTGGTTTTCGACCAACATCTTGGGCAACCGTGACGGCGAGGTGCTCGACGA
>Ga0209018_1000848_pt1 | contig 26963 bp, 16 predicted proteins | sample YNPBryBLVA2012_FD_185814 | JGI IMG/M metagenome (GOLD analysis project Ga0209018, IMG submission 185814) | Anoxygenic and chlorotrophic microbial mat microbial communities from Yellowstone National Park, USA - YNP Bryant BLVA 2012 (SPAdes)... ...
GGGAGCGGTTTGCCCCTCTCGGCTCCGTGGGGAGCTTGCCGCCGCTGGGCACGCCCCCGCCACCCTGGCCCCAGACGCTTTTGCGACAAGCGGCCCGGGTGCGCCTCGCCGAGGCTCGGGCTCGCGCTGCGGCCCGAGAGGTGGAGGTTTTCCGCAAGGCGCTTTTTCCCGATTTCGAGGCCGGAGCTTTTCTTGGAAGCCGCGGCAAGTTCGGGGCCGTGGCTTCCCTCAGCTTCGGGGTGCAATGGCCACTTTTTTCCCGGGAAAAACAAAAACCGCAGCTCGCAGCAGCCGAGCTGCGCTACAAGGCGGCTTTGGCGGAGGTGGAGGCGGAAAAGCTCGCGCTTGCGGAAAACCTCGCCGCCTTGGAGGCGCGCATGAGCCAGGCCAGCGCGCAGAGCACGCGGTACGAGCAGGAAATCCTCCCGCTTGCCGCGGCGGCGCTGGAGGCCGCTCGGGCATCGTTCCTCGCCGGGCGGGGCGATTTCGCCACCGTGGTGGAGGACTTCAACCTTTGGCTGGAGGCCAAGGTAGCGCTTGCTTCCTGGCAGGCGGAGCAGTTCGCAGCTGCCTTGGACTTTGCTTGCTGCCTGGGCATCCTGCCTTGGCTTTCGGGACAGGAGGTGTCCCATGATGAGTAACTTACGGCTCTTTTTGACGCTTTTGCTTTTGACTGCGCTGCTTTTCGCCTCTTGCGGGCCGAAAAGCAACACGGCCACCCGCTACCACTGCCCCATGCACCCCAGCTACGTAAGCGAAACGCCCGGGGACTGCCCCATCTGCGGCATGCGCCTGGTGCCCATCGAGGATCGCGGTGCCCCCACGCCAACGCCGGTAGCAACCCCCGCGGCCGCCAAGTACATCTGCCCCATGGATCCCGAGGTGGTGGCGGACTCCCCCGGGCGCTGCCCCAAGTGTGGCATGAAGCTGGTGCCGGCCCCTGCCGACCAAACCCACGAGGCCCACGCTCCTGAAACGGCGGAAGCCAGCCAAGTACCCGGGTACGCCCCGGTGCAGCTGGCGCCGGAGGGGCTCGCCAAGGCCGGGGTGCAAACCGCCGTAGCCACCGCGGGCAAGCTCGGCGGCACCATCCGCGCGGTGGGAGTGGTGGTGCCAGACGAGCGGCTGGTGCGTCACGTGCAGACCAAGGTGGCCGGCTGGGTGGAAAAGCTTTTCGTGAACACCACGGGCCAGCAGGTGCGCCAGGGAGAGCCGCTGCTCGCCCTGTACTCCCCGGAGCTCCTGGCAAGCCAAGAGGAGTACCTCAAGGCTTCGAAGCTCGCCCAAGAACTCGCCCAGTCCCCTTTCCCCGAGGCCCGAAAGGCTGCGGGAGACCTTTTGGCCGCGGCCCGCCAGCGCCTTTTGCTTTTCGATGTGCCCGATGGTTTCCTGGCGTCCCTGGAGCAGACGGGCTCGCCGCAGCGCACGGTAACGCTGCTCGCCCCCATCGGCGGGGTGGTGCTGGCGAAGAACGTCTACGAGGGACAGCGCATCGAGCCAGGGACGGAGCTTTTCACCGTGGCCGATCTTTCCCGGGTTTGGGTGGAAGCGCAAATCTACGAGCGGGAGCTTGCGTCGGTGGCGGTGGGCACCTCGGCCACGGTGATCCTCCCCTACCCGGAAGCGCCCAGCCTTGTGGGACAGGTGCGCTTCGTTTACCCCACGGTGGAACCCCAGACCCGCACGGTAAAGGTACGCTTGGAGTTCCCCAACCCGAAAGGCCACCTGAAGCCGGAAATGTACGCCACGGTGGAGCTCCACCCCGCCCCCCAGGAAGGTGTGCTGGTCCCCGATTCCGCGGTGATGGACACCGGTAAACGCAAGCTGGTGTTCGTGGAGCAAATGCCGGGGTTTTTCGTCCCGCGGGAGGTGGAGCTAGGAGAAAGCCGCGACGGCACGAGCCTGGTCAAGCGTGGCCTTTCCCCTGGCGAGCGGGTGGCGGTGAAAGGCACGTTCCTCCTGGATTCCGAATCTCGCCTGCGGGCAGCGCTGAGCTTGCCCCAAGGAGGCTCCCATGCTCAAGCGCATCATTGAGTTTTCCGCGAACAATCGGCTTCTCGTGCTCCTTGGGGTGTTGGCGGCGTGTCTTTTCGCTTGGCAAGTTCTCGGGCGCATCCGCCTCGATGCGCTGCCCGATCTTTCCGACACCCAGGTGATCGTGTATTCCCGCTGGGACCGCTCCCCGGACATCATCGAGGATCAGGTCACCTACCCTATCGTTTCCGGGCTTTTGGGCGCGCCCAAGGTGAAGGCGATTCGCGGCTTTTCCGACTTCGGTTTTTCCTTCGTTTACGTGATCTTCGAGGATGGCACCGACCTTTACTGGGCTCGCTCCCGGGTGCTGGAGTACCTCTCGAAGATCCAACCGCAGCTGCCCCCGGGGGTGCGCACCGAGCTTGGACCTGACGCCACCGGAGTGGGGTGGGTTTTCCAGTACGCGCTGGTGGACCGCAGCGACAAGCATTCCCTGGAGGAGCTGCGCAGCTTCCAGGACTGGACCTTGCGCTTCGCGTTGCAGTCGGTGCCCGGGGTGGCGGAGGTGGCCTCCATTGGCGGCTTCGTGAAGCAGTACCAGATCACCGTGGATCCCAACCGCCTGGCCGCGCTGGGCATTTCCCTGGCAGAGGTGGCGGCGGCGGTGCGGGCCTCCAACAACGAGATAGGGGCAAGGCTTTTAGAGTTCGCTGGCAAGGAGTTCATGGTGCGAGGGCGGGGGTATGCGAGAACTCTCGAGGACTTCGCCAGCATCGTGGTGAAAACCGGTGCCGATGGGGTTCCGGTGCGCCTCGGGGATGTGGGCCGGGTGGAGCTGGGGCCGGAAATCCGCCGGGGGGTAGCCGATCTGGACGGGCTGGGGGATCACGTGGGGGGTATCGTGGTGATGCGCCACGGGGAAAACGCGCTCAACGTGATCCGCGCGGTGAAGGCCAAGCTCGCGGAGCTTGCGCCGTACCTCCCCGAAGGCGTGGAGGTGGTCACCACCTACGATCGCGGGGACCTCATCGAAAGGGCCATCGCCACGCTCAAGCACGAGCTTTTGGTAGAGATGATCATCGTGAGCTTGGTGATCCTGCTTTTCCTGTGGCACGTCCCTTCGGCGCTGGTGCCGATCCTTACGATTCCTGTCTCGGTCTTCCTGGCGTTCATTCCGCTGTATTTCCTTGGCGTTACCGTGAACATCATGTCGCTGGCTGGCATCGCCATTTCTATCGGCGTCCTGGTGGACGGCGCCATCGTGGAGGTGGAAAACGCCTACAACAGGATCCACCGCTGGCTGGAGGAAGGTCGGCCTGGAGATTTTCACAGCGTGCGCCTCCAAGCGCTCCAAGAGGTGGGCCCTTCGGTTTTCTTCTCGCTCTTGGTGATTGCCGTGGCGTTTTTGCCGGTCTTCGCGCTGGTGGAACAGGAGGGCAGGCTGTTCAAGCCGTTGGCCTACTCCAAGAACTTGGCCATGGCGCTGGCGGCGATCCTCGCCGTGACCCTGGATCCGGCGATGCGCATGCTCTTCGCGCGCATCGAGCCGTTTTCTTTTCGGCCGAGGTTTCTGGCGCATCTTGCCACCAAGCTTTTCGTAGGGACCTATTACGCCGAGGAAAAACACCCGGTAAGCCGCGTTTTGTTCCGCATCTACGAGCCGGTCTGCCGCTTCGTGCTGCGCTACCCCAAATCGGTAATCGCCGCTGCCCTCTCTTTGGTGGGGGCAAGTCTTCCGGTGTATTTCAAGCTGGGGCGGGAGTTCATGCCACCGTTGGCCGAAGGCACGATTCTCTACATGCCCACCACGCTGCCGGGGATTTCCGTCACCGAAGCGGAAAAGCTGCTGCAAACCCAGGACCGCATCCTCAAATCGTTCCCCGAGGTAGAAAGGGTTTTCGGCAAGGCAGGGCGCGCGGAAACATCCACCGATCCGGCGCCGTTTTCCATGATGGAAACCACGGTGGTGCTCAAGCCCGAGGACCAGTGGCGCAAGAAACCCCGCTGGTACTCTTCCTGGGCCCCGGAGCTGCTCGCCTCGCTGCTCCGCCCCCTTTGGCCGGATCGCATCAGCTACGAGGAACTGGTGGAAGAAATGGACCAGGCGCTGCGCATCCCCGGGGTGACCAACGCTTGGACCATGCCTATCAAGGCGCGCATTGACATGCTCTCCACCGGCGTGCGCACCCCGGTGGGTATCAAAATCTTCGGGCCGGACCTGCCAACCATCGAGCGGATCGGCCTAGAGCTGGAAAACCTGCTGCGACCGCTTCCCGGCACCCGCAGCGTGTATGCGGAGCGGGTCACCGGGGGGTTTTTCGTGGATATCGTGCCCCGCCGGGAGCGGCTGGGCCGGTACGGTTTGCGGGTGGAGGACGTGCAGCTGGTGATTGCCGCGGCCTTGGGTGGCGAAAACCTCACCACCACCATCGAGGGGCGCGGGCGGTTCCCCGTGAACCTGCGCTACCCCAGGGAGCTGCGGGAGGAACTGGCCGATCTCCAGCGCCTCCTGGTCCCCACCCCCACCGGGGCGCAGATCCCCTTGGCGGAACTTGCCGATATCCAACTGCTCCAGGGTCCCGCCATGATCCGGGACGAAAACGGCTTCTTGGCGGGTTACGTGTATGTGGACGTGGCGGGGCGGGACGTGGGGAGCTACGTGGAGGAAGCCAAAAAGCTCGTCTCCGAAAAGCTCGCCCTCCCGCCCGGCTACCTGCTCCAGTGGTCGGGGCAGTACGAGAACATGCTGCGGGTGAAGCAGAGGCTCAAGCTGGTGGTGCCGGTGACGCTGGCGCTGATTTTCGTTTTGCTTTACGCCAACACCAAATCGGCGTTTCGCGCCTTGCTGGTGATGCTGGCGGTGCCTTTTTCCGCGGTGGGCGCCATCTGGCTTTTCCATTTCCTAGGCTACAACGTGTCCATCGCCGCCTGGGTGGGGATGATCGCGCTTTTGGGGCTGGATGCGGAAACCGGGGTGTTCATGCTGCTGTTTTTGGACCTTTCCTGGGAGGAGTACCGCCGCAAGGGGCTTTTGAAAACTTTGGCTGATGCGGACGAGGCCATCGTTCACGGCGCTGTCAAGCGCTTGCGCCCCAAACTCATGACCGTGAGCGCGGCTTTCATGGGGCTTTTGCCAATCGCCTGGTCCACCTCGGCCGGCGCCGATGTGATGAAGCGCATCGCCGCGCCGATGATCGGCGGTCTGGTAACCTCGTTCCTGTTGGAGCTTTTGGTTTACCCCGCGGCCTACAAGCTTTGGCGCAGCCGTGAGCTCGCAGCCGCTAGGAGGTCGGCATGAAAGCGACGTTACCCACGATGCAAACAGGGGTCCGGGACCCGGTCTGCGGCATGACCGTGGACCCCGTAAGCACTTCCCACTGGGCCGAGGTGAACGGCAAGCGCTTCTACTTCTGCTGCTCCCACTGCCGGGAAAAGTTCCTGGCGGATGCCGATCGCTTCCTCGCCCCGGCAAAGGCTTCGCCCCCTCCCCCTGCTCCGGAGTGCAGCAGCTGCGCATCTCCTCCGGTCGCCCAGGCCCGCTACGCCTGCCCCATGCACCCGGAGGTGGTGGCCAGCGTCCCAGGGGCTTGCCCCCAGTGCGGCATGGCGCTGGAACCCACCACCGTGGCACCCCTCGGCCAGGACCCGGAGCTTTTGGACATGCGACGCCGCTTGATGGTGAGCGCGGTGCTCACCGCGCCGCTGCTGCTGCTCACCATGGGCAACGTGCCGCTCCCGCTCCCCGAGCCCTGGCTGGTGCTGGCCCAAGCGCTGTTGGCAAGCCCCGTGGTGCTGTGGGGGGGGTGGCCTTTCTTCCAGCGGGCTTGGCTTTCCCTCAAGCTGCGCAGCTACAACATGTTCACGCTCATCGGCTTGGGCGTTGCCGCGGCGTACGGCTACTCGCTGGTGGGCACCTTCGCCCCGGAGCTACTCCGGGCGGCGGTCCCCGGGAGTGCTGGCCACGTCCCGGTGTACTTCGAGGCCGCCGCCTCCATCGTCACCTTGGTGCTCGCCGGCCAGGTGCTGGAGCTTTCCGCCCGCAGCAAGACCGGAGCGGCGATCCGTGCCCTCATGGAGCTAGCCCCCACCACCGCCCGCCGCGTGCGAGAAGACGGCAGCGAGGAGGACGTGCCGCTCCAAGCGGTGCAGGTGGGGGACCGGCTCCGGGTGCGCCCGGGGGAAAAGGTCCCCGTGGACGGGGTGGTGCTTTCGGGCAGCTCCACCGTGGACGAGAGCATGGTCACTGGGGAGCCCATGCCCGTGGCCAAGGGCCCCGGCGACAGGGTCATCGGCGCCACCGTGAACCGGCAAGGCACCCTGGTGATCCGCGCCGAGCGGGTTGGCCAGGACACGCTTTTTGCCCGCATCGTGGCGCAGGTCACCGAAGCCCAGCGCTCCAAAGCGCCGATGCAGCGCCTGGCGGACAAGGTGGCGGCGCACTTCGTGCCCATCGTGATGGCGGTGGCGGGGCTCACCTTCGCCGCCTGGCTGCTCTGGGGCCCGGAGCCCCGGTTGGCTGCAGCGCTGGTGAACGCCGTGGCGGTGCTGGTCATCGCTTGCCCCTGCGCCCTGGGCCTGGCCACGCCCATGTCGGTGACGGTGGCCATGGGGAAAGGCGCCAGCGCCGGGGTACTCTTCCGCAACGCCGAGGCGCTGGAGCTCATGGCCAAGGTGGACACGCTGGTGCTGGACAAGACCGGCACGCTCACCCAGGGCAAGCCGCAAGTGCTCGAGGTGCACGCGCTGCCTCCCTTCACCCCGGAGGAGCTCCTGGCGCTTGCCGCCAGCGTGGAACTCGCCAGCGAGCACCCCTTGGGCGAAGCGGTGCTGCAGGAAGCCCGGCGGCGCGAGCTTCCCCTGCAGCCCGCCGCGCGCTTCGAAGCGCTGGCAGGGCAAGGCGTGGCGGGGGAGGTGGCCGGAAAACACGTGCTGGTGGGCAACGCGGCGCTGTTGGAAAGCCACGGGGTAGACACCGCACCGCTGCGGGAGCTGGCCGAAAAGGCCCACGAAGAAGGGGCTAGCGCTGCCTGGGTGGCGGTGGACGGCCAGCTCGCGGGAGTCTTGGTGGTGGGCGATGCCCTCAAGCCCTCCGCCGCCGAGGCCGTGGCGCAGCTGCACCGGGAGGGGCTCGCGGTGGTCATGCTCACCGGTGACAGCTGGACCGCCGCCAAAGCGGTGGCGGCCAAGCTGGGGATTCACAGGGTGGAAGCCGAGGTGCTTCCCGCGGGCAAAGCCGCGGTGGTCCAAGCGCTGGTGCGGGAAGGGCGCATCGTGGCCATGGCGGGGGACGGCATCAACGACGCCCCCGCCTTGGCCGCCGCCCACGTGGGGATTGCCATGGGGAACGGCACCGACGTGGCCAAGGAAACCGCCAGCGTCACGCTGGTGAAAGGGGACCTCTTGGGCATCCTCAGGGCACGGAGGCTCGCCCGGGCGGCGGTGCGCAACATCAAGCAGAACCTCTTCTGGGCTTTTTTCTACAACGTGCTGGCGGTGCCCATCGCCGCCGGCGTCCTCTACCCGTTCTTCGGCCTCACCTTGAGCCCGATGATCGCCGCCGCAGCCATGAGCTTTTCCGACGTCTCGGTGGTGGGCAACGCGCTGCGCCTGTACCGGCTGAAGCTTTAGGGAGGAATAGGTTTGCTAGCACAGCTGTTGCAAGATACGGAAGGAGGAACAGCATGAAGAAAGCAGTGATGGTCTTGAGTATCGTGGTTGTCGCGGGGCTGGCAAGCGCGCCTTTGCTGGCAGCACAGCCCCAAGGGCAAGCCCAAGCGGCACCGTCAGCCAAGCCGCAAACCGCTTGCCCGGTTTGTGGCGGTCCCCTGGGGGAGAAAAAGGTGTTCGTGGACTACCAGGGCCAGCGCATTTACTTTTGCTCCCCCAACGAGCGCGAGGCTTTTCTCAAGGACCCCGAAAAGTTCTTCGCCGAGTTCGAAAAGCAAGGCATCGAGCTGGAGAACATCCAGACCAGCTGCCCGGTTTGCGGGGAAAAGCTGGGGGAGCACGGGGAAGCCTCCAGCATCCGTTACAAGGGCCGCACGGTGAAGTTTTGCTGCCCAGCTTGCGAAAAACCTTTCCGCGCCGAGCCGGAAAAGTACCTCGCGAAGCTGCCGGGGGAAAACCAGAAGCAAGGGGCATCCAGTCCCAAGCCTCCGAAATCCGACACCGGCAAGGAGAGGAAACCTCAGAGATAGTTCCCCCGCCGGGTCTCCGCCGCACCCAACCCAGAGGCTCCTGCCCCTGGGTTTTTGCTTTGTTTTGCTCTGCCAAGCTGGGAGTGGGCCCCATCGGGACGCCGCGGTGCGCCTCCCGGAGGCGCTCACCGCGAGCGGCGGAGGTGGTGGCGCGGGGGGCCGAGGAAGCGGCCGAAGGTGTTGTTCTCCCAGCGATTTTCCGGCAAAAGCCCGCGGGCTTCCGCCGAGAGCTTGCGGGGTCTGCCCCCGGGATCGCTGAGCTCCACCACCAGCGTGGCTGGCGCGCCAGGGTGGATGTCCCCCAGCTGGCAGTACACCTCGGCACTGCCCCACATGGGATCCACGACGCACTGCCCTTGGGAGGGCTCCACGGCCACCACCGCGCCGGCTTTCGAGCGAAACTCCACCTGGAACACCGAGAAGACCCGCTCCGCCGGCACCGGCCCCAGGGCTTGCAGCTCCACCTCCACAAGCCAGTGGCCGTTCTCCAACCGCTCCAGGATCTCGCCTTGCACCGCAAGGTCAGGTTTCTCCCCCAGGGGGAGATCGCCGAAAACAAAAGCTTCGGTCCACCCGGAGGAGGCGCTGGGTTTTTCCGCCTCCTCCAGCGCCAGCGTGGTGGGGACCAACGTCAAAGCTGCCGTGGGGCTCTCGAAAGCCGCCTGACGCACCGTCACCTCTAGGTCCTCGGTGAAAAAGCGCGGCCGGGAAAGCGGGGCGGTCTTTTCCACCCAGGTGGCCACGGTACTGATGGTGGTGGTGATGTCCTCGCCGAACGTCACCAGGTTTCCCGCCTCGTCCAGCGCCCCCACGGCGTCCAGCGAGCCGGGGTTCGCCCAGGCTGCCAGCGGTGTGCCGGAAGCATCCAAGGCCATGTACAGGCCCACATCCAGCCGATCGCCGGAAGGCAAAGCCCCGAACAGCTCCAGCTCTCCACCCGGCTGCAGCGCGGCGCTCCACACGTACGGCACCATCGGGTCCGGGTCCCAGAGCGGGTAGTTCAAGCTCAGCTCCAACCCCCGCAGCAGCGCCCCTTGGTGGGAGAAAACCCCGATCCAGCAGGGATCCCCACCCTCGTCAGCGAAAGAACCCCGGCAGCGGAAAACCGGGATCGCTCCTGCCTTTGCCGAAAGCCCGAGCCTCCAGCACCCGCTCCCCGCAGGCAGCGCCGCGGCGAACGCCAAGCTCCCTTCCGGGGTGAGCGAGGCGAGGTATTGCCGGCCAGTGCCCCGCTCCGCCAGCAGCAGCGCCACCGATCCCCCGGGGCAGCGGCCCAGCTCGGTTACCACCAGCTGCTGCCCCTCCAGGGATACGCGCCAAGCGCGGCGCACTTGCCCATCCAGATCCAGCTCGGCCACGGTGTCGTTCGCCGCGAGCAAAAAGCGGTTGCCTGGCAGCGAAAGCATGGCGCTGACGTTTTGCCCGGAAGGCCTCTTCGCCCAGACCACCTCGCCTTGCCCGTCCAGAAGCAGCAGTACCTTATCCGCAGCGAGCAGCGACCGGCCGTTGTCAGCGGGAGCTACCTGGTACACCTGGCCAAGGGCGAAGTGCTTGTCCCAGAGCACCCTGCCCCCAGGGGAAACCTTGGCAGCCCAAGCGGAGCCCACGGTGAACCGGCCCACGAACGGCCCATCGCTGAACCCGCCCACCAAAAGCCCCCCTCCGGGGTAGGTTGGGCGCTCCAGATGCTGTCGTAGCCGCGGTAGCTGTCGAACACCACGCCCCAACGTTGCTGCCCGAAGCCCGCCGCCCCCGCCAGCATGGCAAGCAAAGCCAGCAAGCCTCGCAGGTTTGCGCTCATCGTTGCCTCCCTGCGTTTTTTACGACGGCGACCCCGCACCCGTTGGTTCGCCCTTGGGTTGCCCTACAATGCCTGCGTGGAAAGGCTTGCCCGCATCACGGCTGCGCTGTTGCTCACAGCGTACCTGGTTTTGCTCTGGCCCTGGACTGCGGGGTACGCCTCCGGGGCTGACAACTCCGGTTACCTGAACTTGGCCAGGCTCTTTTCCTCCGGCAAGCTGCGGCAGGAGCTCCGCCCCCCTGCCGCAGGGTTCGCCACGGAAGGGTTCGACCCTTGGTACTTCACCCCCCTGGGGTTTTTCCCCCACCGCTCCGGTACGCAGCTGCTGCCGGTTTACCCTCCGGGGCTTGCCGCGCTGCAAGCGCTGGTGGGGCTTTTCGTGCCGTCCTTGGAGGTGGCTTCCCGGGTGGTGAACCTGCTGGCGGCTTTGCTTTTGCTTTGTGCCTTTTACCGCCTCGCCCGAGCTTTTGGCTTGCCGCGCCCGTGGGCTTTGGGGAGCACCGCGCTCCTCGCCTACAACCCGCTGGTGCTGCGCTTTTTCACCTGGAACATGAGCGACGGCCCCGCAGCGGCGCTCTGTACGCTGGCGGTACTTTTCGCCACGAAAAGCCGCAAACAGCGCCTGGCGGCAGTCGGGGCTGGGGCGATCTTCGCGCTGGCCGTGGCGGTGCGTCCCACCAACCTGCTGCTTTTCCCCGCGCTGCTGCTGGCGCTGCCCTGGGAGCTTGGTGCTTGGGGGTTTTTCGCCTTGGGCGCTGCTCCGCTCGCGGGGGCGCTGGGGGTTTACAACACCGTGCAGTACGGCGCCCCTTGGGCCTCCGGCTACCCCCCCATGGCCCGGGAGTTCAAGCTGCGCTACTTCCCCGCCTCCCTGAAGCATTACGCCTTGTGGTTTTCCCGGTTTTTTTCGCCGCTTTTCCTGCCAGCTTGGCTCGCGAGCCTGTCCTCCGCTTGCAAGCAGGAGAAAAACCAGCTTTTGCTTGCTGTTTGGGCGCTTCCGTTCTTGCTTTTCTACGGCTTTTACAAGTACACCGACGATGCCTGGTGGTACCTGCGCTTCGTGCTCCCGGCCTTGCCGGCGATGCTCTTGGCAGCGGCGCTTTTCGCCCATCGCGTGGTGGGTCGGCTTTTTTCCAGAAAACCCCTGGCGGTGTGGGGAGCCTCGGGGCTTTTCCTGCTGGCCTCGGGCTTTTCCTTGGTGTGGTGCGCGCGGCTCGGGGTGAAGGGACTGGCGCGAGGGGAGCGGGTGTACCCCGAGGCGGTGGCCTTGGCCCAGGAGCGCTTGCGCCCGGAGGATGTGCTCTTCGCCTCGCAGTGCTCGGGAAGCGTGTACTTCTACAGCGAGCGTGGGCTGGTGCGGCAGGATCTCTTGCGGGAGCGGGACCTGCTGCGCCTGCTGGAGCGCATCGAGCAGGAGGGCCGCCAGGCTTTTCTGCTGCTTTTAGGCGGGGAAAAGGTGGATTTTCCCCGCCGCTACCCGTTTTTGGTGGAAAAAACCGCCGAGCGCGGCCCGGTTTCGCTCTACCGGATACTCGTGGAAAAGCGCCAGCTGATCGGGCAGGTCAAGCCTCAGCCCGTGCTTTCCGGCAAGCCCTCGGTCCTGCCGGCAACGCCGAGAGAACAAGCCGAACGTTGAGGGGAACGATCAGCCCGCCATTTTCTTGGTAACCCGGACGCGCCCCGGTTGGATAAGCACGAAGCTTCCAGCGATCCTCTGGCCGTGAAGAGTCACGAACTCCAAAAGCGTACTGACCATAGCTCGCCTTAGCGTGGCTGGGAAACGCACAAAAACTACCCCCGGTGACCTCGCGGCGCTGGCAAAGACCAGTTGGCCGAAGTCTGCATCCTCGGTAAGCAGCACGCGCCTGTCCCGGACGGCTTCTTCAATGACCACCGCATCGGCGGCTCCAGGCATTTTTTCGTGAACCGCTACCACGTCATGACCAGCGTCGCGCAAGGCCCTCACCAGCGCGAAATCGCAGGATTCGTCAGCGAGAAATCGCATCAGTCAGCCCGCAGATTCAAGGAAGACCATCTCCTCGTGGGCGAGCACGTCCGCTGCGTACGCAACAGCGGCACGGATATCCTCTGGCGTAAGCCCCGGGTAAGCATCGCAGAGCTCCGACTCGCTGGCACCTTCGCTGAGCTTGCGGAGGATGAGTTCCACCGGGATGCGCGTCCCGCGGATCACGGGCTTGCCCAACATGATCTTGGGGTCCACGATCACTCTGTCCTTGAGCATGGTCTTTCGCCTCCTTGAGCGTTGTTCGACCGCGAGTCGGCCCCGAAAAGCTCGCCAACGGCAAACGCCGCGGTTCGGTGTACTGTTTGCCGTTGCCTGCTTGGCTTGCGGGGTCCGTTCATGCGCTCACACCATCTTGAGGATATGGCCGAGCTTTTCCTTCTTGGTGCGCAAATACTTGCGGGAGTGGGGTCCCGGCGGGACCTCCAGCGGCACCCGCTCGACGATTTCCAACCCGTAGCCGGAAAGCGCCACGTACTTGGCTGGGTTGTTGGTCATCAGCCGCATGCGCCGCACCCCGAGGAACCGGAGGATCTGCGCCCCCACACCGTAATCCCGCTGATCAGCGCCAAAGCCCAGCCGGTGGTTGGCCTCCACGGTGTCCAACCCCTGGTCCTGGAGCTGGTACGCCTTGAGCTTGTTGAAAAGCCCGATCCCCCGGCCTTCCTGGAGCAGGTAGAGCAGCACCCCCTTCCCTTCCGCGGCGATTTTTGCGAGAGCAGCTTCCAGCTGCGCCCCGCAGTCGCACCGGGCAGAGCGGAACACGTCTCCGGTGAGGCACTGGGAGTGGACCCGTACGAGGATCGGCTCTTCCGGCGAGATTTCCCCCATGACCAGCGCCACGTGCTCTTCGTTGGTAACGGTGCTGCGGAACGCGTAAGCGCGGAAGTGCCCGAACTGCGTGGGCAGTTCCGGGGAAGCCACGAGCTCCACCAGCCGCTCGGAGCGCATGCGGTAGGCGATGAGATCGCGGACCGTGAGGATCTTGAGCCCGTGCTCCTCGGCCAGGGCAGAAAGGCGCGGCAGCCGCGCCATGCTCCCGTCCTCGTCCATGATCTCGCAAATCACCGCTGCCGGGTAAAGCCCCGCGATGCGCGCCAGGTCCACCGAGGCTTCGGTGTGCCCGGCGCGTTTCAGCACCCCTCCCGGCTGGGCCCGCAACGGGAACGTGTGCCCCGGGCGCATCAGGTCCTCGGGCCGGGTGGCGGGATCGATGAGCGCCTGCACCGTGGCGGCGCGGTCAGCGGCGGAAATGCCGGTTGTCACCTTTCCCTTGGCTTCCACGGAAACGCAAAAGGCGGTGCCGTGGGGGGAGGTGTTGTGCTCCACCATGAGCGGCAGCTGCAGCTGGTCGCACCGCTCCGCGGTGAGGCTCACGCAGATCAACCCCCGGGCGTGGGTGGCCATGAAGTTGATGGCCTCAGGGGTGACCTTTTCCGCGGCGATGGCCAGGTCCCCCTCGTTTTCCCGCTCCTCGTCGTCCACGATGATGACGAAGCGGCCGCGGCGAAACTCCTCCGCGGCCTCTTCCACCGTAGCGAAAACGACGCCCTTCTCGCTCACTGCACCGTGATCACCAGCGGGATGTTGGCCTTCCGCTCCACGTTGGCCCGGGCATCCCGCAGGGTGACCTCCAGGAGGTACTCGCCGCTCTTGCGGAACACCGAAAGCGGCAAGCCGTTGCCGAACATCCACAGGTCGGGGGAAACCTGGGAGAGGCTCACCGGCTGGTCCTTGGTCTCGGTGAGCTTCTTGTTGTCCTTGTACGCGGCGAGCGTTACCCGGTAATCCGGCTTGCCGGCCTCATCCAGCTGCGGGTGGAGGATGTAGCAAAAGTAGGCCAGGTTCTCGCCGTTGGTGTAGGTGTTGCTGGCCCTGGGGATCACGTGCCAACCGCCGATGTTGAAGGGATCCCCAAGGTGAGCCGAGGCTTCCTGGCGCACGTCCACGCCCCAGTAAAACGCGGAAATCACCGGCCCCTCTTCGGGAACCGCCGTTACTTCCACGGCAAAGCTCTTCACCGCCACGGGGTTTTTCGCGGCATCCAATAGCGCCAGCTGCACCGCGTACTTGCCCGGATCCAAGGGCAGGGCGAACTCGTACCCCCGGCCCCCCGCCACGGAAAGCGGCGCCACCTCCTTCACGAAGGTCCCCGCCTCCGCGCCGTCATCCGCGGCCACCCGACCCACCACCGTGGCAGCCGGGGGCACCGCGTCGGGAAGCTGCAGGTAGATCCACACCGGGTGCAGGTTCGACGAGACCAGCCCCTGGGCCACCAAGCTCACCGCCCCCTCGGGCCACCGCTCCCCCGCCTGGAACACCGCCAGCTCTTCGGGCTTGGCAGCCTTGGAGCCGGGAAGCAGCCCCACCTTGGGGACCTCGGTGAGCTTGGGGTTTTTCACCAGCGCTTCCGGAAGACTCCCCAGGACCTTCATGATCAGCGCGTTACGTCCGTCGGTGCGGTCGAGGATGAACTCGTTGCTCCCCACCCGCGTTTCCATGAACACCGCCCAAACCTCGTCCGCCTTCACGAGCCCCTGGGGGAACCGGTCCTTGGTGTAGACCCAGATCTCGGTGGCGCCCCGGTCCTCGTAAGGCCGCCGCCCCCCCTCGCCGCCCATGGCCCCTTCCACCGTCGCGCCAGCGGGGAGGTTGGAAGCTCGGGAGGGCTTGCCCAGGAGGATCAGCACCCGCCCCCGGTCGGTGAGGCTGCCGGGGACGTCCTTGGCGCTGAACATCTTGTCAGCGGCCTTCACCCGGGCCTCGAAATCCAGCTTGAACTCGTTCACCTGGGTGTTGAGGTCCGGGTCCCGCTTGGCCCAGAACAGCTCCATGAACTTCTCGAGCTCCTGCTCGGAGGTGAGCTTTTCGATGGCTTTCCGCTCCTCCTTGGTGAAAAGGTACCCCACAGGGCTCTTGAGGATCTCCTTAGCCGCGGGCAAGGCATCCGCCAGCACCGAGCCCACACCTAGCCCGAAGGCCGCCAACACTGCCAAAATACGCTTGCTCATCGAAGCTTTTCTCCTCGTCCGCCCCGCGCTGCCGGCGGGGCATGGGGATGATACACCTTTTTGGCGGCCCAGGCTGCTGGGGTGTCTCAGAACGGGTTGCCGAAGGCGAGGAACAGCTCCCCTTTGGACTCCCCAGGCAGGCGGTCCAGCTTCCAGCCGTACTCCAGGCGCAAAGGGCCCACCGGCGTCTCGAAACGCAACCCCAGCCCCGCCCCCCACCGCACGTCCTCCGGCTGCACCTGGGAAAACCCGGCCCAAGTGTTCCCCCCGTCCAAAAACAGCGTGGCGCCGAAGGAGCCCGCCACCGGCACCCGCCACTCCAGGCTGGCCAGCGCCAGGGCCGCGCCCCCCACCGGCTGCCTTTCCGCCATGGTGCACTGAGGCTTGCCTGCCGGGCAGAGGAGCGTTTGCCCTGGCACTCCCAGGCGGTCGGTGGGAAAGGCCCGGTGGGAAACCCTCCCGCCGGCAAAGAAACGCACCGCGATGGGCACGCGCAGGTTGTCCGGAAGGTGCCTGTCCTCCCCGAGCGGCTGGATCAACCCGCCCCGCAGCCCCAAGGCCAGCACCGTGGGACCCAGCGGCGAGTAGAGGGAAAAGGTGCCCGAAAACTTGCTGAAGGAGGCATCGGCGAGGAAAACCGGGAACGCGCGCTGCACTTGCAGCGAGGCGAAGAACCCCTCCGAGGGGGAAAACAGGTCGTTCCTGGTGTCCCACTCGAGGATCGGGGTGAGGGAGGCGAGGCGCAAATGCTGCCGGTTGCGCTCCAGCGACGAGAGGATTTCCGCCGGAGCATCCGGGGCGATGATCTGGTAGTCGTAGCGCAGCAAAAACCTCCGGGGCCGCTGCAGGTGGTCCCCGAGCTCCACCCACATCCCCCGGCGCAGCAGCGAGTAAGTGGGGAAGCTCTCCTCGGTGCGGTAAACCGCCACCCAGGTGGGCAATCCGAAAAGCCCCAGCTTGCCAGGCTCCCGGTAGTTGATCTGCAAGCGCCGCTGGCGGGAGGAGAAGCGCCCCTCGAAGGAAAGGATGCGGGCCTTGCCGAACAGGTTGATGTCCGCCCAGCTGCCGGAGATGCGCAGCTTTTCCTCGGTGTCCCAGCCGATGCCGCCGGAAAGCGTGCGGCTCGGCGCTTCCCGGGCCTCGATCACCAAACCCCGCTGGGCGCCGCTTTCCTGGCCAGGGATGGGCTGGATACCGATCCGCTCGAAGATCCCCAAGGCCAGCAGCCGCCGCTGGGCGGCAAGCAGCGCGTCCGGGGAAAAGGGCTCCCCGGGGCGCAGGCCGTGGACCGCTTCCACCACCTGGGGACGGGTCTTGGCGAGCCCAGCCAGCACCACCCGCCCCACGCGCACCGGCTCCCCGGGGCTTACCGAAAACAAGGGCGAGCAGCGCGCCTGCTGGCAGCGGCTGGTGACGCTCACCCCCGCATCGGCGAAACCCGCCTCGGCCAACGCCGTGGCCAAGAGCCGCCGCGCCTCCTCCTGGAGCCCCTCGCTCCAAGGTCCGCCAGGGAGCAAGGGCAGCGCAGGCTGCGGCAAGTCGGGAGGCCAGCCCTCCACCGCCACCTCCTCCACCTGCCACTTTTGCCCCAGGGTCACCGGGAACTCCACCGCCACCGCGTCCCCCTCCCGCACCAGCCGCACCGGGGCCACCTGGGCTTCGGCGAACCCGAAGCGCTTAGAAAGCTCCAGCACCGACTCCCGGTCCGCGGCGAGGGTCTCGTCATCCACCACCAGCCCGGTGAGCTTGCTGAGCCTGCCAGCCCGCACCGCCACCCGCTGCGGCAGCTCCGCCGCGAGCTCGCAGCCCGCGGGCACCCCGGGGAAGCGCACCGCTTTGATGAGGAGCTTGGGCCCCCGGTCCACCTTCACCTCCAGCACCGGGCTCGCCTCCTGGGTGCTGGCCGTGACCTCCACCTGGGCCAAAAGGTACCCCTGTCGCTGCAAGGCGCGCCGCAGCCGCTCCGCAAGCCACGTCTCAGAGCCAGCGGCGAAGCCCTCTTCCCCAGCGAGGAACGGGAACGCTTCCCGCAAAAGCGAAGAAGGCAAAGCGGCGCCCTTGACCTTGAGGGAAAACCGCGGCCCGAGACGCACCGCAAACTGCGCCAAGCTCCCGCAGGGGGCAGGGAGGAGCTGCGGCCCCTCCACCTCCGCTTGCCAGTACCCTTGTTGGCGCAACGCCGCAAGGAGCCGGCGGCGCATCCCCTCCTGGGTGCCCAAGGTGAGGCGCCTGCCGGGCTTCACGTCGCAGGCCCGCCAGAGCTTCTTGGCATCCCAATCCAGGCCCTGGGCTTGGAGCTGGCAGACCAAAAGCGGCGGGCCCAGGACAGCGGCAATGCGCACATCCACCGTGCCTTGCGCGACGTGGAACTCCAGCTGCGGGTCCAGCCGGGCTTCGGGGAACCCATCGGCGCGCAGCAGCTCCTGGGCCCGGGCGAGGGCTCGCTCGAAGGGGGCTAACAGGAGCGGCGAGCCGGGGGAAATCGCCAGCTCCTGGGCCACGACCCCCCGCTGCCGCCCCGGCAAACCAGAAAACTCCAGCTTGCCCACCCGGGAGGCCACCTGGGTCCGCACCAGCACCCCGTACCCTTCCCCCCGGGGCGAGACCTCCACCGCCACGTCCTCCACTTCCCGGGTGGCCAGCAGCGCTTGCACCCCCGCGCGGATCGCCTCCCGGTCCAAGGTGTACCCGGGTTGCACGCCGAACACCCGGGCGAGGCGCCCAGCGTCGCCGCCGGGGGCTACCACCTCCACCGCGCTCACCTTTCCCTGCCCCCAGGGGAGCGTGGCCAGGAGCATCAGTAGCGCCGGCGCCACTTCACCTCCAGGGAGTACGAGCCATCGGTGTCCCGGGTGGCTTCCAGGAACACGTCCTTGCCCACCCGCCAACGGCTGAGGATCACCTCCTCCCGGTTGGAGGAAAGGTTCGTGGAAACCGTCACCGACCAATCCGGCGAGAGCTGCTTCACCATGGTCACCCGGGCGGTGGGGGTGCCCGCTTCGGTGGTGACGAAGGGGTCTATGCGCAGCTGATCCAACGCCAAAAGACTGCGGGTGCGCTGGGTCACCGCCCCGGTGAGCTGCTCGGTGAGGAACGAGGTGGCCACCGCGGAAGCGGAAGCAGCAGCCGCCGCCGAGGAGGGGTTTACCCCCAGGGCGATGAGCGCCAGGATGTCCGCTTCGGGGAGCGGCGGATCCGAGGAGAGGTTGGGCACCAGGCGGTCCAAGGTGCCGGAAAGCCCCACGTTCACCGTGAAGTTGGCCACCACGCCGTGGGCCTGCAAATCTATCACCGGCCGGATAGCTTCGGGATCGGCGAAGCTCACCGAGGCCCTGTCCACCTCGTACTTCACCCCGGCAAGCTCCACCTCCCCACCGGGAAACACCTCCAGCCTCCCCAAAAGCCCAGGCTGGGTGGAATCCCCCACCAGGCGAAGCTCCCCTTGGGCCACGAGGCGCGCCATGGGGGTGCGCACCTCCAGGGTGCCAGGGATGGCAATGCGCACATCGAAGGCCAAAAGCCCCCGCCCGGTGGCGGCAGCCCGCTCCCGACTGGTGAGCTCCTCCAGCACCAGCCGCTGCAGGTTCACCTCCCGCTGGTAGATCGAGCGCCGCAGCACGAGCTCCCCGGAAAGCTGCAGCCCCGAAAGGTCCCCGGCAAGCCGCAACGACCCGTCCAGCGTGGGTTCGAACCCGCTTGCAAGCGGCCAGCGCACCGCGGCCAGCTGCAGCGCCAGGTCCAGCTCCAGCCGAGGAGCCAGGCGGATTTGCCCCGAGCAGCGCCCCGATCCCCCCTGGAACGCGAAGCGCACCCCCCGCAGCGTGATGGTTTCACCGGAAAGCTCCGCCTTGCCCTCCACGGCGGTGACCGGCGCCGGCAACCCCGGGACCTGCAACGATCCCCCGCTCACCTCCAAAACCCCTTCCATCCGCGGGGCCTCCACGGTCCCGGAAATTTCCCCGGAAAACGCCACGTGCCCCCGGGGCGCCGCTTCCGGCCAGAAAAGCCCCAGGAGCGAGGCGGGGAGCACCGCATTCACATGCCCGGAAAGCTGCCCGTTCGCCCGCCGCACTCCCTCCAGGGAAAGGGTGGTGCCTCGGCCCGCCATCTCCAGGCCAGCGATCGCCAGCTCGCTTCCCCGCAAGGTGAACGGCGCAGCCTGGCGCAGCTCCACCCGCTGCCCTTCCGCCGCGAGCCAACCCTGGGTAAGCGAGCCGCGAATTTCCGGCTGACCGGTGGGGCCCAGGTGGATTTCCATGGTGGCCTGGAGCTCCCCGTCCACCGGTTGCTCCCCCCCCAGCAGATCCGCCAAAAGCGCCCGCAGGCTTTCCACCCGCAGGCTCGCGGTTCCGCTGAAGGCGCGCTTTTCCTGCTGGATTTGCGCTGCCAGCTCCCACCGCCCTGGCCGCTGGAGCTCAGCCACAAGCCCGTTGGGGGAAAGCATCACGCTCCCCGCTGCCCCCTGGGCGGTGCGCAAGGTGAGCTTGCCCGAAGGCTCGTCCCAGGGAAACTCCCCCGCCACCTCCGCCTCCACGTTGCCGCCCAAAAGCCGCGCCAGGGCCGGGGAAATCGGCTCCAACCCGAGCCCCGCCACCCGGGCGGAGACCTCCACGTGACGGCGGGGAAAGTCCACAGCGAGCTCCCCGGCAAGCCCTCCGAGCACCAGGTGCTGCACGCGCAGCACCCCGTCCCGCACCGTCACCTCCCCGCTTCCCGCGCCGAAGGGCAGCCCCACCACCTGCACCTCCGCCAGCTGCATGCGGGCGTCCAGCCTGGGTCGCTCCAAGGTGCCAGCCACGGTGCCGGTCAGGGAAACCGTGCCCTCCAGCGGAAAGCGCAACCCCGCCCAACGGGCCATGCGCGGCAACGGAAGCGAGCGGCTTTCGAACACCAGGGCCACCGTGGGGGAAGGGGTGCGCACGTCCAGGGAAGCGGTGAACTGCGCCCTGCCCCGCCCCAGGGCCAAAGTTCCACCGTCCAGGGTGAGCAGCCCCTGGGAAAAGTGCAGCTCCGCCTGCAGCGCGTCAGCTTCCAAGGGCCCCAGACACACCGGCGAGAGCGCCACGGTGCCCACCACGGTGGGCGCGGTGAAAGGGCCGGTGAGCAGGAGATCGAACACCGCGGTGCCGGAAAGCTCCGGCGGCAGCACCGGGCTTCCCACCCACCCTGCCAAGAGCTTGCCCACGGCCTCCACCGCCACCCCCTCGCTGGCCAGCGACCAGGAAGGCTGCCAGCTCCCCAGGGCGAGCTTGCCCTCCCACCGCAAGCTGCCCCCGGGAAGCCGCAGCTCCCTGGCCCGGAAGCGGAGCGCGTGGTCAGCCGCCAGAAAAACCGAAAGCTCCCCTTCCACCCCAACCCCTTCCCCGGAGGGGGTCAGGTGCACCTGGGCCACCCCGTTCCCTTCGCCGATGGCGCTGCCTTCGAAGGCCAACTCGGCGTTCACCGAGGCCTTCGCTCCCAGCCCCGCTGGAGGGACCCCGAGCACTGCCAAGAAGCGCTCCACGTCCACCGCTTGCCCCCGCAGGGCGATGGCATGGGCGAAGGTGGGACCGAAATCCCCGAGGCGATAGGAGCCCTCCACCCGGCCCCCAGCGAACCACCCTTCGTCCAGGGAAGCCTCGATCCCCTCGGGGGAGACGTGCACCGAGCCAGTCACGCGCTGCACCGCGAACCCCACCGCCGTCACTTCCTGGCTTTGTACGGTGGCGTCCACGGCGAACCCCCCCTTCCTCACCTGGGCCTTGCCCTGGGCCTCCACCAGCCCGGCGAGGCCGATGCCGATCCCGAAGAAGCGGTCCACCTCCGCAAGCTGGCAGCGCAATCCGCCGGCAAGCTCCAGCAGCGGCTCCCCTTGCCAGCTGGCCCGGCCCCGGAGGTCGGCTTCCAACCCCTCGCTTGCCAGCAAGAGCCGCCGCAGCTCGAGCGCCCCCGGGGACAGGCGGCCCCACCCCTCCACTCCCAGCGCCAGCGTGCGCTGCTGGTTGGCAAGCTCCAGCTTTGCCGCGCGGAAAAAAACACCGGAGAACGCCCCCCGCCCTCGCCCGGTGACCAGCAGCTCCACCCCGGACAGGGAGAGCCGCATCCCCGGGGCAAGCTGGAGCTGGTCGAGGCTTGCCTCCTCCACCACCAGCTGCCGCACCCGCACCCGTACCGCAGCTTTGGACCCTCCCCCACCGCCTGGCAACCCGGGAGCCGAGAAGACCCGCAACCCGCGGACGTAGAGCAGGTTGAGCCCCAGCTCCCCCTGGCCGAGGTGGAAGCTGCCCAGGTTCACCACGGCTTTGTCCAAGGTGAGCACAGGCGCTTGCTGCGGGCCGAGGCGCAAGCCCCGCAAACTGAGCTGCAGCGGGAAAAGCTCCAGGCGCGCCGCCTCCACCGAAGCTGGCTGCCCCAAGCTCGCGGTGAGCTTGCCCGCCACCCACCGGGCCAAGGTCGCCTCGGTGGCAGGGCGAGCCAGCCACCAGGTCAAGGCCTGGAAGGCTAGCGCCAACACGGCCAGCGCCGCCAGAGCAAGCAGCAGCTTGCGTCTTGCGCCGCGGAGCACCTAACCCCCCCACTCACCCCAGTGGAGCTTGTTGTGGAGAATCGCGAAGAAGCTCAAACCTGAAGGACGCACCACCGTGAGCGGCTCCGGGGCCGGCAGCACGTGGATCGCGTGGCGGTGGTCCACCGGGTGGCCGTACTGCCCGTCCAAGGTCAAAAACGCGTCTTCGTCCCCAGGCTCCACGCGCACCGTCACCCGGGAGCCGATGGGGATCACCAGCGGCCGGTTGGAGAGCGTGTGCGGGCAAATGGGCGTGACGATCAGCGCGGGAAGCGCTGGGTGCACGATGGGGCCGCCGGCGGAGAGGTTGTACGCGGTGGAACCCGTGGGGGTGGCGAGGATGAGGCCGTCAGCGCGGTACTGGGTGAGGAACTCCCCGTCCACCTCCACGCGGATCGGCAGAATCCTCGCCAACGTGCCCTTGGCCACCACCACGTCGTTGAGCACCAGGAACGTTTCGCTGCCTCCCTCGTGCTCCAGCTGGCAGGCAAGCCGCTGCCGGGTCTCGCAAACCACCTTGCCGGCCAGCAAGCTTTCCAGAAGCTGCCACACCTGCTCCGCCGGGTGCTCGGTGAGGAACCCCAAGGTGCCCATGTTGACCCCCGCCACCGGCGTGGAGGCGGGACACCCCCGGGCCACCGAGAGGAACGTGCCGTCACCCCCCAGCACCACCACCGCATCCACCCGTTGCCCCAGCTCCGCCCGAGGGGGGCCGTCGGCAAGGCCCAGCGGCACCGCGCTCTCCCGGTCCACCACCACCTCCACGCCGCGACTGGCCACCCACGCTGCCACTTCCTTGCCCAAGGCGATGGCCTCGGGGCTGGAGGTTTTCACCACCAGGCCGAGTCGCCGGGGGGGAAGGTTGACTTGCTCCGCACCCACGGCGGGATTGTAACCGCTTCTTCCATCTCCGGGCGCTACCGGCCCTCGCTGCCTTGGATGCGGGCGATGATCTCCTCGGGTTCGGGAAAGCGCCCCTCGTGGTGCTTGGAGAACACGCGCTTGCCGTCCACCTCCACGTCGAACACCCCGCCGGATCCCTTCACCAGCGTCACCTCGGCGCCCAGGCGCTCGGTGAGCACAGCTGCCAACCTGGCAGCTCGCGGCTCGTAGTTTCAAACCACGCAGTACGTGATGCGCACTTTCATGGCTCGCTCCCCCTGGGAGATTCTAGCCGAGACCTGCTGGCGGCCAGCAGCGCCGCCGCGGAACAAACGCAAGCGGTACCGCCCAGCGCCACCGCCAGCGGCGTGGAAAGCTTTTGGGCCAAAGCACCAGCGAGCAACCCGCCCAGCGGCGTGCCGCCGGAGAAAAACCAGATGTACAGCGAGATGAGCCGCGCCCGCAGCGCCGGCGGGGCGGTGATCTGCAGCGTGCCGTTGGTGGTGGCCAGCTGCGCCGCCACCGCCCACCCAGCTATCGCCAGCGCCAGGCAGGCCAGGGGCAGCGCCCGGGCGGTGGCCAGGGCCAGCAGCGCCACCCCCAGGACCGTTTGCGCAACGAACACCCGTCCCCGGCTGCCCCGCTGGCTTTCCCGGGCCGCTACCGAAAGCGAGCCCAGCATCGCCCCGAAACCCGAAGCCGAAAGCAAAAGCCCGTACCCCCGGGCGTCGGACCCCAGCACGGTCCTGGCGAACGCCGGCAGCAAGGTGCTGTAGGAAAGCCCGAACACCGCGGTGACGAAAACCGCGGCCAAAAGCGCGCGGACACGCCGCTCCCCCCAGGCGTAACGCAAACCCTCGGCAAGCTGCGGCCAGAACGCCAGCGGCCCGCGGGTGGCCGGTCCGCGCTCCTTGACCGTGAGCACCGCCCAGAGGAACGGCACGAAGCTCGCAGCGTTGAGGGCAAAACAAAACCCTTCGCCGTACGCTGCCACCACCACCCCCGCCACCGCGGGACCCACCAAGCGCCCCGCGTTGAACACCGTGGAGTTCAGCGACACCGCACTCTGCAGGTCCTCCACCGGTACCAGCTCCACCTGGAAGCTCTGGCGGGCGGGCATGTCCAGGGTGTCCACCACCCCCTGCACCAGGGCGAACAAGAAGATCTGCAGCACCGTTACCTGCCCGGAAAGCGTGAGGAAAGCCAGGGCAGTGGCCTGGAGGATGCTCGCGGTTTGCGTCGCCAGAAGCAGCTTGCGCTTGGGGAAGTAGTCGGTGAGCACCCCCGCCAACGGCAAACCCAAAAGCGAGGGACCGAAGCGCACCGCGGTGAGGATGCCCAGCGCTTGGGGGGACTGGCTCAAGCGGTAAACCAGCCACCCCTGGGCCAGGGTCTGCATCCAGCTCCCCAGCACCGAGATGGCCCACCCCACCCAGTAGCGGCGGAAAGCCGGGTAGCGCAAGGCGCGGAAGGCGCGGCGCAAGCTCACGGGCGCGACCCTAGCTTTGCGGAACCCCGCGGGATCCCCCGGGGAGCACCGGTTCCACGCTTTCGGGCAGCTCCCCGGAAGCTGCGTGCTTGAGGTGATCCCCGAAGCGCGTGGCCAGCTTGTCCGCCTCCTGGAACTGGTTCATCGCGTTTTGCAGGTGCCGGCCCAGGATGCGCAGCGTCTCCCCCAGCCGCTCGAACTCCCCCTGCATGCGGGAAAGCTCCCCGAGGATCTCCTGCGCCCGGGCTTCCACTTGCAGCCCTTTGAGCCCCAGGGCGATGGTCATGAGGTAGGCGTAAAAGGAGTTGGGGGAAACCGGGATCACCTTCCTGCCGGTGGCGTAGGCCAGCACCGGCTCCTCGTTGTCCCCCTCGCCGCGCACCAGGATCTCGTAGTACACCGCCTCGGAAGGCACGAACATCAGCGCGAAATCGAAGGTCCCCTCCCCTGGGCGGATGTACTTGCTGGCGATCTCGTCCACCCGCCCCTTCACCGCCCGCACGAAATCCCGCCGCGCCTGGCGCTTGGCGGCCTCGTCCTCGGCCTTGAGCAGGCGCTGAAAAGCCTCCAGGGGAAACTTGGCGTCCACCGGCACCAGGTGCTCCCGCAGGCGGATCACCGCGTCCACCACTTGCCCGTCCCGGAAGCGGTACTGAGCCTGCCAGAACTTCTCGGGCAGCACTTGGCCCAGGAACGTTTCCAGCTGCACCTCCCCCAGCTGCCCCCGGAGCTTGGGTGCCTTGAGGATGTCCTGGAGCTCCTGGAGCTCCTTGCCGAGGTTTTCCATGCGGGCAGCCATCTCGGCTACCTGGCCCAGCTGGCCCTTGAGCTCCCCGAAGACCTTGGTGGCCCCCTCGAACCGCTCCCCCAGCTGCGCCTGGGTCTGGGCCAGCTGCGCGTTCACCGCGCGGACCAGCTCCGCAAGCTCGTGGGAGAGCGTCTGCCGCGCCGCCTCCAGCTCCTGCTGCTGCCCCGCTTGCATGCGCTGGCCGAACTCCCCCAGGGCCTGGTGGAACCGCTCCACAGTTTGCGTCACCTGGCCGATGGCGTTGGCCAGGGCGGTTTGCTGCGCCTGAGCCACTTGCGCGGTCACCTCCGAGAGCTTGGCGGCGAGCTCGCGGCTCTGCCGCCCTTGATGCCAAAAGGCGAAGCCCAAGAGCAACAGCGCCACCGCCAAAACCGCGAGCACCGCGAAAACCCAGCTCACGCTTCACCTCCTTGCACCGCTCCCGCAGCCAAGCCCACCTCCCGGGGCCGGGCCCCCGGGGGAAGCCCCAACAGCCCCGCCACCGCCTCCTCCGCCCGCTGCGCCAGGGTGCGACGGTCGCCGTGGGGGGGCAGCAACGGCTTACCCAGCCGCACCAGGGCCTCCACCCGCCGGTGCCCTCCCAGCGACAAAAGGTGACGCAGGAAAGGCTCCCCCCGGAACCACCCCACCAGGTGGCGGTTGTGGGCGTCCAACGGCGCGCCGTCCAGCGAAAGGTAGGTGATCGCCGCGGGGACCACCGGGGCTTGGGCGTCCACCGCGGCTTGGAAAACCCCGGTGCGAAAAGGCAAAAGCCCGGTACCGTCGGTGGAGGTACCCTCGGGAAAAGCGATCACCGTGGCCCCGGCCCGCAGCGCTTCCCGCACCTGGGCCACCCCCCGGGCCCCCGCCCGCTTGCGTTCCCGGTTGAGGAAGATCGTGGCTCCCGAAGCCGCCAGCTGCCCGAACAACGGCCAGCCCCGCATGTCGTGGCGTGCCACGAAGATGCAGGGAAAGAGCGAGCCGATGGTGACGATGTCCACGTACCCCTGGTGGTTCGCCACCACCAACGACCCTGGCGGGGGCAGCTCCCCTTCCCGCCTCACCCGCACCCCCAGGCAGAAGGCCCCGAGCCTCGCCCAGCGGGCAATGTACGGCGCGGTCTTGCGGAAGCGGCGGGGAAAAGGCGTGAGCACCGCCCCGAGCCCCGAAGCCACCACCGCCCAAGACAGGACGGCAAAAAGCTGCAGCCGCGCTACCGCCCGCAGTTTGCTCGCTCTCCCCACGGCCTTCCTTTGTAACACACTCGTAGCTCGGGAACCCCCAGGTACCGGCACCTCCGGCCCCAGAAGCGCGCTAGCCCCAGCGGCCTGGAAGAAGTCAAAAACGCCTCACCACGGGATCGTAGGTGGGACCGTTGTAAGGTCCCCCTACCCGGCGCTCCCCGTGGCTCGGCCCGCCGGGCGCACCGGAGCTGTCCAGGACGATGGTTCCGCTGCCTTCGTCCAAGTGGTACAAGGCCACGGTGTTGCTGTCCGCGGTAAACGGCGCGGTGGGCGGGGCGAACGGCGCAGCGTAGCGAATCACGTCGGAGATCCGTACCTCGTCGATCCAACCAGAGAACGAGGGGTATGTGGAGGAGTCGTAGTCGTGCTTTTCGGCACCGGTAACCAGAAAGGGGTCGTTGGGCCAGGAGGCCACCCGGGCGGGGTTGTACGCCACGTTCCCCGGAGGTCCAGCGCCGCTGGCCTCGAGGTTGCCGTTCACGAAAATACGCATTTGCCCGGAAAAACTCCGGGTAACCGCTACGTGGTGCCAGGAATTGGCTGCGAGAGCCGAGCCGCTGCAGATCGTAACACCGTAACTGCCGTTGTGGACACCGAAGGCGATGCGGCCACCGTAGAGGGAGATGCCAAAGTCGCCGAAATCCGGGGTACCGAAAATGTCCCGATCAAAGATGATGTTGCCATATATCCAAGTGTCCTCCCCCTGGGTGCAGCTGCCGCTTCCGTTTTCTCCGGGAGAAAAGCGGATCCAGAACTCCAAGGTGAAATCCCCGTTTCCGACGTTCACCGGTTTGCCAAAAGACCCGTTCACCAGGGGAATTTTTAGCCGATCGATGTCCCCCGAGCCGGTGCCGTAGAAGCGCAGGGAGTACGTGGTCGCCGGCGGGGGCGTCGGTGTCGGGGTGGGGGTGGGTGTAGGTGTCGGGGTGGGTGTGGGGGTCGGTGTTGGAGTTGGGGTAGGCGTGGGCGTAGGAGTGGCGGTGGGGCTCGGAGTCGGGGTAGGGGTGGGCG
>Ga0209018_1000849_pt1 | contig 26956 bp, 24 predicted proteins | sample YNPBryBLVA2012_FD_185814 | JGI IMG/M metagenome (GOLD analysis project Ga0209018, IMG submission 185814) | Anoxygenic and chlorotrophic microbial mat microbial communities from Yellowstone National Park, USA - YNP Bryant BLVA 2012 (SPAdes)... ...
ACTCCAGGTGGCGGCCGCCACCCCCAAACCCGCTCTGCCAGTCCCTCGCCTCGCCGTATTCCCCGGAAGAAACCGCCGATGTGGCGAACCGCCACCCCCGACGCATTCCGCCACTTCCCCCTCCTGCCTGCCAGCGCCCCTGCCCGCCGGTTCAACGGCTTCCGAGCGCGGCCCAGGCCTCATCGAACGTGCAACACGCCGGAGGTGCGCCACAAGGCTCATGCCGTGACCCGGCCAGCGTCCCGGAGCGCGAACCTCGACGACTCGGTGGCCGCGCAGGACCGCAGGTGTGCGAGACCCCGTTGCCCGGCAATGGGCGCATGGGCGCGATCCTGAAGCTCGACGTCTGCTTCTGGCACAAGGTCGGCCAAGGGAGTCCGAACTCGCGGTGCTGGTCGGCGACCGTGCACAGCGCATCCAAGGCAGGAGCCACCATGTTGTCGGTCCTCCCGACCTGCGATGCACCAAACCATCGACGATGCCGATGGCGTGGGGTCCAGGTCGTCCCCACGCGGGGCGGTCCACGGCCACGGAGCGCTCCTCCGTGCCCGGCGATGCGACCCGCACCAGCGGCCAAGGCGGGCGCTACCTTTGCGGCTTCAAGTAGTTCGTGAGCTTGATGACGTAAAACCTGTCCTGCGTCTGCGGTGGCTTGCCGCCGGCACCGACATGACGTTCCTTGTGCGCGAATCCGTGCTCGCCGAGCGAGGTGCTCACCTGGTACCAGGCCTCGCGCCGGGTCTCGGTCGACTCGAAGCCGTAGATACCTCGGCAGACCGTGGCCCTGCACACGATGCGCTGCACGGCGATACCCCCACTGCCGGTCATCGCGCCGTCGACCAGCCGCTCCAGCTCGGGTGCCCAGGCCGGGTCGCGGGCCTTGCGGTCGAATTGTGCGTCGTACTAGCTCGTCCACGCTGCCTGCAACGCCGCCCGCGTGCGTGGGCTGCGTTGGTTCATACGCGGCCGTGGCGGACACAGTGCTCTCCGGTGTCACGGGCGCCTCGGCAGCGCCCGGCTGGTCGTCTCGTTGGCTGCCGGGAACGTCGGTCCTCGCTGGCTCGCGCCCCCTTGGCATGAGGCGAGTGACAGCATCGAGCACGCAATCGCACCGGGTACGATGTAGTGAATCCTGCATTGTATCATTGGGTTCTCCTCTGCCACCAAGGATCGCGGTCTCAGCACTCCACCATGTTGAATCCCATCACCCGTGACCGGTCCGAGAAGCCGGAACCGGTCGCCTTGGGCAGGAAGCACTCCAGCGTATAGAAAGAATCAGGGTCTTGGTCGTAGGGATATTCGTTTTGGAACGTCAACGTCCACCCGCCTCGGGGTGCGAGCCCGGAGTCTACGAAGATGTCCGACCCATCCCAACCGATGATTCGGTAGTCACACCGAAGGTAGTCGGTCGGATGCGCGTTGTACACGCCGACGCTCAGTTCGATCCAGTACCACGGGCTGGCTCTTGGCACAGGGCAGTCGACAATGAGCTGACTTGCAGTGTTCGAGTTGGCCGACCCGGCGTAGATGGCTTGCCTGAGCGTGCCTGTCGTATCGATGCCGTCGTTGTTCTGCACACACAGCACGCCGGAAGACCAAGTATTCGTCACGGCGTGCGCCGTTGCGCCGCCGAACGTCACGACACCCGCGACCATTCCAACCCACAGCACATGGTCCGCTCTCGCCACGGTTACCTCGCGCTTGCGCTCGCGGCGCCCGTAGATCGTCGCGCCGTGTCTGCCTGGCGCGAACGGGGCCCTACCATTGCACTCTCTCTCGGTTGTCAACCCACCATGCGTTGGGTGGGGGCAGATGGTTGCGCCCGTTTGGCGTCACGCCTGCGTTCCACGCCAACATCGGGAGAACGTGTTGAACCGGCAGGCGTTGGCGCATCGACGACGTCGCCCGTAGCGCTTCGTGGCTTCCGGCCGACCCACCGCCACGCGTCAGTCAGCGCGCAGACCGCCGCCCCGCTCAGGATGTCTTGCTGTCCATCTTGCAGGCGCTTCGCGTGGCGCGGTGCAGCAACCGTCCCGTTCCCGGTCGTGCGAGCCGGCGCACCTGCATGCCCTTCGGTTGCGCCCTCGACCATGCCGCCCGTGCGCTAGAATAGACAGGCTGACGACACGAGCGAGCGGCCTCGATGAGACGCGCGGAAGCCCAGGCTGGCCCCCTTCGACTCGCGCTTTGCGACCCGGCGCAGCCCGCTCGTTTCGACCCGCCGCGCCCCGTCCGCGCCGTGGTCGTCGCCGTGCTCGCGAGCTGCGCCTGCTCCATCCTGCTCGCCTCGTTCGCCCCCACCAACCTCGTGCTGCGCGGCTTGCTCTTCGCGACCGCGTTGGGCACCACGGCGGTCGCAGTCCACCTGGTCCTCCGCACCACGGCTCGAACTCGCACCCCCAGCGGACCGCACCTGCTGTTGGACCAGCGTGGCCTGTCTATCGTCCGCGCTTCCGGGGCTCAGGACCTGCTCGTGCCTCTGCAGCCATCGTTCGGCGTCACCCTCCTGACCTCTGCGGCGCGCGACAAGGTCGTCATGGCCCTCACCGCGCCGGGACGCGTGCTGTGCGTCGGCGCCGAGGTCTCTTCCCACAGCGTCGTGCGCAGGCGCCTACTCGACCTGCTCCCGCTGGCGGTCACCGTGCCTGGTGACGACCTCGGCATGGCCACCATGTTGCCAGACGGCACCTCGCTCATCGTATCCGAAGCCGAGTGGGGTTCGCTGCTCGACGCCCTGATCGCCACCGACGCCACGGCGATGGACCGTTGCTATCTGTCCGACAGCCGCGGCGAGGTGATCGTGCTCACGGCGGACCGGGTGCGGACACCGCGCGCCGTGTTTCGGCTCGACCAGCGGTTCGACTGGAGAGCGTGGGTGTTCCACGAACCGGTGCGGATGCCGGGCACCATGTTCCAGGCGACCTCACTGCGCCAGGGCAAGGACGAGGTCGTCTTCGTCAGCCTGATGGGGCCTGACGTCCGCACCTCGATCCACGACGCCGTGCGCGTCCAGCATGCCGCGGCCGACGACTTCTTGCAGCGTGACGCGCGGCTGGCCGATGCACCGCTTGGCCTTGCGCCACCGCTTGGCCGTCGCATCGCCATCGACCGACTTTTCATGCTCCCGCTGCGTCGCATGCTGGACCGCGCGCAAGCGGTGACCCGACCGTCCCTGCCCGGGGATGCGCCCCTGCGTTGACGGCCTCCACGCAGGATGAAGGAGCATCGAGTGTCGTCGGCTGGGTGCACACGGCCCGGCCGGGGTCCCAACGAGCCGAAGCTGTTCGCGCCGATTGGCCACCCGTGCGCACGAACCGCGGCACACCGCCAGGCTCCGCCGAGCCGACCCACCGTGAGCGTGTGCGTGCGCGGTCCGTCGCGGCAGGTGGTGCGTGCGGAACGAACGTACTGTCTTTGGCGGTTGCGCTTGACGCACACCGTGCAACGCGGTTACTGGAACTGAATCGCCGTTCAACGAGCCGTGACCGAGCAGTTCGGTTCACGAAGCAGGACGACGCAAGGAGGCCCGCCCATGGCAGTCGACATCATCAAGCTCTTCAACGAAGAACTCCCCGGCGCACTGCAGCGCAACGCCGACGACGCCAAGACGATCAACGCGAAGTTTCAGCTCAACATCGCGGGCGCGGGCGAGTGGTTCATCGACGTGACCGAGGCCGGACCGTCCTGCACGCCGGGCAACCCTGGTGGTGCCGACGTGACCATCGACGTGTCGGCCGAGGACTTCCAGAAGCTGCACGAGAACCCGCAGACCAACGGCATGCAGCTTTTCTTCCAGGGCAAGCTGAAGGTTCAGGGCAACCAGATGCTGGCCATGAAGCTCTCCAAGCTCTTCGGCTACAAGTGACGTAGCCCTCCGCCTCTACGCCAGCGCGTTTCCGCGTCCGACCCGGAGCCGACGCGTTCGGTGTGCAGGGTCGGCATCCTGCTCAGATCTTGGTCAACTCCTCGGCGAGCTCCTCGTCGGTCACCACCCCCTTGCGCAGCAGGATGGACAGCACCGCCGCGAGCAGCGCCTCCCACCGTGCGTGGTCCCCAAGCAGCTCCGAGGGATCGGCTCCCCGCGCGGCGGCGCGCAGCGCTTCGACGACCTGCTGGCCGGTCGGTGCGGCGGTCGGGCGCTGAACCGCGTCGGGCGGGGTCGATGCAGGTCGCGGAGGCTGCACCGCGTCGCTGGGAAGCGGCTCCGGCGGCAACTCTCGCAGCGCCTTGATCAGGCTGTCTCGCCGCGGCTTCTTTGCTTTGCGGGCCAGCGGCAACGCGATCGTCGTGCCGTCGAGCAACGTGAGCGCCACCACCTTGTCCGTCTTGGTCCGCCCCGGCGGTGCTGGTGAACCCGGCTCCTGGTCCGGCGCACGTGACCTTCGCGACAGCAACTCTTCGATCGCCACCTCCGCGCCAACCTCGACCGAAACCGAGTCGTCGTAGCCCGACCGGTCCGGCGCTGCACCTTGCTGGTCGCCCGCCCGCACGGGTGCTGGTTGCGCTTCCTGGGCAGCTTCGACGGTCGCGGTTTGCGCCGCGACTTCGGTGTGCACCGTCGAAGCGAAACGCTCTTCGGCAGGTGCAAGGCCAGGCGGCACCTCCACGGATGCCACGTCCGGCGCCTCGGGCTGCGGGGCCGCCGACGCCACCTCGACCGGCGACGCGTCCGGTGCGCGCTCCTGGGGCTCGGATGCTTGGGGCTCGGACGCCTGGGGCTCGGACGCCTGGGGCTCGGACGCCTGGGGCTCCACGTCGGGCGCGGATCCTTGTGCTTCGGCAGCCGGCACGCCGTCGTCTGCACTCGCTTCTTGCCGACCGACGGCTTGCTGCTCGCCTTGCGCTTGCTCGTCTTCCGGTCCGGGACCGTAATACACCTCGATCGCGTTGCGGATGTCGGACGGCGAGGCGATCATGGCTCGGGTGGGCAAGCCGGACCAGGCTGCGCAGACCCGCAACGCCTCGACGTTGGTCGGGTCGTCCATGGCGACGTAGAGCGTGTCTCCCTGGCCGCGGACGTGTCGCACGTAGATGGGCACGAGGCAGTACTTGGCCGCGACGTCGCGCGGCACCATGCTCAGCAGACGCTTCGAGAAGTCGACGTGATACAGCGACACCCACGGCACGGACAGTTGCTGGGACAGGATCTGCGTGAGCTGAGTTTCGTTCACCATGCCGCGCTCCACCAGGAGATTGCCGAGTCGCCGCCCATCCTCCTTCTGGATTTCGAGGACTTCCGCGAGCTGCTCGGGGGTGATGATCCGGGCGTCGACAAGCAGTTCACCGAGGCGCAGGCGAGTAGGTTCCATCCACCTTCAGCGTACCGCAAGACCGCTCCCGATGCGGCATTCCTTGCACATGGTCGCCTCTGGGGGCCTCCCTGGCCGCCTCCGAACAGAACCCGTACGTCCTTCCCCGAGTTCGTGCTACCGTGCATGCGTCGAAATGCGCATCTGTCCGCAATGTTCCCAGACCTGCGATTCGTCGCATCGGTTCTGTCCGGCATGCGGATTCCCGATCAGCGCGGTGGCGAAGAACGACGAAGACCCGCTCATCGGTACGTCGCTGCCGGGTGGCTACGTCATCATCGAGCTGGTGGGCGTGGGAGGGATGGGGAGAGTCTATCGCGCCGAGCAGACCACGCTCGGCCGCACGGTGGCTGTCAAGATCATCCACCCCACCTTGCTGGGCGATGAGGCCGCGGCCGCCCGCTTCATCACCGAGGCCCGGACCGCGAGCTTGCTCAACCACCCCAACTCGGTGTCCATCATCGACTTCGGCAAGACCGAGACGGGGTTGCTCTATCTCGTCATGGAGTACCTGCGCGGGCGTGACGTCGCGCGCGTGGTGTACGAGGACGGCGCTCTGCCGTTTTCCAGGATTGTGGACATCTTGCGGCAGGTGCTCGCGGCGCTGTCCGAAGCCCATCATCTGGGCATCATCCATCGCGACCTGAAGCCCGAGAACGTGGTCATCGAGCCGATGCGATCCGGCGGCGACTTCGTCAAGGTCGTCGACTTCGGTCTCGCCAAGCTGCTGACCGACTCGACCAGACCGAACATCACCGCGACCGGCATCGTGTGCGGCACGCCCGACTACATGTCGCCCGAGCAGGGGCGCGGCGACCCGCTCGACGCCCGGAGCGACTTGTATGCGGTCGGCGTCATGCTGTTCCAGCTTCTCACGGGAAGGCTCCCGTTCGAAGCCGACTCCCCGACGCAGGTCGTGCTGATGCATCTGACCGTGCCGCCCCCCGACCCGCGAACCGTGGCGCCCGACCGTGGCATCCCCGCGTCGCTCGCGATGGTCACGCTGCGTGCGCTCGCCAAGAATCCCGGCGATCGGTACCAGGATGCGGACTCGTTCAGCGCCGCGCTCGCCGCGACCATGACGCAGATCGAAGCGCAGTCGCTGCGGCCCTCCGCCGTGCCGGACGAAGCGGGTGTGCGCTGCCCGCAATGCAGCTCGATGGTCCCTCTCGGCCAGCGCTACTGCGGCGAATGCGGCGCTCGCATCGGATCCTCCAAGCCTGCACCCACTTTCCAGCGCGCTTCGGCCCTCGACGACACCGCCCAACCGACGACCCGTCGTTTCCTCTCTGCGGAGGGCACGTTGCCCCTGGTGGCACGCGACGACGACATTGCCTGGCTTCTCGATCGCTTGTCAGACGCCACCAAGGCTCCTCAGGCGGCCAAGATCGTCGCCGGCCCGGGCATGGGCAAGACCCGCCTGCTCACCGAATTCCTCGGGCTGGTTCGCGCCGACGGGGATCTGGTCATCGAGGCTGGCCCAGACCCCTGGTGGGCCGAGGCTGCCTACTTCGCCCTCCGCTCCTGCGTCCGTCAGCTCGCCCAGTCGAAACCGGGAGACTGGGGATCGGTGCAAGGAGACACCGCCCGCAACCTCGAGCAGGTCTTCGGCGCGACCGTTTCCGAGTCGATGCTCCCGCAGGGCGAGGCGCGTCGCAGAGCGGCTGCGTTGCTCCGCTGGGCGCTCGCACGCGCCGCAGCCCGCGCCAGGAACCGTCGCGTCGTGGTGTGCATCGACGACTTGCAGCGTGTCGACGGCGCAAGCCGCAACGCTTTCGCCGATGTCGTCGGCGACCTCCCCAACCTCCCCGTGCTGTTCCTCTGCGCGCACGTGCCCGGCTTCGACGCATGCTGGCCAGGCAACGTGCCGGCTCGCGTGCTGCAGGGCCTCACACCGGACGCGGCGGCGTCGCTGATCCAAGGCCACTCCGCAGGCCCTGCCTTCCGCGGCATGAGCGACCGGGGGGTGCCCCCCATGTATGTCGAGCAGCTCATCCGTTTCGCGCAGGAGGGCGGCACCGCGCCTCCGCCGACCCTGCCCGACCTGCTCGCGCTGCGCATCGCTCGCCTCAACGCAGGCACCCGCCGTGTGCTCCAGGCCCTTGCCCTCGTCGGTTGTCCCCTCACGCCAGGAAGCATCGAGTCCGTGGTCGGTGCAGACTCGGACGTCGAGGCGAATCTCAAGACCTTGTCCGAAGCGGCGTTCGTCACCGCCACCGAAACCGGCTTCCGCGTCTCCCATCCCTTGATCCGCGAGATCGTCGAGGGCACCACCCCGGCTGGGGTCCGTCGCGAGCTGCACGCCGCCGCGGCACGCCTCACCGCTGCGCTCGCCCTCCCCATCGAAGCCAGAGCCAAGCACGCGTTGGGGGCGCAAGACGCCTTCGAGGCCCTCCTGCTCCTCGACCAGCTAGGCGAGAGCGCCCTGGCGCGCGACGACATCGACGGTGCGGTCCTGGCGTTTCGACGCGGCCTCGAGGTTGCCCGCCGCGAGATCTTCCGCGGTGAGCTCGATGACCCCATGCGCGCCGTGCTCCTGTTCAGCCGCAAGCTGGGCGACGCCTTGGCACGCGCCGGCCACGTGACCGACGCGGATGGTGTGTTGCGCGAAGCGCTCGACCTCGCTGGCCCGACCGGCGAAGACCGGGCCAAGGTGCTGTTCTCCCTCGCACGCATCGCCAGGCTGCGCCAGCGCCACGCCGATGCCGCACGCTACCTACGCGAAGCCCTGGAGCTTGCACACCGATCGGGAGCCGTCGACCTCATCAAGTCGATGGAGGAAGCAAGCCGGTCCTGGGCGTAGGGGCTGCGCGGTCTCCTACCGCGACGTGGAGCGTGCCTGCATCCGCGTGGGCGTCACGCACGCCTTGCACACGCTCCAGGCAACAGGCGCATGCGCGCGGCACTGTGCCGACGGTGATGGTGCGCCATGCCCACCGACTCCTTTCTGTGTCTCGTCCTCGGTCGCCGCGGAGATGCATTCTGCCTGCAACGGCCTGAGGTTCCTCGACGGCTAGGAGCATCCAACCATCGGGGACGTTGTGTACCAGGTCGATTGGGCGCAGCAGGCCATCCTGCGGGCTCGTCGGTATTCTGCGAGAAACGGGTTGCTGGGCGAAAGGGCACCCGATGTGGCCAGGTCCGAAGCGCTGATATGCGGCGCGACGCGGCCTCACGCCAGCCACGAGGTCCGCTGCGGCATGCGACGACCTCTGCGGCTGGGCACGCATCGCGGCATGGCGGTTTCCGCAGACCATCGAGCCGGCGTGCGTCCCTTCCCCCCAACCGCGGGGAAAGCCCGAGGATCCGCTCTTCCGCCTCGCACCCTCCGTGGCCGCCGGCAACGCCGCACGGGCCGAAGGCTGCTACATTGCCGCGAGTGCATCGTGCCGCGATGGTGGTTCCCTGCGAGCGACCCGAACAGGTCGGGGGGCGAAGCTCTCGCCCGCCGCCACGCCCACATGCTGTCGGGAGGACCGAACCGTCGCCGCCGTAGGACGCAGCAAGATAGAATCCCCAAGATGCAAGCCATGCTTCAAGCCCGCCTGCTGTCCTCCGCCTGTTTCATTGGATTGCTCGCGAGCGCCATGGGCTGCGCCGACGACCACGGGTCGTCCGGGCCGTCGTGCTCCTCCCTGTGCGGCGTCCACGACGAAACCTGTCCGAAAGGCGGGGAGGGGTGCTCCTCCGCGGGCAGCCAGGAATGCCTGACGACATGTACGTCCCGCAGCAGCAACCGCCAGGCGCATGTCGGGACTCCATCGACTCGTGGATGTCGTGCGCGTCGGATGCCAACTGGAGCTGCGAGGGCGAGGGCTGCGTCAAGCCGTGTGTGTCTGCTGAGCAGGCCGCGTATGCCTGCCTGGCCGGCCAGGCAGGAAGCGGAGGCAGTGCGGGTTCGACTGTGTGCGAGCAAGCGTCGAAGACGTTTACGAGTTCTTGTCCGGACTTGCCGGTCCCCACGTTCACGGTGTGCGACGACGTGAACCAATGCCGAGCGGGTTGCGTGATGTCGACCCTCTGCGACTTGCAAGCGCAGGCATCGTGCATGGTGTCTTGCGGCGGGGGAGAGGGCGGGCACGGCGGGGAAGCCGGCACGGGCGGGTATGGGGGATACGGCGGCGAGGGGGCGTACGGCGGCGAGGGCGGGTCCGGGGGCGGGACCGGCACGGACATCTACCCGGGCTGCTTCACCTACGCGGCAAAGTACTGCGGGTGTTTGGGAGAGTATGCCGCGCCTGATTGCACGACGACCATCGCGGGCGAATGCGACATCATGTATGGACTTTGTCCAAGCGACGCGGTCGCGTACATGGCTTGCATCGAGGCGCAAGACTGCCAGGGGAGTTGGGTCGACGCCTGTCCGTTCGACTGCAACCCGTGAGAGGGGGTTGGACCGGGCAAACAACCCGGGCGTGACCGTGACCGCCCGGCGAAACCATGCGGCGTGCATGCGCGTCGACTTCGCGCAACAGCGGTGCGAACCATTCGTCAGGAGGGCGTGCGGAGCTTCTGCACCATCGAGTTCGAATCGGCGGCAGCAGATCGCCGCCAGGTTCCGCCGATCCGGGTCGTCCCCATGCTGACTCTTCATCCGAAGGCGGCTTCGTAGGGCGTACGTCTGCCTCCTGCCGCGGCTCTGGGCGCATCACCTCCGGCCTGTCGCGGCCGTCGCCTCCACGGCGCTCAGCGCCAGCCGGTCGCGGCTGGCACCCAGCCCGACCGTGCGTCGCAACCGAATGCGGCATATTCCGCGTTCCGTATTCGCCAGTTCCCTGGCCCCGACCGAGGCCGCCCGCTCTCTCGGTCACCGGCTCAACGGCCCCTCAGACCCAGGCGTTGTTCAGAAGCTCACCCACGCCGCCCGCGCCGGGCACGATGTACTGATGATCGTTCAGCCCCCGCTCCTCGTCCCAGCGCATCCCGGGCACCGAGGCCAGCACGTCCGGCGGCGACAGCCCGCGGTCCAGCCGTAGTGCGTAGATCACGGCATCCGGGTGTGCGTCGCGCATCCGTCGCAGGTACTCCGGCGTGAGAATCAGATGCATCGCGATGCACCGCTCGGGCTTGCCCTCCAGCTTGGTCTTGTAGTGCTCGATCGCGCTCGCCATCGAGGACCCCGTCGCACCCATCGGGTCTGGAAACATCACGATGCGCCCGTCAACGTCCCGTCCGATCTTGGCGTCGTGCCATCTGGCGCCGACCACTTCGCCCCGCTCGTTGAGTTCTCGGCTCATGAACAGGTGGTCCTGGCGGACGAGCGATGGATCGAGCACTTCGTTGAGCAGCTCGTAGACGATCTGCGACGGCATGGTGCCGGCCCGGGCGATGCCCACGGTGATCACCTTGGTGCGCCGAGCAATGCCGGCGGAATGGACCACGGCTTCCGGGTGGGACCCCACCATGCGGGTGGGGACGCGGAGTGCTTCTCGGGGAAACTCGGCGGCGATTACGCGTCGCGCCAGATCCTCGTACAGCATGCGGATCAGCCGTCCCACCGCTGGCATGCCCGTTTCGCCCGCACAGGCCCTCGCAAGCAGCGTCCACGCCACGGGGTCGTCCAGCAGATGAACGTTCGGCCCGTAGCGGTGCTCGATTTCCGGTGCGCGGAAGCGGCTCGAAGCGTAGGCGGTTTCGATGGCCATGGCCGGCGATCCTAGCACCCCCGGCCGGGGTGTTGAACCAGTCCCCAGCCAACGAGGAAGCCGTCACGACGCCGAAATCGCCCGGATCAAGAACCCTACGCCTCGCGCTCCGTTTTGGTGTAGGCTGCCGCCTCGCCCATGGGCACATCCTACGTGAGAGGGCTCGAAGGTGGACAGCGATTTGGTCGAAGCGGTTTCGAGGCTCAAGGCCGTCTTTGAGAAACGTTCGATCCCTGTGGTGTTCGCTACCGCCGGCAAGGACCTGCTCGACGACATCAAGAAACACGTCCGGCTTCCCGGACGCTACAGGTCGTTCCTGCTCGAAGCCAACCCGGTCAACGTGCACACCGCGACACCCGTCGAACGCATTCAACTGTTTCCAGCGGAGGATCTGGTCCGTGAACAGATCGGGTTCACGCTCGACGACAATCTGAATCCTCGCAAAGACGACTCCTGGCGCAAGTCGTGGGTGGTGATCGGACGCAGCAGCCTGCTCGGCGATCCGTACTTCCTCGATACGTCGAAGCTCGATGCCGAGGGAGACTGCCCGGTGTACACGGCGATGAGCGGCACGGACCGATGGGATCCGAACCTGGCTGCGTCGAGCTTCGTCCAGTTCCTGCAGATCCTGGCGGCCGCCATGGAGGTTGCCGAGGGCTTCGGCGACGCTGACGTTGGCGTCGACGACGAAGAGGTCTTTCGCGAGGCGTTGGCGCCGAAGATTCGTCCGATCGATCCGGCCGCTCTGCGCGCGGGCCACTGGACCTGACACGCGCCGATTGGTCGCGCTCGGCGGGTTGTTGCGCGCCCTGCGGAACGCTAGATCCTGAAGGAGCGCGTGCGAGTCCTCATCAAGCAGGGAAGGGCCTGCAACAACGATTGCGTCTTCTGCCACGCGTCCGACCGGACGCTCCGGGCGGATTCCGTCCTGCGCGTCGAGGCCAAAATAGCCGCAGCCCGCGCCGCCGGCGCACACACGATCGTGCTTTCGGGCGGTGAGCCGACCGTCCGCGCCGACCTGCTTCGTGTCGCCGACCTCGTCCACCAGGCAGGCCTTCGTCTCGGCCTGATCACCAACGCCCGGCGCCTGGCCGACCCCGCGCTCGTCGACGCGCTCGTCGCCCGCGGGCTGGACTACGCCTACGTCTCGCTCCACGGCTCCTGTGCTGCCATCCACGACCCACTCGTGGGAGCCCCGGCGTTTCAAGAAACCCTTGCAGGCATCCGCAACCTCCACGGCGCTGTCGCCACCTTGTGCGTCAACTCGGTGGTGACGCCGGCCAATCTCGACGATCTGTCACGGATCGTCGACTTGCTCGCATCCTTGCCCGCACTCACCCAGAAGTTCACCATGCCCCAGCCCAAAGGCGCGGCCTGGGTGCACTTCGACCACGTCGTCCCCAACCTGCGCAATGCAGCCGATGCCGTGGTCCGCGCCATCGAGCATGCAACGCGACAGCGCAGCATGCCGCGCGAACGGTTCGGCTTCGAAGGCTTCCCGCTGTGCTTGTTCCCCGGGTTCGAGGACCTGCTCAGCGACCTCCGATCCCACGAGATCTCGTGGATGTCCGAGCCCGAAGACGACGGTATCGAGCCCGTCGACGACGCGCTCCTCACCAAGCCTCACCGCTGCGCTGCCTGCACGCTGCGCAGCCGCTGCCCCGGGATCTATATCGGCTATCTTCAACGCAGAGGAGACGCGGAGTTGAAGCCTGTCGTCGACGTTCATGGTCTGCGCGAAACGGGTACCGATGTGCGGGAAGTCGATCGCGTGGTCGCGGCGGCGGCTGCGCGGGAAGGGGCTGCACACGAGCAGCGCACGTGGGTCCGGCTCACCTATGCGTGCAATAACCGCTGCGTTTTCTGTCTCGATCGCAGAGGCGACCGACCCAGTCATCGACCGGCCGAGCAGGTGCTGCGCGAAATCCTCGAGGGGCGCGCACGCGGCGCACAGCGCCTCATCCTGTCCGGCGGCGAGGCCACCACCCATCCCGCCTTCCTCGACTTCGTCGTCGCCGGAAAGAAGGCCGGCTATCGTTGGGTCCAGTGCGTCTCCAACGGCCGAATGTTCGCCTACCCGAGATTCGTCGCCCGCGCCGTCCAAGCAGGGCTCGACGAGATCACCTTCTCGATGCACGGCCACAACGCCACCCTGCATGACCGCCTCGTCGGTGTGCCCGGGGCCTTCGACCAGGCTTCCCAAGGTATCCGCAACGTTCTGCGGTCCGGACGCATCGTCGCCAACATCGACGTTGTCATCAATGCGATCAACGTGCGTCATCTGCCTGAGATGCTCGAGACGTTCGTGGGCTGGGGGGTTCGAGAGTTCGACCTGCTGCATCTCATTCCGTTCGGTGGCGCCTGGGAGCCGCAGAACCGCAGCTTGTTCTATGATCCTGCCGAGCACATCGAGGCGCTGCGTGCCGCCTTCGCCTTCTCGCGCCGGCCTGGGATCCAGATCTGGCTGAACCGCTTCCCGCCTGCATACGCCGAGGGCTTCGAGGCGCTCATCCAGGATCCTCACAAGCTCCACGACGAGGTGAGAGGTCGTGCCGAGGAGTTCCGCACCTACTTGTCCGGCGGACCCGCCCTCGCCTGCCGCGACCCCGAACGCTGCGATCGCTGCTACCTCCACGACACCTGCGCCGCCGTCGACCGCGCTCTGTCCTGCTCGCACCTGCCTCGCGTCGACAAGGTCCGCCTCGCATTGCCCGCACGACCCGGAGTCCCCATCCCGGCGTCCGACATGCTCGAGATCGAGGCGCCTTCCGTCACCGATGTCCTCGCGTTGCTGCCCCTCGTCTCCACCAGCCGTCTCCGCCTTCGATTGAAAGACCTCGCATCGCTCGCTTCTACGATCTCGCCCGATGGCTCTCTGCTCGGCGTCCCCGTCGATGCTGTCATCGTCTCGACCCCTGCAGGCATCGACGATGCTCTCACACTCCCTGGTTGCATCGACGTGGTCGTAGAACTCGACATCCGCACCGCCGCGCGCGTGCGTGCGTTGCCAGAGCATGCTGCGCGGTTCGTGGTGACACAGCCTGCCCGCGATCGGATCGCGGACGCGCTGGCTGCGGACGTGGACCTGCCGTCGTGGTTCCAAGACCTGCCGTTTGCCGTGCGGACCGAGTCGATCGCACCGTGTCTCTCGGGGATTCTGCCCGAGCCCTGCGTCGAGGCGCTGGACATGGACGCTTTCGACGACGATGGGCATCTGGACGCTGGGCGGTTCGTGAGCGTGTTCATCCGCCATGGCTTCATGACGCGAAGCCTTCGCTGCAACACCTGCTCGCAACGTGCGTCGTGCAGAGGGATGCACATCAACTGGGTACGCGCACACGGCTATGCGCTCATGCGCCCCGATCGGTGCGACGACCTTGCACGACTCCCCGCGAAGCCTGCTTGAGGGAACCCTCGCAGCCGTCTGTCAGAAGCTGTCACCGTCGGCCGGCGGTGGCTGGGCGTTCTCGGTACCTTCGCCGATCTGACACCAGTCACGCCGCGGTCCTGGAGCGCCCAGCGGGCGGCCATAGGGAATGCGGCCCCGCGGGCGAAGAAACACGCGCCCTCCCGCGCCCGGGTTCGGGACGATCGCACCGAGGGCAAGGGGACGAGTCTCCTTGAACTCCTCGAGGACGATGACGACATCGTTGCCCACGCGGTCGATGGCCGCGATGGATGGGCCCCGGCCCTTGGTGTCGCACGCGATGCCTTCGGTGCTGATCGCCACCACGAGGGCGTCGGACCCCACGGCGGGCACGTCGCCGTGCCAGTCGAACGCCGGGTCTGTCGCGCGGCCCACCACGGCGCTCACGCACGCGCACGACGGCTGCCTCGCACCGGGCCGCAACGTCAGCGAGCGTGCGACGCCGAAGTAGGCGGTTTCCAGCACGACCGGCTCCGGCGGCGCGGGTGCCGTCGCGTGCTCGGTCTCGGCTTCGGCAGGCTGGTCTGTCGACGCCTTCGCATTGACGTTCACCGATGCCCGGCACGCGGGCAGCATGATTGCCGCGAGCGCGGCTGCCACCAACACCTTGTCCACGAGGCAAGCATCGCATGAACCGACGTCGGCTGGCCAATTCGCGGCGCGGCACGCTACCTTGTCGGCGTGAAGCTCGACGACCTGAGGGAAAAGCTGGCCAGAACCCCCGCCGTACTGCCGACCGGACGAGTCGAGTCCGTCGTGGGCATGGCCCTGCGCATCCGGCTTGCCGGCGCTCGGGTCGGCGATGTGGTCCGCGTGTTGCGCCGCGGACCTGCCCTGCTCGGCGAGGTCGTCGGCCTCGATGGCGGCGAAGCCGTGGTCATGCCGCTCGGCGATGCCGTCGGCGTCGGTGTCGAGGACGTCGTCGAAGCTACCGGACGTCCGCTCGAAGTCCAGGTGTCAGACGACCTGTTGGGGCGTGTGCTCAACGGTCTGGGCGATCCCATCGACGGCGGGCCGGCCTTGCATTCGGCTCATGCTCGCATCGTCGATGCGTCACCTCCGCCCGCGCTGTCGCGCCGACCCATCGAGCGGCAACTCGTCACGGGGATCCGGGCGATCGACGCGCTGCTGAGCTTGGGGGAAGGCCAGCGCATCGGGTTGTTCGCGGGGTCGGGTGTTGGCAAGTCGACTCTGCTCGGAGCCATCGCGAGGGGAACCGAGGCCGAGGTGGTCGTGGTCGCGCTGGTGGGGGAGCGTGGTCGCGAGGTTGGGGAATTCCTGCGCGATAGCCTTGGTGAGCGCGGGCTCGCCAAGAGCGTGGTCGTGGTCGCCACGAGCGACGCACCTGCGCTGGAGCGGTTGCGTGCGGCACAGGTCGCCAGCGCCGTGGCCGAGCACTTCCGCGACAACGGGCGCAGGGTTCTGCTTCTGGTCGATTCGGTCACGCGATTCGCGCGCGCCCAGCGCGAGGTGGGCCTGGCTGCCGGCGAGCCGCCCACACGCCGCGGCTATCCCCCCAGCGTCTTCGCCATGCTCCCACGCCTCCTCGAGCGATCCGGCCAAAGCTCCCGCGGATCCATCACCGCCATCTATACCGTCCTCGTGGAGGGCGGTGACATGGACGAGCCCATCGCCGACGAGGTTCGCGGTATCGTCGACGGTCATGTCGTGCTCGACCGAGCGATCGCCTCGCGTGGTCGGTACCCTGCGATCGACGTGCTTGGTTCGCTGTCGCGCGTGATGAGTGCGATCGTCGACGCGGAGCACCGCGCGCATGCAGGCAAGCTCCGCCAGCTCCTGGCCGCCTACGAGGCCAAGCGCGACCTCATCGCGATGGGTGCGTACTCCAAGGGATCCGACCGCCTCGCCGACGCGGCGATCGCGCGGATGGCGGCAATCGATGCGTTCCTCGGTCAACGCCCCGACGAGCGCAGCGATCTGGGCGCCACGCTGCAGGCGCTCGCCAAGATCACGGCCGGAGCGTGAGCGATCCCGCTGCGGCGTGGCGATCCCAGCGCTGGGGCTTCGACCCGGCGCATCGACCGGCGTCGACGCAGAAGTGGCATCCGAGTCTCGACCGCGCTGACCGTCAGGTCGTTCTTCGCGATCGCCAGCGGCATGGGTGGCGCTTTCCCGTCGCCATCCACCTCGGCCAGTGGCCGGCCCTTCGAAAGCTGCCTTCTCGAACTTGGTGAACATCCGCAGCGTCGCCGCGCGCGGCAGTACGACCGTCTCATGGGCAAGGCCCTGCGTTGGGGAATGCGCCCATCGGCCACGCGCCCGTTGCCCGCGACGGCCACGCGCGCGGGCCGGCTCGACGGGCCCCCAATGATGGGAAGTAGCTCATCGTAGCCTCTGGGATTCCCTGCGTTTTCGCATCCACCAGGACCGGGATGCGACCACGAGGTCGTGCCGGGGTTGGCGGGGCAGACCGCGATTTGCTGGACGCGGAACCGGCCGATCCGGTATTGCTGATAGGTCTATGTGTGGGGTTGGCAGATGCGAACAGACGTAAGGCCATCGCGGCGCTTCAACCTGCGGAAGACGCTGTTCATCGTTCCCTCGCTCATCACGCTATCGAGCGTATTCTGCGGGTTCTACGCGATCAAGCTGGCGGCTGTCGGCGACGCTGCCGACGACTACTACCGCGCAGCGTTGCTCATCATCTTCGCCATGTTCTTCGACATGCTCGACGGCCGGGTGGCGCGGATGACGAAGACGCAGACGGCTTTCGGGCTGCAGATCGACTCGCTGGCGGATATCGTGTCGTTCGGCGTGGCGCCGGCTCTGCTGGTGTACGTCTGGTCCCTCAAGCACCAGCCCACCGCCGGTTTTGTCGCGTCGTTCCTCTTCGTGGCCGCCGGCGCGGTGCGTCTGGCGCGTTTCAACGTGCTGTCGATGTGCCAGGACGGTCGTCCTCAGAAGCCCGGCAAGTACATCCTCGGGCTGCCCATTCCCGGGGCCGCGGGCATCCTGATCTCGATCGTGGTGGCGAACCATGCTGCGCAGGGCAACCTCTCGCATCCCACGTACGCGTGGGCCATGTGCGGCGTCACCCTCGGCCTCGCTCTGCTGATGGTTTCCAACATCCAGTTCCGCTCGTTCAAGGATCTGAAGCTCAACGTCCGCACCGCGTTGCTCGTGGCCTTCGCCATCGGTTCGAGCATCGTGGTCGCCTCCCAGCTCAAGCCCGCGTTCGTGCTGGTCTGGCTGCTCGGCTTCTACATTGCGATCGGTCTTGTCGAATCGGCCTGGAACCTCCCGAAGCGCTTGCGCGCCAGACGTGAAAGCCAGCCTCCATCGACCCCCTTGTGAACGACGTCGTCGAGACGCGGGACACCGCGACGCAAATTGGGTAGCTTCGGGGTTGTGTACATCCTCGCGTGCGGCATTCAGGCGGCGATGCGGGCTGCCAGCTTGACTGGTCAGGCCGGCACCGCGCGCGAATCCAGCGGAGCCACCTGCCGTGCGTGACTGGGACGACATGGAAGAAGCCGCGTTCGTAGCCCGCCTTCAGGCGCGCGACGAGCGCGCCTTCAACGAGCTGGTCCGCGCCTACGAGCGACGCGTGTTCGGCCTGGTGTTTCGCATGCTCGGCAACCGGGAGGAAGCAGAAGACCTCGCGCAAGAAGTGTTCGTCCAGGTCTTCAAGGCCATCGACCAGTTCCGTGGTGACGCCCGCCTGTCGACCTGGATCTATCGAATCGCCGTCAACCTCTGCAAGAACCGCAGCAAGTACCTGAGCCGTCGTCACACCAACAAGCAGGACGACATCGACGCGTTCGGCGACCGGTCCCCCATGAGCAACGCCAAGGGGACCACCACCGGATCCATCGCGCGTCCCGACGACCTGCTCGTTGGCATGCAGGTCGAGCGCGTGGTCCAGCAAGCCATCGAGTCGCTCGAACCCGAGTTCCGGGAGGCACTTGTCCTGCGCGACGTCGAGGACCTGAGCTACGAGGAGATCGCGCAGATCACCGGCCTGCCGGACGGTACCGTCAAGAGCAGGATTCACCGCGCCAGAGCGCAGCTCAAGGCTGCCATCGAGCGCATGCTCGGGGAGAAGATCGGATGAGCGACACCGACAAGGAGCAGCCGGACCGGCCGGAGCCGTCGGAATCGCATCTCGACGATGACGAAGTCCGAGCGCTGTTGAAACGCGCCATGCGCGTCGATACGGACAAGGTCCCGGCCCCTGCCGTGTTGCCTGCCGTGCAGCGAAAGATCCGTCAGCGGTCCAAGGGAAAGTTTTACGCCGACGGCTGGAGCACGTCTGCCTCCCCCCGCACGACCTACTTCGTGACCAGCATGGTCATGCTCATCATCGTGGTCGCGCTGTACTTCGCGCTCGTCCCGGGCGACTGGGGCACGCCTTGATGCCTCTGTTTCGCCCCTGCGCGTGGAGGGTTCATGGTTGCAGCGACCCACCGCGCCGAGCCTCGCAACCATTCGTAAATGCGTGGTGGGCCGTTGGCCCGATCCCTGCTCCTACCCGAACCACCACGCCGGTTGTGGCCGATATCATCCGGCCCCCGGCGTAAGCAATCTCTTCAACGCCCGCGATTGATGCCCCCCCCGTCGCGGGCGTTGCTCCTCTTGCCAGCGCCCGGTGGTCGATGCCCCCTCCACGCCGGGCGCTGTTCTTTTGTGATCCGTTCCTGCGCCGGCATCCGCGTGACGATGGTTCTCGTGCTACTTTGCTCGCGTTCCTTGCGAAGGAGGCAGCGATGAGACCGTTGGTCGGGACCGCGTTGATCGTGACTGCCACGGTGGTGGCGGCTTGTTCTGGAGCAGGTGGTGGTGGCGGCAACGAGTTCCCTGCCGGCACCGGCGGCGCGGGTGCAGCAGGCGCCGGTGGCACCGTTGTTGGGGGGACCGGCGGCGTCGGCGGCCTCCTGGCGGATGCCGCGCCCGGTGGAAACGGCGGCGGAAGCTCCGACGGTTGCTCCGACGAGTCGCGCTTCGTGTACGTCATCGACTCCGACAACACGCTCTATCGATTCGATCCCCAGGTGCAGGCACCTTCTGCCTTCCAGCCGATCGCGCCGATGGGATGCCACGCGGGCGAAGGGCCCAACTCGATGGCGATCGGACGCGACGGCTTCGCCTACGTACTGTACGGCACGCAGGACCCTTACTCGATCAATGGGTACGACTGTGCCGGGGTCTTCAAGGTCGACATCAAGACCGCGGCGTGTGCAGGGCCGTCGACCTTCCAGTGCGGCTCTGCGGGGTTCGAGAAGTTCGGGATGGGGTTCTCCACCGACTCGGCCGGAGGCACGACGGATGCGCTGTATCTGTCCAACTCGCTCTCGCCGCAGCTCGGCCGGGTCGACCTGGTCAGCGGGCAGGTAACGGCCCTTGGGAGTCTGCCGGGTGCCGCGGAGTTCACGGGCAACGCCAAGGGTGAGCTGTGGGGGTTCTTCCCCGACCAGAGCCCACCCAAGGTGTTGCAGATCGACAAGACCAACGGGCACACGATCACCAGTTTCTCGCTCGGTGCCCTGCCCGACCTGGGCTTCGGCGGATATGCTTACGCCTTCGCCTTCTGGGGCGGATCCTTCTACATCTTCTACGACGTCGAAGACGTCGACACCTCGACCAACGTCTGGAAGCTGGATGTCGACGGCAGCGTCACCAAGTACATTGCGAACACGGGGCTTCGGATCGTGGGGGCTGGGGTGTCGACGTGCGCGCCGGTCGAGCCGCCGAAGTGACAAAACGCGACGAGCGGCAGGTCGCCGCTCGTCGTGTCGTGGAGCTGATGAGAATCGAACTCACTACCTTCTGACTGCCAGTCAGACGCTCTCCCAAATGAGCTACAGCCCCATCGGGGACCCTGAACGAACCATGTCCGTTCAAGGGATGCGCAGCATAGCAGGCTTCGATGGCTTTGTCTTCTACTTTTTTCGGGGGGGGCGGCGGACCGGGGCCGACGGGGCGGACTTGGGCGCCGTGGTGGTCGGTTTGGGCGACCGTTTGGGCTGGCGTGCCTTGGGCGCAGGAGCCTTCACCCCCTTGGGTTTGGCTGCTGTCGCTTGCTTGCTGCGGGAAGGACGCGCCGCACGCTCGGCAGGCGCGGCTGCCGGAGCCACCTTCCCCAGCGAATCGGACGCCCGCCGCTCGGGCGGCGCATCACGCCCGTCGTCGGGCCGTTCTCGTGCCACCTCGTCGGTCTCGAACCGCAGCAACCGCCGCTCGCCGTCGTCTTCTTCTTCCTCGCGCTCCGCATCCGTCGCCCCAAGCAGATGCTGTTCGAGATCCTGCTCGCCCTGCAAGTCCCGGAGCGTCGCTGTCTCCTGACTCGCCCGATCGCCTTCGTCGTCGTGCCCCCGTGCGCCGTCATCCTCGTGTTCGAAACGCCAAGCATCCCGCAAGTCTTCGCGCGCTTCGGTCTCGTCCACCGACCAGGATTCCACGTCCGACACGGCCTCCTGTTCACGCCGGTACACGCCTGCGGGTTCGTCAAGGAGGGCGGCAACCACGCCCGCGCCGACCGCCACCAGACGCGGCACACGACCGCTCTCTGCAATCACCATCGCGCCCTGTCGCACACGCTCCCTGACGTCTCGCACCGCGTCGCTTCGCACGATGGCGCGCAGGATGGCGAGCCCTTCCTCCAAGCGGTTGGTCGATCCCACGGCGTCATCCTCCTCCATGTATCCCGAGCAGATTGCGGCACTTTCCCCGCAAACGGGCGCCGCCGTCAACCCGCAAGATCGGCACGGCCACGTTCTCCTCGTGCCCTGGGCACCGCCGCCACAAAGTGGGCCGTCCACCGGACGCCCTGATATGCACGGTCATCGAGGTTCGATGGACTCGCTTGTCCGCATTGCGCTCGCTACGAGAATCGCACTCCGCAACTCCCTCGGTGTGCTTGCCGCGCTGGCATTCGCGTGCGTTCTCGTCGCCGACGCCACCATGGGACTGAGCCCCCACTGGCGTTACCCGATCGCCGTGCTCTACACCATCGCCGTCGCCGCAGTCGTGCGATCCAGGCTTCGCCTTCATGCCGACGCCCCTGGCGTCGCGCGCAAGGACGTCGAACTGGGCTCGCTGCTCGTTGTCGGTGCGCTGGCCGCCGTGGTGAACCTGGACGGTGCGGTGGACGGGCCGACCTACCCGCTGATGTACGTGATGTTCGTGGTGACGGCAGTCCTGGCTCACCCGGTTGCAGCCGCAGTCATCATCGGCTTCTCGGTGGGCGTGGAGGCTGCCCTGCGCTTCGTGGCCTTCGGCGAGTCGTCGGTTTGGCACCTGGCCACCCACGGCGCCTTCGCAGCCCTGTTCGCCATCGTCGGCGTGCTGGTCATCCGGACCGAAATCGCCCGCATCCGCTCTCACTCCCGGGGACGCGTCAAAGCCGAGATCGAGCGGATGCACGTCGCCGCGCGATCTTATCGTCTGCTCGGTGCCCCTGCCCGCCCGGCAGAGGTCGCCTCGGAGGGGGCGCCTCTTCCGAGCGACGACGACGTTGGGAGGTTGGTTCGATCGAGCGTGGAGGAGATCCATCAGGCCGTGCTGTTCGCCCTCGACCTGCTCCGTCGGTCGCTCGGCCTGCACACGGCCATGCTGCTGTGGCTGACCGACACTGGCACCCACCTGCGGATCAGCGAGCTTGCGACCGACGGCGAGGACTTGAACGAAGGGCCCTTCACGCTCGGTGATGGCATCCTTGGCGCCGTCGCGGCCGAGCGGGGCATCGTGGTCTTGTCCGGGCTCAAGGCTTCCTACAAGCTCCCCTACTACTCGGGAGGCTGCCCCGTGAAGGCCGTCGCCGCGATCCCCGTGCTCGAGTCGGACAACCTCCGCGGCGTGCTCGTGGTCGACCGCCGCGAGGACACGCCCTTCACCGATGTCGAGCAGGATCTGCTTGTCTCGGCCACTCGCTACATGCTGCGCGCCATCCAGAACGAACGCGTGTTCGTTCAGCTAGAGCGCGCCAAGGTCGAGCAAGGCAAACTCTATCGAGCCGCTCGCGCCCTGGCCGCAGCCCTCAGCGAGCGTGACGTCGTTGAAGCCAGCGTCCGCAGCGCCCGCGAGATCGCTTCGTTCGACTTCGCCGCGGTCACGCTCTACGACGAAGCCAGGCAGACCCATGAGATTCGCGCCGTCAGCGGCGAGTCCGTCGAGGACCTCGTCGGCGCTCGCTTCCGCCACAACGCCGGCCTCGTCTCCATGGTCGTGCAGAACCGGCACCCGCTGCCCTACAAGGGCCAGTTCGATCGCAACCGACAAGTCGTCTTCACTTCGCGCATCCTGCCCCCACCCATGCCGTCGATCCTCGTGCTGCCGCTGCTCGTTCACGAGCGCGCCCTGGGCACCCTCGTTCTCGGAGCGCGGAGGATCAACGCGTTCGGGGACGCCGTCCGCCCCACCCTCGAGGTGCTCGCGAGTCACGTGGCCGTGTCCCTCGCCAACGCGAGGATGGTCAAGCGCCTCGAAGAGCTTGCAACGAGCGACGGGCTGACCGGGCTCTACAACAAGCGGGCCCTGCTCGACATGGTGGACACCAAGCTTGCCGCAGCACACCGCTTCTCGCGCAAGCTCAGCGTGCTGGTCCTCGACCTGGATCACTTCAAGAAGGTCAACGACACGTACGGCCACGACACCGGCGACGTGGTGCTCAAGGGGCTGGCGGCAATCCTACGCAAGACCAAGCGCGCCACCGATGTGGTCGCCCGGTTCGGTGGCGAGGAGTTCGTGGTGCTGTGCGAGGAGACGGACCGAGAAGGTGCCGTGCTGCTCGCAGAGCGGATCCGCGAAGAGCTGCAACGCACGACGTTCCCGATCCCCGACGGCACGCTGAGCGTGACGTGCTCCATCGGTGTCGCGACCTACCCTGAGGCCGGGCAGGACTGGGATTCCCTCTTCAAGGCGGCCGACGAGGCCCTGTACGTGTCGAAGCGGTCTGGTCGGAACCGCACCACACCTTGGGCTCCGCGTCGAAAGACGGCCGCCTAGTCCCGCTCGGTCTTCAACCCGGCGGCGTTGCCCATTCCGGTCAAGACTTCGGCGGCTCCCCAGCTCCGCCCCCCGAACCCCCCGACGTCGCCGGGTCCGATGTCTCGCTCGCCTTGACTTCGCCCTCGCCTTCGTCGGCCTTCGGCGGATCCCCCGTGGCAGGGGCGCTTTGCGACCACGGCGGTGGCGACGACGCCATGCGATTGACTTCGTCGGCCACCACGCGCCCCACGCGAGACACCACCCGGCCGACCTCGGTCACCGCGCGATCGAGAGATTTGTCGAGCTTGGCGATGTCTACTTGCCTGGCTGCCGTCTTCGCTGCTCGGAAGATAAGCCCGAGCCCTTCCTTCAAGTCGTCGGATGGCTTGCGTTCCTGATTCATGCGGCCAGGATGGTCACGTCCCCTGTACGGCGCAACCCCCCGCCTTGACGCCATGCTCAGGGTCGGAGTCCTTGTTCCCAGCCCTTCGGACCGGCGAGCCGCCTGTGCTACCATGCCCTGGTGTCCGCCGCTTGTCCTTCGTTCCAACGAGTCGTTGTCGTCGTGCTCGTCGCCCTGGCTTGCCCCTCGTGCGTGCCGAGCGACCCGTCGTCCTCCTCGACCTTGGCCGACGGTGGGCCGTCCAACGGCCGCACCAAGAGCGCGGCGCCTCGGTCCACCACGGCGAATCCGCCCCGAACGACGCCAGTGATGCCGAGCTTTGCCGCGCCGCCGACGACCCCCGTGCCAGCGCTGTCCGCGAGCCCGCCCTTGACCACGGTGTTCGAGGACCACTTCGATCGCACGACCCTCGGACCGGACTGGCTCGCGACAGGCCCAGGATGGCAGATCAAGGATGGCAAGCTCTGCGCACAGGGAGCCCACAACCGCGGTGCCTGGCTCCTCCGAACCTTGCCCGTCAATGCGCGGATCGAGTTCGATGCCGTCAGCGATTCGCCCGATGGAGATCTGAAAGCCGAGCTCTGGGGAGACGGCCGAAGCGGCGCGACCTCGGTGTCCTACACGAATGCGACCAGCTACCTGACGATCTTCGGCGGGTGGAAGAACAAGTTCCATGTGCTGGCGCGCGTCAACGAGCACGCTCCAGACCGGCTCGAGATCAAGGTGGACCCGTCGTCGCCGCGCGAGCAGGAACGGCCCGTGGTGCCCGGTCGGGTCTACGGCTTTCGGATCGAGCGATCCGACGGCAAGACCATCCGATGGTGGGTGGACGGCAACCTGGTCCACATGCTCGAGGATGCTCAACCCCTGGCCGGGCCGGGCCACGACCACTTCGGGTTCAACGATTGGGAAGTGCCGGTCTGCTTCGACAACGTGAGGGTGACACCACTTTGAACGGGCGCCGGGGGCTCGACGTCGTTGGAAACGTCCGAGATTGAAGTCCTGATTGACGAGCTCGAGCAGCGGGTCGAGCGGCTGCGCGCACTCTACGACCAGTACTTCATGGGCATCGAGAAGATCGAGCCCACCGTGCTTCGTAAGGACGTCGACCGCCGTCTGTGGGTGCTGCGACGCGAGCAGATACGCAACACCAGCTTGCGCTTCAAGCTCAACACCGTGGTGCAGCGGTACAACACCTACCAGCAGTACTGGATGCGGATCTGCCGCGAAATCGAAAACGGTACCTACAAGCGCGACCTGCGTCGCGCCGCGAAGAAGTTCGGCACCGAGGTGCTCACCATCCAGGCGAAGAAGCGCCTCGGCAAGCAGCTCCAACGCGAACTGGAAGAAGAGCAGGCGGAAGGCATCCGCGGCCACGACGACTCCATCGATGTCGATATCGACCTCGACGAAGAGCCCGTCGCAGCCACGCCGCTGCCGCGCAGGAAGCCGCCTGTCCATGTCGTATCCCTCGACGCCCTCGACAGCCTCGAGGACGTGCTCGGTCTTGCAGGGGATCGCATGTACCCCGCCCAGCCCCAGCCTCGCCGCCAGACTTCGCCGTCGTTCGGCCAGATCGACGACATCTTCGGCGAAGACACGGACGACCAGACGCGGCCGCACGATCGCAGGGAGATCGCACGCGCAAGCACCGGGCTGCGTCCGTCTCCCTCCGGGCATCCTGCCCCGCTGCCCAGGCCCCTGCCGCCGGTCCCGGCCCCTGCCGCGCAGCCGCCCCGGCGTTCGCCCCCCCCGCCACAACCTGCGCGGCCGTCGCCACCCCCCCGCCCGCCGACGCCCGCGCAGTCCCCATCGCAAGGGCTGGGGCTCCCCCGGAAGGCTCCCCCTCCCCAGCATGCACCGTCGCCATCGTCCCCGTCGACGGCCGCGAACCGGGCGCAACCATCGCCTCCGCCTGCGGCACGCGCCACCGCCGCGCAGGATCACGCGTTGTCCGACGCTCGTGTGCGGGAGATCTACGCGCGCTACGTACAAGCCCGCCGCGACTGCCGGGAGTCTACCTCCGGGATTACCGAGGACGGCCTGTCGAGGTCGTTGCGCGCCACAGCCGAGAAGCTGCGCGCGCAGCACAAGGGCCGTCAGGTCGACTTTGACGTCGTCATCAAGGACGGCAAGGCCGTGCTCAAGCCGATCATCAAGGGCTGAGGTGGGGCAGGCGGGCGTAGGTTTCCGGGTCGTGCGACAGCACGATTCTCGGTCCGGAGCCGTGGCGCTCACTGTCCAGAAGGCGCTTGTGGGTTCGGCGTAGCGCCCTCGCGTCGTGGGCCATCAGCCTGGCAAAGGGTCCCGGTCCGGCGCCGTCCATCTCCTTGCGATGATACGCAGCGTCCCCGGCGTGCAACCACAAGTCGTCGCCCGACCTGATCAGGACACACGCGTGGCCGGCCGTGTGGCCGGGACCGTCGAGCAGCGTGATCTCGTCGTCGAGCCGCGCCGTGCGGGAGAACCCGAGCAGGGGGCCGTCCTGTGGTCGGACCAGACGAAGCCGTCGGGCTCGGTCGAGATCCTCGCGGCGATAGCCCCGGAGCCAGTGCGCTCGGTAGGCTGCAGCGACCTCGTCGTGGGTGGCGATGATCTCGGCGTTGGGAAAGTCAGCCACGCCGCCGACATGGTCGAGGTGCAGATGGGTCGCCACGACCGCCTCGACCCTCGCCGGGTCCAGCCCCGCGCGTCGCAATTGCGTCGCGACGTCGTCGCCGTCGCGAACGCGGACGCCTAGCAGCCGGCTCCAGACCTTACCCAGCGCAGCCGGGTTGGCGCAGACCTCCGCACTCCAGCCGGCGTCGACCAGCCAGATCGAGCCGTCGTCGCGCTCGCAGACTGCCACGACCGCGGGAATATGGAGAACCCCCCAGGCTGCCAGCCCGAACGCCAGCGCGGGGGCGTCCATCCAACCGGTGGTCGTGAAGGTCACGCGTCGCATCCGGGGCCTCCTTGGCCCGCGGAAAGGGCAGGGGCTTGGGGGCGGGTTTCAGACGCGCTGATAGAGGCGATTTCGCCGGGCGCGTTCCTTGGCCTTGAGCTTGGCGCGGTAGCGGGCAGAGCGGGATCGATCGGTTCGACGGGACTTTTTCGAAAGCACCAGGTACATGATGCAGCACTCCTTATCGAGGGGCGGTAAAACCTAGTCGACAGAACGACGACGATCAAGCATTGTAGCGGCGAGCGGGCCTCTGCGTGGACGGGTCCGCGGGTCGTGCTTCCC
>Ga0209018_1000850_pt1 | contig 26946 bp, 16 predicted proteins | sample YNPBryBLVA2012_FD_185814 | JGI IMG/M metagenome (GOLD analysis project Ga0209018, IMG submission 185814) | Anoxygenic and chlorotrophic microbial mat microbial communities from Yellowstone National Park, USA - YNP Bryant BLVA 2012 (SPAdes)... ...
GCGGTGGCGGCGGAACGACGGCTGGCGGCACCGGCGACGCAATCACCAGCGGCGGATTGATGACCGGCGGAATGGCGATGGGCGGCAGCGGATTGTAGGGAGCAGCCGGATTGACCGGGGGTTGACCGTCGGGGATGTACAATTTTTGCCCCGTCCAGATGAACGAGGGATTGGAGAGTTTATTCGCAATCTGGATGGCGTAGGGCGTGGAACGATAGCGCGCGGCGATCCCTGCCAGATAATCGCCGGGGCGAACGATGTGATAGAGTTGTTGCGGCAGAGGTGGTGAGATGGGCGCGGGCGCGGCATAGCCCGGAATCTTTAGCACTTGGCCCACGTAAATCCAATAGTTGTACAGACCGTTCGCTTGCATCAAAGCGCTGACCGATGTTCCGTGTCGCGTGGCAATCGAAAAGAGCGTATCGTTTTGTTGCACGACGTACGTCGTTGCGTGCGAGGGCGTCGCGCCACCGGAGATGACCAAGCGTTGTCCCACAAAGATAAAATCGGGATTCCGCAAATTGTTGGCTTGCATAATCGCGTGGACGCTCGTTCCATAGCGCGTGGCAATCGAGTACAACGTATCGCCCCACCCGACGATGTGATAGAGGGGCGCATCGGCAAAGACAGAGGGCGCGCCAAGCCCCATCACACCGAGCGCGACGATCAAAAAGAAACAACCGACGAAGAGCCACTGCCGATAGTTTTGCATACGTGCCTCCGTTGAGAATACCCGCGATTGAAATCGCTACGCGTGAGCCGTTGGCTGGTCGCCTGCCTCCGCAGGCGAAAGCGCGCGCGTCCGCGCTGGCGGACGCCCGGTGGCAACGCCCGCCAGCGACGATTTCAATCGTCAGATTTTTATCCGAACGCTGGTGAGCGCAAGTTCATGGAGAATTCCGTTGAGAATACGACCGACGGTGGATGACCGCCTCCTACTTTTGCATCTTACATCATCTGTTGGGGTTTGTCAATATCTTATGCAACCTCACGCGCGAACGCCTCTTTGACATCGCCTTTCATCTGTTTTACAATACCCTCAAAGGAGGCGCGATGCCAGAGCAAGCATCGAATCAAGAAATTGCCGCGCTGTTTTATCGCATTGCCGATATTTTGGACATTCAAGGCGAAATCGTGTTCAAGGCGATTGCCTATCGCCGCGCCGCCGATGCGATCGAACATCTGGGACGCGATCTGCGCGATCTGTGGCAGGGCGATCCCAAAAATTTGCAGACGATTCCGGGCATCGGCAAGGAACTCGCCGAAAAGATTGACGAGATTTTTCGCACCGGCAAACTGGCGTACTATGAGAAAATTTCCAAAGGCATCCCCGAAGGCATCTTTGAACTGTTGACGATTCCCGATGTGGGACCCAAAACCGTCGCGCGCCTGTGGAAAGAATTGAAGATCACCGACGTGGCGAAACTCGAAGCCGCGGCGCGCGCCGGCAAGATTCGCGCGCTCAAGGGCTTTGGCGCGAAATCGGAGGAAAAGATTCTGGCTGGCATCGAAGCGCAACGCCGCAAAAAATCGCAGACACGCATCTTGCTTGGCGTCGCGTACCCGTTCGCGCAAGAAATCGTTGCCGCGTTGCGCACCGCAGCAGGCAGCGCGATTCACAACATCGCGCCCGCCGGCTCGCTCCGCCGAATGAAACCAACCATCGGCGATCTCGATATTCTCGTCGCATCGGATACGCCGCAGCAGGTCATTGACGCGTTCGTCGCGTTGCCGCTCGTGCGCGACATCAACGCGAAAGGTAGTACGAAAGCGAGTATCGTCGCACAGAACGGCTTGCAGGTGGATTTGCGCGTCCTCGAACCGAAACACTGGGGGAGCGCGCTGCAATATTTTACCGGCAGCAAGGAACACAACATCGCGCTGCGCCAGATCGCGCTAGAGCAAGGTCTGTCGTTGAGCGAGTGGGGCTTCAAGCGCGTCAAAGATGAAGTGGAAATTTTTACGCCGACCGAAGAAGAGGTGTACGAGAAACTGGGTTTGCAGTGGATTCCGCCGGAACTGCGCGAGGCGCGCGACGAATTGGAACTGGCGCGCCAGAACAAGATTCCGCGTCTCATCGAACTGAGTGATTTGAAAGGCGATTTGCAAGCACACTCGAATTGGAGCGATGGCAGTTTCACCATCGCCGAGATGGCAGAGGCGGCGCGCGCGCGTGGCTTGAAATATCTCGCCATCACCGATCACAGTCAGGGGCTTGGCATCGCGCGCGGACTGACGCCTGAACGCGTCAAGGAGCAGTGGGCGGAGATTGATGCACTCAACAAACGCTGGCGCGATTTCGTCGTCCTCAAAAGTATCGAACTGGAAATTCGCGCGGATGGCTCACTCGATTTCCCGGACGAACTGCTCGCGCAATTCGATGTGGTGACCGTCTCGACGCACAGCGCGCTCAAACAATCGCGCGAGAAGATCACCGCGCGCGTAATCAAAGCGATGCAAAATCCGTACGTGGATATTTTCTTGCATCCGACGGCGCGCTTGCTCAACGAACGCGAGGAGAGCGCGCTCGATCTGGAAGAGGTGTTTCGCATCGCGAAGGAAACCGGCACGCTGCTCGAAATTGACGGCGCGCCGGAGCGGCTCGATTTGGACGATGTGCGTGTACGTCGCGCGCGCGAGGTCGGCGTGCAAATCGTCATCAACAGCGATGCGCACGCGCCCGCTGGCTTTGACGGCTTGTTCTATGGCGTCGCGATGGCGCGCCGCGCGGGTTTGACAACGCGCGATGTGTTGAATACGCTGGAGTGGAAGGAACTACGGACGAAACTGAAGAGGCACAAGCGGAAGTGACGGAGGGCGATCAGGTGGCTTGAAGCACGAGTAAGAATTCCGATTTCATTCCTTCGGGATTTTTGTTCTTGCGTCGCCCAAAGAGTTGGCGGTTTTTGATACGATCTTCGAATACGTGAACAAGAGCAAAACGGCGTTCGCTGAAATACTCTAGAATAATTCGCCACGTTTCGATCTCAATGCCATCTATCTTGGGATTGCCCACGAAGATACAAGCGTAACCTTGTGGGCGCAGTGCCTGCGTAGCATTTTCGAGCGCTCGAAGCGTGTAGCAAAAGTACGAGTCTAACAATGCCCTTAGATCGGCACGCGTGATTTGCTCTCGAATGCAATTCAACGTGGGTGTTTCGATAATGCGATCCGCGCGGCGATAAGGAATCTCCAATTTGCTCAATCGCTTGATGTCATCCTCGCTGTATCCCAACCAGTACAAATCTAATTTCGATGTGCGAATATACTCTTGCGCTTGAAGATAGGGAGGCGAGGTAAGCACACAATCAATTGGATATTGCTCTTGCCAGCGGAATTCCGTTGAGTCAACACCTCCATAAGCAATAATTTGACTATCGTACCCTTGAGTCAAGCGAGCGAGTTGACGCACACGTTCTAGAGCATCGAAAGCAGTGCGTGCAATCAGATTGTCCAGTAATGTTTGCCAATCCTGCTGTAACAGTCTCTCCATCTCAGCCAACTTGGATTTCGACTTGAACAACTTGGGTGTTCGGTGTTCTGCATAAGAGAACTGCTTGCTGGCTTTGAGGAGAGCGGCTTGGAGAATCAGTTTGTATGGGCTGGGCTCCATCTGCCTTTGCCATCCCCAATAGCGACTAATTTTTTCGAGGATTTGGGGAGGATACCAATAGGCAAGGTTGGACCAATCCGGCAAGAAAGTGATCTGGCTGCGTTTGAGTGTCTCGATCTCCCGCTGCAGCACACGCTCATCGAGATCGGTTTGCCGAACCTGAATCTTTAGTTGGACAATATGTGTGAGCAGCGGATTTAGATCGAGTAGAATCGCGTTACGTTGGCACAAAAACGATTCTAAACCAACCGTGGCGGAGCCGGCAAAGGGATCAACGATCCAGCCACCTTTTGGTGAGTATTCGCGAATACAGTAGCGGACGACTTGCGGAATGAACTTGGCAGGATAGTAGTACAACGCATGAGTCAGATATGTTGTATCTTCGATTTCGGGAACTAATGAACGAAAACTGATCAGGGTGGGAATGGTCGAGACTTGGTGAGGGAGGTCCAAGAGTCTAGTTTGCTGGTAAACACCCGCTGTTTCACGCGCGACTTTTTTTTTACTTTTTTCCCGATATTTCTGATAAATTGCCCTTAGGAAAAGCAAGTCACGGATATACAGCGTTTGGTCGGAGACCGATTGAACCGGCAGGGTATCCTCTTTCCATAGGGCTGCAATGTGTGGTGTCGCTTGATCAATGCCTTGTCGTAACGCTGCGTACGAGGTAAAATCATATTCAAAATTCAGCGTGGCACACTTTTGATCGAGTAATTGGACATTCGAAGCGCCACGCAAGCTTTTGACGCCAATCTCAAGACTGGCTAACGCATAGGCGATCCATAGGTCATCCCAATTCTCTACTTTTTCGACAATCTCTCTTACCGCATAGAGGTTGCCATGTTTGGCTTTATCCCATTCAAAGATACTAGCGAGAATCTCATCAATGCCATAAGCCAGTTTCAGTGTAACGCGTTTAGCGACCGCAATGCCTTGACCGATGTTTTCGAATGCTTGACGATCCAAGTCGGTCCAGTCTCGTAGCGAAGCATATATTTTTTCGACGGTAGATTCTCTCTGCTGCGCGTCACGTTGATCCCAAACGCAAACCAGATATAGTATTTGGTCTTTGGGAGTCTGGCGCGTACGTAGCAGAGCTCTCAATAAATCAACCAGCGATCCTTTGGCAGTAGTGCCTCCTGTATCATCTCGAGAACGCAGTTGCATTAGAATCATTCGATGCGTCTGTGGATTCACTCCCATTACATCAATATCGCTCTTCGATAGATTGGTAGTCCCGAAAGATTTTTGAAGTAACGGGAGCATTTCTTTGGAGACGCTATCAGGAACAAGGGAGAAATGTGTATATTCACGCAGAATCGTTTTAAAAACTTCTTCCAAAACCTTACCTTGGCGTGCGCGGTACGAACTATGAAAGAACTGATGGAAGGAAAACATCAGTGCATAGTAATTGGCGGTGGTATAGTCAGGCGCAAAACGATGGGCGCGATGGATTCCCGCTGCAAATTTTTTGATACTATCCAAGGTATCTTCGAGCGACTGGAAATCTTCTGCGAACAACAAGGAAACGACTTCTTGAGCCAAACCCAGTGGACTCGCCAGGATTCGCTTGGCTAATGTATTTCGTTCTGTATCATCTTCGAGAAGCAAGAAATTTCTCTGTTGGTAAATATTGTTCATCTTGTCCCTTTTGTGATTTTATTTTATCATATAATCGAGAGGTTTGCAACAAAATCAGAACTATTTTGTGAACAGATGCTGACAGAGTAATCTACTGTCCGCTAACCACTGAGGTTCTCCTATGACCCAACTTGGACAATCCATCACCCGTCTTGACGCGCGCGCCAAAGTGACCGGCGCCGCGCTCTTCCCCGGCGATGTGAACATCCCCGGGCAACTCTGGATGAAAGTGCTGTTCGCGCGCCGACCCCACGCGCGTATCAAACGACTCGATGTGTCGAAAGCGCAAGCCGCGCCCGGCGTCGTGTATGTCTTTACCGCGCGCGATGTGCCGGTCAATGAATTTGGACTCGGTTCTAAAGACGCGCCGGTGCTCAACAATGACGAGATTCGCTGGGTCGGCGAAAAAATCGCGCTCGTCGTCGCCGAAACCGAACGGCAAGCCGAACACGCGCGCGATCTCATCGAGGTTGAGTACGACGACTTGCCACCCATCACCGATCCGCGCGAAGCGATGAAGCCGGGCGCGTATCAGGTGCATCCTGCGTATCCCGGCAACATCATCAAGCACATCCCGATTCGCAAGGGCGACATCGCGCAAGGATTCGCGCAAGCCGATGTGATTGTCGAGAGCGAGTATCACACGCCGTATCAGGAACACGCCTACCTGCAACCCGAAGCCGGCGTTGCGTACATTGACGATGCCGGGCGCGTAACCGTCGTTGTCGGTGGGCAGTGGACGCACGAAGACCAGGAGCAGATCGCGCACGCGCTCGCGTTGCCCCTCGATCAGGTGCGCGTGATCTATCCGAACGTCGGTGGCGCGTTTGGCGGGCGTGAGGATATGAGCGTGCAAGTCATTCTCGCGCTCGCGGTGTACAAATTGCGCCGCCCGGTCAAAATCATCTGGTCGCGCGAGGAAAGCATCCTCGGTCATCACAAACGCCATCCGATGTGGATCAAGCACAAGCTCGGCGCGACGCGCGACGGCAAACTCGTTGCCGCGCAAATCGAACTCGTCTCCGATGCAGGACCGTATATGTACACCTCGCCCAAGGTGCTGGGCAACGCGGCGTTCGGCGCGACCGGTCCGTACGAAATTCCGAACGTAAATGTGGACGCGTACACAGTGGCGACGCACAACATCGTGACTGGTGCGTTTCGCGGCTTTGGCGCGCCGCAAGCCCACTTTGCCGCCGAAACGCAAATCAACAAACTCGCCGAGAAACTGGGAATGGACCCGGTGGAATTGCGTTTGAAAAATGTTTTGCGCGAAGGTTCGCTTCTTTCTACGCAAACGCCGTTGCCAGGCGGCACGGTGAGTTTGCCACAGGTGGTGCAGACATGCGCGGAGGAATTCGGTTGGACGCGCCGCGCCAAATCGAAAATCGAAAATCGAAAATCGAAAATTGGCTATGGCTTTGCCTGCGCGCTCAAAAACATCGGCTTTTCATTTGGCTATCAGGAGAACGCGACGGCGACGGTCGAATTGTATGGCGGCGCACAGATTGAAAAAGTGATTGTGCATCACGCGGCGGCAGAAGTCGGGCAGGGGACGCACACCGCGCTCGCGCAAATCGCCGCCGCCGCGCTGGGCGTGCCCATCGAAAAAATCGAAATGATCGTGTCCGACACCGCGCAAACCGAAAATGCCGGGAGTGTGTCTGCATCACGAATGACGTACATCGGCGGTAACGCGGTCAAGGGCGCGTGCGAACTGGCGCTGAAAAAATGGCACGATGAAGAACGTCCCGCGATTGCGACGTACACATACCTCGCGCCAAAGACGACGAACTTTGATCCCGAAACCGGCAAGGCAAAGCCGAACCTGGCGTACGGTTACGTGGCGCAAGCCGTCGAAGTCGAAGTGGACACCGAAACTGGGTTTGTGCGCGTCGTGCGCGTCACCTGCGCGGACGATGTGGGCAAGGCGGTCAATCCGCAAATGATCGAAGGACAAATCGAGGGAGCCGTGGTGCAAGCGCAGGGGTGGACGATTCAGGAGAATTTTCAAACGAAGGATGGACGCGTACTCACGCCGAGTCTCAGCACGTACTTGATCCCCGGCATTCTCGATGTGCCGGAAAAAGTGGATTCCGTGATTCTCGAATATCCGGACAGCGATGGACCCTGGGGCGCGCGCGGAATGGCAGAGATGCCGTTCATTCCCCTCGCGCCCGCCATCATCGCCGCCGTGCAAGATGCAACCGGCGTTTGGTTCGACGAATTTCCGTTGACGCCGTGGCGCGTGCTGGAGAAAATCAAACGTGCCAAATGACCAAACGTGCCAAAGGTACCAAAAATTTGGCAGGTTTGGCACGTTTGGCAGATTTGGCACATTGGGTTTGGCTCATTGGGTAATTGGCTCATTGAAAGGTCTTATGGTTATCACCCGCGAACTGACCCTCCGCTCGCGCGGCGGCTATGACGTGCAGGACATTACCGAGGCGGTCGCGCGCGCGGTCAAAGAATCCAAACTTGCCACAGGCATCGTCACGATCTTTTGCCCCGGCTCGACCGGCGGCATCACGACCATCGAATTCGAAGAGGGCGTGATTCACGACTTGCGCGTTGTCCTCGATGAGATCACACCACCGAGTCGCGCGTATCGGCATCATTTGCGCTGGCACGACGACAATGGTCATTCGCATCTGCGCGCCGCGCTGATTGGGCCATCGCTGACAGTGCCATTCGTGAACGGCGAGTTGACGCTCGGCACGTGGCAGCAAATTGTCTTTTGCGATTTCGATACTGCGCCGCGCACGCGCACGCTCATCGTCCAAATGATGGGCGAAAGCGCGCCCTCGCGTGGGCAGGGCGAGTGACAAGCCAAAACTGAACAGATTATCCGCGAATCACGCGAATCACGCGAATAGAAAAATATGATTAGCGATATTCGCGTGATTCGCGGATCAAAAAATCTTTGCTTTTCGTGCGACGATTCGATTGGACAGGTACTATCGCGCGGTTGACAAAAAGCGCGATTCGCATACAATCGCAAGTGAGACGCCGAGCTGGCGGAATTGGCAGACGCGCACGTTTCAGGGGCGTGTGGACGTGAGTCCATCAGGGTTCAAGTCCCTGGCTCGGCATCCCAACCCCGGGGCAATTGGCTCTGGGGTTTGATTTTGCGCGATTTGATTTTCCGTGTTATAATCTCGCCCGCTCTCGAACAGACAGATGGTCTGAACTCTGAACAAGGTGATTCAAAATGAGTCTCGTACACGCTATTGCTAAACGCGAACCGAATCCGAATATTCCGCCCCTGCAACCTGGCGACCGCGTCAAAGTCCACACCCGCATCATCGAAGGAGATCGCGAGCGCATCCAGGTCTTTCAAGGCACCGTCCTGCGACTGTACAAAGGCAAGGGCGCGAACGCCAGTTTCACGGTGCGCCGCATCGCGACACACGGCATCGGAGTCGAGCGAACCTTCTCGGTCCATTCGCCGCGCATCGAAAAAGTAGAAGTGGCGGGGCATACGCACGTGCGCCGCGCGCAGCTGTACTATTTGCGCGGACGACACGGCAAAGCCGCCCGCTTGCGCGAAAAACGCGCCGTGGCGCCGGAACAAACACCCGAAGTGACCGAAACGCCCGCCGAATAAGGTTCCCAAAAACAAAACACCGCCAACCGATAACACATTCGGTTGGCGGTGTTTGTTTGCTGCCGTCGCTCAACCACGACTCACCAGTTTGACGACGGTGACCCCCTCACCGCCCTCCTGCGGTTCGGCTTCGCGCAGCGTGGCAACCAACGGATGCGTGCGCAGCAGATCGCGCGCCAGTTTGCGCAGCGTGCCAGTCCCCTTGCCGTGAACGACGCGCACGTAGGGCAAGCCGGCGCGGTACGCGCGATCCAAATATTTTTCCAACTTGTCGAGCGCATCTTCCGCGCGCATTCCGCGCAAACTCACTTCCGCGCCCGGCGATTCAGTTTCGGGCAGCGCCACTTGACTGACGATGTTTGCGCGCGTCGATGCCGGCGCTGCCACGCGTTCCCCCAACTCATCCAATTTGACGCGCACGCGAAAATTCCCCACCTGCACTTCTGCGCCATTGGCATCCAACGCGAGTACCTCGCCGATTTGTCCCAAGCGCGCGATCCACACCGAATCGCCCACTTGGGCTGGACCGGGTGCAAGCGATACCGATGCGGGCGGCACAACGGGCGCGGGCGATGGCGCGGGCAATTGCGCTGCCAGTTTGTCCAATTCCGCTTGAGCGCGCGCCAGGTCGCGCGGGGATGCGGCGGCGCGCCATTCGCTTCGCCAGCGATTCAACTCCTCGCGCGCCAGTTGAATCTCTGCTTGCGCGTCGGCATGCGCGCGCGCCAAAATATCCGCTCGCGCCGCTTCGACTTCGGCGAGTTTGCGCCGCGCCTCCGCCACCCGCTGTTCCGCTTCGCGTTGCGCCAGTTCCGCGTGTGCGCGCGCCGAGGCGGCGTCCTGCTGCGCCCGCTTGATTTCCGCGAGCATCGCTTCGAGTTCCACGTCACTGCGCGCGAGCGCGGCGCGCGCTTGTTCGATGATGCGCGCGTCCAAGCCCAATCGCGCCGCAATCGCAAACGCGTTCGATTGTCCCGGCAACCCAATCGTCAAATGGTACGTTGGCGCGAGCGTCTCCACATCGAATTCCATCGAAGCGTTTTGGACGCCCGGTGTGGCGTGCGCGAACGCTTTGAGTTCGGCATAGTGCGTGGCGACGAGCGCGGGAATTTTTCGTTCGAGCAGGCGCCACAACAACGCGCGCGCCAGCGCAGCCCCCTCGACCGGATCCGTGCCAGCCCCCAACTCGTCGAGCAGAACGAGCGAGCGCGCATCGGCTTGCTGCAAAATCTCGACGATGTTCTTCAGGTGGGCCGAAAAGGTCGAGAGCGATTGTTCGATGGATTGTTCGTCGCCGATGTCCGCATAGACGCCGGAGAAAATCGGCAGGCGCGAGCCAGCGCGCGCGGGAATGTGCAAACCACTTTGTGCCATCAGCGCGAGCAAGCCCACGGTTTTCAGCGTGACGGTCTTGCCGCCGGTGTTGGGACCCGTGATGACCAGAATGGAAAACTCGCCACCCAAGCGAACCGAGATTGGCACGACGGTTTGCGGATCGAGGAGCGGATGCCGCGCGTCGAGTAACTCGAGCGCGATGTCCGAATCTTTCATTTCCGGCTGGACACCGTTGATTTCCACGGCGTATTTCGCTTTGGCGAAGGCAAGATCAATTTCGGCAAGGAGGGCAACGTTGGCATCAATCGCATCGGCGTCCGCGGCGACGCGCGCACTCAGTTCGCGCAAGATGCGTTCGACCTCGCGCGCTTCGGCGCGTTCCAGTTCGCGCACGCGGTTGCCCATCTCGACAACAACGAGCGGTTCGATGAACAAGGTCGCGCCGCTCGCGCTCGTATCGTGGACGATGCCGGGGATTCTGCCTTTGGCTTCGGCGCGAATCGGAATGACGTAACGTCCGTCGCGTTCGGTGATAATCGGTTCTTGGATGACTTTGGCGTTCGCCGCGGCGCTGAGCAGGCGTTGGAGTTTTTCCAGCAGGCGCGCGCGCTGGGTCGCCAGTTCGCGGCGCAGACGCGCGAGTTCGTCGGAAGCATCGTCTGCCACCTGGGCGCGGTCGTTGATGGCGCGCGCAATCGCTTGGGTCAACGCGGGGAGTTCGGCCAGGGCGGTGGCGCGCTCGGCAAGGTGTGGGCATAGCGCGCTGACGCGCGTAAAGGCGCGGCGCACGGTGTGCGCGGCGAGCAAGGTTTGTTGAATCTCGAGCAAATCGGTGGGGTGGAGCAAGCCGCCGCGGCGCGCGTTCTTGGTGAGCGGACGCACATCGCGCGCGCTGCCAATGCTGCTGTTCGACTGTTGTTCGAGGAGTGCGCGCGCTTCGGTCGTTTCGGCTTGGCGTCGCGCGATCTCCTTCGGATCGGTGGAAGGGAAGAGCGCGTGCGCGAGTTCCGCGCTGGCAGAAAATGCCGCGTGTGCGGCGACGCGCGTGCGGATTTTATCGAACTCGAGGAGACGAAGGTATTTGGGGTTCACGAGGCAAAATCGTTAGAGATTGAAGATGGCGGGCAAAGCCGGCATCCAGATTTTGATGGTCTCCAGCAGAGGTCCCTTGAGCGCATCGAAAAAGGGCACCAACAACGAAGTTTGTAACCCGCCCATAATCGTCATGCGAAGTGATTCGTTATTGGGCCACGGTTCTCCCACCGAAAAAGTGAGAATCCACAGCAGGATGCTGATGGTGGCAATCGTCGTCGCAAGCGACACAATGCTCCCACCGATTTGATTGAGCAGTGGAAAGAGTTTGAGGCGTTCGGCGGGATAGGCATCGGCAGCGAGCCAACTCAACAAAAAAGAGACGACGATGACGATGATGAGGAACGCGACTACGTTCACGGCGCGGCTCGAGTGAGTTTGAAAAGTCAACGCGCGAATCCAGCCGCCAACGAGTGAGTGGTATTGCGCGCCCAGAATCAGCGCGATGTAGAGCGCGGCAAGCCAAATCACTTGACGGAGCATCCCTTGAATGTATCCGACCACTAGACTGAACACGGCAATCAGCAGGATGGTCAGGTCTAGCCAATTCAAACCGATCCAACCCATTTTTACCTCCCCTCCCCAAGGTACGCCAAACGATGCAGGACGCGGGAGCGACGACCGCGTATTACATTCCAACTCCAAAGCATTTCGAAAGAAGGATCAAGCCCAAAAGGATGATCAAGACGATAACAGCCACACAAGTTCGCGAGATTTTCATCCGACACCTCCGTCCAAAAGTATACCACAGTCAGCACGAGTAGGCAACCTTACAGGGCATGTGCCAGACAATTCAAGATAAGCAAACCGTGCGATTTTTACGGCGGAAAGACGCAGAATTGCCATCTAATGCCCGACGATAAAATCGTCGGGCTGAGCAGTCCAAGCACGCTAAAGCGTGCTGATTCTAGCGTGCTTTAGCACGCTTTACCCGCTCAGCCCGAACGTTTTACGTTCGGGCTAGAGTTACGGCAACGATTGCCATAATTCTTATCTTAAATTGTCTGCCACATTTCGGAAACACTTGACACTAATCGAATCGGGTTTATAATGGAACCAGAACGACAGATTCGCAGCGGGATCTTGTTGGCATCATCCCACTCTCCCGCCCCGATGAAAGACGGCTGTAGCGAGATCGGAATGTCTACGGGGTTATGGTTGTCCTTCGCGGCAGGCGCGCGCCTATCGCGAAGGGTTGTTTATGTGCCAGTCTCAGCACACAGGGAGGCGTAACTATGACGAACACCCAAAAGTGGACCCTCGGTTGTTTGGCACTCGCCGTGATTGTGCTATTCGGCGGAGGGGCAGTCGCTTTTCTGATGTTGGTGCCAGATGTGGAACAACAATTGCCCCCGGGGATTTCGAGTCTCGTCGTAACGCTCTCCACACCCCTGAACGACGCGCAGGTTCCTCTCAATCAATTCACCACGGTCACTGCCGAAGCCCTGGGCGTCAAGCCGATCACCGCGCTCGAACTGTGGATTGATGGGGTGCCGTCGGAAACGAAAAACGCGCCCGCCGGCTCGACGCTCAATCAATTCGCCGCGTCGTGGGCGTGGACCCCCGCGAGTGAAGGCGAATATACTTTGCTCGTGCGCGCGATTGATGCGGATCGGAACATCGGCATGTCCAACATCGTGCGCGTGACGGCGTCGAAGGATGCGAATGTCGTGACGAGTGTGGGGGTTCAAGCCAAGCCGGGCGATACCGTCGCTTCGGTCGCGCAGCAAGCCAAGACCAGTCCCCAGCAAATCATTGATCTGAATCCCCAAGTGAGTCCGAGCGGTACGATCACGCCCGGTCAAACCATCACCGTCCCCATTCCAACCCCGCCGCCCACTCCACCGCCACCGACGACGCCGGAGCCGCCGCCATCGCCTACACCGCCACCCGATCCGGGGCAACAACTCCCGCCGGGGAGCAAATACAAGTTCTGGCTCAATAAATATATCTTCGACCTGTTCGCTCCGATCAAACCTCCCGCGTCGCCTAGCTTGACCGCCAGTGTGGGCGCAGGCAAGTGCAGCATCGATCTCTACATAGACGACAAATCGAATAACGAAGATGGCTTTTTCCTCTACCGGCTCGACCCCAACGAGTTTGGCTTCAAGCACATCGCGACACTGGACGCGCACAGCGGCGCACCGCCGATTCACTACGTTGACCCCGTCTCGACCGGCAAGTATCAGTACTACGTCGCATCGTTCAACGCGGCGGGTGAATCGCCGAGCAAAATCGTCAAAGCGGCAATCATCGAACCTTGCGGACCACCGTCACAAGGTTTGGGCTTGGACAAAGGCAAAGTGACGGTCAAGCCACCGGTAGACAAAATCTATTGCTATCTCCAGGTTGACGGCGGTCCGTGGACGCGCATCCCGCCCGGCGCTAACACGTTCATCACACCCACCAAGCCCGGCGAATTCGATGTAAGCCAATACTTGAAGTCCCTCACACCTTCGCCACCTCCTGCCAAGATGACTTTGCATCTGGAATGTTGGGGCTGGAATGGAAGTACGCTGATCTTTTTGGGCGAAGCCACGGAGACAATCACCCCGGGTCCCGTACAAATAATCGGCAACAATTTTACGCTGGTGGGCAACCTGTCCGCCGCGCTGCCAGCGCTCAACATCATCCCCCACCCGAGCATCGCGCGCCCGACGAACGCGCAAATCACGCTTGATCCAAAGGAGTGCCTCAAGCATGCTTCGCCGAATCCACTCGTCCAATTCACTTTTGCAATACTGTGTCAAGGCGCGGCAGATAATGGGTATCAGTTCCTGGTCTGGGACTGGTCTCCGAATGCCTGTTCGTCTGGCAACTGTATCCAAGACACTGACGGGTATCACATCTACATCCAATCCGTGGGCAATCCGCCCACACTCATTGACACGGTAAAAGATCGCCAGCACAAGGTATCCATCCTTCCACCCAAATCAGCGCCGATGTTCCCGCCGTATTTCTTCGTCCGCGCGTTCAAGGGATCATCCGAGTCAGAAGATAGTAATCAGGCACAGTCAAAAACCACGCAAGCCAAGATGACACTGGCGGCAGAGAGCACGGCATGGAGATACGTATATGACCATGAGACCGGTTTTTCTGGGTGTGCTTACACCAAGGGCTTGGGTCCGCCTTCTGTTGGCTCTGGCGAAATCCTTGTGGGTCACTCTCGTTGGTACGACTCTGGCACGGTTTGCTGGGAGCGCCTGGATCAATACTACCGCGGCGCCATCTGGTTTGACGTGAGCAAGATCAAGGGTCAGATTGTAGAGGCGCGGCTCCAGTATCGTTGGGCAAGTGGCGAGTATTCGCCGGGCCCTGAATGGGCGACGAACGAAAAACTCTCTTGCGCTACGCGTCTGCTGCTCGGAGCCGAGGATTGGAGAGGCAAGGATTACGGGGATAAGCCCGTGACGATCCCCGGTGAAGACTATATCGCGTTGGATGGGAACCTCCAAATGTACTACGACGGCAATACGAAGACGAAGGAAGCGTACCCGTTTGAAGTGGACGTAACCAGCGCGGTCAAGCAATGGAAGTCGGGCAAACCAAACTACGGCTTCATCTTCGCCGGCAACGACGAATGGTTGTTCGTTGAAGGCAATGATTGGTGCTACTCGCGGTACACAGATTTTTCGCTCAAAGTGACCTACCAACCGACCGGGCAGTGAGAACCGGTGAACTGCATATCGTCGTAATTTCGAGCAAGCCGAGGTGAAAACCATGAAACGATTGGGTCTGTTTCTCTTCCTTGCGCTGTTCGCCACAATCGCCGCGCAGTGCGAGCCGCAAGCCGCGCAAAAGGTCGCCCAGGTCGGACCTCGAACATGGATTGACGCGCCCTTGCCCAATAGTAATCTGCCGCTCGCCTCCGTCGAGATCATCTCCCATTCAAGCGATCCGCTGCAGATCGTTCAAGTCGAACTGAGCGTGAACGGCGCAGTCGTTCGTACCGACTTGAATCCGGATTCGCAGAGAACGTTAGCCACGATGCGACAACCGTGGATGCCGCCAGGACCGGGCAACTATACGCTGATGGTGCGCGCCCAGAACAGCACCGGCGTCTGGGGCGATTACGCGACCACTGTCGTCACGGTAGGCGGCGCGCCTGGCGCGCCTACGCCACCTACGGCGACTCCCTCTCTCGTGCCACCTCCACCACCCGCTCGAGGCGTGACGGCTACGCCTCTGCCGCCTACACGCACACCGACCTCCATTGTGCCTCCGCCGCCTACACGCACACCGACCTCCATTGTGCCTCCGCCGCCTACACGCACGCCGACCTCCATTGTGCCTCCGCCGCCTACACGCACACCGACCTCCATTGTGCCTCCGCCGCCAGCCGGTTGTAGAGGTGTGCCAAGTATTGCTTTCTTCAGCGCATCGCCTTCGTCAATTACGGCAGGACAATCGGCAACTTTGAGTTGGGGTGCGGTGACCAACGCCGATTCGGTCGAGATTGATCACGGGATTGGCGGCGTCGCCACGCCGGGTTCCACCAGCGTGTCGCCTGCGACTACAACGACGTACACACTCACCGCGCGCTGCGGATCGAATACGAAGACACAACAAGTGACGGTGACGGTCCAAACGCGGGTTTTGCCTCCGCCGCCCTCGGATACCACTGGTCCCACAATTGACAGGATCGGTACTTCTAACAACTTTTTCTATCGGTCGGGCTGTAGTCCGCTCTCGATCCAGGTTACCGCTCACGTCACCGACCCTTCAGGAGTTGTAAACGTGAACCTCTGGTACCGGGTCGGCTCCAGCGGTTCGTTTACCAGCGTGAGTATGGATGCGATCGGCAGCGATACCTATCGCAAAACGGTGAACGGTTCAGAAGTGCCAGGCACCAGCATCGGCACATGGCAATTCTACATCACCGCGCGGGATGGTGCTAGTGGTCTTGGCAATGTGAGCCAGAGTCCTACGAATACCAGCGTTACCCTGTACTCTACGTGCGTTAGATGAAGGCGTGCCGTTCTATCGTAAGTCAACGATGTCTAGCGATAGGCATGTGCCAAGTCAGCAAATTGTCACTTCGAGCGAAGTCTCGTTCGCACCCCACAAGAGATTTCTCGGCGCAAAACTTGTCCCGAGCGTAGCCGAGGCAAGCGCGCCTCGAAATGACAGTACGCGACTTGGGCAAAGCCCTGATCTGCCAAATATGCCAACCGTGCCAAACAATCAAAAATCTTTGCGGTTGCGATGGTTTCTGCCGCGAAATACCGTATTGAGCAACGGACTGCCCCCCACAGGGTTGGCCAAGCGCGCCGGCGCGAAATCTGGCATAAGGAAAATGCGAATGGTTAAAAAAATTTAACCAAAAATCTATTGACATTCCCGTACCTTTGTGTCATAATGCCGGCGTAAGGAACGAGGTTCTGTGCGTCTGGTGTTGTGACAAGTGGTTCGCCAAGGCAAGGATCGTACGTGCCTTGGCATTTTTCTTTACGCCCTTTTCCTATTTTTTCCAAATTCTTCAAGGGGGTGTGTAGTTCGTATGGGTGACCGAATCCGAGGCACAGTCAAGTGGTTCAACAACTCCAAGGGCTATGGCTTTATCGCGCGCGATGGCGGTAAAGACGTGTTCGTCCACTTTTCCGCGATTCAAACCGAAGGGTACAAGTCCTTGAGCGAAGGGGACCAAGTGGAATTCGTCATCGAAGACAGTCCCAAAGGACCACAAGCCGCGAACGTTGTTAAGGTGGCCTAATTCATTTCATCTAGGCAAACGTTCACGCGCAAACAGCCATCGGCATAATTGCTGGTGGCTGTTTGTTTTTGGTACGGTCAGTGTCTTTGACGAACCTCTATGCTCTGTGTTATAATCCCCCCCGCTCAAATGAACGCTCCACGCCTTTCGGTTGTCATTCCCACGCACAATGGCGCGCGCACGTTGCCACTGTGTTTGGACGCACTGCGCGCCTCCTCGTATCTTCCCGCCGAGATTATCGTCGTGGACGATGCGTCGAGTGACGGGTCGGGGGACCTGGCGCGTCGTTACGATGGTCGCGTGATTCGCGTGGACGAAAACATTGGCGCGGCGCGTGCCAAGAATCGCGGCGCGCACGCTGCCACAGGCGACATCCTGTTTTTCACCGATGATGATGTCGTCGTTGCGCGCGACACGCTCGCGCGCATCGCAGAAAATTTTGCCGACGCGCGCGTCGCGGCAGTGGTGGGGTTGCTCCATCGCCAGATTCCGTTCGACGATTTTGCGAGTAATTTCAAAAATCTCTGGATGTGCTTTACGTACGAACGTCTGCCGCGCGAATGCATCGGGCTGTTTTACACGAGTGTCGCCGCGATTCGCCGTGAGATTTTTCTCGCGCTTGGTGGTTTCGACGAAAATTATCGCGGCGCGAGCATCACCGAAGACACCGAGTTTGGGCAACGCGTGTGGAGCGCGGGATACAATATCGTTCTCGATCCGCGCGTCGTGGTGACGCATCACAAGCATTACACGCTGCGTGAGGTGCTCCGCACCGATTTTCTGCGCGCGCGCGCGCTCGTGCTGATGCGTTTGCGCAAGTGGGGACAGCCGTTCTACACGAGTGTGCCGCGTTTTTACCAACTGGGTGTGCCGATTCTTTTTGCCGCGCTGGGGTGTCTTGTCCTCGCCATCATTCATCCGTTGTTCCTCAGCGCGAGTCTTGTTGCACTCGTCACGTTTTACGTTTCCTTCTTGCCCTGGCTCGCGTACCTCGCGCGCGCACGCGGCATCGTGTTTGCTTTGCGCGCCGCGTTGTTCCAGCCGCTCGATGCGTTGGCAGTGGGCGCGGGAATGTTCGTCGCGCTCGTCGAGTTTGCGCGTGGGGTGCGCTATTGACTGACACAGAAACCAATCTGCGGCGGTCGGCGGTCATCCGTCGGCTGTCGTAAAAAATAAGGAGTGACCCAATGTCTTTGATGAACTATCTCAAATTCGCGCCGCGCATTCTGTACAAGAAAGGCGCGTCGCCACTATACTTTGTGTTGTTCGTCACCAAGAACTGCAACGCGCGTTGCGGTCACTGTTTGCTCGGTTCGCACGAACGACACACGGGCGAACTGACGATTGACGAAATCGAAAAAGTCAGCCGCTCGATGAACGATATGCTCTTCTTCACGCCGACGGGCGGCGAACCGTTCTTGCGGCAGGATTTGCCGGAGATCGTCAAGATTTTCCACAAGAACAATCACGCGCCCAACGTGGGTATTCCGACGAACGGCTCACTCACGAGTCGCGTGGTGGATGGCACGCGCGCGATACTGGACGCGTGCCCCGATCTCGACTTGCACATTGACATTTCGATTGACGGCGTTGGCGAGGATCACGATCGGTTTCGCGGGTTCAAGGGCTTGTTCGATCGCGCGATTCGGACGTATCGCGAGTTGCGCGTGCTCGAAAAGCATTACAAGAATTTTTCCGCGTGCATCCAGATTGCCGTCAGCGCGTACAATCACGAGAAACTGAACGAAATCTACGACTATCTCAAAACGCGCGTGGGCGTCAACACGGTGTTCACGCTGCTCCTGCGCGGGGGACCCAAAGACCCGGCGGCAAAGTACACGCCGCCGATTGATCCGCTGGCGAATCAATTCGACATTGATAACTATCTGGCGTTTCACGATCGCCTGGAGCGCGACAACAAGGCGCGCGAACTTTCGGGCTATTACAAATTGCCCTTTGGCGATTTCATCAACGCCAAGCGCATCATTCGCCCCAAGTTGATCGCCAAGATGGTCAAAGAGCGCCGCTTTGTGATTCCGTGCTATGCCGGCACACTCGGTGGCAATATGTTCTCGAATGGCGATGTGCTGGCGTGCGAATTGATGGGTGAAGAATTCGTGCTGGGCAACGTGCGCGATTACGATTACGATTTCAAAAAGATTTGGTACTCGCCCAAAGCCGATGAGGTGCGCGAGTGGATTTCCAAAACCAAGTGCTATTGCACGTACGAATGTTTCTTGACTGTGAACATCCTGTTCAATCCATTGATGTATCCGGTCATTCTCAAAGAGTGGGCAACGCTCAAATGGGCGCAGATACGTCACGGACTGGGGGCGGAGGTGATGACGGCGGCGCCGCGCGCGGTGGAAAGTTATCGCGTGGAGATATAGCCAGCCACGATGGACAAACAGTCGCTCATTCAATCTCTTGCCAGACGGAATCAAGGCGATCCCGCAGGTCGGTACATTTTATGGTCGCGTCACGCCATCAACGAACTCATCAATGAAAATTTAACGCGTCATTCCGTCGAAGCGGCTCTCGTTTCCTGTCAGGTGATCGAAGATTATCCAATGCACCACCGTCCGTTGCCAGATTGTTTGGTCTTGGGTTGGCTTGTGGAAGGAAGACCGATCCATGCCGTCGTTGCAATAGATGAGACTCAGGAGCGCTTGTTTGTGGTGACTGTTTATCAACCGTCACCCGAGGAGTGGAAGGATGATTGGCGAACAAGAAAATAAGGGACGGTGTCCCCTATGTGGCGGACATCTTGTAGAAGGTAACGCAACGATTCCTTTCGTTTTTGCCGAGACAGTGGTCTTGGTCAAACAAGTCCCTGCACAAATTTGCATCAGTTGTCACGAACCTTTTACGACCGGTCAAGTCACAGAACAGCTTGCCGCACTGGTTCGTCGTGTGAAAGACGTACAGACCGAAGTTGCTATCGTCGCATATCCTGTTCAGGAGAGAGTTTACGTATGATCCAATACCGATTCCGGTCAGGTGTGTTGAGGTCGTGATGTACAAAAATCATCGTATCTCACTCGTGATGCCGTGCTACAACGAAGAACGCGGTTTGGTCGAAGTGTTTCGCGACCTCGATCGCAACATCGTGGACGAAGTAATCGCGGTGGATAACAACTCGACCGATCACACGGCGGAGGTGGCACGACGTTTTGGCGCCAGAGTGATTCACGAATCGAAGCAGGGCTATGGAGCGGCGTACAAAGCCGGCTTGCGCGCTGCCACCGGCGACATCATTGTTACGATGGACGCCGACGGCACCTACCCGCGCAATTTCATCCCGATTCTGCTCGACGTGATGATTGATGAAGGATTCGATTTTATCACGTGCGATCGCACGGGACACAAGGACAAACCCAGCAATTGGTTGCGCGTCTTTGGCAACGATGTGCTCAACTTCTTCATTCTGCTTTTGTTCTGGTTTCGCGTGCGCGATTCACAATCGGGAATGTGGGTGTTTCGGCGCTGGATTCTGGCACATCTCAATTTGACCAGCGATGGAATGGCGTTTTCGGAAGAGATCAAACTCGAAGCGATGTCGAAGAAGAAACTGATTCGCTCGACCGAATTGCCGATTTACTATCGAGAACGTCACGGCGTCAGCAAATTACGAATTTGGCGCGATGGTTTCTACAACTTGTTCTTTCTCTTCCGCAAACGTTTTGGATTATTGGGCAAAGCGCCACCGCTCGTGGATCCCAACGATCCGAATTTGCAAAAATGCTTCAATGCGTAGAAAATAAGCGGGCAATTCTTCACTGCCCGCTTTTTTGCGAGTATGTTGCACACGCTTGCCTCGAGAATAAGGCGCACATTGCGTAACCAGCCCTGGGTGATTTTGCTGACGGGCTTTGTCGCGCTTGCATTGTTCTATTCCATCATCATTCCAATCTTTGAAGGACCCGACGAGGACGATCATTTTCGCTATGCCAGGTTCATCGCCGATCACCGCGCGCTGCCGACGCAACGATTCGAGCCGGGCGGCGGCGCGGCGGGACATCAGGGCTGGCAACCGCCGCTGTACTATGCGCTCGTCGCGCTCGTCATCGCGCCGATAGACACATCGGATTACGAACAGCACTTGTGGCGCAACGATGCCGCGACGTTCATCGGCGATCCGTCGTGCTGCGGGCGTAATCTCTACTTTCATACCGACTCGGAGAATTTTCCGTACACGCGGACGACGCTCGCCGTCCACCTCGCGCGCCTCCTCTCGATTCTCTTCGGCGCAATCACAGTGTGGGCAACGTATCACATCGCTTTCACAGCACTCAACGCAGTACGCACTACGCAATACGCAGTATCCCTCCTCGCGCTCGCGTGTGCCGCCGTCGTTGCCTTCAATCCCAGTTTTCTCTTCGCCAGCGCGCTCGTTTCCAACGACACGCCGCTTGCCGCGTTCTCATCACTTGTTCTGCTGATGTGGGTCAAGTTGCTCACCGGCAAAATCGCGCTCACGTTGAAATCGGCAGCGATGCTCGGCATGCTCATCGGGCTGGGAATTCTGACCAAGACGACCGCGCTTGGCTTGATTCCCTTTTCGATGCTCGTACTCGTCATCGTCGCGTGGCGTGCGCGCGACGCGCGCGTCGCCATCGCTGGGAATGTAGTGATGCTCGCGGTGATCGCGCTCATCAGCGGTTGGTGGTTTGCGCGCAATCACATTTTGTATGGCGATCCGCTGGCGTATCAGTTGATGAGTGTGTCCGCGCTCTTTCCGCGCGCGGGCGAATTGACGCTCGCCGAGTTGTTTCAGATTTCGCTTCCGTGGCTCTGGCAAACATTCTGGGGCGGTCCCACGCCGGGAGATTTTTCGCCGATCATTCTTGGTGGGCTGGCGATTCTTGCGGTGTTGGCGATGGTCGGTTTCACAATTTTCGTATTGCGTATTGCGTATTCCGTGTGGCGTGTGGCGTTTGTCATTCTTGCCGCGTGGCTGGCTTTTATTCTTTTCGCGCAAATTCAATTCATTCGCACGACGACCGGCGCAGACCAAGGGCGTTATCTGTTTCCCGCGATCTCCGTGATTGCCTTGATTTTCGTGGTAGGGCTAGAGGAACTTGTTTCGCACTTCACGCTTCACGTTTCACGTTTCACGCTTCACGTTTCACGTTTCACGTTTCACGCTTCACGTTTTGGCTCATTGGCTCATTGGCTCATTGGCTCATTCTTCGCACTCGCGCTCTACGTCCCCTTTGCCTACACTTTGCCGGCGTACGCGCGTCCCGCACTTCTCTCGCCCAGCGATCTCGCGCGCATCACGCATCCTTTCACGGCAACGTTCGCGGAGGAAATCGAATTGCTGGGGTACAATGTGGACGCGCGCGCGATCACACCGGGCGAGACGTTGCGCGTCGCGCTGTACTGGCGCGCGCGCGCGCCGATGCGTGAATCGTACCGCGTCTTTGTTCACGTCGTTGGGGCAGAGAATCGCCGCGCGGGAGGCGTGGACGTGATTCCCGCGCGCGGCGCGTTTCACACGGTGTACTGGAAACTCGGCGATACGTTGCGCGATGTCGTTCACATCCCCATTGCGTCCGACGCCGTGCCGGGCAAGTACACGCTTCAAGTGGGACTGTATCCGCTGGGCAAGGTGAATCAGCCGTTGACGACGCGCGAAGGCGAGGAACGCGTCACGATCGGCACGCTCAAAATCGCGCCGCGCGAAACGCGCGCATACGCGCCGCGCGTGCGCGTGGAGGCGAATTTTGCGAATCAAATCGAGCTCATTGGTTACGATGCGAGTGTCACCGGCGAGCAACTTGCGTTGGTGTTGTACTGGCGCGCGCGCGTCGCGCCCGAACACGATTACACCGTGTTTGTCCACGCGCTCGATGCCGGGGGCAACATCGTCGCGCAGATGGATCGGCAGCCACAGGATGGGAATTATCCGATGTCGTTGTGGGACGCGGGCGAGCAAGTGCGCGATGAGTACACGCTCACGTTGCCGGCATCGGTGCAGCGCGTCATTGTGGGATTGTATCGCGCGGAGACTGGAGAGCGGTTGTTGACACCGAAGGGTGACGCAGTTGAAGTTAGTCTGGTGGGAGTACGCCAATGACGCGACGCCAATGGATCGCTCTCATCGCAATTCTGCTTCTCGCAACAGCGTTGCGCGTTGTATCGCTCGATTTGCTTCCACCGGGGTTGTATCACGATGAGGCATTCAGCGGTCTCGATGCGCTGGGTATTTTGCGCGGCGCGGCGTTACCAATTTTCTTTGAGGGCAATGGAGGACGCGAACCATTTTTTATCTACGCTCATGCCATTTCACTTGCGTTGTTTGGTGCGACGCCGTGGGCTTTGCGAATTCCTGCTGCCTTTGTCGGTGTATTGACCATTGCCGCGTTCTTCTCACTCGCGCGTGTATTGACAAGGGATAAACACGCCACTTTGATCGCGCTGATAGCCGCCGCTGGACTGACGACTTCGTACTGGCATCTCAATTTCAGTCGCGTGGGTTGGCGCACGATTGCACTACCTTTGTTTGCGTGTCTCGCCTTTTATTGGTTCTGGCGCGCGCGCCGTTCAGGTGGATGGCGTGATCACATCATTGCGGGTGCCTTGCTCGGTGCCAGTTTGTACACCTACCTGGCAGCGCGATTTCTCCCGATAGTCATCGTACTCTTTTGGGCAAGCGAGTGGCTTGTGACGAGGTGGACTGGTACCGAGTCGCGAGCCCAGTTCCAAATCAATGCCAGAGATAATTCGCCTGCTAGGACGGCAGAGACGAGGGCGGAGCGCCATTTTGCAAGTATAATCTTTGTCCTTGCCGCGCTGGTTGTTTTTGCGCCACTGGGTTACTATTTCGTGACGCATCCAAACGCGTTTCTCTTTCGGGTGAGCGATGTGGCTTTGGCAGGTGATGCGAACGATGTGTTGGCAAATCTGTGGCGCGTCGCGCAGATGTTTTTCACTCGCGGCGATGCCGAATGGCGACACGGTATCGCCTACCGTCCCGTTCTCGATGGGTTGACCAGTGTGTTATTTGCTCTGGGATTGATTAGCGCGTTGTGGCAATGGCGTGAGTCAACCAAACGCTTTGTGTTGATATGGTTCTTGCTCTTGTTAGCGCCGACGATTCTTTCCCAAGATGCACCCGACACGCAGCGCGCCATTGGCGCGCTGCCGGCAATGTTTGTGTTGGTGGCGTGGGGTGCCGAGCGCGTTGTGGCTGTACTCGTCAAACGCTTCCACTCTATCAAACCGCTGACAGCGTGGGTGGCTGTTGCAGTGGTGTTAGTCATCAACAGTGGCTGGCTCACCTTTCATGACTATTTCGTCGTTTGGGCAAATGACCGACGTGCCTACTATGATTTTCAGGGAGACCTGGCTGATCTAGCGCGTTGGATGAACGCGCAACCAGACAATCTAATTCTTCCCCTAGAGTTTTATGCCGAGCCGACGATTCATTTCATGACACTTGCTCGCGTCAAGACCACGCGCTCGATTCTGGATTTCCACGCTGAGGAACAAGCGCGGATTCTGAACGAGTCTGGACTCTTGGTGCTACCACGCAGTTCCCCAAGTGGTGCCTTTGTTCTGCTGTATAAAGATGCTGTCATCTTCTTGAACCCGATTGACGATATTCCGCGCGCACTGACAGCATACGCCGATTCGAGACAATGGCAAGATAAATGGAGCCAGTCCTGCTGCACGATTGTTCCGTTACCGAACGGAAAGATAGCGGAATTTTCTAATCTGCGCCCCTTCACACCATTTCAGGCAAATTTGGCTCATCGCTTGGATCTGGTCGGCTATGATGTGAACCGCAACATCGAGCCGGGCAAACCATTTCCGATTACACTCTATTGGTCGAGCCGCACGCCGGGATTCCCCGAAGGCATCGTCTTTGTTCACCTACTGGATTGGCAAGGCGCAGTTGTTGCAGCGGTTGATAAATCTGCTGCCCAGGGGTATCATTCGAGTCTCTTGCCCCCAAACCAAGTGATTCCAGATCGCCACGTACTGGTGACCGATGCGTCACTACCGCCGGGTCGCTATTCCATCGAAATTGGTATGTATCGTCGCTCCAATGGAACACGGCTTGCTGTGTGGCTCGATGACTCGCGCGTTGCCGACGATCGAATTATCCTTGCATCACCCAAAGTTCTGCCGCGCATTGCGCCGATATTGACTCCCACACACGTACAACGCGCCAACTTTGGACAAATTGCGTTGCTGGGATATGACTGGAACACCAGCGCGGCATCGCGTCAGTTTCACTTCACTCTCTACTTTCAAGCGCTCGCCGCGATGGAGCGTGATTACACGTTGTTTATGCATGTTCTCAACACATCGGGTGAAATTGTTGCCCAGTTCGATCATCAACCTCACGGCGGCCGCTACCCTACTTCCATCTGGGATACGAACGAGTCGGTGCGCGATGATTTTGATGTCGAACTGAGTCATCTGGCTAATGGAAGTTATCATGTCGTAATCGGGTGGTATGATCTGGCGACTGGCGCGCGTCTGCCACTACGCGATGCCAACGGTCAGCCGATTGGAGATGCGCTCGCACTGGACATACCGCTGGAGTTGAAATGATGCTGGCTAGGATGTATTACGTATCGCGTGTTGCGTATTACGTATCGCGTATTGCGTATTGCGTATCACGTATTGCGTATCACGTATCACGTATCACGTTTCACGTCTCGCGCGATTGGCTCGTTGCGCTCGCGCTCTTCCTTGCTGTGTTCGCGCTCTATTCGCTCACCGCTGCGCCGGGCTTGCTCGATGGTGACGAGGGTGAATTTCAAACGAACATTGCGCGTCTGGGTGTGAGCCACACCGGCTATCCGCTCTTTTTCTTGCTCGGCAAACTCTGGACGATGCTCATTCCCGTCGGCACGCTCGCCGCGCGCGCGAATTGGTTCGCCGCGTTGTGGGGCGCGCTCGCCGTCGTCGCGCTGTATGTGTTTACGCGCTGGCTTGTCGGCAATCGCTGGGTCGCGTTGGTGAGCGCGCTCTTGCTCGCCGTTTCGCGCGTCGAATGGTCGCAGGCGGTGATTCCGCGTCCGTACACGCTCAACTCGTTTCTCGTCATCGTGGTCACGGCGTTGTTCTTTTTGTGGCGCGCGGGCAAAGTGGATTTGATTGTGCCAGTGTTCGTCTTTGGCCTCTCGCTCACGAATCATCGCACGATGATCTGGTTTGCGCCGGCGATCGCGTTGTGGGTCGTGTGGCAAGAACGCGGTGCGCTCTTTCAGCCGCGCCGTTTGCTTTCGCTAATCATCGCGTTTGCGCTGCCGCTGCTGCTGTACGGTTACGTCTTTTGGCGCGGGGATAGCGATGTGGGCGTCGAGTTTCACCTCAAGGATTTCAACGAGATGATTCTCGCCGGCAACGCGAGTCGGTGGATGTACTATGGCGGGCTCGATTGGATCGCGCATCGTGTCAGCCAGGTGTACCTGCCGCTGTTGATCGAACAATTCACGCCGCTCGGTTTCGTTCTGGGAGTGGTGGGCATCGTCGCACTCGCGCTCGACCGCGTACCGCGCGGCTGGCAACGCGCTGTACCGGCGCGCGAGGCGCTCGTCTTTCTCGCGCTCGCGAACATTGGCAACAGTGTGTTCTGTGTTTTCTTCAACACGATGGACATTGAAAAATTTTTCTTGCCGTCGTACATCACGTTTTTGTTTTGCGTCAGCGTTGGCGCGGCGTTCGGTATGTCACTTCGAGCGAAGCGAGAAGTCTCGTTTTCGCCCGACGAACGAGATTTCTCGCGGCAAAAACCGCCGCTCGAAATGACATCAAGGGATTGTCAAGAGACTTTACCGTGCAAAAGTTGGCTTGGTGATGGCTGGGAGTTGGTTGCGCGCGGGTTGCTATTGGCGGGTTTGCTCGCGTCCGTTGGGTTCCTGGTCGTTACAAATTTTTCACGGAACGATTGGAGTCATCGAACCGATGTGGCGCGCGCGTGGG